>Ga0302325_10005962_pt1 | contig 27569 bp, 26 predicted proteins | sample Palsa_T0_2_FD_201948 | JGI IMG/M metagenome (GOLD analysis project Ga0302325, IMG submission 201948) | Peat permafrost microbial communities from Stordalen Mire near Abisko, Sweden - Palsa_T0_2 | ecosystem: Environmental > Terrestrial > Soil > Palsa > Peat permafrost | place: Sweden: Abisko... | reverse complement strand
CTCGGCATGGGCCAGCACCCCAAGGTGGTCGGCGCCATGGTCGAGACCGCGACGCGCATGGGCACCGGCGCCGGCGGCACCCGCAACATCGCCGGCAACAATCACCCGCTGGTCGAGCTCGAGCGCGAGCTTGCCGACCTGCACCGCAAGGAAGCGGCGCTGGTCTTCACCTCCGGCTACGTCTCCAACGAGACCGGAATTTCCACGCTCGCCAAGCTGATGCCGAACTGCCTGATCCTGTCGGATTCGCTCAACCACAATTCGATGATCGAAGGCGTGCGCCAGGCGCAAAGCGAGAAGCAGATCTTCCGCCACAACGACATGGCGCATCTGCAAGCGCTGCTCGCCGCCGCGGCTCCCGACCGGCCGAAGCTGATCGTGTTCGAGAGCCTCTATTCGATGGACGGCGACGTCGCGCCGGTGAATAAGATTTGCGATCTCGCCGAGCGCTACGGTGCCATGACCTATGTCGACGAGGTGCACGCGGTCGGCATGTACGGCCCGCGCGGCGGCGGCATCAGCGAGCGCGACGGCGCCGCGGGCCGCATCGACGTGATCGAGGGGACGCTTGCCAAGGCCTATGGTTGTCTCGGCGGCTACATCGCCGGGTCGAGCGCGCTGATCGACACCGTGCGCTCCTATGCGCCGGGCTTTATCTTCACCACCGCGCTGCCGCCGGCGGTCTGCGCCGCGGCCGCCGCCGCGATCCGCCACCTGAAGACCTCGCAATGGGAACGCGATCGCCATCAGGACCGCGCCGCGCGCACCAAGGCGGTGCTCGCCGCCGCGGCGCTGCCGGTGATGACCAGCCCAACCCACATCGTTCCGGTTTTCGTCGGCGATCCCGAGCGCTGCAAAGAGGCGAGCGATCTTCTGCTCGCCGATCACGGCATCTACATCCAGCCGATCAACTACCCGACGGTGGCGAAGGGCCTGGAGCGGCTTCGCATTACGCCGAGCCCATATCACGACGACGGACTGATCGACGCGCTGGCCGAAGCGCTGGTCGATGTCTGGCAAAAGCTCGGGCTGCCGTTCAAAGAGCGCGCGCTCGCCGCCGAGTGATTAGAATGCTTGGCGCTTCGCGCCGGGCTTTATTGACCCGGCGCGACGGAACTCATGCGCCGGTTAGTGGCGATCGTCGCGGTCGTGATGGTGATGGCGGTGCCCTCGGGTGGACATATAGAGGTCACCATGGTCCCGATGCCGATGCCGGTCGCCGACGTCAACTCCCACCGGGCCGACTCCGATTTCGACGTTTTCCGCTACGACTATTGGTTTGTCGCCGGCGTTCGAAGATCCGGCAAATGCCGGCATGGTCAGAAGCGGAACAACGAAAAGGGCAAGCAAAGCATTCTTCATGACACTACTCTCTTTGGTTGGGGATTCTACGTCCCGATGCCGGCCAGAATGCGCGCTTGCTATACTTGAAGTCTGTATCGGATTGACCAGTGCCGCTCTCGATGCGCCGCTGAATGAACGCGGTCCTGGGAGGCGCTTATCCGATCAAGGTCAGGTCGAATGGCCCGCCCGATCCCACGCGGCAGACGCATTCACACATGATGTGAGCAATTTTGCACAGTTTTTCTGTGGGGCGCCGATGCGATCGAGTCAAATCGGATACCGTTCCCGTTCGGCGGGGCGAGCGCGTTAACGTCTTCTTAGATTGGCTCTAACTCTTGATTTGCGGCTGTTCGTGCAGAACGACATTCAACAATGAACTATGGACTTCAATGTGGCCGTTGTAATTTATCAAGCCCAATTCCCGAAATTTGTTCATGAAAAAACTCACGCGGGACCGCGTCGTGCCGATCATCTCCGCCAGTGTCTCCTGGCTGATTTTCGCTATAACTGGCTCCGGCCGGCTTTCCTTGCCAAAATTCGCCAGAAGTAGAAGAATCCGTGCCAGGCGTTTCTCGCTCGAATTGAACAGTTGATCGACCAGGTCCTCCTCGACCCGACTGTTGCGGGCCAACAGGTGCGCGATAAACAACTCGGCAAACGCCGGCTCTTCGTGGATCACGCGGGTGATGTCTGTCTTTGATATTCGCACGATTACACAATTCGTCATAGCAACGACCGTCGCCAGACGCAGCGACTGTCCGGTCAAGCAGCCCTCGCCGAAGAAATCACCGGGTCCCAGAAGTGCGACCACGGCTTCCTTGCCCTGCTCGGAGATGACGGTCTTCTTGACCTTGCCGCTCTGAACGTAGAAAACAGAATCCGCAGGATCGCCCTGCCGGTAGACAATTTTATCCTTCCGATAATCGGCAACGGCTCGCCCGCCGTTTACCTTCGAGAGAAACACTTGGGGATCGAACGGCGGCTTTGCTTTGCGGTTCATTGCCGGCCCTCCTGGTCGCGAGGGGTAGCCTTTCGGGGGACCGTGAACGTGTCGCCAAAGGAACGGTGCGCAAACCGGACGGTCAGGTCGGGATCGAGCACGAGCAGGTCATCCAGTGGGTCGACTTCGCGCACGGCCGGTTCCTGCCTACCTTCTGCCGACGGAACTCATCCTCGACAGCAGGAACACACGATCCTGCTGGAGAGGCCACCTCCGCCGCCCGCCCTGCGAGCCGCGATTCTAAGTCAGTTTAGGGGACGTTGTCGGTAATGTACATTACCGTGCGTGGGAGCGACAATATTACTCGTATGTTTTGGGAAGGTGAAAAGCGAGGCGGGCCCGAACTAGTTGATAACATTCGCAAGATGCCTCCGTGAGCCCCTGCCGATCGAGGATCGTGACTTGCCGCCGGCCGCGTTCGATCAAACCGGCACGTTCGAACTCCCGGACGGCATTCGTGATGGTTGGCCTTTGCACACCCAGCATTTCCGCGAGCAGGCTCTGGGTGATCGGCAGTGCGTCATCATCTGCCCGGTCACGCATCATGAGCAGCCAACGCGCCAATCGCTGCCTGAGGCTGTGCGCACCGTTGCACGCTACTGACACCATGACCTGTTCGAGAAAGGCCTGGACGTAAGCGTCCATGAGACTCCGGAAGGACGGCATTAACTGCATGGCCCGTGTAAACGCCGCGCGCGACATCTTTGCGGCGCTGCCGGGGATTTGGACGAGAAGCTGGACTGAGGAGCGCTTGGCTCCCAAGAAGGCTTGCACATCGGTGAAGCCCTCCCTTCCGACCGTTGCCATCTCGATGATATTGCCGTCCGCATAAACCGCCACCACCGAGACGACGCCGCTATCAGGAAAGAAAACATGGTCGAGCGCACTATCGGCGTCCATCAGGACCTGCGCGCGGTGGCAGAGAATGTGCTCAAGCTCCGGCATAAGCCGCTTGAGATTGCGCGAAGGCAGCGCCAGCAAAAGCCGATTGCTGGGCCAATTCGATGAAGCGTTCGCCGCCATTCAATGGTGCTCGGTTCGCGTTAGCGTATAGCTTGGCAAGCCTGCGCCTTGTCCGCTCGGACTCTGAGCAAAATCGATTCACACCCGACCGGCGTCGTGATGGAATTTGGAAGGCGCGGCCGGTAAGTGGATCAAGAGATTTCAGCGGGGAAACGGTATCAAAAGAAGAGTGGTTATCACCACTGCGCAGCCCGCGCCGCGCGCGAAGAGTTTGCGGGGTTATTGAGTGGTGGAATCGCTTCGGTAGACGTGGCCTCGCCGTCTCCGCTCACGCTTAAGCGAAACGCGTTCGGTCACCAAAAACCTCGACTGCGGCCCCAGTATCCACCGCCGCCGCCAAACAGCAGCACTAATACGACGATAATCAGGATTAATTCCATGGGAAGTCTCCATTGCTTGCGCCGGCGTTATTTGCCGCGCAGTGTATCCTTCAATCCGCCGACCGCGTTCTGCACTTTGCCCACGGCCTTGTCGGTCTTGCCTTCATTTTCCAACTTCTTGTCGCCGAAGATCTTTCCGGCGGTCTCCTTCACGGACCCTTTGGCCTGCTCTGCCGAGCCCTTGATTCGATCTTTATCCATTGGCGTATCCTCGATGTTTGCTGGGTCTGGGGGATAACGGCCTCCTCAATATATTGTTCCCTACAGCGTGAGATGTGCGGGCATGTGAATAAATCCGCAGACCTCTCGAGTTGAGCAATTCTGCACAGTCTTCACACCTCGCGGACGGTCTAGTTTCCCGGCACGCGCGAAAGGCGTATCCTTTCCCACCGCACCATCGGACACCTGACACGGAGTATTTGTCATGAAGAAGAAAGCCACGGCCCCTCATAAGACCAAGACGCGAACTAAGGTTGCTCATCCCGGCATGATGGGTGACGGCACCGAAGAGCAGAATCTTGGTCAGCGCGGCAACCCGGCGGCGCGCATAAAGAAGAAAGAAGTGACCGCGGCCTTCGGCAAAAAACGTCGCAAAAAATAGGCCGGTACCCGAACCTTGCTGGACAACTTGAACGACACGCACTTAACGCTGCGCGATGGAGCGCCGGTTCTGATCCGCCGGCTCGTGGCGGAGGATGCCACCCTCTATCCAGATTTTCTCAGCGACGTGATAGCAGAGGATTTGCGGCTGCGTTTCTTCGAGTCGATATGCGAAGTGAACCATGATCTGCTGGTCAAGCTCATCAACTACGATCCAGACCGCGCCATGGCCTTCATCGCCGTCGACGAGAAAAGCCAAAAGATGTTGGGCGTGGTGCGCCTGCACGATGACGCAGGCGGAGAAAAAGCCGAATTTGCCATTCTGGTGCGCTCGCGGCTCAAGGGCCACGGAGTCGGTTGGCTATTGATGAAGCACATGATCGAATTTTCAAAGCATAAGGATCTCAAGACCGTGCGAGGCCAAGTGCTGGCGGAAAATACCACCATGCTTGCCATGTGCACGGAACTCGGCTTTCACATTACCAACGATCCGGACGATCCCGGCGTCAAGACAGTGACACTGCCAGTGCAGACTCCACACCTCGTCCCGCAATGAGATTTCTGCCGATATAATTTGCTGTATCCAAGCTTAGGTGGATAGCGATGCGGCTAATCCTTTTCGGGGGCTTGCGGCCTTTCAGCCGTAGCGGGGCGCTGCGCAACGCCCTGGCGGGGGTGACACTTGCGTCGATGAACATCCCGCAGGTGCTGGGTTATGCCCGCATCGCCGGCACGCCGGTAGTCACCGGGCTTTACACCGTGCTGCTGCCGCTCGTCGCGTTCGCGGTCTTCGGTTCGTCCCGCCACCTTGTGGTGGCTGCCGACTCGGCCACGGCTGTCATCTTCTCCAGTCCACTGTCCGGCATGGCGGTGCCCGCCAGCGAGAAGTACATGGCGCTGGTCGGCATGGTGGCGCTGCTGACCGCCGGGATTCTGTTTCTGGCATGGGTCTTCAAGTTGGGGTTCCTCGCCGACTTCCTCTCGCGCACGGTGCTGGTCGGGTTTCTCACCGGCGTCGGGTTTCAGGTCGGCATAGCGATGCTGAGTGACATGTTCGGTGTCACGGTCGGCTCGCACGGCACGCTCGTTCAGGCGTGGGAGATCCTGCAGGGCCTGCCTCGGTCCAATCTTGCGACGATGGCGCTGTCCGCGCTCGTGGCGGGCAGCATCCTCATCGGCAATCGCGTTGTGCCGCGATTGCCTGTTTCGCTGGTCGCGGTCGTGGGGACGATCGCGGCAAGTGCTGCGTTCAGCTTCGCCGAGCGGGGCATCGCGGTCATCGGTCCGGTCCCTGGGGGGCTGCCGCCGATCGGGCTACCCGACGTGACCTGGAGCGAAGCCCTTGCGCTGCTGCCAGTGGCCGCCTCATGCTTCGTGATGATAATCGCGCAAAGCGCCGCGACGTCGCGCGCATTCGCGCTGCGTTATCACGAACACGTCGACGAGGACGCAGACATCCTCGGGCTGTCAGCCGCAAATGCAGTCGCCGCGGTGAGCGGGACGTTCGTGGTCAACGGCAGCCCGACGCAGACCGCCATGGCGGATCGCGCGGGAGCGCGCAGCCAGGTCGCACAACTGGTATTTGCAGGTGTTGTGCTGCTGGTGCTGCTGTTTCTGACCGGCCCGCTCCAATACCTGCCGCGCTGCGTGTTGGCCAGCATCGTGTTCACGATCGCGTTCGGAATGATCGACGTAAAGGGTTTGCGTGACATTCGCAGTGAAAGCCCGGGCGAGTTTTATCTTGCCGTCATCACCGCGGCGGCAGTAGTCGCGATTGGCGTCGAGCAAGGCATCCTGCTGGCGATCGCTTTGTCGCTCTTCAGGCACGTGCGCCACAGTTATAGCCCGCACACAATGATGCTTGCGCCGAACGCAACCGGCCAGTGGATCCCGGTGCCCGCGACGCCGGGCAAGGAGACTGAACCGGGACTCATTGTTTATCGCTTCAATTCGGATTTGTTTTACGCGAACGTTAACCGCTTCGCCGACGAGGTGCGCGCCCTGGTGGAGCGCGCGCCGACGCCGATCCGCTGGTTCATCGCCGATGCAGGCGCGATCACCGATCTAGACTACTCCGCCGCGCAAGCCCTACGCGATTTGCTCGAAGATCTGGCGCGCAAAAGTGTCGGCGTCGTCTTCGCGCGCGTCAGTCCGTACCTTCGGTCCGACATGGACCGACACCACGTCACGGCGGCGATCGGCGAGACGCGGATTTTCACGACACTCCATGAAGCTATTGCGGCGGTGCGCGGTGGTGCGCCTGGGCCAAATATCACGACCCCTTAGCGCCGGCGCATTCAAAAATCATTTCGCCAACTGCTTGCGGATCGACTGCAATTCGCGACGGCGCTTGGCGCTCGTTTTTGGGTAGCTCATCTTGAGCTCTTCGAACGTATCGAGGACAATTCTGGATACGATCAGCCGCGCGTTCTCCTTGTCGTCGGCGGGAACGACATACCAGGGCGCGTCTCGGGTGCTTGTCGCACCGAGGCATTTCTCATAGGCCTGCATGTACTGCTTCCAGAATCCTCTCTCGGCAATGTCCGCGGTGCTGAATTTCCAGTTCTTTTCCGGTTCGTCGATGCGCGCTAGAAAGCGATTCCCCTGTTCTTCCTTGGAGAGGTGGAGGAAGAACTTGACGATGCGGGTCCCGTTGCCGTGGAGGTGTCTCTCCAAATTCGTGATCGAGCGATAGCGGTCGTGCCAGACCTTCTTGTCGTGATGCGGGGATTCCGGGATCGCCTCGCTGCGCAGGATCTCGGGGTGCACGCGGACGATCAGCACCTCCTCGTAATAGGACCGGTTGAAGATGCCGATCTTGCCGCGTTCCGGCAGATTACGTGTGGTGCGCCAGAGAAAATCGTGTTGCAGTTCGGTCGGGCTCGGATGCTTGAAGCTGAACACTTGGCAGCCTTGCGGATTGACGCCGGACATGACGTGTTTGATGGCGCCGTCCTTTCCCGCCGCATCCATCGCTTGAAAGATCAGCAGCAGCGCGTAACGATTGGACGCGTAAAGCAGTTGCTGCTGTGAACTCAGTTGCGCGACGTGCTCTTCCAAGAGTTTTTTGTATTGGTCTTTCGACTTGTAAACGGGATCGGCCTTTGTCGGCCACTTTTTGAGATTGACCTCGTCTCCTTCCCGCACGCGAAAGTCCTTTGAGTTGATCCTCATCTTCATCCTTTCGGCTGGGAGCAGCGGTCTAGGCGATGCCAAGACGACGAAAGGCCGGAACTTTGACCAAATCCAAAATGACGGCAAAGGCGGCCGCGGCGGCAAGCGTGCCGCCGACGATCCAGACCGGCAACGGCGTCATCGCAATTCCGGCGACGGCCAGCGTTGAGGCGATAGTGAGATCGGCGACGGACGAAACGATGACCCAGAGGCTGGGACGAGACGACCACAGATGCCGGCGTTCACGATTAGTGTACATCGTCGCCTGGTTGCCGAACACGACGAGGATAAAAGCCAGCGTCCTCAGCGCGCCGATATCGAACCCCATCCGATAGGTACCGAAAGCCAGTATTGACGTACAGAAAATCAGCTCGCCGAGTCCCATCATGACGCCGCCGATCGTCAGATTGCCGATCCGCCATGCATTCGGCATGGGGGAGGGCCGAACGTTGTCGGTCGTCAACGACATGCCGAGGAAGTCGCCGGTGATCATGATCAGAACCATCAGCAAGGGCGTCAGGATCGCTTGCCCGGTCATGATCAGGCCGATCGCCAGGAACAGGACCTGCACTGTCTTCTTGGTAATGGAGTTCAGCGTATAGCTCAGGATGCGCTGGAATATCACGCGGCCTTCCTTGACGGCGGCGACGATGCCGGCGAGGCCGGGCTCGGTCAGCACCATACCCGCCGCCGATTTGGCGACGTCGGTTGCCGTCGAGACCGCTATTCCCATCTGCGCCTGGCGCAGTGCCGGCGCGTCGTTGGCGCCGTCGCCGCACATGCCAACAGTATGGCCGCCGTTCTGAAACGCCTTGACGAGCTTGTACTTGTCCTCCGGCAACACACCGGCGAAGACAGCGAATTGCTCAGGATGGGCGGCGTCGGGGATCGGTCCCGGGGGACAGACGGCGCCGTCAAGTCCCACCGCCTTGGCGACGATAGCCGCGGTCGCCGGCGCATCGCCCGTCACCATCACGGTGCGCACGCCTAATCCATGCAATTGGCTGACCAGCGCCGCCGAGTCCGGGCGAGGCGGGTCGCTGAGCGCGATGAGTCCGGCGAGCTTCATTGCCGTCGGCGACCCGGCCGCGATCGCCAACACTCTGAAACCCTTTGCTTCGAGTTCGCTCGCCGCCGCGGCCGCATTCGGCGACGGCTGCGCAAGGTCGATGACCACGGCGGAGGCGCCCTTCAGGATACGTTGCGGGTTCCCCGTCGAATCCGTTGCGGTCGCCTCGGACATCTTCTTCGCCGGATCGAAGGCCGCAAACTTGATTAATTGCGGCGCATCGGAGACGGGCTTGCTCGCGGCGGCTGCGCGAATGGCTCCGTCGACCGGGTCCTGTCCGCCATCGGAACTCGCCAGTGCGGCCAACGCCAGAACATGCGCTTCGTCGAAGCCGGGCATCGGACGCACCGTCGTCACGGTCAGCGCGTTGCGCGTCAGCGTGCCGGTCTTGTCGGCGCACAGGACATCGATCGACGCCGCTTCATCCACCGCCGAGAGCCGCGTCGGGAGAACCCCCAGCTTTGCGAGAGCGCGCGCGCCAAGCGCCGCTGCGAGCGTAAAAGTGGCCGGCAGCGCCACCGGTATCGATGCGAGGACCGCCGTGAGGACGAGAGGGACGATCTCGTCGAGTGGCATCTTGAGAAACCACGCATAGGCGACCAGCAGTACGATGACGACGCCGTTGAACCCGGCGAGATTGCGCACCACGCGCAGCACCGCTTTCTGCTGGGAGCTCACGACATGCGCGGTGCGGACGAGCTCGGCGGTGCGGCCGAATTTGGTATGCGCTCCGGTCGCCGTAACCTCCGCCACTGCCTCGCCGCGCCTGACCAACGCCCCTGCATAGGTCTGCACACCGTCCCCGGCTTCGATAGGGACGGATTCGCCGGTGAGCATGGATTGGTCGAGCAGGATTTCTCCCGCGGTGAGGCGCACATCCGCGGCGACCACGGCGCCGAGGGAAAGCTTCACCACGTCACCGGGCACCAGTTCGGCGGCGGGTATGGTTTTCCACGCACCGCCGCGGCGGACGGATGCGTTCAGCGCCAGCCGCGATTTCAACGCGGCAAGGGTCGCCTGGGCGCGGCTTTCCTGGAACAACCCGAGGGCGGCATTGAAAACCAAAAGGCCGGCAATAATCCCGGCTTCGACATACTTGCCGAGCGCCAGCTCGAGCACGATCGCAGCCTCCAGCATCCACGGAACGGGCGCCCAGAATTTCTCGATCGCCAGGCGCAACGGATGGAGCGCCGTATCCGGCATCGTGTTTGGGCCGAGCTTCGCCAGCCGGCGGCGCGCTTCCTCGTCAGTCAAGCCGCTCGGCAGATCATCCTTTGTGGCTGCCGCCGATTGCGCGTGCCGAGGCCTTTCATGCACGGCGATGGTCGTCATGCGCCGGGAGCTTGAGGTGCCACGACGCTCTCTTTCCGCGGGTTGGGCGACAGCGGCGCAGGTCCGTTCGGTTTTTGCGCTACGTTGTTCTGCCCCGCCAACGCCAGGGCCACGACGGGATTCAGGCTGTCAACCATCGAGGTCGGGATCAGGATCGTGGCGCCGCGCTCCTTGGTGGTCTCATAGATGATGTTCATGGCGCGCAGCTGCAGAGCCGCCGGATGATCGGCATAGGTCATGGCTGCCTCGACGAACTTTCCCGCGATCGCCGCTTCGGCCGAGCCGAGAATGACCCGCGCCTGCTTCTCGCGCTCCGCCTGGGCTTGGCGCGACATGGCGTCCTGCAAGGCGACCGGGATCGCAACGTCGCGGATCTCGACCGACTTCACCGAGATGCCCCAGTCGGCAGTCTTGCGGCCGATCTCGCCGCGCAAGAGCTCGTCGGCGACACTGCGTTCTGACAGCAGCGCCGAGAGCATCGACGACCCGATCATTTCGCGAAGCGACGTCTGCGAGACCCGATCGATCGCCTCGCGGTAATTGGTGATGTTCAAGGCCGCCTTTTGCGCGTCATGGACGAACCAGAAGATGATCGCGTCCACGTTCACCGGGACGGTATCCTTCGTCAGCGCCTCCTCGGCGCTAAACGCCGTGGTCTGAATGCGCTCATCGATGACGGCCACCACGCGGTCGATCACCGGAATGATGAGGAAGAGTCCGGGTCCCTTGACGCCGCGCAATTTACCCGCGCGAAGGATGACGAACTTTTGCCAAGTGTTGGCCATCTTCAGCGCGGCGGCGATGATAATGGCAACGATCACAATGGGGACGCCCAAATAAAGGTGCCCTGTTGCGCCCAATCCCGCGCCCACGGCGAGGCAGGCGACGGTCAGAAATACGGTGATGGGATTCATGATCTTGGCTCCCTACTCGATCGGGCGCCCCTCAAAATCAAATATAGTGATCCTCGGCGGAGTGCGCACCTGAGCAATATTGCTCACACGGATGCGCCCTAGTTGAGTTCGTCCGATTTTCCGAAGGCGATCTTCCGAAGGATTGAATACTCTACAATGGCGACAGCAAACGCCGAATGATTTGCTCAGGGCTGGGAATGCCGCGCCTGCGCAGGTTTGTGGGCGCAACCTCCAGCGACTCGAGCTGGCTCGTCCGCTGCGGACCGATCGCTTCGAACCTCGCCTTTTGCTCGTCGGACAGCGTTCCATAAAAGTCGTTGAGCGCGACGTTCACCATCTTGACCGCTTGCAGCATGGTGTCGAGTCGTTTGCCGACAGCCGCGAGCCGTGCCGGCGGCGTGAGCGGATCGCTGGATAGGCACGCGGCCTTGAGCAAATCCGCTGCCTGGGTGGTCGCGTTTTGTAGTGCGGTCAGGCTCGCGCGTTGCGCGTCGGTTGGACGCACCGTCTGGTCGATCTCGGCCGTTGGCCATTCCATCACGCCGGGCGGGGCTGCACTGCAGCTCTGGGCGAGCGAGCTGGTGCTATCGCTGGCGGCCTTGCTCTGCCGCTGGTCGTTACCAAGCGCGGTCAGCCGTGCCTTCTGCTCGTCGGTCAGGAGACTGTAGAACTTTTCCAGCGGCGGCTGCACCGTCGCCACCGCCGCGATCATCGCCTCGATGCGGTGTTGCATGGCTGCAAGCCGGTTCGGGGCGGTGAGCGCAATGTCAGTTGGGCAGGCGGCCTTGAGGTCCTGTGCCGCCTTAAGCGAGGCGTTGGCCAGATCGTCGAGCGCGGCGCTTTGTTCGCCGGTCGGCTGGATGGCTTGCCGGAACTGATCGATCGGCAGGCCGGCGATGTCGTTGCTGTCCGCGCCGCACATTTGCGTCAGCTGATCGGGCGCCGCTCCGGGCGCGGGCGGCGTTTGCCCAACATCGCTCGGGTTGCTGCTAGCGTATTGCGGCAGGTAGCCGGTAAGGTCGTCGTAGCCGTAGGGGGCGAATATACCGGCGTAAATATCGCCGTAGCCGTAGCCCCAGAAAGAGTCGTCGTAGCCGTAACCCCACATCGCATAGTCGTACATGTCGTTGTAGGCGAACGGCCAATACAGCGGGCCGACCCATCCGTAGCCGCCGTTACCGTGTCGCCACCAGCCATGACCACCATCGCGTCCCTCATGCCATCCCGCCGTTGCCGCGCGCGCGGTGATGTCGGCGCGGCTGTGCGGATTGCGTAATGCGCTCTTATTGCGCAAGGCGCCGGCGACCGAGGAGGAGTTCAACGTGTTGCGCACGGCGCGAGTCTTGAGGTTTGCGTTCGGCCTCGCGCCGGGTGTTGCAACCCGATTTTCCTCTCGCGTCGTGTTTCGGCCGGATTCGGTCGGCGGTCGGCTTCCGACCGCGTTATTGGGGGCGTTACGCGTGGCTGCAGGGCGTTCGGCAGCGTTGCGCGGTTCAGCTGCAGGCTGAGCCGCCCTTTGCGGAGCTGCCCGTTGCGGAGCGGCGGCGCGCTGCGGAGCCGCGCGTTGTGGCGCTGCTGCCCGCTGCGGAGCGGCGCGTTGCGGGGCTGCGGCGCGCTGCGGAGCCGCGCGTTGCGGGGCGGCCCTCTCCTCGGCAGCATAGGCCGAGGCCGACAGTGCGGTCGCGAGAATGATGGCGGCAATCCCGAATTTAATTATCGACATATCTTCCTCGAATCGGTCGAACTTTTGCCAACAGGGGTCGGCGTCGACTACGCCTGATTTGGTACGGCAATCCTATCCATCACTGAGGCGAGGATATACATCTCGCGAAAGGAGATGAGCCGCTGCCGGCTCTCGTCCCAAAGAACCTTGCGCACGCATTGGAGGCTCTGCAAAAGCGTAAGCCGTCCGACGCCAGCAAGCTCCGGGTGATCCCGTAACACGCGTGGCAGCCGGTAATACGGGATACGGCTGCTGAGATGGTGGACATGGTGCACCCCGATATTGGCGGTGAACCAGCGCAGGACGCCCGGCAAGGCATAATGCGAGCTGCCGTGCAGCGCTGCCTCGTGGAAATTCCAGCGCTCGTCACCGGCCCAGAAGGTGTCCTCGAACTGGTGCTGGACGTAGAACAGCCAGACGCCGATCGAACCGGCGATAAGCGTGATCGGCAGCTGCACAAGCAGGAATGGACGCAGGCCGACCAGCCAGATCATCGTTGCGGCCAGAACCGCAATTGCGAGATTCGTTGCCATCGTGCTTAGCCAGAAGTGCCAAGTGCTGCGCATCAGTCCCGCCGGCAGTCGGTGCCGCAGGATGAACAGATACGCCGGACCAATGCCAAACAAGACAATTGGATGCCTGTACAGCCGATACCGGAGCTGACGCCATCCGGGTAATGCCAGAAACTCGCGTACGGTCAGTGTGTCGACGTCGCCGAACCCGCGGTGATCGAGATTGCCCGACGTCGCATGGTGGAGGGCGTGGCTGTGTCGCCAGAAATCGTAGGGCGTCAGTGTCAACACGCCAATGACACGTCCGACCCAGTCATTCGCGCGACGGCGGCGGAGGAATGAGCCGTGGCCGCAATCGTGCTGGATCATGAAGAGGCGCACGAGGAAGCCGGCAGCCGGCACGGCGAGCAACAGGCAAACCCAGTAACCGGTGCCGAGAGCGGCCCACATCAGGATCCATAAGATCACGAGGGGTACTGCCGTGATCACGATTTCAACTGTGCTGCGCGCGGAACTCGGCTCGCGGTAGCGGGCAAGTATGGGTGCCCACGTCCGCGGATCGTGTGTGGCTTGAATATTCGGCTCTCGTTCATGCATCCAGAATTGGTTCCCTGCTCGATCGGGGCGCCCTTGAGGTATCCGAGTTAATCTTCCGGCTCAATGCATTTCTGAGCAATATTGCTCATACGGATGTGCCGGCATTGTGTCGGATGTTTTCATTTCCCGGGCGTGCGCCCCACCGTCGTTCGGGTGCCCGCCCATAACCGTTAAGGATCGCGTCAAAGTGTCCCCGAGGTTGAGCGCCCGATTCCCTTCCCCCCCAAAAATGCTTATAATCGGTCTGGAAGGTTACGTCATGGCGACCAAACGTCGACGCTTATTCGATACAAAATCGTTTCTCGCCCGTGTCGGGGACGGCCGGAGCATCGGCAAGTACCGCAAAGGCCAGGTCGTCTTTTCGCAAGGCGACGCCGGCGATGCGGTCTTCTACGTCCAAAAAGGCAAGGTGAAGCTCACCGTCGTTTCCGAGCAAGGCAAGGAAGCGGTTATCGCAATTCTTGGCGCGGACGAATTCTTCGGCGAGGGATGTCTTGCCGGGCAGGCGCAGCGTATCGCGACGGTCACGGCGATGACGGACTCCGTCATCGTGCGACTAGAAAAGGCAGCCATTGTCCGAGTGATCCATCAGGAACCGACGTTCTCCGAGCTGTTCATCGCCCATCTGCTGGGCCGGAGCATCCGCGTCGAAGCGGACCTGGTCGATCAGCTGTTCAATTCGAGTGAGAAACGCCTTGCCAGGATGCTCCTGTTGTTGGCGAACTTCGGCAAGGAAAGCAAACCGGAGCCGATTATCGCCAAGATCAGCCAGGAGACGCTTGCGGAGATGATCGGAACGACCCGATCCCGCGTGAGTTTCTTCATGAACAAATTTCGCAAGCTGGGTTTCATTGAATACAACGGCGGCGTCGAAGGCGGCATCGAAGTCCACAGTTCACTGTTGAATGTCGTTCTGCACGACCAGCCGCAAATCGAAAATTGAAATTTTACAGAACAGGGGACTCCTGCAGCGGCTGCAGGTCCGCTAAATGCCGTAAGCGGAAGGCGTTCAGAAAACCCCTGTACGCTTCGATCAAACCTCCATTCGGCGCGTGATCTCCACAAACGACCCGGCCGGCAGGTTGAAACGGTCCTCGGCGTGGGTCGAATTCCGATACATGAATGCGAACAGCCATCGTTGCCAACGCCACAGATATGACCGGCCCTTGCGGCGGACGATGTCGTCATGCGCCGCGAAATAGATCGGATCATCGAGGGGCAAGGCACACCCCAGTTCGCCGGCCTTGCCAAGCGTCGCCGGCAGGTCGGGAACCTCGACAAATCCATAGCGCAGGGTCAGATGCCAGAACGAAGCGCTCAGTTGCTTGACTTCGAGCCGTTCATCCGGACCCACACGCGGGCGATCGGCGAATCGCACGCTCAGGGCTACTAGAATCTCCGGAATAGCGCCGATCTGCCTGACGTGCTGCATGATCAGCGGCGGGACCGCTCGCGACAGCATCCGCGTCAGGAAAACGGCCGTGCCCGGCACACGTGGCCGCTTGTCCTTCTCGATGTCCTTCAAGAATTTATCGAGGGGCTCCGACAAGCGAATTTGCGCACGCCGCACCGCGTCAGTGCCGGAACGCCAGGTGGTCATGACGATAAACAGCATGGTTGCGAGCAACAGCGGAATCCAGCCGCCGTCGCGGATTTTCAGAAGGTTGGCTCCAAAGAACGCGAAGTCGACGGCCAGGAAGCCACAAAACACGGGAAGCGCCGTCCAGACGGGCCATCGCCAGGATTTGCGCATCACCTCGTAAAGCAGGACGGTCGTCAGCAACATTGTGGTGGAAACGGCCGTCCCATAGGCGCCGGCGAGCCGATCGGAGCTTCGAAACGAGATGGTCAAGCCGATGGTAAGCGCCATCATGGTCCAATTCACGAACGGCACATAAATCTGTCCGTAAGTCTCCGATGAAGTTTGCCGGATTTCGACGCCGGGAAACCAGCCGAGCTGCATGGCCTGGCGCGTCAGCGAGAATACGCCGGTAATGATTGCTTGGCTCGCGATGATGGTGGCGAGCGTCGCCAGCGCCACGAGCGGATAAAGGCTCCAACTCGGCGCCAGAGCGAAGAATGAATTGCCATCGGCGGTCAGGCCGCCGAGGAACAACGCGGTCTGACCGGCATAGTTGAGCAGCAGCGCTGGCAGCACGAGGGCGAACCAGGCGATTCGAATCGGATTCGGCCCGACATTTCCCATATCGGCGTAGAGCGCTTCGCCGCCGGTGACGGCAAGAAATACGGCGCCCAGCACGACAAAGCTCAACCAACCATGGCTCGCCAAAAAGCCAATGGCAAATCGCGGATCGGCAGCCGTCAGCACAGCGGGATTGCGCCAGATACCGAGCAGCCCAAGCACCGCAATCGCCATAAACCAGAGCAGCATCACGGGACCAAATGCCTTTGCGACATTCCCGGTGCCCAAACGCTGCACCGAAAAAAGCACAAGCAGGATGACCACGGCCATCGGCATCACATGTGGGACGAAGGCGTCGGTCGCGACATTGAGCCCTTCCAACGCGCTGAGCACCGAGATCGCCGGCGTGATGATCCCGTCGCCGTAGATGAGCGCGGCGCCGAACAGCCCGCATGCAATCAGCGGCCATTTGCGGCCGCGCCACTTCGCTCGGCTAAGCGACATCAAAGCGAGGATGCCACCCTCACCGTGATTGTCGGCGCGCATGACGAACATGCAGTACTTGATCGAGATCGTGATGATGAGCGCCCAGAAGATCAGCGACAGGCTGCCGAGTGCGCTGGCGCGATCGAATACCCCACCCATCGCCTGCGCGATGGCTTTAAACGTGTACAGCGGGCTGGTGCCCAAATCTCCATAGACGATGCCGAGCGCAGTCAGGATTGCGGTCGGGGTCACTCGCCCTTCCCGCGGGCGCGTCAATCCATTTTTGCCATTTTTGCGCTCGGCCGACGTCATTGCGCGCTGCGAACGGTGCGGAGCGGTGAGTCGCCCTCATAATGGAGGGTGCCGTAAGCTAGGGCGGAAGCGGTCGCGCTTCCCATCAGGAACGCGACCGCTGAGTTTGAAGTACGCAGGTCGCCTCAGAAGGGAGGACCGTAACCACCCAGGATGCCATTGATCACGCCGCCGACAAGGGGGACGCCATAGCCAGGGCATCCATTATTATAGCCGTAATAGCCGTTGCCATAGCCGTAGCCGGGGCAGCCATTACTGTAGCCATAGTAGCCATTATAGCCGTTGTATCCGTTGTTGCCGTTGTAGCCGCCACCGTAGTGGGCCCCAACATGACCGCCGCGGGCATGCACTGCGTGTCCGCCCGGATGTCCATGTCCGGGGGGAGCAGCTAACGCATTCGTCGCCAGCGGCACGCAACCGAGCGCGACCGCGGCGGCGAAGGCGATGAGTGTTTTATGAAGCATATGAGTCTCCTATGTGGCTCAAAAAATATTTGTTGTGAGAGCAATAACAACGCCGGGTTGCCGCGAAGGTTGCGATCCATGCGGACACGTTCGCGTGTGCGCGAGACTTAAATTGAGCGTGCTGGTGAGCTATTTTATACAGACGCCACGCGGCCATCAGACCTACGTTGTTGGTCAGCATCATTATTCTTAATTCTTAAATGAGAACGCACCTGACAGTTTGAAGCTTGCCAGCTGAGGGAGCTTCTCTCACAGAAAGGCTTGCCGATGTTCACTGCTGAGCAATATCGCGCCAAAGCGAGCGAATATGCCGAATTGGCGGGAATAGCGAGCGGCCCCAACGATGTGCGTGAATATCAAAGGCTCGAACGAAGCTTCACCGAACTTGCGGACAATGCGCAATGGGTAACCGACAATCATGACAAGATGATTCCCCCTGTGTAGAGCGCCGCCCAGCAGTGAAAGGGTCAACAAATGGACCATTTTCTTCGCGTGCTCGCGCGTCCGTCCGTCGCGGCACTATCCGCGGGTCTCGTGCTGGGATTTAGCTCGCACGCGGCTTTGAGTACCGAAAGCTGCGAGCAGCTGGAGGCCCTCGCCAATCAATATGCGAGCGTTTCGCTCACCAGTGAGCAGAAGGAACTCAAGCGGAAAATGGTGGTTTGGTACTCGACGCATTGCGCCCGCCAAGCGCGTCGCTGAGGCCTTCAGCATGCTTGAAAACGTCGAGCGCAAATGACGGCATGGTAGTGATGCTCGCCCATGGAATAAGTCCTTTTCCGGCGACGTGCGGTATTTGAATCTAATCCACAGCTGGCTCGATATGAGCAATTAATCCACAGCTCGCTCGATATGAGCAATATTGGACAGCCTTCATCTCGGTAATAGGGCTTTCATCAGCGTAGTGAGATTGAAGCGGGGGAGGGATTGCGGGCCGCTGGCTCGTCGTTAGCAGGGTGTCGGTTGAATTTATGAGGGTCATCATGGAACCGTCGAATCATCGAGAGCGGCTTTCACCGGCCAGTACGTGGGTGTGGCCCAACAGCCAACTGTTCATAGACCTCGATGATGCGAGCCCGCTCGCCCAGGCGATTGTGGATACGATCCGCGATCCCTTGCTGGTCCTCGATCAGGACCTGCGCGTCGTCACCGCCAACCGCGCTTTTTATCGGACGTTCAGGATGAAAAGTCAGGACATCCAGGGTCGTCCGGTTTACGGGCTGGGCGAGGGCCAGTGGGATATCCCGGAGCTTCGATTGCTGCTGGAGGATGTCGCGCCACAACACGCCGTGATGGAGGCTTACGAAGTCGAGCGAAATTTTCCCGGTATCGGACGACGTTCGATGCTCCTGAATGCACGGGAGGTGTTCAATCAAAAAAATGCTCGCAAGCTCATTCTCCTGGCAATCGAAGACGTCACCGACCGGCGCGCCGCCGAACGGGAGATAGCTGAGCTGCTGCAACAGAAGGAAACCCTGTTGCAGGAGATGCAGCATCGTATTGCAAATAGCCTGCAGATCATCGCGAGCATCCTTCTCCTCAAGGCGCGGACGGTGCCGTCGGAGGAGACACGGCTGCATCTTCGGGACGCTCATCTGCGGGTCATGTCCGTCGCGACCGTCCAGCAGCACCTCCAGGCCTCCGGACATGGCGTGTCGATCGACCTCGGCCCTTATCTGTCCAGGCTGTGCGATGCCCTGGCGGCTTCCATGATCGGCGACAGTCGACCGATCTCCGTGACGGCGGAAGCCGACGCCGCAACGGTGGCGTCCAGCGAAGCGGTAAGCATTGGGCTGATTACTACGGAACTCGTGATCAATGCACTAAAGCACGCATTCCCCAGCGGCAGCAGCGGCAAAATCCTGGTCAAGTACGACGTCGACGAAGCCAACTGGCGCTTATCGGTGTCTGACAACGGCGTTGGCTTGCATCCGGACGGAAGCGGCCGTGGAAATACCGGCTTGGGGGCCGCCATCGTCGAAGCGCTCGCGCATCAGCTCAAAGCCAGCGTCGAGATGACCAGTCGATTGCCAGGCACGGTCGTCTCGATCGTCCACAAAGCATAAGCGCGACGAGGCGACGTACTGCAAATGCAAAGGAAGATGAAATTATGTCACTAGGACTTATTCTCGTTATCATCCTCGTCATCTTTCTGCTTGGCGGCTTCAGCGGCCGCTTCGGCGGCTACGGTTACGGCTATGGACACGGCGGCGTCGGTATCATCGGCATCATCTTGATCATCATCGTCGTGCTGATGCTGCTTGGGCGGCTTTGAGGTCGTAATCTTTGGGGGGGTCGGCTGTCGCGGTACCCCCTCGTCCGGCCCTACGGTCCGTTCTTTTCCTTCACCATCCAGCGCGCCGCGATCGCCACCGTGAAGGTGACGATAAGGAAGCGCGCGATGTGATGCGCCCCGACAAAGACAGGGTCGAGATGCAGCGCCAGCGCCAGCACCATCATCGTGTCTTGCGCGCCGGGTGAGAACGCGACCACGACGTTGGCGATCGAGAACGGAAAGAAGTGCGTCACGATCAGCGCGAACACGGCGGCGATCGACGACGACACGGCGAAAGAGCCCAGCGCGGCGCCGAGATAGCCGACGATCAGCCGGAACGTGGCATTGGCAAAGCGCGAGCCGACAACGGCGCCGAGCACGAGTACCGCGGCGCCGCCGATCCACCATGGCAGCACGGCGACGACGAGGCCGGTGCCGTGCAGCACGCCCGATCCCGCCATGGCGCCGAACAGAAGCCCGCCGGGAAAGCGCAGCCGCGCCATGGCCAGCGCCGTGGCGCTGGAAACGGCGACCACAATTGCGAGTTCGCCGAGCGACGATGTGGCGGCGGCGCCGCGCACCACCGGCATGGCCGGCGCCACCAGCCCGAACAAAGCTAGCCCGCCCGGTATGCCGACGGTCAACAGCAGCACGCGCACCGTCTGCACGATGGCGATGGCGCGCAGGTCGGCGCCGAGCTCGGTCGAAAGCGCGATCACCTGAACCATCGAGCCCGGGCTGGCGCCCAGCAGCGCCGACAGCCGGTCCCAGCGGTGCACCACGCGCAGATAGCTTGTGGTCGCGACCAGCATGGCGACGGCGGCGACCATCAGCAGCGCGACGCTCACCGGCCACGTGAGGAAGCCCTTGACCGTCTGTGGCGTCACCACGGCGCCGAGCAGGATGCCGACGATCACGTAGCAGGCGCGCGCGAGCAGAATGGGCACCCTGACCGGGCGCCCGAACAACGCGGCGGTGGCCACGGCGAGTACCGATCCGGAGACCAGGCCGGCGGGAAATCCGAGCAGCGTCAAGGCGACGCCGCCGGCGAGCGCGATCAAAAGCGTCTCGGCGGGCTCGAGCAGCGCGCGCAGCGGCGGCAGGCCGGGCAGCATCGCCGCCATGAATGCGCGATGCGCCAAGCGCCGTCAATTCATCGAAGGTAGCTTAGTGTCGGCGGCCGCCGCGCAGCACGATGCGCATGAGATCGGCGGCGTTCTTGGCGGCGAGCTTCTCCATGATGCGCGCGCGATGCACTTCGATAGTGCGCGGCGAGATGCCGAGCTCCCGCCCGGCCTCTTTGTTGGACGCGCCGCTCGCGATCCGCTCCAGCACGTCGCGTTCGCGTGCCGTGAGCCGTTCGCGGCCGGGAAAATCGCGGGTGAGGATGCTGTCGTGGCGGTTGAGGTTCGCCCAGGCGTCGATGGCGTCGCGCACGCGCGTCGCCACGGCGCTGGGGTCGAACGGCTTTTCGATGAAGTCGAGCGCGCCGTTGCGGATCGCATCGATGGCGGTCGGGATATCGCCGCGACCGGAGATGACCAGGACCGGCGCCGGGTAGCGCTGGGCGTCGAGCCTGCGCAGCACGTCGAGGCCGGAGCAGCCGGGCAGGTGCACGTCGATGAGCACGCATCCCGGAGTGCGCGAGCGGGCGGCGCTGAGGAAGGCCTCGCCCTCGCCGAAGCTTGTGACCTGAAAACCTTCGCTGCTCAGCACCACCGCCAGCGCCGCGCGCACCGACGGATCGTCGTCGACAATGAAGACTTCGTTCATCGGCACCCCAATTCGCATTCCGCATTCGCAAGCGTCGCAAAACGATTCGCCAGACTAAAATAACACCACCCGCGCGGTTGCTGAGGTAACGGGCGGCGGCGTTCGGAAAACAAACATTCCCTCTCCCTTGCGGGACTGTTTCCCCTCCCCGCCGCTTCGCGGGGGAGGGAAATCGTTGCGGCTCGGCGCCTGTTGGCGCACGGGGGAAAGGAATTTTGCGTCTTCCCGGCCGATAGACAGGCCCGCTAAACTGTGGTGATTTAAGTAAAATCGAGCGTTGCGCGGCCGAAAAAGCGCCACCGGTATCGACCTTTGGGAAGCGCCATGCTGCAAGGCTGGGTCGTCATCGTTATCGCGCTCGCCTATATCGGGTTCTTGTTCCTGGTAGCGAGCTACGGCGACCGCCGGCACGACCTGGTGCGCGGCAGCCGCGCCCGCTTGCTGATCTATCCGCTGTCGCTCGCCATCTATTGCACGTCGTGGACGTTCTTCGGCTCGGTCGGTGTGGCGGCGCGCACCGGCTTCGATTTCCTCACCATTTATATCGGCCCGATGCTGATGGTCGGCTTGGCCTATCCGCTGATCATCCGCATCGTGCGGTTGGCCAAGGGCCAGAACATCACCTCGATCGCCGACTTCATCGCCGCGCGCTACGGCAAGAGCCAGGCGGTGGCGGCGACCGTGGCGCTGATCGCCATCGTCGGCATGATCCCCTACATCGCGCTCCAGCTCAAAGCGGTGTCAGCCTCGGTCAGCACCATCCTCGCCGACACCACGGCGGGCGGCGCGGCGCAGCCGCTCCTCGGCGACATCGCGCTGTTCGTCGCGCTGCTGATGGCGGCTTTCGCGGTGCTGTTCGGCACCCGCCACATCGACGCCACCGAGCATCAGGACGGGCTGATGCTGGCCATCGCCACGGAATCGATCATCAAGCTTGTTACCTTCCTTGCCGTGGGCGTGTTCGTGACCTTCGTCTTGTTTCAAGGTCCGGTGGCGCTGTTTGCCAGCGCGCTGCGGCAGCCGCAGACGGCCGCGGTGCTCACCAGCACGCCGCCGGTGGCGAATTTCCTCGCCATGACGGTGCTGTCGCTGTTCGCCATTATCTTGTTGCCGCGGCAGTTCCATGTCGCCGTGGTCGAGAACCACAGCGAAGCGGAAATCCGCCGCGCCGCCTGGCTGTTTCCCGCCTATCTGGTGCTGATCAATCTGTTCGTGATGCCGATCGCGATGGCCGGCTTGTTGAAGTTTCCCGGCGGTAGCACCGACGGCGACATGTTCGTGCTGGCGCTGCCGCTGCTGGCGCATTCCGAGCTGTTCACGCTCATTGCCTTCATCGGCGGCCTCTCGGCGGCGACCGCGATGGTGATCGTCGAATCGGTGGCGCTGGCGATCATGGTCTCGAACGACATCGTCATGCCGTTCATCCTCAAGCGGCGCGCGGCGCAGGCCGCCGCGCCGCACGACGCTGGCGCCGAGCTTCTCACCGTGCGCCGCATCGCCATCTTCGCGATCCTCTTGCTCGCCTACATCTATTATCGCTCCGCCGGACCGGCCCAGCTCGCCTCGATCGGGCTATTATCCTTTGCCGCCATTGCGCAGTTGACGCCCGCTTTCTTTGGCGGACTGATCTGGCGGCGCGGCACCGCGACCGGCGCTATTGCCGGCATGACGGCGGGCATCCTGGTCTGGGCCTATACGCTCTTGCTGCCGAGCATCGCCGACGCCGGCATGGTCGGCGAGCATATCCTGAGCGCCGGGCCGTTCGGGCTTGCCTGGTTGCGGCCGCAGGCGCTGTTCGGCCTCGATCTGCCGCCGCTGGTGCACGGCGTCGTGCTCAGCCTCCTTGCCAACATCGCGCTCTATATCGGCTGCTCCTTCGCCCGCCGGCCGAGCGCGATCGAGCGCGTGCAGGCCGACGTTTTCGTGCCGACCTCGCTGACCCCGATGGCGCCGAGCTTCCGGCTGCGGCGCGCGTCGGTGACCGTCGAGGAGCTCACCGCCACCATCGCCCGCTATCTCGGCGAGGAACGCACGCGCGAGTCCTTCCGCAGCTTCGCCGCCTCGCGCCGCGTCAGCCTCGAGCCGCAGGCCGAGGCCGATTTCCCGCTGCTGCAATACGGCGAGCATCTGCTGGCCTCGGCGATCGGCGCCGCCTCGTCGCGGCTCGTGCTTTCGCTGTTGCTGCGCAAGCGCACCGTTTCGACCAAGGCGGCGCTCAAGCTCCTCGACGAGGCCAACGCCGCGATCCACTACAACCGGGAGATACTGCAAACCGCCCTCGATCACGTGCGCCAGGGCATTGCCGTGTTCGACAAGGATCTGGCGCTGCTGTGCTGGAACCGGCAGTTCGGCGAAATTTTCGACCTGCCGCACGCGCTCACGCGCATCGGCATCGCGCTCGACGAGATCCTCCGCCACATCGCCGAGCGCGGCGCGCCCGCCGCCGGCGACGCCTACGACCTCAACGAAGAAGTCGCCGCGCGCGTCGCCCGCTACACCTCGGAGGCCGAGCCGTTCCTCGAGCGCTTCGCCGAGCGCGGGCTGGTGATCGAGGTGCGCGCCGGCCGTATGCCCGACGGCGGTCTGGTCACGACCTTCACCGACATCACGCCGAGCGTGAAGGCCGCCGAAGCGCTTGAGCGCGCCAACGCCACACTGGAGCGCCGCGTGCGCGAGCGCACCGGCGAGTTGACGCGGCTCAACGCCGAGCTTGGCCGCGCCAAGGCCGAAGCCGATGACGCCAACGTCTCGAAGACGCGCTTCATCGCCGCCGCCAGCCACGACATCCTGCAGCCGCTCAACGCCGCGCGGCTTTACGTGACCAGCTTGATCGAGCGCCAGCGAGCTGGGGAGGATGGCGATCTGGTGCAGAACATCGACGCCTCGCTCGAAGCGGTGGAAGAGATCTTCGCCGCGCTCCTGGACATTTCGCGGCTCGATACCGGCGCCATGCAGCCGGAGATGACCGATTTCCGCATCGACGAATTGCTCCAGCGCCTGGAGGTGGAGTTCGCGCCGCTCGCGCGCGAGAAAGGGCTTGAGCTGAAGTTCATGCCGTGCGCGCTGGCGGTGCGCTCCGACCGGCGCCTGCTGCGGCGGCTCTTGCAGAACCTCGTCTCCAACGCCATCAAATATACGCCCGCGGGCGGCGTCGTGATCGGCTGCCGACGCCGCGGGGCGCGGCTGCGCATCGATGTCTACGATACCGGTATCGGCATTCCGCAAGGCAAACGCCGCGCGGTATTCAAGGAATTCCATCGGCTCGACCAGGGCGCCCGGGTCGCGCGCGGCGTCGGCCTCGGCCTGTCGATCGTCGAACGCATCGCCCGCGTGCTCGATTGCGAGGTGGCGCTGAAATCGAATGTCGGCCGCGGTTCGCGTTTCTCGGTCGAGGTGCCGCGGGCGGCCGCCGCCATCGGTGCGCCGGTCCTGCATGCTGTGCCGAAGGCCGCCGCCGGGCAGCTTGCCGGCACCGTGGCGCTCTGCATCGACAATGAGCGTGCCATTCTCGACGGCATGCAGACCTTGCTCGGCGGCTGGGGCTGCCGTGTGCTCAAGGCCGCCGATCTCGCCGAAGCGCTGGCGGCGATCGAGGGCAGCGGGTTGCATCCGGACGGGCTCTTGGTCGACTACCACCTTGACGGCGGCAACGGCATGGTCGCCATCGCCGAATTGCGCCGGCGCCATGGCCGCGATGTGCCGGCGATCCTGGTCACCGCCGATCGTTCGGTGCATGTGCGCGAGGAGGCCCGCGCCGCCGGCGTGCACGTGCTCAACAAGCCGGTAAAGCCCGCGTCGCTCCGCGCCCTTATCACGCAATGGCGCGTGCAACGCGTCGCGGCGGAGTAGTATTATACTCCCGGCGAAAGCCGGAGAAGGGCGAAGCAATATCATGCGTATCGTTGCACTATTGGTCGCATTTTTAATCGGCTCCACCGCGCTCGCCAGCGCCGCCGAAGATGTCGCCGCCGGACAGGCCGTCATCCGCTCCCAGGAAGAAGCCTTTAGCCGCGACGACGCGGCAACGGCTTACACCTTCGCCGCGCCTGCCATCCAAAGCTGGTATCGCAATCCCGACGCCTTCATGTTCATGGTCCGCAATGGCTATGCTCCGGTCTACCGTCACCGGAGTTTCGAGTTTGGCATGGCCAGGATTGTGGAAGGCAAGATTATGCAAGACGTCCAGATCATCGATGCGGACGGTGTGGCCTGGGATGCGCGCTATACGCTCGAGCCGCAGCCCGACGGCAGTCTCAAGATCAGCGCGTGCGTGCTGTTGAAGGCGGTGACGTCTTAGCCGTTTTCTCGCGCCGGTAGCTGCGGCCACTGCCCGGCTTCGATCTTGCCGGCGGCGATGACCGCTTGCGTGCGGCTCTCGACCCCGAGCTTTTGCAGGATGGCGGAGACGTGCGCCTTCACCGTCGCTTCCGACACCCCGAGCTCGTAGGCGATCTGCTTGTTGAGCAGTCCCCCCGACAGCATCATCAGGACGCGCACCTGCTGCGGCGTCAGCGTCGATAATCGCGCGATCAGGGCGGCGGTCTCGGCGTCGGACTGGCGGGTGAGGTCGACGTCGGGCGGCGTCCACACTTCGCCTTGCAGCACGTGCGCCACCGCCGCCCGCATCGCCTCGATGCCGAGCGTCTTGGGAATAAAGCCCGATGCGCCGAACTCCATGCAGCGGCGGATCACCGCGGGATCGTCATTGGCCGAGACCACGACGATCGGCAGGCTCGGATATTGCGCGCGCAGATACATCAGGCCGGAGAAGCCGCGCACGCCAGGCATGGAGAGGTCGAGCAGGATCAGATCCACGTCGCCGCCGCGTTCGAGGATCTCGCTCACTTCCTCGAAGGTGCCGGCCTCGGCGACATCGGCCTGGCCGAAAACTCCCGTTACCGCTTCGCGTAATGCGCCGCGGAACAGCGGATGATCGTCGGCGATCAACAGATGATGGGATTGCGCCTCGCTCAACGGGCTGACCCGGCTGTCACGCGGGAGATATGCATGGGAAATGCCGCCGCATCGCGCATGTTACCGCCGATCGGCGGGCGTGGTCCACTGGCGAGGCTATGGACTTTTCTCCGCTCATTCCCGCGAAAGCGGGAATCCAGGATGGAGCGCAAAGAGCAAAGAGAAGCTGGGTCCACGCTTCCGCGGGGACGAGCGGAACTAACTACGCCTGCTCGCAGGCGCCGACAAACTGCAACACCACCTCGCGCCGGTGCGGCCGCGCGCGATGCTCGGCGACATAGATGCCCTGCCAAGTACCGAGCGCCACTTCGCCCTCGACGACCGGCACGTGCAGCGTGACGCCGTTGAGCATGGATTTGATGTGCGCCGGCATGTCGTCGGGTCCCTCGATCTCATGCACCCAGCCGGCATCCGCCGGAGCCAGCCGCGTCAGCGCCGTGACCAGGTCGGTGCGCACATCCGCGTCGGCGTTTTCCTGGATGACCAGCGACGCCGAGGTATGGCGGATGAAAAGGAAGAGCACGCCGTTACGCGCCTTGATCCCATCGAGGAAACGCGCAATCTCGGCCGTGATCTCGAAGAAGCCTTCGCCGGACGTCGCCACCGCAAGCACCGCCGTGGAGATCGTCTCGATGCGCGCGGTATGGACGGCGGACAAATCGGCGGGCACGGCAAGCGCCGTCAGCTCTTGTTCAGCGCTTGCTTTTGCGCCTGCGCGATCGCCTCGACCAGGCGGTGCCAGACGCGGCCGACGAAAGCCATCATGCGGTGCAGATCGGAATTGACGCCGGGCGGCAGGCGGTCGCCTTCGCGCACCGGCGGCGGCTCCGGCAAGGCGCCGGCCGGCAGCGGCAGGCCGCGCGCGAGGATGTCCTTCTTCAGCGCGGCGTTCTCGCTGCGCAGCCGCGCGATCTCGTTTTCGAGCACGGCCCGATCCTCGGGCACCGCCTGACAGGTCCAACCGACACTGCGCTGGCCGCACCGCGAAACCTCGCCGGTCTGCATGTCGAGGCGCAAAAATCCGTCCGCCACTTTGTTGAACGTGTAGCGGCCGCCGGCATTGTCGGGCGTCGCCTCGTCGGCGCGCGCGGGCGCGAGCAAACAAAAGCCGGCGATGAAAACGGCAACGGCCTTGTCGATCATGATTGTCTCCTGCTCGCGCAGCAACGCTGGCACCCGCGCGGCCATTGTAGCGATAACCGCTTCGCGCTGCACAATCGATCCGCCGGCGCGCCGCGAGGCGGCGCATATTCGTCGTTGTTTCAATGCATTAGCATCCATTGGCGTTTCTTGACTTGTGAAAATCCAATCAGTATGGTCCGCGCGGCTTTTAAGGGGGCGACCCGTCTCGATTGCCGCGAGCCGCGAGTGTCGAAGGGATGAGCGACGGCACCCGCGAGAACGGCGACCGCGACAAGACGCACACCGAAGAAGCCGCCCTCTCCGCGAGACTCCGGCGTCTCGGCGAAGGTCA
>Ga0302325_10005961_pt1 | contig 27570 bp, 29 predicted proteins | sample Palsa_T0_2_FD_201948 | JGI IMG/M metagenome (GOLD analysis project Ga0302325, IMG submission 201948) | Peat permafrost microbial communities from Stordalen Mire near Abisko, Sweden - Palsa_T0_2 | ecosystem: Environmental > Terrestrial > Soil > Palsa > Peat permafrost | place: Sweden: Abisko... | reverse complement strand
CGGTAAGTTCTTCCATCACCACTACTACAAGACTGGGTCTTGGAACTGACTATCTTCTTCGAAGGCCCCTACCTCACTACGGGGCCCCCACCCTCTCGGCCTCCTACCTTACAAGCTCACAGTCAAAGCCAGATCAAACGCGTGCCTGTGGTACCCAGTATGCTCTGGACATATGCACACATGAAGGGGAGGAACAAGAATTACTTCGACCCATTACATCATGCGCTCTACCCAGCATCTGATAGGGTACTGTTTGCTCACAGAATGTGGCTCCCGCCAATTGCTAAAAGAGCACCTCTGGAAGGGTGAGTAAGAGAAACCCGGCTCAATTTGCGTTGCTAATAATCACGGCTAGACTTCATAAAGGGGCAATTTTCTTCTGGGATCCTATCAAATGCGCATTCCTTCAACCTACTCTACAACTCCCTCCAGCGTTGTACGGCGGAAGTTATCAGCCACGAAGAGATCGAGGATTGGAACTCACTTATGACGAATATATCCGCCTGGATCCGCCATCAATTGGGACAAATCACTACAAAGGCGAAATGGTATATGCAAATTTTGGCTATTACCTGGTCGAAGGCAAATGGGTAGATCCTGAGAGTGAAGGGGAGCTGTTCCAGGCGTACATGAACCCATCAGGCCGCTCTAGAGGGGAACCGATCCTCCCAAACATCCACCGTTCCCGAGATACTGGACCTCGAGTCATGAGCCTGGAAGAAGAGGATGAATTTTACAAATACTTTGTCGCAGATGTCTCGGATGAGAAGGATGGTGAAGGTGATCCTCGTGCCTGGCGTATCACTCCGGCCACCTTCGCTCAATGGGCTACCGGCGCTGTGATGGGAGACCAGTACGAGGAAACTGTTATTCAGACACCAGTAAGTTCGTTAATATTGCTTAGATAAAAGCTCGGGATGGCATCCCGCTTCTTTCAGTCTGACTTATCGCAGGCAAAACTTCCCACTACAAGACGAAACCCGGCGGAAGCGGAAACAGTCCCTCCAAAGTTCAAGCACGAATTGCAATTTGATCTTGAAACAGGCAGCTTACTGTCTGGAATATATGAGCCTGAACGAAGTCCCGTTCTGTTACAAAGCCCACTCGGTCTGTCAATAATTGCAGGAAGTATTTCCAATTGCTGATTTCGAATATAGGTGTCGATATTATCAGACCACCTGCGCACTTTAATTATAGCTATCCTCAAGTCATGCAGGAACTCGAAAGACATGGGTTCGGAGCTGCTTGGTGCGACCGTCAACGGCGAGGCGCTTTCCCACAAACCGTAGCTTCTACTCCTGAGGTTTTCAGTTCGGTAAGATGGAAATCATCTTTACAAATGTTGCGATGCTTATACTTTGTCCCAGGAAAACGCGCGCAAGAATCTAGCCCATCGAGACGGCCATGTGATTAGTTACAGCGATTTCGAATGCGCAAAAGAAACAATTTTCAAATTGAGAGAAGATGGGGAACGCGGCTGGGAACGGAATCTGGTTCAAATGCACAGAGTTCAGAATCTAGCTGAGAAGCGGATTGACTTGAACCGAGAAGTTTTCTTCCTCAAACTTCATCTTAAGCAAGCTGCTGAAGCAGTCTCTCCAAATCTCGTAATGGGAATACCTGCGAACCTCAAAGACACCCCTCGAGCCCCATCACCGCCCACCCCGACCCCTAAATGCCGACAGTACCAGCGGTTCATGGACGAAGCAAAAGAACACGAGAACATACAGATCGCCAGGACCACCCTAATCCGTGCTCGTCTCGACTCCGAATACCAAGAGATCATGGACGACATCGGAGATACACAGAAAGAGAAAACCCAGCTCCTGAAGAAGCTTGGTATTAGGAGTGTGGATGAACTACCTGGTCTGATGCCCAGGAAGAAATCGCCATGTGAAAATCTTCGAGCTGAATTTCATTGTCAGTGATACGTACGAAGGTTCGTCCGATTCGATATTATGAGCTGTTGTTTTGTTAATGTTCTGGGATTCTTTTTGTACGAATCACTTGTTTCTGTGTTTATTCGCTTTCGCAACCACATTGTAGAAAGGTTGACTACAAAGTTAGCCACCAAGTAAGAATTTGACAAGTATAGTTCCTCTTCCGAGAGGTGTTAGGTGGACGCGCAGTTTCGGAGTAAAGAGCCAGGAGAAAGAGAACGGAAGATGGCTGTTTTGTACTGTACATTAGATATGTAGAAGTCTTTTAAGCCCTCTTATGCCACCGTGTGATGATTTATGGCCCCCGCTACCCTATACAATACATGCAGACCTTCCGCACGCCAATGAGGGGAGCGGTGATATTTACAACAAAGATCCAACGCCTCTTACCCACTTTAGTCATACATGTACAATATTCCCATCGGATTCCCATCCACCCTTCTATTTATTCTTCACAACGCCGACCTTGGCAGCCCGTAATACCCTCCCATTGAGCTTGAACCCTTTCTGCTGGGTATGGAACACAGTGTTATCCTCCTTCCCCTCCATAGGGGTCATGAACGTTGCCTCGTGCTCATTGGGATTGAACTTTTCGCCAGCAACGCTCGGATCAAATCGTTCCAGCCCATGCTTCTTCAACGTCTGCATCAAAATCGACTCCGTCATCTTCAGTCCATCATATAAGGAGACCAGGTCTTGTAAATGCTCGCTCTTTTCCTTGGCGTTTAGCTTCTCCTCTGGTACTATAGCTAGTGCTCGATCGAGGTTGTCGACACTGTCCACGAGGTCCTTGGCGAATTTCTGCAGCGCAAAGTCTTTTGCTGATTGCATTTCACGCTTGGTTCGCTCTTGGAGATTTCGGTATTCCGCTACGGAACGGAGGTATCGATCCTATTCCCGGGATGTCAGACAGGGTCGAGGTGTGAGGTGGGATGGGAGTAGCGCTACCTTTAAATCAATAATCTCTCTATTTTTCGCCTCCAATTCCTTCTTCGCTAGATCTTCAGCTTCTGCATTCTTCCCCTCTGTTTTCGTGTCTGCATCTGCAGCAGCTTCACCTTCCGCCTTCTTCGTTTCTGGCTCTGTGGAGTACCATCTCGATGTAGCTCGTCTTGAAGCCGGGGCAAAGGCAAGATTCGACGGCCGGACCTGTGGTTGTGCTAATGAGGAGTAGGGGACAGTTCGTATGCTGGAGCTCAATGCCCTGCCCTGTCTGAATAATGTTCTGGGGATCATGATCGGGGTTGTAATGTAGCGTGCTTGGTAGTGGGAGAGAAGCTGGTGCTTCGAAAAATTGTAGAATAAATTTCTAGCATGATGGCTTGGTCTGTGCTGGGCAGAGCGGGAAGCTCCGATTGGTTGGGCTGCGACAACGTTAAGCCCCCCTTTTCACTTCGACCAACTTCACTGTTCGACAGTGCGCGACATGTATTGACAAATTCTTACCAAAATTAGGTATAAATCTGTCCAAGTGACGAGGTGATTTGCTGTGACCATCTTTTAGCACTCATCTAATTCTAGAACTGCCAGCATGACAACGGAAGGAACATGATTAAGCTTGGTTTGCTGCAGTGCAGCCTTTGCGCGAAGTAGAATCTTCCATAGGGATTGAGAATTGGCATAATAAGCAAGGGATTAACTCTTGGCAGCAACGGCCTCTCTATCTGATCTGTAACTCGAGCCATGGGGCCGCCTAGACCAAGGAGATTGTTAGCACCTTCCATTCCATTTTGTTGATAGAACCTCTGCAAATTTAGCATCTTGATGACTTCGAGGGCTTATGAAAACAACTCTCCACTGGCAAGATGCCTTACTTATGTTATCAAATCACTTTATAATGTATTGCAACTTAATACATACGCATCTACTACATTGAACCTTGTGCAAGCTAGTCTTGACTCGTATCCTCAGCCCCTCTTAACACACGGCAGATCTCTGCAACTTTGTCTTTATATTTAACACCCTGTTGGGATGCTCCATATGTCAGGGAATAATAATGATTATCAAGATCGGATTGTTAACCTCGGAGCTTTTCCCTCAGCCTTACGTATTTTGTCAGCTTAAGCTCAGAACCTCTCCTCCTTTCATCCTTCACCTTCAACCTCAGCCTCGATAAGACTTCCGCCAATCGGGGGCGTTCCAAGAAGATTAGTACGCTATATTATAAAGCATACAATTGTCCTTTCAAAGGCCCTAAACTCGGTGAATATTCCATAAGATTGAAAAGGAGATATTCTCCACGACACTCCTTTGAATACCAACCTTCATCTTGGATTCTGCGCCACTCGCTGTTCTCTCATTTACTCTTCAGTACTGCACTCTGAGGATTACGGTGAAGAGAATTTCCTGTAAAAATGTCTTCTAGTAACGACAGTAAGTTCTCCACTCTGTACTGCTTACTCCTTTCCTGCGTTAGGTGGCAATCAAGCACGAAAGACTAATGCTAATCCTGATCAGACACACCTGCTCCTATTCCTAGTGGAGATGAGTCTCATGTCATCTTCAAATACGACATAAAGTCTCCCACCATCCGACCTAGCAAGTCATCCTCAAACATGGCCGAAGGTGAAACCGAGAAAGTGTGTTCTCCTGCCCCCTATCCCAAACTCATTTTAACCACCTGCAGTTCCCACTCCTCGCTCCGAACAACAAGTCCAACCAGAAGTCTCGTTCGTTGACTCAAGCTGAGATCAACATGGGCGTTATCACCGAAGACGAGGTAGCTGCCCTCAGTGAGCGTCTCCAGGCCGACCCTCCGCCCATATCTTTGCAGGAGGCTAGAGAGCGCCGTGCTTCCATCAAGGAAGATCGGAAGCGCAGCATCGACTTCATTCGAAGCCGCACAAACTCCCGAGCTGCTGCCATGGGTCGCCCATCCTCGGATGCGTTGACTGAGGGCGAGCGGAAAGATTAGGTAGGACTGGTCAATACAAGTGTGCATTTGGTGTTGTGGCGTTGGATCGTTTGAGGAATTGACGACGATATCCCTTTGCTATACCCTCGCAGATGATTTTTTTGCGTTTTGGTTTTTTTGCAGAGTGAGCGTTGGCGTTGATACCCCTGTCGTTCCGTCATATACGATTCCTTTACCCATGGTTTTCGCGTGTATCGGTGGTTCATAGAGCAATGAGAAATCACATCATGGCGAACATACAAAATATTTTCTATGAAATTTTATTATGTCTATGGTAGGCGACTGCGTGACTGCGATTCGCAGCCTCATTCTCGTTTTTGATGAACCCCGATTTTGTAAGGCAGAGATCCTCTCAGATTCTCCGAGACGCTGAAGAGAAAAACCGCCAATCAAATGACCTGTCGTCAATGCGAAACGCCGCCAGCATCAACACAAATAAACAAGAAGGCCATATGAAACGAAAGGAAAAAAAGGAAAACCGCTCTCCGTGGTGAAAGCTGAAAGTAATCTTAACAAACTTTTTAGACGCCCCCGATGATTGATTAGCAGAGCTTCTCGGAAAGTTGAAGAAGATGCTAGTCGAATGATCCATCCATGCAAGAGAAGCTACCAGCAAAACGCTGATAAAGGAGAACGTCAGTTAACAAAAGAGAAAAGGGAGATCGTTTATCATGCGATAAAAACAGTGACCAGATTCCATGCAGATAATTTCGAAGAACCGGTCAAGTGAAACTACTCGAAAGTACGATTGTCCTCTCGTTCGGCATTTAGGAAGTCATTCTTGGGGCTTCTGATGTCGTCAAAGGCAGCGCGGAACCAGCATTGAAGGACCTTGTTTTCATTCTCCAAGCCTTCCAACACAGGACGAATTTGTTGCCACTCATGTGTAAGCGAAAAGGTATCATTATCCTCGGCGTGAGCTGCAGCGTTGAAGTTGAATTCGAGACTGAATTGGTGAATGAACTCTGCGTGGACGGTACGCTGCTCGAGAACTGGCATCATGAGCGACCAAGTGTCGAGGTCCAAGATGAGATGACGAAGGAGTCGGAAGAGAAAGGTGACAACCCGGGAGTCACAGATAACGAAACAGGCGTTGAGTGCTCTGTTGAGAGCCACCTTCATGGGATCACCGCGACGAAGTCGAAGAGTCTGCATCAAGTTCAACGTTAGCACTTAATAATAACGTAACAAACAGTAGATGAAATTTGAGAACTTGGACTGAGCGACCAAACGAGAATACTCCAAAACGTGGAGGAAACAGCAAGAGGAGGAAACTTACGCAGATAATTTCGACGGGAGCAAATTTCTTACCATCAGCCGATACAGCAGATCTGAAGATGTGATAATCACCGGTCTGCTTGAAAGACTCGTTGACATCGCAACCTATCAAACCAACTGGCAGCTCATGTTGAATTGCCCAAGCCCTCAAAACCCGTGGGAAAGGACCATGGTAGCAGTACATTGAAAATGTTCTCTGTCGGTATCTCTCCGGTGTGTCAAGATCAATTGGTGCGAGGTAATTGCGTTCCCACTCATACAGCTCAGGAGGCATGTTATGGGGATCCATTCTCTGATAATAGGCATAGTCTAGAACTTGTAAGTAAAGATGCAGTTACTCTTAGTAGTTCGAAAGGGAAAACGAGGATGAGATATGAAACGTAGAATACTTACTCATGCAGCTTTGTGAGTGCTGGTAAGAGTGTGATAGAAGACATGCAGCAGAGCAATATCGAATAGCGCACGGTGGGCCACAACCAGGGCAGAAATACAACGGATTCTGTGTGCTCGGAATAGCTCCTTGAAAACAACAGCTGCATCGATAACCGGCGTGAGCAGGAGAGCCTTGAGGGCTCGCCGATGGTGCGGTCTGCTGATCAATGTTTGACTGGGTTTCGAAACTCTTATCGCTGCGTGACTGGCTTGTGACGCTCCCACCATTATCTCTCTCCTGCTGAGGACCCCGCTCAACTTGTCGATGATTCTGGCTTTCAATGTTTAGGCTAGCAATCCTAGTCGGAGGGTAGTCATGAGTGAATGCCGTAGGGTGGCTATGATTGCCTATATGGCTAGCATTGGAAGAGCGCGTATGAGGTGGCGGATATGCAAAACCTGGCATCGGAGGACCATAAGGAACAAAGTGCTGATTGGGATAGGCCATTTGATAACCCGGTACTGCGGCAAAGTGGCCTGGAGGTGGGTAAGATGGAGCCATGAACATTTGTGGCGCATGTTGAGCTTGTGGTATAGTCATCTGAGCTGGAATGGTCATGGCTACTTGGTTTCGAACTCCAGTGGATACCAATAAGCTGCCAGTGAAGCCAGGGACTGTGCTTAGGTCGAATGCGGGCTCATAGTGAGTCGATGGCTCTTTTGGGACATCGCCGGGGGATTCGCTACGGTAAGCAGACTGCGGTGCAGTTTCGCTTTCAACTGACTCCTCAACAGGGAGGGGGAAGTCGCCGAATTGGACAGCTCTAACTCGCGGATCAATAACTGTGGTTGAGTTGCTGCGACGTCGAGTGGCTGATATCTCAATTGAATTGTCAGAATCGTCCTGGCTCGGGGTTGAGCTTCGGTAAGGAAGGGAAGAGTGTCTCCATTGGCCGCTGAACTTCGTCGGGGAAGTTAAATCAGTGGCAGCCCACTCGAGGCCAGTTTTGTGAAGCTCGGTAGCAACGTCAATTTCTTCACCCAGGCTCTCTCCCACAGCCGCAACCGACTCATCTCCAGATTGGTGGTTAGAAAAGTTGCCACTGGTGTCAGGCATTGAAGCTTGTCCATTTTTAGCATCCCGCGGTTCAGAGGGGGCAATAGAGTATTGTGCCTCTCTTGAGAGAACCCGTGGTGCTTCTACCTCTTCAACTGGTAAATTTCTAACGGCTGGGAGTGCGGTGATATTGTCGGTTGTTGTGGTCACACTAAACGATGGAACATCTGTTGGTTTGGTAGTCGGAGGATTCCATGATATGGCAGGATACTCCTCAGGGTTAAAGTCCCTCGAGGGAATAGTCTGGTCTTGACTAAGATTAGGAACCTGGACAAAGGTCAGCTTAAAAACCTTTGAAATACAACCAATTTACTCACACCATGACCAATTTCCCCGCGTCCGTGGGCTGCGCGTTTCTTGAACCGCTTCGATTTCTGAGATACTTTGGTCTGCACCTCATTCCATCCTTTGTCGCCTTGTGAAACCCTAGCATTCTCCATGCCTGGATAAAATTAGTACCGGATAAAATTCTGCAAAAGGCACCTGCTTACCGTTTTCTGTGAGGCACTCAATAGCAGCACTGTTTGCTTCGGGTAGGGCCTTATTGTTCAACTCCTCGGATGTTCCGGCTGGCTGGTTCGAAGTGACAGTGGCATTATTTGAACCCTGGCCACTTTGAGGGGATGAAGATTCGGCAGTATTCTTGGCACTCTTTCCTCTATGTACAGTCTTTCTCTTGGATCCTTTCTTTTTTTTCTTGATGCTGCCTGATTCAGCAGCTGGCGTTGAGTTTGTGGTCTCCACTCCGGCGAAGTCGATCTTGTCAGTGTTAAAACTAGTGCATAGAACGGCCTCAACTTTATCGGATACTTTGCATCCTGCACCCAGCTTTGCGGACTTGCCATTTGGAAGGCTGTTAGAGATATCAACATTTTCAATCACCTTAGGGCTGAGAATGGCGTGGCGGGTGGGGCTTGCAGAAGAGTCATCAATGCTTGTTGAATCCTCTGCTTTCGCAATCGATTTGGAGACAGCCGTACTGAGATCACTTAAACCAGTCGAAGCGCCAGCCACATTTGATGACTGTTCTGGTGAAACAGTGTTCAAGGTAGACGAACCTCCGGGAGTATTTGGTACTTCTGTGGGCTGGACGGTGTGCAGAGTAGCTTCCGAATCATCTAGATCACCTAGTATTTCAGTCGAGCGGGTACTTTGAGCTGCTGAGCTACTTGAAGTGCTCTGCAAATTTCCAGATAGGTCGACTTTTGTATCGGACACCGGACGCATAACGTCAGAGACAGTAACAGGAAACAGACCAAGAGCTTGAAGAGCCTCGGGAAGTCGTTTCGGACCCTGAAAATGGACTGCAGCACCGGCGGTCACATCAACGGCACGAAGGATATCTGATGGTAATGGAGCCTTGCGAAGCTCGGAAATAATGTCTTTATAGGAATCATGGCGGTACACCTTTAAGCCATGAAAGGTGTCCTTGGAAACGCAAGCTTTCTCCATGTGATTGGCCATAACGACATCTTCGAGGAAGAGAACTAGAGTCTTGTCGGCAAGAAGATTCTTCGCGAGTAGTTTCGTTCGATCACCATTGTTGTAAGTCAGATTGTAAGGTCTCGGCTCTGTACTAGCAAAAGCTGTGCTATTATCATACCTGCAAATTGTCAAAAGTCAGCACGTGCTCGTTGTTTCAGTTCGGATAGAAGCATTTGGCAAACAAGACGTCAATAGGCAAAGGGAAAGTGAACTTGGTAACTTGGACTAGAGGACTGAGAGATGACTACTTACTCGGCTTCAACAGCGCATCCACTAAAGAAATCAGCCGCTACCTTTTCGAACTCGGTTGAAAGCGCGGAGTTAACATTTCCTTGGTTGAGAGAATCTATCATGATTAGCATCAGCACGACTATATTACCAGGACTACTTACCATTGATCTCATTCCAAGCTACTTTTCGCCTCAAATGAGCTAGGTTTTCGGCATTGTACTCTTGAACTGTCTTTTGAATACCGCGCAATTTATATGGACAAAAGTAATGATGTCTCTTCCGATTTTCGAGCTCAACCCGATTCGAAAGTGCGAAGATTGCAGCGTCAAAGCCCTAATCACACAATTGTTAAGAATCGGAAATTGAATCAGACGATACATGCCTACCTCTTCCCACATCTTCTGGTCACTGATCTTCTGGCCTGATTTCAGAGCATTCTGGTCTTCCGGAAATTTCTCCTTAAATATGGAGTAGAGACCGTTCTTTTCGGCTTCAACTGGTGGACCATATCGATCGCTGAAAAATGCACGAATGGTGGCATTGCTTGCCCACGCCATGTTGAGGCTATTGATCAAGATGTAGTGATGTCGACCAGGCTGCGTTTCTGTAAATGTGTTAGCAACCTGTTTATTTAAGCTTATCAAATGCTGGATGGAATTAACGCGTTTCTAACGAAACGAAATTTCCAGCGGAATTGTCCGGTCCTTATACCGTGACCGTGATTGTTGACAGCAACTGTGACGGTGACGTGGAGAGCTGTAAAAAAGAAATTTCATACCAAAAATGAGGGCTTGGGGTTGGATATCTCGAATTGTACTGACATACGAGCTGGCGTATCATTAGCAATTGAAAGGCGTCGCGCAGGAATTGAGGCAGGCTATGGCTATGAGCAGTACAAATGATGCTATCGTGTACTTACCCTGATGAAATAAGGCTGTGATCGCTTTGTAAGGCCAGTTCCTGGCCAGATGACTCGGAAGAACGAATCAAATCCAGAAAATTTGGTTCAGAAAGGATTGTGTTTGACCCTACGGGATTTTCTGACTGGTGAATAGGCCCCTGGGCACTCTCATAGACCTCTCCGCTATAGCCGTGGTATCTGGTATGTTCCGGTATGACGAGTGGAGGCGGAAGGTGATTGTCTCGTTGCTCACCAGATCGGATCTCAGGGGTAATTGACACGTCCAAATCCTCGTCAGTGCCTTGCGGGCACGCTTGGGGATGGAGAATGCCCTAGAGGAAGAAGTCAGGTTGGTCACGAGATGGTGGCGGAAGACTGGGGGATGGAAGAAAATTGTTTGTCCTTAGTTGGCAGTGCAGACAGTAAAATCTTGTCGGGGCACCCTCGATTGAATCGATGCCTGAGGACGCGGTCCATAGCCATTCGCCATGATACTCTTCTTCAAGTTACTTACCTCCATAACTTTACAGGGTTCAAAACGTCGCCGTCGAAACCGCGATAATCGCGAGATGTGGAAAAAGGAGTCGAGAAAAGTTTTTTGATCGGAGGATGTCAATAGAGATGCCTTTACATTATTACTAGCGCCTAACTTAGCCGACCCCAACCCCTTTTCTGAGTTGGTCACTTCTATTTTGTTGCCTGATATCCCCAGTGTGATGTATAGCTTTACATGGCTAAGCAATGTCTTTTAATCTATGATGGATACACTACTCAGCTGTAGGGGATTTTGCGGGAGAAAAGAACGCTGTCCGACGATGCTGATAAGCTGTGGCGATGTACTAATGGATATGCAACTGAGAGACAAAACCACAGCTGGATTATCATGTTTTGAACACCTTGTGTCACTCTAGAATTCCAAAGGGCCGGGTTGTTACTTTCGACGGCATTGACCAATGAGGGTGTGCAAATACCTTGGCTATAGGCACAACGATATACTGCGTACGATGCAGTTATTCTGTCCAATGCTCTGGGCCTCTGGCAACATAAAGGAAGCAGAACATGATTCATATTCTTAGCAAATGAACATGCTTTGATCTAGTGCAAGTGCCGATGCTTTATACAGCTGGGCCATCCTATAGACTTTTTTTGCCTGTCGATGGTTCGCAACATTCTGGACCAAGGTCGATAGCTTGGGCGACTGGCAAAAAGGCAGTTTCTTTGATATCAAGCCTCGGCTCAAAAGAGCTAGACTTTGAAAATCCCAGATATCTTAATTAATGCTGTGGCATGATGCAAGTCTAAGATAAAACCCCATTGAAGGTCTTAATAAAGCTTAAATTGCAGCAAGACATAAACAAAAGAGCAAAATTCCAGAAAGCAGATCAAGTGAGCTGAATTCGGTTGGTGGTGTAGAGAAGACCATCTATGGCTTACAAAAGCGAAGCGGGATCTCAACATTGGGACTCCATTGCTGATAGCAAAAGCTCCGATCTATGATTGAGATCAAGGAGCAACAAAGTGCAGGATATCGCAGAGATAGGTTGTAGATGTTGGCCTATTGTGTGGATTTGGCTGTTGGCTGCGGGCTGCGATTTCGTTCTCTAGAGTCCGCACAATATATGAAAGGCACATCCATCTGGGACAATATATCTACTTTTCAATATAGTGCACAGCAACGACGAAAAGCAAAGAAGATGCTGAAGGTTAACGGTCGTGAATCTTGAAAATCGGTCTGTCGTCAATGTTAAAGCCGTGCTTTCACGTGATCGCTTAAAAATAAGTTTCGAACCTGGAAGAGCATTAAGAGAGCTCGTGAAAGTATTTGCGACAGACCAAACCTTCCTTCCTTTTGATCTGCGGATGCACAATTGAGCCCTCAAGTCATCTAAATTGCACCGCCGTCACTCCTTGCTGAAGTTGTTTAGACAAGTTCGATAACTCAATTGCTGAGAACAAAGAGCCATTGTCTGCGCTTCCGCGTAAAAGCGAGCGCAAAAGCGAGCATCATGGCGGAGCAACAACCTAGCATCACCTCTATTCTGGCTGCTTTAGGTATGAATGTTATCTCCTGTTAATCATGGGTGTCTCGCTGATCTTTTAACAGCTGCGCAGCGACCGAATGCCACACCCACCCAAAATCAACAGCAAGCATACCAGCAACCCCCTCAGCAGCATCAACCACCACAACCAAATCCTTATGGTCCCCCTGGTGGATACTCATTACCCCAGCCTACGAGTTCGGGCAGTGTGGATCTTAGCAGCATCAAACCTGTGAACTCCGGAACGGTCAGCATAGCTGATGCAATTGCAAAGGCGAAAGCAATTGCTGCAGAAAAGGGCGTATCGTACGAGCGACCTCCACCTTCCTACGGTGCGCAGGACCCTCGCCTAGCTGGCGGAAGACCATACAGAACCTCTCGATCTCGGTCCCGATCTCCACCAGCTCGCCGAGATGCCTACCGCGACAATTCCAATCCTTACCGAGACGAGCGACGGGGTGACCGAGGTCCAGTTGCACGCGACTATCGTGAGCGGTCTTTCTCTCCTGGCCCGAGAGGTAGAGGTCCTCCAGGCACTTTTCCTCTAGCTCATGGAGGCGGCTATGGCACTCGCGATCGTTCCCCTCCACGAGGTGGTGATGACAATGTCGAATCTATCTCGATCGAGTCAAACCTTGTTGGTTTGATCATTGGTAGACAGGGTGAGAACTTGAGACGTGTCGAAGCAGAAACTGGATGTAGGGTACAATTTATAACAGGTCCCGATGAGACTGGTCCTTACAGACAGTGCAAGATCACAGGAACTCGAGCTGCCCGTGCAAAAGCCAAGGCCGAGATCAATCGCATTATTGATGACAGCGGAATGGCTGCAAATGCTCGTGCTGCTGCAGAGCGACCTCGAGATGGACCACCTGGTCGAGCTTCTTCACACCAACCAGCATTGAGGGATGGAGAGGATAGTATGCAAATCATGGTACCCGATAGGACAGTTGGCCTCATCATTGGTCGAGGTGGGGAGACGATCAGAGATTTACAAGAGAGAAGTGGATGTCATGTCAATATTGTTGGAGAGCAAAAGAGTGTGAATGGCCTTCGCCCAGTGAATTTAATCGGCTCTCGAGATGCTGCTGCTCGTGCTAAGGACTTGATTATGGAGATCGTTGAGAGTGATAGTAAGAGCGCGGCCACTAAGGATCGAGTACCAGCTCCGAGAGACACTGGTCGAGATCCTGGCTATGGAGGAGCTTATGGTGGCGCTGCTGCTGATAAGATCAACGATTCCATCTTCGTACCCTCTGAGGCCGTTGGCATGATCATTGGCAAAGGCGGAGAAACAATCAAAGACATGCAGGCGACCACCGGATGTAAGATCAATGTATCGCCCTCTTCAGGACCCGGTGAAGTTGAGCGTGAAATTGGCCTGGTTGGATCGCGAGACGCAATCGCCGCGGCGAAGCGTGCCATTGAAGATAAAGTTGAGGCAGTGGTAAGTAAATTTTAAGATGTCCTTCCTTTCCATTCTAACATCTGACAGGCACAAAAGAATGGCAGCGGTGGAGGAGCTGGCCGAGCTCGTGCTTCCCAAAACGACTACGGAGATCGAGCATACTCCCAACCTTCCTATGCTCAACCACAAGGTCAACATTCGCAAGCCCAAGCATCGGCCCAGGCTGTTCCTGCCGCTGGCGCTGAGGACCCGTACGCAGCATGTAAGGCCGAATTTCTACCAATGAATTTGAAGCCTTGACTGACGATCTCTAGATGGAGGATATCAGAATTATGTAGCACTTTGGTATCAGGCACTTGCACAACAGCAACAGGCAGGTCAAGCCCAAGGAGACCCGTCAAAACCCCCCGGAACTTCGTAGCTGCCGACTTTGACCCCGAGCCAGGGTACCCGACATTCACCCTTGATTGCATGATTCGCATGACTTGCATAATCTTCGCCTGAGATTTCATTGAGACCATGACTTCGACTATGGATCCATATGACATGCCTGCATGCACATGATGACGAAATTTCCTGACTACTGGTCCTATTTTCATTCTTCAGCGTGCCCTGGCAGATCGCTAGTGGATATTTTGACCACTCAATTCTGCTACGGTCTGATATGACTCGATGCCGACGTTGATCATTCGAACTTGCTAAGCTCGCATACATTGATCTTACCTTGCTTGCCATGATCTTGCTCAGCATTCACGCTTTGATACATGACTTGCACTGATGGGTCAAGCCCGCCTCTTTGTTCCTGGAAATTGCCGCCAAAGGGTGCAGCTACAGATGGTATGATTTGCATGACATGACAGAAGAACCTTGCTTTGCAGATTTCTCTTTCTTTTTGCTGATATGACACTTGCATGGGTCGGTTTCCGCAGAGAATTTCCCTCCAAAAGGAATGATGCACATTTCAAATTGTCTCTGCTGATTTTTCACTTGCACTTACCAGATAGGTTAATTCCTTGCATTCGGTCTGTGGAGTTGGGAATTTTAGCTCTTCACTGTGAGCGTGTAAGATATCAAGATAGTAATGAATTGAAAAGCGATCGAGAATTCTAGATGCTTCCCTGGAAATGTTTGTTGTGAACAGTAATACCCCTTGTGTAGATGAGATTGAGAGCATGTGGTTATCTTGCATTTGCCTATCAATGATCCCATAATTTTTCCAGTACTCGAGCTGTTCTATTAGAAAGTACGACTTGAGATTCGCATTGTGAAGTTGACAGGCGGGCGACTTTCCACTATCGTATTTTCAGCCTCGTCCTATGATCACGTGGAGCTAGCCTTTTCAAATCGCTTAGGTAGGTACGAAATTCGAGCGCGTTTCCTGAACGTGAACTTTTGCGACGAGCTCTCTCATGCCATGACTTATGACAAAACAACTTGTATTTGAACTTATTCCTCATTCAAGACACAGCAACTTACGCTCTTCGAACCAGTTCCCCCCGATCCCTCTTTTTCGTACCTTCCACCTCATCCACCATGGTTCAGATCAGTGAAGTCAAGGGCAACGCCCGCGACAGTCGGACAGCTGCACATACGCACATCAAAGGCCTTGGCCTTCGGCCTGATGGACTCGCTGAGAGACAGGCTGCTGGATTTGTGGGCCAAAATGCTGCTCGGGAGGTGCGCATCTTTAGTCTCCTGAGAGTATGATGCATGCTGACTTTTTCCATTTCAAAGGCTTGTGGAGTAGTTGTCGACCTCATTCGAGCGCAGAAGATGGCTGGTAGAGCCATATTACTTGCAGGAGGACCCGGTACCGGAAAAACTGCTCTCGCCCTTGCCATCAGCCAAGAGCTAGGCACAAAAGTACCTTTCTGTCCCATCACTGGCAGCGAAATATACTCCGCAGAAGTTAAGAAGACGGAAGCACTGATGGAGAATTTCCGAAGAGCTATTGGCCTGAAAGTTCGAGAAACCAAGGAAGTTTATGAAGGTGAAGTCACAGAGTTGACACCAGAAGAAGCCGAGAACCCCCTAGGCAGTTATGGCAAGACGATCAGCACATTACTGATTGGCCTAAAGAGTGCAAAGGGTCAGAAGAAATTAAGGCTAGACCCAAGCATCTACGAGGCCATACAAAAGGAGAGAGTCACAGTTGGAGATGTCATATACATCGAGGCAAATACCGGAGCTTGCAAGCGTGTTGGCAGATCAGATGCATATGCGACAGAATTCGACCTGGAGGCGGAAGAATATGTACCCATTCCTAAAGGCGAAGTACATAAGAAGAAGGAGATAGTTCAGGACGTTACATTGCACGACCTCGATATCGCCAATTCTAGACCTCAAGGAGGCCAGGATATTATGAGCATGATGGGTCAATTGATGAAACCAAAAATGACCGAGATCACAGAGAAATTGCGAGCAGAGATCAACAAGGTCGTTAACAAATACATTGATCAAGGTGTTGCAGAGCTGGTTCCTGGTGTTCTGTTCATTGACGAGGTATGTACCCAAGCTTTCGCAGACCATGAACTGTTATTTACAATAGGGTAGGTTCACATGCTCGATATCGAGTGCTTCACATATCTCAATCGGGCGCTTGAGTCTAGTATCTCGCCAATTGTCATCCTTGCTTCAAACAGAGGCATGTGCACCATCCGCGGTACCGAGGATCTAGTGTCTGCTCATGGAATCCCTCCGGATCTTTTGGCCCGTCTCCTCATTATCCCAACAAAGGCATACGAACCGGAGGAAATCAAGAGAATCATACGAATCCGAGTGACAGTCGAAGGCCTGTCGATTACTGAAGCTGCACTGGACAAGATTGCGGACCACGGTTCGCGGATTAGCTTGAGATATGCACTGCAACTCCTCACGCCATCCAGCATTCTAGCGCGAGTAAGCGGTCGCAATCAGATTGATGTTGTGGATGTGGGGGAGTGCGAGGATTTATTCATTGATGCTCGGCGAAGTGCAGCGATCGTGAACGGCGCCACAGGCAATGGATTTATCTCATAGACGAACGCATCACGGGAACCAACCTGCGAAGTGCGCTTTCCTGTTTCCCCAAAATCTGGTTATTCGGGTTGTGGCGTTATGGAATGAATGTCTCGGGGCTGCGTTTGTCTGGTAGGGTGGTCAGGGGCGGGGGTCTCAAAACCAGCCATCAGCGAAGTCCGCCTTAGAAATGTAAGAATATAAAAAGTATGGGTCAACTAATCAAAGCACCATTAGGGGGTTGTTTGCATTCCTCATGATTCTGCTTTCATTTCTGCGTTCTTGTGGTTAGTCAGCAAAGTATTAAGTCTTGGTGGTCCCTGGTGCTTCCTGCGAACGGAACTATTGGGACAAAGAAACTGGCCTACGAAGCTGCGTCTCAAGACGGCTCTCCCGAGACAACAAAGACGCAGCACCTGCAATAATGGATCAACTAGCCTCTGGGTATTGGGTGATTGACTTGCAAGATCATTGTTTTCCTGCTCATCAATTGACATTGCACACAAAGAATTTCACCATCAACAAGAAGGCTATTCATACCTGCTTCATCATACAATCCTCCGCTTCTTATTCCCCAGATTCTGCATCCCGACGATATTTTCTAACCATTTCGTCCGGTGTATCAGCAGATCATGATGTCGATTGAGGTAGGGAACTTGGACACCCCGCGGTCGCCAGTGAGCGTTTCAACAGATTCAAGTCGACGTAGCTCCTCGAAGCAGGTTCTTCCTGAGAAACATGTTGAAGCTGCGACTCCAATTTCTCCACGAACCCGTTTGACACGAAAACGAGCGGCATCGCTCAACACTGACAGTGCCAACGACCCCAGAATAGGAGATCTGGCCCTTAACGGTGTAAGCACCAAAGGCCTAGCAACCTCAGATCCAACACGAGAACAAGTCTGTCTTTGTCAACCAGATCCAAAAATACCGAGACCTCGAAACGGTTAGCAATCCATAACTCCTTTCTCCTTCTAGTTTCATGCTGTGATAGGTGCTTCGCAGCACTTGCGTTCCCTTTCTTCTTTATGATTTGCCTAAAAAGCCTTTGACTGAGACTCGAAAACTGATATTCTTTGTAGCGTTCATTCTCTACCGTCAACATTACCAAGCACAAGTCGTCGCCCAACATCCTGGACTTGCAAATCCTGAAATATCTAAAATTATTGGCGAACAGTGGAGAGAACAAGCCCCTGAAGTCAAGAGTGACTGGAAACGACTAGCTGAGGTACAACTCACTACAAAAACCAGGAAAATAAATATGCTAACCAACCACTCCCAAACAGGAAGAGAAACAACGTCATCAACGACAATATCCAGGCTATCGATACCAACCTCGACGAGCTGGTAAAACAAACGGCATACGTCCTGTCTCCTCTTCATCTGCAGACGATCCAGTGCGCTGCCCAAAGTGTAACGGCCGCTATATCTCAACACCAAGCACACCCTTAACACCATTCACACCAGCTTTTGGAGCTGGTCCTCGAAACGAACGTCTCATTCCTCCCTTCACCCCTTCGCAAGGTACGGAAATTGAGAGACCAATGTATCCAGGCCAAATACAAAACACGAGGATAGACACTCCTCGACTACCTCCTCATCAACAGACACATCGACGGGCTCAATACCTACCACAACCTCATCAAAATCACCGCGAAAGAATTGAAGACATGGACCTCCTGAGCCCATCTCCAGGCCAGAAGCGTCGACGGTTCAATGAAGAGAACCAGCGCGGTTACGCAGCAAACTCGCCCATGTCATACTCTAGCCCACAGCCATTTGGTCGAACTGGAGCTCCACCGATGTCGGCTAGCTATACACAGCCTCCCCTCCCTGGACCGAGTATGATCGCTCGACCCGGTGCAATGGGACCGCCACCGCCACATTCCCCCATGAACCAGCAGTCAAGACACCAATATCCAACCCGTTCCAATACCTTCGATGAATCTCTCCGCTTGCCTCCCCTACAGACTCAGCTTCCAAGTTCGACGTCAACTTCGTCACAAAGACCAGATGTACGTATGGAAGCTCGTGAAATTCAAGCCAGAAGCATTGAAGCCATGGTCATGACAATTCCATACGTCAACAAAATCAAAGTCTTAGCCAAGATTTCTCCACCACTTGCACCACCAGGCCCCGCTAGTCCAGCTCAGGAGATCCGTGGAGCGGTCATCGCCGTTGAGGGGTCAGACAAGGAAATTTTGGCTGAGGTTGGAGCTTTTATAAACCAGCACTTGGCCAAGGACCCCTCTTGCAGTATCAAAACCTGGGGTACATCCATCCCAAAGTCTGCAGCAACACAAGCAGCAGATACCGAAATGGTTGACGCCTCTGTTTCCGCTGCATCAGTTGTAGACCGCGAAGAAAAGGATCCGTTTGTTGACTACCTGTCAATCATCTCAGAATGGCACAAGAAGTCTCTTGAAATGAAAAAGTACATTACCACATCCACAGAGCCCTCTTCTACTGAACCCGTCGTTGGTACTACGCCTGCCACAAATGCAAACGTCCTTCCTATTGCATTTGTACCGGGTGGCTTTTCTCTCACAACCTCTGACAACTTCGCGCTTCGAATTCCCATCAACGACTCATACGCTCCGGTCGACCATTGGCAATGGATGGCCACACTGTGGCGTGGAATTGTTGGTCCTGATCTCACAATCTATGTGAATAGAGTTAGTCGTGACGAGATGAACAAGATGGGCGGCGTCGAAATCCGTGGCGACTGTGCCGCCATTATTGTCAGGGTTCAGGATGGAGCTAAGATGGACGAGAAGACTGCTCGTCGGTTGGGATTTGAGATCGTGGAATTTGTGAGGAATGTTGAAACTGGTTTTGGAAGGACCTGAAGCAGCTGGTAGGATTTGACGGATGGAATATGGTTGGGATCATTTTGCTTTCTATGTTTTTATTTACATTATTGAAAGCTTTGTATTTGAATTGGCAACAGATTGTTCGATCTATTGAAATATGAGCCAGGGGCTCGTTTCTATTCTTTGAGAGGAAGTCTCGATATCGCTTTCCTCTTCACGAGATATCATCCAATCGGAGCTTGAAAACTAGTGGCTTCAAGTAAGTAGCGGAGTAGGAGTAGCCCCGCTAAATACTGTATCATCAACTTTATAGTATAAACTCGTTTAATTTTATTTAATATGTAGGGTCGAAAGCTACGGTAGATCACACGAGCTGCCCTATCAAGAATCGTGACAGTGGAATGAAGGCTGTATGGTCTCATACGATCACCCAAGCGTTATTCGACTAGCTAAGAGCCAGATAGAAATATACGTACTTGCTCCTTTTCTGAGGACTTCGTCTTTTCACACAACTAACATTCTACTTTCTATTCAAATCCAAACTTTTGCCTAAGAATCTATGGCGGCTGCAGGATCCGAGAATCTCAAGTTGTACACAACGACCCACGAGGCTTGGTTGTAATTTACCTGGCGCTTCTGGCAGAAGTGCGGAACGAAGATATATAGAGTAAATGAGGCGGACCCCAAGATTTTAATTGTGCAAGCTGGGTCAGCATAAAGGTTTTCCTTAGAAACGAGTGCAAAACATACTTTGTGTACTGAATGTGTAAACCGCTCATACTTGGGATCCGCCTTGCGAGATATGATTTATTGAATGAATCTGATAAATGGCAAGCCTTGATTGAAGCCTCCAGGGCCATAATGGAGGCCCACACGGCTTGGTGGAGCTGGCAATTGCATTAGGAAGGTCCCACGAGAGACTCCTTATCCTATGAAAGTGGGCCAAAGAAGAACCTCACTTAACACATCTGAGTCCCTGATACTTTTCCGGTGTTTCTCTGGTGTTTATGAGTCTGAAATTCCCGTGTCGCCTTGTTCGTGTGCTGGCACTTCTGGCTTGGGTCGACCAGCTTCAAGATCTCCCCGAATTTGACTTCCATCCTTACCACGGCCATGTGGAGAAATGGAAAACGTGTTTGGCTTGATCCTCATTATTATTGGCAATGCTGAGGTGAGATGTCAAGAAAATTTGCAAGGCTATGTTTGTGATGCACGCACGTGTTTCTCCACACCCATGTCTTCCCGCAGAGCCTCAATCTTTTATTTCAAGCTTCAACCGCACTTCATCTTAACAACTGTCTTCAAAGCCGCGCTTCTGAGCGCAAACTCTAGCCGAATGCATGCCGCAGCGTTCAATGCATTTCGTCGTACGACCCGGAGACCGAGTTCGAGACGCGCATGCCGAATTTTTGCTGGTTCAAGATGTCCTCTTCCCCAGAGACGAAATTTCCATCGCTCAGCAGTAGCATATCGAATACCCGACACTGCTCCTACTGCTAACGGCACGGAAAATACACCACCTGAAAAACCGGAAAATGGACTAGATGGGTCGAGGGTTGAGGAAGAAGGGACGGAAGCCGCAGAAGCTTCGGCGGAGACAGACAATATTACACTTCCTGCGAGATCGAGGAATGGCAAGACAACATCGGGGCGAATCAGAGGGAATCCCCCAAGGAAGACTGAAGGGTTGCCGCCGTTCATTTTTCCGGATTGGTTTATTGAAAAAAATATTAAGTGTCTGGGAGATTCTGATCTGAGCGGGTCACTTGCAGTATACGGGGAGAGCGGAGTTCAAGCTGGTGATGGGGAGACGGAGGTCAACAACACAGATGCTAAGGTGGCTACTGAAATAGCTCACCAGTCTCTTGATATTTCGGACTGCGAATTAAGTCCCACGGAATCTGCAAAGTACTCGGTGCATGTTTCAGTCTACAAGGAGATATTGTCTACCCTGCGGGCCGGACTGGCTTTACGTCCACCGAAGAATTCAAATCAAACTATAACCAGGCCGGTTACGCTGTTGCAATGCCCTAAAGATGATGGAAGTTATTACCTGGATGCCGTTGTGGAGACGATCGCGACCAAACTTGGAGCAGATTTAATTCGGTTGGATGCACAGGACATTGCGCAACTCGTTGGGCCATATCTGGATGAGAACCTAGGTTAGCGTTTCCCTCCCAGAACTTTGGCTTTTTGTGTGTCTGGAGTAGTTTTACTCTGGTAGCTCTGGAGACATTGTTTCAACTCCAAACTCTACAACGTTGGGCATGCTAACTCCGAGTTTTTGGCCTTCAGCTTGGAATCGGTCAAGTACATCGCTTTTAGGCTACAACGCAAGTAAAGCGGCAGGAAAGTTGGAAGAATATGAAAATGACTCTACCGAGCAAGAGGAAGCCGAGGCCGCAGAAGAGGACGACGATGCTGTTGCTGGAATGCCTAAGACCAGCAAAGCTCTGGAAAACCTTGGAAAGAGCCTTGGAAGCATTTTTTCCCGTCGACGTCCTGATTCTACTCGATCGAATATGCCCAAAATATATGGTCCTTACGCCATCACGAATCCGATTATTTCCCTAGAGAGTGGTTTACCTATATTTGATTCCGGCAAAGATGGCCCACAAGGAATGACAGCAACAACTGCTGGGGTACCAGATGTATGGGACACCCTGAAAGTAGCAACTGCCTTCGAGAGTTTAACGGCTGCAGCGGACTTCAAACGAGCTCGTAATTCCGACAATACAGATTACTTAATGAATGCCGTGTCAGATGACCAGCCAAGAAGCATTATAGTACAGGTTAGGGATTACAAGGAGCTAATTAGCACTCTAGATGGAACGGAATTGATCGGCCGCCTACGACAGGCCGTTAACAAGCGGTGGCAAGCTGGCAAAAGAATCATTCTTGTTGGGACCACATCGACCGAGCAGGCAGAACCAGCTCTTTCCAAATCAGAGATTCAGCGTCTGCAAGAAGATATTGTCCACGGCGAAAAGAGGACAATATTTGTACCGCCAGATCGCAGAGAAGAACAAGATGTTGCTTTTGAGGTCGATGAAAAGGCTCGCGTGCGACTTATCAACATGAGACATATGGAAGACATGATTTTGAAGCTTGCTGAAGGAACTCAGCACTTGTCGCCAGCAGTTGTCGACCTAGAGAAAGATCTTGACAGTGCGACCGTCTACTCTGCCGGATTAGAAGATGCGGTAGTATGGACCCTGAGGCTCCTTATATCCTTTGTCCTTTTATTTCATTTACTCTAGAAACATACATTAATCTCATGTACTCTAGAGACAGCCAGAAGAAGTCTTCTCCGTCCCTGAAAACCTTACTCCAAAAACATTTTCAAATAGACAAATACTGACTTCACCGTTATCCAGTGGACATATGCCAGGGTCCACAGGGTGGCAACTACAATTTTAGGGCTTGAGGAATCGTTAAATAGTGTCGACGGGCCACTTTTCAGCAAAGCTTTAAAAATCCTCTCTGCCAGTGACGAAGCCAAATTCTCATGGGGCGCAGAGGAGCTGAAGGAAGAAGATGCGGAGGTGGAGGAAGTGCTCACCGATATTGACACAGTCCAGAAAAAGGCCAAGGACAAGCTCAAGGAGATTGGAAAGAAATGCACACGCCATGAGAAAAAGCTGCTTGGTGGTGTTGTTCTTCCTAATGATATACGGACGACTTTCGCGGATATTCGCGCTCCAGAGGAAACAATTGAAGCTCTCAAGACGCTCACAAGCCTCTCCCTAATTCGACCTGAGGCGTTCTCATACGGCGTCCTCGCCACAGACAAGATTTCTGGATTACTTCTATACGGACCCCCTGGAACCGGCAAGACTCTCCTTGCGAAGGCTGTTGCTAAAGAGAGCGGAGCAACTGTCTTGGAAATCAGTGGCGCAGAACTGAATGACATGTTCGTAGGGTAGGTAATGAGGGAGAAATTCCATTCCTGTTCTAGAGAGCTCGTTATGTTCTCCAGAGGCAATGCCCCAAATCTCTTGAAACATCCTTTATCAAGCAATTTGCTGACTCCCCCGTTACCATAGTGAGGGTGAAAAAAACACTAAGGCAGTTTTCAGCTTGGCGAAAAAGCTCTCGCCATGTGTGGTCTTTTTAGACGAAGCCGATGCTATCTTTTCTGACCGTGGTAAAAGCCATCAGCGCACTGCGCACAGGGAATTAATCAATCAATTCCTCCGAGAATGGGATGGTCTAAAATCTGACATGAATTTTTTCATTATGGTTGCCACGAACAGACCGTTCGATCTTGACGAGGCAATCCTCCGTCGTCTTCCACGCCGTCTCCTCGTCGACCTGCCAGTTGAGGCAGACCGAGAGGCAATTTTAAAGATCCATCTGAAAGAAGAACTCCTAGACGAAGCAGTCTCTCTCTCCCAAATTGCAAAAGACACCCCCTTCTACTCCGGTTCCGATCTCAAGAACCTCTCCGTCGCAGCAGCACTAGCCTGTGTACGAGAAGAGAACGAAATAGCCGCCAAGCACACCGGGGATGAACCTTACGTTTATCCCGAGAAGCGCATCATCACAAAAGCTCATTTTGACAAGGCGATGGAAGAGATAAGTGCTTCTATTAGTGAGGACATGAGCACGTTGACTGCAATACGGAAGTTCGATGAGAAATACGGTGACAGAAAAGGTCGGAGGAAAAAGGCGGCCGCATTGGGCTTTGGGGGGACTACCGTTGTAGAAAAGGACTCGGAGGCTGCGAGGGTTAGGAAGATGGAGGCTTGAGGTTCGCGTGTTGACTTGGCATGGCATCTCCAGCTAGTATTGGCTTGTTGGATCTTGTATAATCTGAATTGTAATAGTAGATACACATGAAAATAGACTACTGACTGCATAAGAGATCTTGAAGATAGCGCTCAATAGAAGTTATATTACCTGAATCAATGTAAGACCTTGTGCTTTTACTCTGCATATATATAGCCAGAACAAATATCCCAAAATTTCTCGTATATTATTAGTTATTATCTTAAAACTTCCCCCCTAAATATGCTGTATTTAAAAGGCCTAAATATTATTAATCAATTCGCTTTTGAATATTCTTGATTTCTAGTGATATTAATATTTTGGAGAGTAGAGCTATACGCAAAGTATTAGCGCGAGCTCTTAGAGCTCTTAGCTTATATCGAAATGCGTAACTTGATGAATTTTATTCTTCAACGACGCTGCCTATGTGATTGTTTTGATTCTTATGCACTCGTCTCTATTCATATTTTCTCTGCACCAACAACGAACGATGGCACACCCCTTCCGCTACTGCTGCCACTGCAACAAGTCTTCCAGAAAGCAAGTTCAGAGTGACTTCTCCCCAGCAAAGAACACTCTCTTTGCATTGCTTGGGAAGAATGATAGGTAAATCCAACAAACTACGCAAACATCCACCGTGAATCTCCAAATGCCATTCGATCGTCACCACTTATATCTGTATCGTGGACCCGGCTGAAGTGATCAGGGCACGACCCCCCTGATTAATGAGTTACCGACCGCAGATGTAGCCTCATCATAGCCAATATGGCCATACTGAAGGACTGATTCGAAAGTAGGCGCCATCTCCTCGTAGTGGGATAAGTCAACCCAATGAATCTTGGTGCCAATCTTAATCCCTCTGCAGCCTTTATCGGTCTCGCAAGCTCTAATGTCCGCTTCCAGATCCGCCTCGAATTTGGCACAATACTGTCCGTTAACGACAGGCCATTGAGGAATCATCCAGTCGTTTTCGCAGGTGTATGGTGGATCCAAGCACTTGGCCATACGTTCCATGTAATGAAAAAACGGCTTATGGACTTCCCAAAAGGCCTGCTCATCTTCTGGGACCTTGTTGCGAATTCTCTGTACGTAGTTCATGAGAGAAGGTGTAACTTCGAGCCAAAATTGGCAGGCTACAGTTCTGACGCTCCTCTCCCGTCTTTGTGGGCACGGGAACCTTGGGATGACGGTGTAATCTTTCTTGGCGAACAGACAGTTCATGAAGATTCGAAGAAGGTTGATCACCAGGCGAAAAGTTGTACTTGCTTCCGCATCGTCGCCATTAAGTAATTTTGCAACCCTAGAGGCCAAGTTTGGAAGGTATACCAAGTGAATCAAGCTGGCCTGAGTGTAGAATGACCTGAAACCAGTACGGATGATGGCAGGAACGAAATCAACGAGCAAGAAAACCATGAAATTCTCATTTTTCATTGTTTTCTTGAGATGAAGAATATGTTGGCGCATTTTTGTCTCCCCATAAATGAGGACCTTCTTCCAAGAACCGGTCAGATAATGGAAAAATTCGGAGGGAGTTCGTTCCATCTGTCGACTAAGTTGAAGACAATATTTAAGTGTACCTGCTGTAAAGAATTCAGGATCGGCTGGGTCAGGTTGATAATGTGGGGAAGCAACGAGGAAGAAGAGCGACAATTGGCAAATGTCTCCGGCATGGCATTTGATCTCAGCAGCGACTTTTTGGACGTCCTTCAAATAATTGTAGAATTTCGGTCCGCTTGTATCCATTGCCTTAAGATGCTGTTCCATGGCCTTCATAACGTCGATCAACATGGATGAATAACGAGCTTTGATTTCAGAACTCTTGTATGTCAATGTGTTCGCTGTGTGCAGCCCCATATTTCGAATTGCACCTGCCTGTTGTTAGCTCATTGTCTCTTCAAACAGCCAAATAACAAAGTTACCTCGAAGCTTTACAGCTGGGAGAGCCTGCGGATGGATGCCTTTACTTGGAGCAAAGCCTTTTTCTTGTAGTTGAGCTGTAAAGTTGATCAGGAATGATTGATCGACATTAGGATTGGTAAGAGCCAGGAGCCACTCTTTTCCAAAGTCGAAAATTTGAGGGGTGGTGTTCTAATTCCATTGTAAGCAAATGTGCAAGAAAGTACACCTCAGGCCGAATACCTCGAAGTCGACCGATCTCTTGTACTTAACAAGTTCCGCCAGAAAATGAGGCCAGTAATAATCTGCTACTTCATTCTCAAAACGATCCCGGAAGACTGCGTCTGGGCCTGTTGCGATGCATTTATTAAGAAACTAGAGCAAAATTAGCAGAAGTGAGATGCTGACCCAAAGTGTTCCTACATTAGGATCAACGTCATCGTTGTTCTTTTCATTAAAATCTGTAGCCAGAGCAATGGAACGGGCCCAACACGCCATTAACTTCTTGTATAGTGCGTTCACGCCAGCGATACTTAGGGTAGTTTCCTTTGGTGCTTTGAGAAGATGCTTTACCAACTCAAGCAATGGAAGTCCCAGGGCATTCTCGACTCTGTGAGAGAGAGACCTTACTACTAAATAATGCACCTCACTGATATCATTGCCGTCCTGCAATGGGGCGCACAGCTTGTCGACGCGATCCATATAAATATTGATGAGTCGAAGGTACGCGTCAAGCAAGGCGCGAGACGGTTCGTCGTTCATGTAACATAGCCTCCCGAAATGATCCTTGTAAGTGTTCACTATATAAAAATCAGCAGGCCGCAGTCAAAATTGGCTGGCTAGGCTTACAAGTAAGACGAGTTAGGATAGAGTCGATCTCCACCTCGAGTGTATCCTTGTCATCTAGGGGCATGCTAACAAGGATTAGATCGGAGAGGGCGTTGAGCGCGGAGCATATGAGAGCCATCTGGTTTGCCCTGTTCACCATGATTATTTCCTGTAGCTGATGTTCCTGCATGATTTGCTTGCTGGCTCCTTCAAGCGCATGAGCTTGGTCTCGAATTTCGTCTGTAATTTGTAGATATTGCTGGAAAAGCTTGTGGACGAAGTCTCTGTGCCACAACTGCAAAGGCTGATAGGCTGCTCGCTCATCAGGATGCGTCAGAATAAAGCGCGCCAGTTGCTGCCAGGCTCTCAGGTTGATCAGACACGCCTCCTTATGTGAATCGTCAGCAGTGATGAGGTCTTGGATCAGAGCAGGTGGTGGTCGATACTGTGACGGTGCTGCCCAATAGAGTGTGCAGAGAAGATCGTGATGGTTCCGCAAGGAAGCCAAATCTCGTTGATGGATGGGTTTCTCTTTGGGGTACTGCCTATTGTGGTTTGGCATCAAACGAGCAACCAGATTCC
>Ga0302325_10005960_pt1 | contig 27573 bp, 27 predicted proteins | sample Palsa_T0_2_FD_201948 | JGI IMG/M metagenome (GOLD analysis project Ga0302325, IMG submission 201948) | Peat permafrost microbial communities from Stordalen Mire near Abisko, Sweden - Palsa_T0_2 | ecosystem: Environmental > Terrestrial > Soil > Palsa > Peat permafrost | place: Sweden: Abisko... | reverse complement strand
CCTTCCCGTCTTCCCGCCTTCCTGTGAGCTCTCTTCGGAGGCAGGCTACGTGATGCGGTCCAGATTCAGGCCGGCGGAGAGGCGCCGCAGGGCGCCGTCGATCCGCGAGCGGTCCTCGTCGCTCGCGCTCAGGCCCGCCACGCCCGCGCGCCCCGCCAGGAACGCGACGCACGCGTACTCGACGTCGCTCAGCAGCGCGCGCCGCTCGAGGCGAAGCCCCGGCAATCGGTACTGCACCTCGCGCGTGCCCGACGCCGCGACGACGTCGAGCGCTTCGACCTTGCCGAGCGTGCCCGTCAGCTGGCGCACGATGCCGCGAAGGAGCGCGGCGCGGACGCGGGCGCGCCGCACCTCTGGATCCTCGAAGAGGGCGAAGCTGCGGTTGCGTGACACGAGCGCGGGCACCAGCGTCATCCCGACCACCAGCGCCTCGCGATCGACCGGCGCGATCGTCACGGCGCCTCCGGCTCGGACGGTCCCCCGTCGGGCACCAGGACGCCCGCGGTCTGCAGGCGCTCGGCCTGGTAGCTCGTGCGCAGCGCGGTCACGAGCTCGTCGAGGTCGCCCTCGATGACGCGATCGAGCTTGCCCAGCGTGAGGCGGATTCTGTGATCGGTCACGCGGTTCTGCGGGAAATTGTAGGTGCGGATCTTCTGCGAGCGCTCGCCCGTGGAGACCATGCTGCGGCGGGTGGCCGCCTCGGCCGCGTCTTGCTTCTCGCGCTCGCGGTCGAGCAGGCGGCTCTTGAGCACCTTGAGCGCCTTGGCCTTGTTCTTCAGCTGCGAGCGCTCGTCCTGGCACTTGACGATGATGCCGCTCGGCTTGTGGAAGATCTGCACGGCGCTATTCGTGGTGTTGACGCCCTGGCCGCCGGGACCGCCGCTGGCGGCGATGCTGATCTCCAGGTCTTTCTCTTCGACCTGCACCTCGACGTCGTCGGCCTCCGGGAGCACGGCCACCGTCGCGGTCGACGTGTGGATCCGCCCCTGCGTCTCGGTGGCGGGTACCCGCTGCACGCGGTGCACGCCGCCCTCGAACCGCAGGTGCGCGTACACCTCTTTGCCCGTGACGAGCGCGATGCATTCTTTGATGCCGCCCGCCATACTCTCGCTCTGCGACAGGATCTCCACCGTCCAGGCTTTGCGCTCGGCGTAGCGGGCGTACATGCGAAAGAGGTCGGCCGCGAAGAGCGCCGCCTCTTCGCCGCCCTCGCCGCTGCGGATCTCGAGGATCGTGTTCTTGCGCTCGTACGGATCGGGCGGCAGGAGCAAGAGCTGGATCTCTTGCTCCAGGCGCCCGCGCGCGGCCACCAGCCCGGACAGCTCGGCCTGCGCCAGCTCGCGCAGGTCGGGATCACCGAGGGCCTCCTCGTCGTCGCGGATCTTCTTCACGACGTCGCGGTAGCGGCCGACCGCTTCGACCAGCGGCTCGAGATCGCTGCGCTCTTTGTTCAACTTGTTGAAGCGCGCGCGGTCATTGAGCACGTCCGGGCGGCAGAGCAGCTCTTCCAGCTCTCCTTGGCGGCGTGAAAGCTGTTCCAGCTTTTCGAGCGGCAGCATGGATCAGGCCGCGCGCGCCGCGTGGCGCAGGCTGCCGGCCGAGACGAGCGACTCGTACGTCGCGAAGGCCACGTCGCCCTGGTCCGCCGCGGCCACGTCGTCGCCGTGCTCCTGGCGAAAGAGCGTGACCCGCAGGCTCGCGAGCGCCACCTCGAGCTGATCGTCGTCCGGCTGCGCCGTCGTGATCTTTTGCACCAGAAACCCCGGCGCGAGGAGCACGCGCATCGGCCCCGACGCGCAGTACCGCGCGAGCACGCGCTGCAGCTCGAACGTCACCGCCACGAGCACCGGCAAGAACGGCAGCTTCTCCAGGAGAAAGATCGCGTTGTCGGCCAGCGCGCTGCCCGTGTGGATCCGCGGCAGCATCGCGCCGATGGCGGTAAAGACGAGGATCGACACGAGCGCCACCATGACGAGGAACGTGGTGCCGCAGCGCGGGTGCAGCGTCGTCTTGCCGCGCGCGTTGGCCACGGTGAGCGCCTCGCCCGCCTCGTAGGTGCTGATCGTCTTGTGCTCGGCGCCGTGGTACTGAAAAACGCGCCGGATCTCGGGCACACGCCGGATGGCGAACAGGTACCCGACGACGATGGCCAGCTTGAGGGCGCCGGTCATCGCCTGGAAGCGGCCGCTCTGCACCTCGAGCCCCAGGTGAAAGAGCCGGTTGATCCCCGCGGCCGCCCCCTGGGGCAAAGCCACCAGGAACGCCAGGGCCACGACGAGCATGATCCACCCGCCCGAGCGCTTGCCCTCGCGCGGGGGTGGGGCGTCGCCCGCGACGTCGCCCGTGACCCACGCGAAGAGCGAGAGGCCGAAGGCCGACAGCAGCCCGAGGGCCGGGCCCGCGGCGGCGGCTTCCTGGGCGGCCAGGTCCTTCTCCAGCCACTCGGCGCTGAAGCGGAGCGCCTCGCCCCCGAGGCGCAGCGACTCGACGAGCGTCGCGATCCCGCGCACGAGCGGCCACCCGGAGACCCCCCGGACGCCGGTGGTCATCCCGCGCTCGCGGACCTGCAGGCTCCCGTCGCGCCGCCGGACGACGACCGCGAACGACCTGGGCGCGCGCATCATGACGCCCTCGAGAACGGCCTGACCGCCGATGTAGGGACGAGACGAGGGAGACGCCTGCGCCATGGCTCTCAAGATGACACGATCGCCGGCCGCCGGCTGCAATCTCGAAGGCCCTTCACCACGGCGGGAGGCCGCAAATGGCCAGCCACCTCGCGAGAGCTCGGCCGCCGCCCTCTACTCGGCCTTCGCCGCCTCGGCCGGCTTGGCCGCTTCGGTCGGCTTGGCAGAGGCTTCGGCCGCTTTGCCGATGGGCGTCTTCTTCTCGTAGCGCTTGCGGAAGCGATCGACGCGGCCCGCCGTATCGATGAGCTTCTGCGTGCCCGTGTAGAACGGATGACACGCGCCGCACACGTCGACCTGGAAGTCGCCCCGGGTCGAGCGCGTGACGAAGGTGTTGCCGCAGGCACACGTGACGCGCGCCGCGGGGTAGTCGGGGTGGATGCCTTCCTGCATAGCCGGCGGAACGTAGCCTCGAGGGAGCGAGGTCGCAAGGGGACGGCTGACGTTCGGCTGGCGCGAGGCGTGATGGGAGATGACGAGGTCGGGGTCGTGGGTCGAGGTCGAGGGTCGGGGTCGGGGTCGGGGTCGGGGTCGGGGTCGGGGTCGGGGTCGGGGTCGTGGGTCGGGGTCGTGGGTCGGGGTCGGGGGCTGCGGCGCACGGGTCGCACGTGGCACACATTGGCGCGCGGCGCGGGCCGCCACGGGGGCTATTTCCGTGCGAAAGACGCTTGCGTCGGGTGGGCACGCGCGGTGCTCTTTGAGGTCACCACAATGATCCTTCGAATGCCGCATCACGCCCGTCTCGCCCTTCCGGTCGCCGCGTTGTGCCTCGTCGCCAACGCGGGGTGCAGCTCGTCGCCGAGCGCGTCACCGGGGGGCATCGAGATCGGCGACGCCGGCGAGATCCCCGGCGTTCAGCTCGACCAAGTCAACGTCGCACGCGACCCCGCGTCGAGCATCGCGGCGTCCGCGCTCAGCGACGCGGTGACGGCCAACAACGCCTTCGGCCTCGACCTCTACGGACAGCTCATGGGCGACGGGGGCGGAGGCAACGTCCTCATCTCGCCGCTCAGCGCGTCGCTCGCGCTGACGATGACGTACGCCGGAGCCGAGGGGGCGACGGCCACCGAGATGGCGTCGGTGCTGCACGCAAACCTCCCGGACGGCGGCTCGATCTTCGACGGGCAGAACGCCCTCGACCAGGCCCTCCTCGGCCGCGGCAGCGCCGCCTTCGCGCAGGCACAACAGGGCGGCGGCGAGCCGACGCCCGTCGCCAGCGACTACCAGCTGCAGATCGCCAACGCCGTGTGGGGTGAAAAGACGTTCCCCTGGTCGTCCGGGTTTTTGACCACGCTCGCGCAGAGCTACGGCACGGGCGTCTATCTCACGGACTTCGCCGACGCGCCCGGCCAGGCCGTCGTCGCCATCAACGACTGGGTCAGCGCCGAGACCGCGGGAAAGATCACGAACCTGCTCGCGCCGACCGACGTCACCGCGAGCACGGCGATGGTCCTCGTCAACGCGCTGCACGTGAAGTTCCCCTGGGACAGCCCGTTCGACCCGTCCCAGACCGTGCCCGGCACGTTCACGCGGGCCGACGGGACGACCGTTTCGCCGAGCTTCATGAACCAGACGACGGAGCTGCCGTACGACGACGACGGGCAAGCGCAGATCGTCGAGCTCCCGCTCTACGCCGACGAGGAAGCGCTCGTCGTCATCCTGCCCCACGCCGGCACCAGCCTCGCCGCGTACGAGGCAACGCTCGTGGCAAGCGGGAGCCTTCCGCAGCCGGGGGCGAGCCAAGACGTCACGATCTCGATCCCCAAGGTCACGCTCGGCGGCACCACGTTCCCTCTCACGCCGGCGCTGCAGGCCCTCGGCATGACGCAAGCGTTCGTGCCGGGCGTCGCGAACTTTACCGGCATGTGCCCGCCGCCCCAGGGGTCATCGCTCTACATCTCGTTCGTCCTGCAGCAAACGACCCTGACGATGCAAGAGACGGGGCTCGAGGCCGCCGCGGCCACCGCCGTCGGCGTGTCCACCGCGTCCATTGCGGGGCCACCGCCGACGCCCGTCTCGGTCGTCGTCAACCGTCCGTATCTGATCGCCATCGTCGACGTCGCGACCGGCGCGATCCTCTTCGTCGGGCACGTCGAAGATCCGACGGCGCCGTAGCCTTCAGAACGGAATGTCGTCGTCCCCGCCGCCCGCACCGCCACCGCCACCCCCGCCACTGCCGCCCGAGCCGCCGCCCGGCGCATCGGCAAAGTCGTCGAACGGCGCCTCGGCGTGGCCCCCGTCGCCCTGAGCTCCGCGGCTCGCCGGCCGGCCGCCGCCCCCACCGCCCCCACCTTCGCGCGCACCCTCGCCGCGGCCCCGACCGGGCAGCACGATGTTGTTGGCGATGACCTCGGTGGAGTACCGCTTCTCGCCGTTCTTGTCGTAGCTGGACGTCTGCAGACGGCCCTCGATGAACAGCGAGTCGCCCTTTTGCAAGAACTTGCCGAGCGCCTCGGCGCGGCGGCCCCAGACCGTGACCCGGTGCCACTCGGTCCGCTCTTGCCGGACGTTGTTCTTGTCGAGGTAGCTCTCGTTGGTGGCAAGACGCAGCTTGAGGACAGCCTGCCCGCCCGGCGTCACGCGCAGTTCGGGATCGGCGCCCAGGTTTCCGAGCAGCATCACGCGGTTCAAGCCTTCGGGCATCGTCGATCGCTCCTTGAAGAACTGTCCATCTACGCCTCTCGGGCGCCCGGCGCTACAGTCGCCTTGCCGTCCCAATCGGCTGCCTCGGCCTCGGTGTTGCGTGTGCGCGTGCGGCCGCGTGCGCTAGTCTCTCGGGCCCCAGTGTCTCTCGACGACCTGCGCAAGCGCATCGACGCCATCGACGACACCATCCTCCGCCTGCTCGACGAGCGGGCCGGGGTGGCCGGCGACGTGGCGCGCGCCAAGCAGGAAGCACAGCTCCCCAAGTACGACCCGGACCGCGAGCGGCAGGTGCTCGATCGGCTGGCGTCGCGCTCGGGCCGCTTCCCCGCCGAGTCGATCCGCGCGGTGTACCGCGAGGTGATGAGCGCGTGCCTCTCGCTGCAAGAGCCGCTGAAGGTCGCGTACCTGGGGCCCGAGGGCACCTTCTCGCACGCCGCGGCGCGGGCGTTCTTCGGCCTCGCGGCCAGCTACTCGGAGGCCAACACCTTCGACGGCGTGTTCGACTCCGTGTCCCGCCGGCAGACGACGTACGGCATCGTCCCCATCGAGAACTCGACCGAAGGCTCGGTGCCGCACGCCGTCGACGCCCTGGTCGCGGGCGATCTCCTCATCCGCGCGGAGCTGAACCTCGAGGTCTCGCAGTGCCTGCTGACCCGCGCGGCCGGGCTCACGTCGATCGAGCGCGTGTACTCGCACCCGCAGCCGCTCGGCCAGTGCCGCCTCTGGCTCGCCAAGCACCTGGCCGGCGCGCAGCTCGTGCAGGCGTCGTCCACGGCCAGCGCGGTGCGCGAGGCCCTCACCGATCCCGGCGGCGCCGCGATCGCGAGCCGCCTCGCGTCGGACCTCTACGGCCTGCCCGTGATGCGCGAGCGCATCCAGGACCGCGCCGAGAACTTCACCCGCTTCGTCGTCGTGGGCCACGAAGACGCGGCGCGCACGGGCGACGACAAGACCACCGTCGCCTTCAGCGTGCGCGACGGCCGCGGCGCCCTGGTGCGCGCCCTCGCCATCTTCGACGAAGAGGGGATCAACCTCTCGCGCATCGAGTCGCGGCCCAGCCGCGAAAAGTCATGGGACTACGTCTTTCTCGCGGATCTCGTCGGCCACCGCGAAGACGCCAACGTCGCCCGCTCGATGACGCGCTTGCGAGGCTCCTGCCCCATGGTCAAGCACCTGGGCAGCTACCCGCGCGCCAAGCACGGGGTCGCCGAGAGCTAGCGGACGGACGGGAAGCGGACGGCACAGAGAAAGCGCATGGATTCGGTCAAGACGCTGATCGTCGGCGCCGGTGTCACCGGCCTGGCCACCGCCGCCGCCCTCTCCGGCGCGGGCGACGAGGACTACCTCGTCCTCGAGGCCGACGGCGCGATCGGCGGCTGGTGCAAGACGGTCAAGAAAGAAGGCTTCGTCTGGGATTACTCGGGCCACTTCTTTCACTTCAAGCACCCCGAGATCGAGACGTGGCTGCGCGATCGGATGCCCGGGCAGCGCATCCGCGTCGTGAACAAGAAGAGCTTCATCGCCTTCAAGGGCCGGCAGATCGACTTTCCCTTCCAGAAGAACATCCACCAGCTTCCGCAGGCCGACTTCGTCGACTGCCTGCACGACGTGTACTTCGCTCGCTCGAGTGACGTGAAGCGCGGCGAGGCGCGGCCGGAGGGCAACTTCAAAGAGATGCTCTTCGCGCGCTTTGGCGCGGGCATCTGCGAGCGCTTTCTCTTCCCGTACAACGAGAAGCTCTACGCCTGCGATCTCGCCACGCTCGACAAGGACGCGATGGGGCGCTTCTTCCCGTACGCGGACCTGACCGACATCGTGCGCAACATGAAGGCGCCCGACAACGCGAGCTACAACGCGACCTTCACCTACCCCGAGGGCGGCGCCATCGAGTACGTGAACGCCATCGCCAGCGCCACGAGGCCGGGCGCCGTGTCGCTCGGCGAGGGCATCGTCGCCGTCGACGTGGCGCGCAAGGTCGCCCGCACGACCCGTCGCGAGATCCGCTTCGAGCGGCTCGTCTCGAGCGTCCCCTTCAACCGCTTCGCGGCGCTCTGCGAGCTTTCGCACGACCCGTCCGTGTGGGCGTGGAACAAGGTGCTCGTCTTCAACCTCGGCTTCGACGCCAAGGGCCAGAAGGACGTGCACTGGACGTACTACCCCGACCGCGAGACGGTGTTTTACCGGGCCGGCTGGTACGACAACATCTTCGACGCCGACCGCCTCAGCCTCTACGTGGAGATCGGCTTCCCGAAGGACGCGCCCCTCGGTCCGGGCGAGGTCGGTGCTCTCCGCGACCGGGTGCTCACCGATCTGCGGCGCGAGGGGGTGGTGACGGGGCAGCGGCTGGTGGCGGAGCACTCGGTGGTGCTCGACCCGGCGTACGTCCACATCACCAAGGCGTCGCTGGCCGAGCACGGGCGCCTGGCCGCCGAGCTAAAGCGCCACGACATCTGGTCGCTGGGCCGCTACGGACGCTGGACGTACTGCGCCATCGAAGACAACATCGTCGAGGCGCGTGAGCTGGTCTCGAGCTGGATCTCGTAGTAGGTGAGCGTTCCCGTGACGCCCTTGACGCCGGTAAAGCCTTCCTTGGACCGATCCGTGACCCCCGCCGCCACCCTCGACCCGCGCATCTCGATCGTCATCCCGATCTACAACGAGCAGGCGATCCTCCACGCCGCCGTCGTCGACCTGCGCGAGCGGCTCAAGCCCCTCGGCTGGAGCTACGAGATCATCCTGGCCGAGAACGGGTCCAAGGACAAAACGATCCAGATCGGCAACGAGCTCGCCGCCAAGTACACGAACCCGATCGACGGCCAGGTCAAGCTGATCAGCATGGGCGAGCCGAACTACGGCAAGGCCCTCAAGCAGGGCATCATGCTCGCGCGCGGCAACCTCGTTCTTTGCGACGAGATCGACCTCTGCGACACCGAGTTTCACCAGCGCGCGATCGGGATCCTCGAGACGGGCGCCGCGGATCTGGTCATCGGCAGCAAGCTCGCGGTCGGCGCGGCCGACGAGCGGCCCTTCATCCGCCACGCGGCCAGCATGGCGTACTCCACCCTCCTCAAGGTGATGCTCGGCTTTCGCGGGACCGACACGCACGGGCTCAAGGCCTTCCGGCGGCAAGCGCTGCTCGACGTCGTGCGCGCCTGTCTCGTCGAGAAAGACGTCTTCGCGAGCGAGTTCGTCATCCGCGCCGACCGGGCCGGGATCGTCATCAAGGAGATCCCCGTCCACATCATCGAGAAGCGGCCCCCCAGCATCAACCTGTTCAAGCGGGTGCCCAACGTGATGAAGAGCCTGGCCAAGCTCACCTGGTCGATCCGCGTACGCGGCTGAAACGCCGATCCGGTAAGCTGCTGCTCGATGCGGATCCTGTACGGGGTCGTCGGCGAGGGCATGGGGCACGCCACGCGCAGCAAGGTGGTGTGCGAGCACCTCGTGGCGATGGGCCACAAGGTCAAGATCGTGGTCAGCGGGCGCGCCCACGCGATGCTGTCGAAGACGTTCGACGACGTCGTCGAGATCCGCGGCCTGACGATCCGCTACGTCGACAACCGGCTGGACCGCGACGGCACGCTCGCGCGCAACGTGCTGGCGGCGCCGTGGATGCTCGCGGCCAACGTGAGCGCGTACTACCGCGCCGTCTCGAAGTTCCAGCCCGACGCGGTGTTCAGCGACTTCGACTCGTTCGCGTACCTCTTCGGCAAGCGCCACGGCCTGCCCGTCGTGTCGGTCGACAACCAGCAGATCCTCAGCCGCTGCAAGCTCCCCAAGTTTGCCAAGCACAAGGCCAAGATCGACTACGAGATGACCAAGGCGTTCGTGCGCGCCAAGCTCCCGGGCTGCGACCACTACGCCATCACGTCGTTCTTCGAGCCGCCGATCCGGGGCAAGTACGAAGACGACACGACGCTCGTGCCCCCGATCGTGCGAAAGGAGATCCTGGCCGCCAAGAAGGGCGCGCGCGCAGGCGACCACGTGCTCGTCTACCAGACGTCGACGAGCGACACGCGCTTGCTCGACGAGCTGGAGCGGGTGCGCGGCGCCAAGTTCATCGTCTACGGCCTTCGCAAGAACGCGCGCCGCGGCAACCTGACACTGAAAGAGTTCAGCGAGACAGGCTTCGTCGACGACCTGGCCGCGGCGCAGGCGGTGCTGACCAACGGCGGCCTGTCGCTCATCGGCGAGGCGATCTACCTCGGCAAGCCGATCCTCAGCGTGCCCGTGCAAAACCAGTACGAGCAGGTCATGAACGCGCGCTACCTCGAGCACCTGGGCTACGGCCTCGAGGCCGAGCGGATCGACGCGGACCTCGTCCGCCTGTTCCTGCGCGAGTCGCCGAAGTTCGCCGGCCACGTGGGCCGCCACAAGCAGGACGGCAACCGCGTCCTGTTCGACCTCGTGGATCGCCTGCTCACCAAATACGACCGCCGCTCCAAGCGCGACGCCAAGCGATCTTAGAGCCCATCCCGATAGGCTCAGTGATTGTTCACAGGAAGGCGGGAAGACGGGAAGTTTTGGAGGTCATCCTTCCCGTCTTCCCGCCTTCCTGTGAGCTCTCTCCGCTGGTTTGGCGCTTCACCGCTTCATCGCCTGGTGGAGCACCTGCCAGCCGATCTTGAGCACTGGGTCGGTGCCCACGGACGGGTCGTCCGGGACGCCGCGCGCTTCGCTGCCGCCCGTGTCGAGGGGCTCGGCCGCGATGCCGCCGTCGAGCACGAGCACCGGCGTCGCCTTGGCCTCCGCCGTAGCGCGTCCCGCCGACTCGGCGGCCAGGTGGCCTTCGAGATCTTTCTCGCGGTACGAGACGATGCCCTCCTCCTTGGGCGTCTCCACGACGACGTCCGGGTGGATGCCGTCGGCCTGGATCGCGTGCCCGCTCGGCGTGTAGTAGCGCGCGATCGTCAGGCGCATGCCGGCCCCGCCCGGCAGCGCGATGATCGACTGCACGCTGCCCTTGCCGAACGTGGGCTCGCCGACGACACTCGCCCGCTTGTGATCCTGCAGCGCGCCCGCCAAGAGCTCCGACGCGCTCGCCGTGTACTGGTTGACGAGGACGACGCACGGCTCCTTGGAGAACGCGCCGCCCGCCCGCGCCCGCACGTCGTCGACCACCTGCCCGCGATGGCGCGTCGTGAAGATCACGCCCTCGTCCAGGAACTCGTCGGCCACGTCGGTCGCCTGGTCGACGAGGCCCCCCGGATCGCCGCGCAGATCCAGCACGATGCCCGCGAGCGCGCCGCCCGCGCGCCCCCGTAGCTTGGCCGCGGCGGCGAGCAGCTCGTCGTGCGTGCGCTCCTGGAACTGCTTGATGCGCACGTACGCCACGCGGTCGGCGAGCAGCTTCGACGACACGCTCTGCACGTGGACGATCTCGCGCACCAGATCGAACGAGAGGATCGCCGCCTCCGTGCCCCGCCGCACGCCCACCTTCACGTGCGACCCGGGCACGCCGCGCAGGCGCTTGACCAGCTTGTCGAGCGGCTCGGCGCCGGGATCGTTGCCGTCGATGCTGACGATCGCGTCGCCCGCGCGGATCCCCGCGCGGTCGGCCGGCGAGCCCTCGATCGGCGAAAGCACGATGAGCTGATCCCGGCGCTCTTCCACCTCGACACCGATGCCCCCGAACGCGCCCTCGGTGTCGTTCTCGAAGGCCTGAAAATCTTCGGGCGGCATGTAGCTCGAGTGTGGGTCGAGCTCCGCCACCATGCCCTTGATCGCGCCGCCGAGCAGCTTCTCGCGGTCGACCGGATCGACGTAGTCGTCTTCGACCTCGACGAGCACGCGCGCGAGCCGATCGACGGCGGCGTACGGCGTATCCCCCTGCGCGAGCCGGCCCCCGCCCGTAGCGGCCGTGGCGCAGGCCCCCCCGGCGAAGGCGCAGCACGAGAGAAACGCGACAAGACAGGCTTTTGCGACCGGCAGCGGCGGCGGACGTGACCCAGGCAGCGCTCTGACTTTTTGCACCATGGCAAGCGAAAGCTACTGCCCGCGGACCGCTCGCGACACCCGTGCGCCCGGGCGCCGTGCGGCGGGCTCTCCCGCACACTGCCCCAAGGTATGGCTGCTACGCAGCTTGATCCCCGCCGTAAGGCAGCCGATAGTAGCCCTGCTCTGATGCAGGGAAGCGGGGGTGGTCGCATACACCCGTCGCCCCCCCCGTTCCGATAGCCGACTGAAGGAGGCCGCCTTGGCGACGAGTGACAAGGAATCGATCTCGAACCTGCAAGGGTCGAAGACCGACAAGCGTAAGCAGAGTCTGTACTTCCCCGAGTCCATGCTCCAGGAGATCAAGGAGGAGGCGGCCCGTCTGGACCGTTCGCTCTCCTGGGTCGTTCAACGGGCGTGGAAGATCTCGCGGATGGAGATCAAGAAGCTCCCGAGCGTCAACGACGTCGAGGGCGCCGACGACGACGAGGGGAGCTGATCGCGGAGCTCACCCACGGAACGCTCCTCCATCTCCGGCCTTCCCACGACGCTCCCTCCTCCACGGCTGGCCGACGAGCCGCCGTCGTTCGCGCGAGGCGTGGACGGCACGCGGCTCTTCGTTCGTACGCGACGAGCCGGCTATCGGCCGTCGGACGTCCACGCGATTCTGAGCGACGGTCTGCTGTGCGACGGCTTCATCTGGAAGTACTTCTGGGACGACCTGGCCAAGGTCGTCCCGCTCGTGCATTGGCACTACCGGGGTCACGGGCGCAGCGCGGCCCCCGCCGATCCCGAGCGCATCACCGTCGCCGCGCTGGCCGATGACCTGGATCAAGTGCGGCGCCACGTCGGCGATCCACCTTGTGTCCTGGTCGGCCACTCGCTCGGCTGCCAGGTCGCCCTCGAGGCGTACCGCAAACGCCCCGACCGAATCCGCGCGATGGTGCTGCTCTGCGGCACGTTTGGCCACGTGACGAGCACCTTTCACGGGGGCCCGTACCTCGACCTCGTGCTCCCGCGCTTGCTCCGCGTCGCCGATCGGATCCCGCAGGTGGCGCGCGCCGTGTGGAGCCGGCTGCCGCCGCGGCTGTCGCTCAAGATCGCGCTGAAGGCCGGCGAGATCGACCCGACGCACGTGCACCCGGAAGACATGATGCCGTACCTGGAGCACATGACCCACGTCGACTTCGGCATGTTCCTCCGGATGCTGCGGTCGGCGGGCGAGCACGACGCGTACGATCTGCTCGGGCAGGTCGACGTCCCGGTGCTCGTCGTCGCGGGCGAGCGCGACACCTTCACCCCCGCGTTCCTGGCGCAGGAGATGGCGCATGCGCTGCCCAAGGGGGAGCTCCTGACGGTGCATGGCGGGACGCACGTCTCGCCGATCGAGCAGCCGGAGCTCGTGGATGGGCGGGTGGTGGAGTTCTTGAAGGAACGGGTGCTCAGTTAACTGGTGGTTGGCACGGGCACGGCGGCGGTGTGTAGAGGAGCTGACATGGCTGCTGGAGATTGAAGAAGAGGTACTCGAGCGCTTGCAGCTCGGACGACGAGGCCGCGCTCCCGCAGCCGGCGGGCACGGGGGATGCGCTCGGCACGCCGCCTCCGCCCGCGTGCACGTCGGTGAACATCGCGCGGCCACAGTATTGGCGCGACTCTTGGGGGTCGGCGGCGTCGGCGTCGACCACGCCCCCGATGGGCGTGATGAACGAGAGCACCTTCGGATAAGTCGTCGTCGGGTCTTCGATCCAGCCGATGCCGCCGTCGTTCACCCCGGTCACGCTGGAGCTCACGTCGGACGCTGGCAGCGGGATCCCGCCGTCCGGGTCGAGCGCGCCCAGGTCGCGGAGCCACTCATCGAACGCCTGTGCGGCGACGGCGATCGACGCGCCGGAGGAGGTGGACGTGGACTGCACCTGGAACGGGCCCGGCGTCGGGCCGTTGCCCTCGGACGGCAGCCACGCCGCGATGCCCTGAAAGTCGGGCGGGCCGCTCTTGAACCAGGTGTCTTGATAATGCGTCGCGAGGACGCGGCCGCCCTCGCCGAGCCAGTCGTGGAATGCCTGGATCGCGGCCGGCGGCTTCGTCTCGTTGTGCTCGCCGCACTCGCAGCCGAGCAGCACGAGGTCGTACGCCTCGAGCGATGTCGTCGACGCCCACAAGGGGCATGCGTCGCCGGAGCAGTCCCCCGCGGGCCCCGCGCCCCCGCCGTCGAGATCGGGCCCGGGACCGGCGCCCCGGTAGACGTGCAATCGCCCGCCGCCCGCGGGCCCCGTGAACTCGCTCGGATCGAGCCCGATGTCGCTCATCATGCACGCGAGCTCGTCGCACGCGCCCGTCACGATGGCCATCTGGGGAATGTCGCCCTCGCTCTGATTGCGGGGAAGGCGGCTGAGCGACGCCGGCACCACGGCGTTCGCGCAGTCGGTCGTGTCGACGCGCACGAGCCGGCGCCACTTTCCGAGCTGCACCACGAGCGGGATCCCCGTGCCCGTGGGCACGTCACGAAGCGTGAACTGACCCTCGAGGTTGGTCTCGGTCGCGGCCACGTAGTCCACGACGCCGCTACTGAGCGGGTTGCACGACTCGGCGCAGGACGTGGTGCCGGTGGGCAAGGTGAGGAGGACCGGCTGCGCGGAATTCGGAATGTAGACGACGGCGTCGTAGAGAGGCCTGACGCCCGCCGGGTCGTACACCGTCCCGCTGAGAGTGGTCGTCCCGCCGTCGGCGCAGTGGTTGTTGACGTAGCAAGTGAGCCCCGTGGAGCAGCCTGGCGGGGGAGCGGCGTCGAGCGCGTCGTTGAAGACCAGTCCGCCCTCGGCGGTCACCGTGGGCGTCGCCTGGGAGCGAGGGAGGCTCGCATCGGGGGGCGGCGCCGGCTCGCTCAGCGACGTGCCGCAGCCGCCGAGGGCAGCGACGAGCGGCACGACGGACAGCAGCGCGCGCACCCCCATGCGCCGTGATCGTCCCACGCGCAACGCGGACGGTCACGTCACCGCCGCATCTCAGCTTCGCTCCAGGCCCATCCGCTCGGCGACGCCGTCACGGTACGCGAGCCACAGCGTCAGCGCTTCGTCGCACGTCGCGACGACCGCGCGCGCGACGTGACCCTCTTCTCTCACGTGCGCGAGCACGACACGCCACGCTTCGGTGCGGTGACCGCCTTCGACCTGCGCGTGCGCGCGCGTCAGCGTCATCGCCTCGGGGGGGCAGCCGTGGTGCTTCACCAGCGGGTGCTCGCGCACGGCATCCTCGCCCGCGCGGCGCACGAAGGTGCCATCGAGCTCGCGCCGCTCGTTGACGCTTCCCTCGACGAAGATCGTGAGCAGGGCCACCGCCGTCTGCCACGGCGCCCCCGACGCGCGCTCCACGAGGAAGTCGCGGTAGCGGCGCGCGGACGGGTGAAGCCACGCGTCGTCGTCGTCGAACGACTCCGGCGCGAAGCCGAGCCCCGCCATCATCCGGAGAAAGAGCTCCGGGTGCGCCGCCGTCCCCGAGAGCCCGCCGGTCTGCTCTTCGTAGAGGTTCTCGGCCAGCGACCGGCGGACGTCGCCGAGCGGCGGCGTGATGCCGAGCGCCCGCGCGAGCAGCACCGGGAAGTCGCGCACGTAGACGAGGTACTCGTGCCGGAAGTGGACGAAGAGCTGATCGCGCGTGAGGCCGGGCCGCGTGAAGGCGGGTAGGCCCAGTGGTTTTTGCGATCCATCAGGGCGAGGAGCTCGTCTTTCACGGGCATGCCGGCGATGGTGCCACCGCCCGCGTCCGGGCGGGCCACGTTTCAGGCTCCTCCCGCGAGACTGCCCGCCCGGGAGGAAGGGGAGCGTCGCGAAAGGACGTTCCGTACCGCGTGGGCCGTGTGTCGGGCGTAATGAACCCCTAGCCAACGGCTAGGTGGGAGGCGTTGACCGCGCTTCAGGCTTCCGAGTGGGGGGTGCTTCCGTCGCTTGCGCGACGGCCCGGCTTGCTCACCGAACGATCATTGCCGCCCTGGTTCGTAGTTGTTCGGGATTCATGTATGCCGACAAGCACGGACCTGCAGAGGGAACACCGTGAAGATAACACGCAGCGTCGCTCTGGCCAGGGCGATCGCGGTAACATTGAAGCAACCCGCCGACTGCAAGATGGTGATCGTCACGCTACGGCAGTGCTGCACTGTGCCGTACCGCGCGGCGCTCGGCCTCGTCGGTCTCGTCGTGCCAGTTGCACTCGTGGGCCTCGTCGGCCTCACGGCGTGTGACACCGTGGTGTACGGCTGTGCGAGCAGCTGCATCGGCGCCGCCTACGCCACGTTCGATCTCGCATGCAGCCCGAACGATCTCGAGAGCGTCGTTGCGACGGGCCCCTGCGCGATGCCCGAGGCGGGCCTGTCCTACTACACGGGGACCGAGAGCGAGTTTCTCGCCGTGGTCGGCAGCCCCGAGGCCGGCGTGTGCCACGTGGCGCTCCAGTTTGCGACGGGCTTCAGCTACGAGACCGACGTCACGTTCGCGCCGCAAGCGGACCCGACCCCCAAGGGCTGCGCACCATGCCCTTCGTTCATCGGCCCGACGGCGGGGCCGTGGACCGTGAACAACCCGAGCGACACGTGCGTCGCGCTGCCCGCGGTGTCCGCCGACGCGGGCGCCGAGGCCGACGCCAGCATCGACGCGGGCGGCGTGACGGGCGAATAAGTCCAGAAATTGGCCCGTACGCGGGGGCCGTGTGTACATCGCGAGCGGGTTCCAAGACCGGTCCCGATGCTCCCGATGCAAGACGCCTCTTTCCCCGACACGAGCCTCGCCGAACCGCCGATCGCGCTCGACGACGCCGAACCGCCCCAGCGCGACACGCTCAAGGACGCGCTCGCGACGCTTCCCGGCCGATTCGAGTTCGCCAGCGCCGTGGCCCGCGACGAGGCGGCCGCGTCCCTCGCGGCCGCGGGAGCGATCGTCGTCGAGATCGAAGGCGTCGGACCGTCGATGCGCGGTCGCTTCGCCGACGCGATCGACGAGGCCATCGAACGCGAGCTCGTCGCCCGCGGCGCACCCGGCGCAGGCTTCGCAAACGCGGGCGACCGCGACGCGGCCCTGAGCGACCAGCTCTTTCGCGCGCGCCGCGTCGGAGCGACGGGCATCGCGATCGTCCTCGGACCCCTGCGAGCGGCAGTGGGCGCGCGGGGAGCGCTCAGGCCGGAAGATTGCGACACGCTGCGATTTCTCGCGACGGCGACGGGGGAGAGGCCCGTCGTGCTGATCGTGGATGAGAGGGATGAGGGGACGAGGGGGTATGGGGAGCCGGTGGGGTTGGGGGAGGTGCTGGGCGCGGGCGCGAGCGCGGACGCAAGCGCGTCCGCGGACGCGGACGCGGGCGCGAGCGCGTCCGCGAACAACGTCGAGGTCGGGGTCGAGGTCGAGGTCGAGGTCGGGGTCGGGGTCGAGGTCGGGGTCGGGGTCGGGGTCGGGGTCGAGGTCGGGGTCGCGGGCGTGGTCAACCGCGACGGCGACGGCGACGTTCACGATGACCTCTCGCGGCACACGGCGGGGGCGAGTGTTGTCGAGCGGGAAGAAGCTTGGCGGGGGTGGACGCTGGCGCTCACGGCGGCGCGGGGGCCGCAAGGGCTTGGGGCGCTCGAGAAGCTCTTTGTCGAGAGTTACATGCCGCTCGCGAACGCGCTCGGGGCGGGGCTCGAGGATCCGCGGGCGCGGGGGGCGCACGATGATTTTCGGGCGGCGTTCGCCAAGAGTTACACCGAGGCGTTTCCTGCGTTTGCCTCGACGGCGAAGCGGCCGCGGATGGTGCTCGATGCGCACGCGATCGCGGCGCACACGGCGCGGCTGCACGGGGCGCGCTCGACGCGGATGCTGCTGGTCGACGCGATGCGGTGGGATCTCTCGCAGCTCGTCACCGAGCGGCTCGTCGCCCGGCTCGGGCCGCGGGCGGTGCTGACCGACGAGATGATCCTCTGGAGCGCCCTGCCGACGACGACGCTGCGCCAGCTCGAAACCATCGCGCGCGGGATGGACGCGCTGCGCGCGCCGGCCGAGGGCGACATGGACAACGAGCCTCCGCGCGCGCGCACGGCCGACTACGTGCGGCGCCTGCGCGTCGGCCCGCGCGAGCTCCACAAGCTCGACATCGTCGAGGCGCGCCTCGAATCCGCCCGCGGCGGCGTGCACCGCGCGCTGCCCGAGGTGGCCGAACGGGCCGCCGAGGCGATCGCCCGTCACGCGCTGACGCTGCCGGCCCATACGCTGCTCTTCTGCTTCGGCGACCACGGGTTTTCGATCGACCGCACGGGCGTGGCGAGGCAGGGCGGAGCGTCGCCCGAGGAAGTGCTGGTTGGCGCGTTCGCGTTGCTCGTGGGCGACGTGCACTAGCCGATCGGGCGCCCTTCCTGTTAAGACTCTCCACCCATGCCGATCCGCCAGAACATCCTCATCACGGGCGCGAGCTCCGGCCTCGGGCGCGGGATGGCGCGCGAGTTCGCGAAGCTCGGGCGCAACCTCGCCATCTGCGCCCGCCGCGTCGATCGGCTCGAGGAGCTCAAGGCCGAGCTCCTCGGCGCGCACCCCAGCATCCGCGTCGTCATCCGGTCGCTCGACGTGATGAACTTCGATCAGGTGTTCGAGGTGTTCCACGCGTTCGCGGGCGACCTCGGGTCGCTCGATCGCGTCATCATCAACGCGGGCATCGGCAAGGGGCAGCCCGTCGGCACCGGGTTCTTTCGCGCCAACCGGCAGACGGCGGAGACGAACTTCGTCGCCGCGCTCGCGCAGTGCGAAGCGGCGGTCGAGATCTTCCGCAAGCAATCGGCCGGTCACCTGGTCACGATCTCGTCGATGGCGGCCCTGCGCGGGATGCGCGGCAACGTCACGACGTACGCCGCGTCCAAGGCCGCGCTCTCCACGCTCTCCGAGGGGATCCGCGCCGATCTGATGCAGACGCCAATCCGCGTCACCACGATCTACCCGGGCTACATCGAGTCCGAGATCAACGAGACCGTGAAGAAGAGGCCCTTCATCGTGGACACCGAGACGGGCTGCCGCGCGATGGTGGCCGCGATCGAGGCCGAGAAGGTCGAGGCCTACGTGCCGCGCTGGCCGTGGATGCCGCTCGGCTTCTTGATGAAGCGCCTGCCGCTGAAGGCGCTCATGCGCATCACCTGAGCGGCGCACCGGATGACCGATTCGCGGATCCTGGCGCGCTGGCTCGCGCACGCGGGCGACGCGCGCCCCGTCGCCCACGACGCGACTGGCACGACGACGTGGGCCGAAGCCGTGGCGCAGGCCGATCGCGTGGCGTCCGCGCTGCTCGAAGGACGGCGCTCGCTCGAGGGCGCGCGCGTCGCGCTGCTCGTTGCGCCCGGCGCGGACTTCATCGCGGGCCTCTTCGGCGTGCTGCGCGCGGGCGGATGCGCGGTCATCCTCTCGCCGATCCACCCGCCGCCCGAGACGGCGTACTTTTGCGCCGACGCGGGCGTGGCGACGGTCATCGCGTCGCCGGAGCTCGCGCCCAGGCTCGACGGCGTCGCGGGCGAGCGGCGCGTCCTTCACCCGTCGGCGCTCACGACCGGCGCCGGCGGACCGATCGCGGCCCGCCCGCAGGCCGGCGATCCCGCGCTGCAGCTCTACACGAGCGGCACGACCGGCAAGCCCAAGGGCGCCGTCATCACCCACGAGAACCTCGCGATGCAGCAGGAGCTCCTGGGCGAAGCGTGGGCGTGGCGCCCGGACGACGTGCTGCTCCACGTCCTTCCGCTGCATCACCTGCACGGCCTGGGGATCGCGATGCTCAGCGCCCTGGGCGCGGGCGCCAGCGTGCGGTTCTTGCCGTTCGAGGCGCGCGCGACGTGGGACGCGATGGCCGAGGCCACCGTGTTCATGGGCGTGCCCACGGTCCACGCGAAGCTCATCGCGGCGCTCGATGCCGCCGACGACGCGACCCGCGCGCGCTGGACCGGCAGCGCCCGCGCGCTCCGCCTCGTCACGAGCGGCAGCGCGGCCCTCCCCGTCACTCTCGGCGAACGCTGGCGCGCGCTGACGGGCGCCTACCCGCTCGAGCGCTTCGGCATGACCGAGATCGGCGTCGGCGCCGCGAACCCGCTGTCGCCGGGCGGGCGGCGCGCGGGCACCGTGGGCCCGCCCCTGCCGACGGTGCTCACGCGCATCGTCGGCGACGACGGGCGCGACGCCGACACCGGCGAGATGTGGATCGCAGGCCCGTGCGTCTTTGCCGAGTACCACGGGCGGCCCGACGCGACGCGCGCCGCGTTCGTGCAAGACGGCGACGTCCGCTGGTTCAAGACGGGCGACACGGTCGCGCGCGACCCCGACGGCTACCTGCGCATCCTCGGCCGCACGAGCGTCGATATCCTGAAGAGCGGCGGCTACAAGCTGAGCGCCCTGGAGATCGAAGAGGCCCTGCGCGAGCACGACGCCGTCGCGGAGGTCGCCGTCGTGGGCGTGCCCGACGAGGTGTGGGGCGACCGCGTCGTCGCGTGCGTCGTGGCGCGCGCGGGTCGCGAGGACGAGTGTGCCGAAGCCGCCCTGCGCGCGTTCGCGAAGGAGCGGCTCGCGCCCTACAAGGTGCCCAAGCAAGTCATCGTGTTGGCGGAGCTCCCGCGCAACGCGATCGGCAAGGTGGTCAAGCCGGAGCTCGTGAAGCGGATTTCTTAGGGGCGGCCCTGGCACATCTCGTGAGCCACGACAAGGCAACCGAGCCTCGATTGGCGCATTCAACGCGAACCGTGTCGCTTCGTATGCGCCACTTTCGCCTCTCTCGGCGCCACATGTCACTCTACATGCGTTGCCTGGCGCATCGATGGCCTCACAAGGCGCTCCGTCGGCGCTACGCGCACCAATGTATCCCTTGAATGTCTCATAGCGAGCGACACAATGCGCCACGTGTGCCTCGGGCGGCGCCTTGTTGACGGGTGATGGCTCTTTGTCAGCGTCACAGCGGGACACGTCGGCGTGGGGGAGAGACAGTCGAGCCGAGCGTCGCGCGCCACGGGCGAGACCGGCGCCCTCCTAGCGCTCGCCCGCCGCCCGCTCCCGGATACGCCACCGCGCCTTCGCCTTCTCGCGCTCCCCTTCCCGCGTGCGCACCTGGCCGCGCGTGGAGAGGCTCTCGAGCAGCCGCGCCGTCGTGCCCGCGACCTCGTCGATGGCGCGCGCGAAGACCTCGAGATCGGCCTGCGAGGGCTTCACCGTCCCGCTCACCTTGCGCACGAACTGCAGCGCAGCGGCGCGGATCTCTTCTTCGGTCGTCGGTGGTTCGAAGTGATGAAGGACGCGGATGTTGCGGCACATGGCGAGGGTCTCCCGGGCGCGCTCATTATTGCCCCGCCAGGGCCGCCGCGCATCAAGCGACCGCCCGATCGCCCCCCGTCTTCGGCTTGGGCTGCGCCGGACTCGCTATGGCTCCGCAAGCACGCGCCGTCGGTGACGCCGGTCCTGCGCACGAGCCACTTCGCGAGCCAGCTCGCCGGCGCCCGCACGGGCCTCGGCCTCGCGCTCGCCGCGCACCAGTTCGCCGGAGAAACGCTGGTCGAGGTCGCGCACGCGAAGGGGCTCGACGGGGCGTGGGAAGAGCTGCCCGAGGGGACGTTGTGGCTCGTGGGGCACAAGGCGCTGCGGCACGTTCCAAGGATCGCGGCGGTGTGGGATTTCGTCGTGGAGACCATGCGGGGGGCGTGAACGGACCCCACTTTTCGCACGCCGACTTATTCCCGAAACCTCCGCTTCCCTACCCTCGCCAGCGTGCCCGCCGCGAGCAGCATTCCCCCGACCTCCCTGGAGACCACGGCCCTTCGCGACGCGGTTCAGCGGCACCGGGCGAGCCTGCTCGAGCGGCTGGAGCGGGGCGAAGACGGCATCGCGCTCGGGCGCGCCAATGCGCGCTTCTTGAACGCGTGCTTCCGGCTCCTCTTCGAAGGGGCGCGCCGGCACGCGGGGCTGCCGAGCGGCGTCGCGCTCGCGGCGGTGGGCAGCTTCGGGCGCGGCGCCGTGGCCGTGCGCAGCGACGCGGACGTGGCGCTCATCGTCGACACGCACACGGTCGGCGGCAAAGAGGCCGGCGCGTTCGTCGAGGCGCTCCTCTATCCGCTCTGGGACGCAGGGCTCACGCTGGGGCACCAGGTGCTCAGCGCGAGCGACGGCGTGGCCCTCGCGCAGCAGTACCTCGAGACGGCGACGTCGCTGCTCGATCTGCGGATGCTCGCGGGGGATCTGCAGCTCTTCGAGACGCTCATCGCCCGCGCGCACCAGGGGCTCTTCGGCGAGGAGCACCTGACCGAGTTCCTCGATCGCCTCGAGGCCGAGACGGCCGCGCGGCGCGAGCGCTTCGGTGGATCGGTGTACCTGCTCGAGCCCGACGTGAAGAGCGGCGCCGGCGGGCTTCGCGATCTCGACGGCATGCGCTGGGCGGCGCGGGCGCGCTACCACGTGGCCAACGAGCTTGGCACCGAGCACGACGCGTGGCACGCGCTCGTGCAGGTGGGCGTGCTGGTCCCGCGCGAGGCCAGGGAGATCGCCGAGTCCGAGGAGCTGCTCTGGCGCATCCGCAATCGCCTGCACGTGCGCGCCGGGCGCCGCGCCGACCGCCTGGGCTTCGAGGAGCAGGAGGCCCTGGCCGTCGCGATGGGCTACGGCGACGACCGCGTCCTCGCGGTCGAGCGGTTCATGCAGGCCTTCTACCTGCGCGCACGCACGGTCACGCGCGCGCGCACGGCGCTCTTCGAGCGTCTACGACCGCCCGCGCGGCGGCACGGGCGCGCCCCGCTGACGGCGGATCTCGGCGGCGGCGTCCTGCTCTTCGACGGGCAGGTCACCATCGGCGCGCAGGTCGAGCTGCAGGAGACGCCGGTGCTCGCCCTGCGCGCGTTCGAGGCGTGCGTGCGGCAGGACGCGCCGCTGCTGTCGTTCGCGCGCGACGCGATCACGCGCGCGTCCGACGATCCGTCGTGGTGCCAGCGACTGCGCGAGACGCCCGAGGCGGCCACGCTGTTCGTCGATCTGGTGTGCACCGTCGCCGAGACGAGGTCGCCGCGCGGCTCCATCGTGGGCGAGCTGCACGACACGGGGCTGCTGCTGGCGATGGTGCCGGAGTTCGGCCCCGTCATCGGGCGCGTGCACCACGACGTCTACCACGTGTACACCGTCGACGTTCACTCGGTGTCGGCGGTGGACCGCCTGCGCCGCATCGCGCGCGGCGAGATGGCGCACGAGTACCCGCTCGCGTCGCGCCTCGCCGCCGAGATCGCGCGCCCCAAGCCGCTGTTTCTCGCGACGCTGCTGCACGACGTGGGCAAGGGGTACCCGGACGCGAGCGGCTCGCGCAAGAACCACTCGACCGAGGGGGCGGAGCTCTGCGCCGTCATCCTGCCGCGCCTGGGCCTCTCGGCCGAGGACGTCGACGAAGCCAAGGCGCTCGTGCGCGATCACCTGCTCATGTACAAGGTCGCGACCCGGCGCGACATCGACGACGCGGGCACCATCGTCGAGTTCTGCGAGAACCTGCGGGGCCGCGAGGGGCTGCGTAATCTGTACCTGCTCACGATGGCCGACGTGACGACGACGTCGCCGACGGCGATGACGTCGTGGAAGGCAGGGATGCTCGAGGAGCTGTACTTCGCGGCCGAGGGGTACCTGGCCGGGCACCGCGCCGCGGCCGACGCGGAACGCGTGGCGCGCGTGATCGCCGCGGTGCGCGCGGCGTGGGGCCCGGACACCAAGATGCTCGACGCGCTGCTCGCGTCGCTGCCCGAGCGGTACCTCCTCGCCAACCGGCCCGAGTCGATCGTCCAGCACGCGCGCACCGTGACCGAGCGTGGCTCGCGGCCGGCCTACGTGGTGCGCGTGCCGTCGCGGCACCCCGAGGCGGCGGAGCTCTGCATCGTGGCCGACGATCGGCCGGGCCTGCTCGCGAGCATCGCCGCGGCGCTGACCGCCAATCACCTCGAGGTCCTCTCGGCCGAGGTCTACTCCCATCCCGTGGGCGCGGAGCGCGAGGCGCTCGACCTCTTCTGGGTGCGCGACCGCGACGGCGGTACGGCGGGTGTGGGCGAGTCGCTGCCGCGCCTCGCGCGCGATCTGGACGACGTGTGCTCCGGCCGCCTCACGGCGGGGCAGCTGCTGCAGGCGCGCACCGGGTCCCTGTCGCCGTGGCGCGAGCGCCCGAGCCCCGACGTGCCGACGGAGGTGCTCTTCGACAACCGCGCCTCGCCGCGCCACACGATCGTCGAGGTGTACGCCAAGGACCGGCGGGGCCTCTTGCACCGCCTCGCCAAGACGCTCTACGAGCTCAATCTCTCGATCGCCCTCTCGAAGATCAACACCGAGGGCGCCCGCGTCGCCGACGTGTTCTACGTCAGCGAGCTCGATGGCACGAAGGTGCCGCCCGGCGCGCGCCACCGCGAGATCCACGACGCGCTGCTCACGGCGATCGGCGCGGCGTAGCCGTCACGCCACGGCCGGTACGCGCGCGCCACCGTCGATCGACGCGTGGAGCGAGCCGTCGGCGAGGGCCGCCTTCGTGAGATCCTCGCCGCCGAGCAGGACGCCGCGAACGAAGACTTGCGGGAACGTGGGCCAGCCGCTCCAGAGCTTGATCGCGAGCCGGTCGCGCCACCGGGAGAAGTAGCCGCCGTATTCCATGTACGTGTGCGGCACGCCCGCGTCCTCGAGCGCCTTGCGCACCCGCTTGACGTGGGCGTTACGCGCCATCCCGAAGACGACGACGGGGTCGCGCTGCACGACCTCGCGAACCTCGCGCACGATGTCCGCGTGGAACGCGTCCATCGCGGCGAGGGCGGCTGGAGCAACGGAACGATCTTCCAGGCGTGGGCGGCTCGGCATGGGATGTCTCCGGACGGTCCGATGACCGGAGCCGCCCCGCCGTTCCGTTCACTTCAAGTCGTAGACGTCGACGAAGTCCTCGGTGAGGTGCGGGACGAGGACACGCGAGCGTTTGGTGTCGTACCCGATGTCGGCCGGCGACTTCTGGCCGTCGAGCACGGACTCGAACGAGCCGCCGACCGTGCCCTTGTAGATGGCCGACGCGGCCCAGCTCGAAACGAGGATCGTGTCGCCACCGAGCGAGACGACGCCGTCAAGCGTGCCCTGCGGCGGCTTGGAGACGTTGCCCTTGACGCCCTTGTCGTCGACCGTGAACACCTCGCCCGAGCCGAAGGTCACGCAGACGAGGCCCTTGTCGGTCACGACCAGGCCATTCGGACCGCCGAGCTCTTTGCCCTTGATGAGCGCCTTGGGCTTGCCCTTCTCGATGGCGTAGATCGCGTCCGTGCCCGACGGCTCCGGGCCGTTGGCGCCCCACTTGAGGCCCGAGTCCGACACGTAGACCTTGCCGTCGGGGCCCGTCGTGATGTCGTTGAGGAACGTGCTGCCGGCGATGGGGATGTCGGCCTTCGGAGCGCCGGTCTTCAGGTCGAACTGGCGCACGACCGTGATGTCGGCCACGTAGAGCACGCCCTTGGCGATGCCCAGGCCCTTGGGCGCGTCGAGCTTGACCTTGTTCTTGCCGGCCTCGATCCACTTGAGGTTGGCGACCGTCCCGTCGGGCGAGAGCACGGAGATGAAGCCGTTATTGTCCTTGTCGGCGGGCTTGCCGTTGATGTTCGAGACGAGGTAGCGGTCGTTGTCCGCGTCGTAGAGGATGCTCTCCGGCGCGGCCAGGCCCGTGTACTTGGCCACGGGCGCGGGCGGCGGGGGCGGCGGCGTGGGAGCGGCGCTCGCGACCGGCGCGGCCGAGGCGCTCGGCGGCGGGGCGGCAGACGTGACCGGCGGGGGCGGCGGCGGCGCGGGCGGCGGCGGTTCTTCACCCCCGCACGAAGCGGCCAGCAGCAGAGCGAACGGGAGCGACATGTTCCTGAGCGATCGAATCATGGCAAAGGGTCTCCTCGACGGGCGCATTTCCTATCACGTCCGCATGACGCCCGCGGGCGCAAAAGAGCGGGGTGTCCTTCAGGCTCACAGTCGGTGAAGCACGCCGCGAAGCTCGTCGCTCCGCGCCACGCGGCCGTCGGCCCTCCACGCGATGCGGCCCGCTCGATCCAGCACCACGGTGACGGGCACACCGCTGACGTCGCCGAAGGCGCCGCCGCCCGCGAGCGTGACGGAATCGGCCATCGCCATCGGAAACGGCGCGCCGAGCGCCCGCTGGTACAGCTCGACGAGCTCGCGCGCATCGGCAGGCTCGACGGCGATGACGGCGTAGTTCACCCGGTCGCCGTCGTTTTTCGCCATCGCGACGAGGAAGTCGACCTGCGCTTGCGAGGGGAGGCTCGACGTCGTCACGAAGGTGACGACCGTGGGCTTGCCGCGCGTCGCCTGCCCGCTGACGGGCCGGTCGTCGATCGAGTCGAAGTCGAAGTCGACGGGCGCGCTGCTCGGCGCGACCGCGAGCGACACGCCGGGCGGGGGCGGCGCCGCGTCCGTCTTGCCTCCGCCGCAGGCAGCGAGCAGCGCGAACGTCGCCCGCGCGGCCATGCGCGTGCGACGGCGGCTCACGTCCACGGGTCGTCGTCGGCGAGATCGGCCGTGTCGTCGAGCGCGGGGCCGAAGAGGTGCGCGACCGACGTGAGCGCGGCGGGTGTCTGCCGGTGCTCGCGCCGATCGGCCAGGATGGCGTGCGCGAGCTCCTCGATGACGATGCGCAGCGGCGTGGACTCGACCTTCACCCCGCCCACCTGCTCGACCTCGGGCAGGCGATCCACGTCGGCCAGGTGGCGCAGCGGGTCGTGGCGAACGTCGACGATGCCGCCCGCGGGCGTGTACCGGCAGACGATGACGTGCACGAAGTCGAGATACACCGGCGCGATGAGGACGCACACGTGCTCGCCGTCGCGCGCGACGCCGCGGAGCGCCCGCGCGCCCTGGCCAGGGCGCGATGGATGCGAGAGCGGATCGGCCGCCATGCGCGCTTCGATGCGCTCGCGACGCGGGCCCGTCGCTTCGACCGCGAGCAGCGGCGCGTAGAGCGCCACGGCCGGGACGCCGATCGACGGAGCGTCGAGGTCGAGGGCGTCGAGCCACGCGTCGCGCGCCTCGGGCGGGAGCGATTCGTACGCGAGCGCCGCGGCCATCGCGGCCTCCGAGTCCGACGCCAGCGCCGAGAGCCACGAACGCCAGGCACCGTGGACGCGCGCCAGCGGCTCATCGGCCGCCTCTTCGGGCGGGGTCGCGTCGTGGTCGTCGGTGTCGACGGGCATCGGAACCGGGCACGTTACCATCGGGCCGCGGGCGATCGAAAGGGTGCGCGAAACGATAGTGATGCGATGCGCGCGGGCGCGCGGCTCTTTTACGGCGCGGGCGCGGTGCGCGCGACTTGACGCCGCTTTGCCCTACGCCGATGGTCTCTCGCGAGAGAGAGAGAAGGCCCGTGCATCCGCCCGGTTCGGAGCCCCGCTTGCCGTCCGCCGAGGAGCAGCCTCGTGCGAGCGCTGTCATTCCCGCTGCCGCGGATCCGTCGCTCGCTCGCTTTCACGCCGAGCTCGATCTCGTCGACATCAACGCTCGTCAGGTGGCAAGGCAGATCGGCGCGGCGTCCGTCACCCTCGACGACCTGCGCTCGTTCGGCCGCGAGGGCCTGCTGCAAGCGTCGCGGTCGTTCGATGCGTCGCGCGGCGTCCCGTTCCGGCGGTGGGCCAACATGCGCATCCGCGGCGCGATGATCGACGGGGTGCGCCAGTGGGGCGCGCTTCCGCGGCGCGTGTACCGCGAGCTTCGCGCCATCGCCGCGGCCGACCAGGTGCAAGGGGCTTACGACGAGGAGCACGCGGCCGGCCCGACGCAGGGCCTGACCCCCGAGGCCGCCGACGCGCGGCTCACCAGCCACCTCGCAGGCCTGGCGACCGCGATGGCGATCGCCGGAGCCGTGAGCCCGAGCGATGGGCCCGGGGCGCACGAGCCGGCCGATCCGGACGCCTCGCCCGAGGAGCAGGCGATGCGCGCGGAGCTCGTCGCGCGCATCCGCGAGGTGGTCTCGCGCTTGCCGGCCGCCGAGCGCACGCTCGTCGAGCGCCACTACTTCGGCGACGAGACGCTGGACCAAGCCGCCGCGTCGCTCGGGCTGTCCAAATCCTGGGGCAGCCGCCTGCACGCCCGCGCCATCGAGGCGATCGCGCGAGAGCTCGGCAAGAAGGCGTGACGGGGCGGTCGCAACGACTTGGACCAGCAGGTCCGTGATTTGTTTTACAGGAAGGCGGGAAGACGGCTGACCATTCATCTCAATTTGCCGGCAGCCCGGAGCCTATCGAGTAGGAGGGCAGCATCGGAGACTCTCTCGAGGCCACGTCCGATCTTCATCGCGCCAG
>Ga0302325_10005955_pt1 | contig 27589 bp, 24 predicted proteins | sample Palsa_T0_2_FD_201948 | JGI IMG/M metagenome (GOLD analysis project Ga0302325, IMG submission 201948) | Peat permafrost microbial communities from Stordalen Mire near Abisko, Sweden - Palsa_T0_2 | ecosystem: Environmental > Terrestrial > Soil > Palsa > Peat permafrost | place: Sweden: Abisko... | reverse complement strand
GGGGTACGAGCGTTATGGCGCGCAGGGAGGGGACTGGGGATCGATGGTCACCGCCTCTTTGGCCCGCCAGGACCCCGAGCACGTCGTGGGGATTCACCTCAACATGCCCGTCGTCGGTCGCGACGCCATGTCGATGGAGAGTCTGACCGCGGCGGAGCAGGAAACGCTCGGCTACATGGCCGAGTTCGCCAAGTGGGAGACCGGCTACTCGGGCCAGCAGTCGACCCGGCCTCAGACATTGGGCTACGGCCTGGCCGATTCGCCGGCGGGCCAATGCGCCTGGATCGTCGAGAAGTTCAGGGCCTGGACCGACTGTGACGGGCACCCCGAGAACATCCTGACCCGCGACGAGCTCCTGGACAACGTGATGCTGTACTGGCTGCCCGGGAACGGCGCCTCCTCCGCCCGCCTGTACTGGGAGAGCTACCGCGACATCGATCTCAGTGTCGTCTCCGCTCCCACCGGATGCTCGATCTTCCCCAAGGAGGTCATACGGTTGTCGCGCCGGTGGGCGGAGAAGCGGTTCACCGATCTCCGCTACTGGAACGAGCTGGACCGTGGCGGGCACTTCGCCGCGTTCGAGCAACCCGACCTGTTCGTCAACGAGCTCCGGACGTTCTTCGCCATAGTACGGTGACCCGCTCGGACAGGCGGCGACCCGGGGACGGCCCCGGGGACGGCATAGTGTCAAGCCTGACGCGCCGGCGTATGGGAGGAGATCGACAGAATGGCTGACCACGCCACCCGCGAGGACATCGCGCTCGTGAGTGGGGAGTTCTGGGGCCACAACCCGCACGAGGAGCTGCGCTGGATGCGCCAGCACGCACCCGTCTACTGGGACGGCACGGTGTGGGGCATCGCCCGTTACGAGGACGTGCGAAGGATCTCCAAGGATCCGGCGACGTTCTCCAACGCAGGCGGTATCCGACCCGATTCGGGGCCCACGCCGATGATGATCGACATGGACGATCCGGAGCACTGGACCCGTCGTCGGGTCGTCAACCGGAGCTACACCCCACCCCGGGTCCGCGATCGCGAGGAGGAAATGGCCCGGATCTGCCATGAGATCATCGACCAGGTCTGCGAGCGGGGCGAATGTGACTTCGTGTGGGACATCGCGGCCCGCCTCCCGCTCATCGTGATCGCCAACGACCTCGGAGTCGACCCCGCGGACCGGGACCAACTGCTGGAGTGGAGCGACGCACTGCTGAGTGCCCTGGTGGGTGACTCCGAACGGGAAGCGCAGGCCGCCGATGCCTTCATGGGCTACAGCGAGTACGCCGCCCGGGTGATTGCCGATCGGCGGGACCGGCCCCGGGACGATGTGATGAGCACCTTGTGCCACGCCGAGATCGACGGCCGGCCCCTCGACGACTTTGCCATCGTTTCCGAATCACTCCTCATCCTGATCGGGGGGGACGAGACCACCCGCCACGTCATCTCCGGTGGGCTGTACCAGCTGCTCCGCGACGGCCGAGACTGGGCCATGCTGTCCGCCTCGCCCGAGAAACTGCCGACCGCAGTGGAGGAGATGCTGCGGTGGGTGAGCCCGATCAAGAACATGGCCCGCACCGCCACCCGTGATGTGGAGTACGGCGGGCAACTCATCCGCCAAGGCGACAAGCTCCTGCTCCTCTACCCGTCGGCCAATCGAGACGAGGACGTGTTCCCCGACCCCTTCAGCTTCGACGTCGAACGTGAACCCAATCCCCATGTGGCGTTCGGGTACGGCTCGCACCTGTGCCTGGGTCACAGCCTGGCCCGGCTGGAACTGCGGACGATGTTCGCCACGTTGTTCGAAAGGCTGCCCGACCTGGCCCTCGTCGACGAGGCGGAGCCGGCGTACCGCCCGGCCAACTTCGTCTCGGGCTATCAGAGCATGCCGGTTCGCTTCACGCCCACCGCGCCCCGCGGCGCCTAGGAGGAGCTGCTTTGTCGGAGAACCCGGTCAACAATGCCGACGCCCTCGACCGCCCCGGACTGGTGCGCGTGGCGGACAGTGCACGCGTGCGCACGGTCACTCTCGATCGAGCCGAGGCGCTCAACGCCTTCAACGAGGCGCTCTACGACGCCGTCACCGAGACGCTCCTCAGTTCCGCCGAGGATCCGGGCGTGGCGGTGGTGCTCCTCACGGGGAACGGCCGGGCCTTCTGCGCCGGGACCGATCTGCTCGAGATGGCGGCGCGCACCACGGACCCCGACTTCCAGGCGGGGGTGCACGGCTTTCTCGGATTGATCGATGCGCTGATCGCGTTCCCCAAACCGTTGATCATCGCCGTGAACGGTCTGGGCCTCGGTATCGGTACCACCATTTTGGGGTTTGCCGACCTGGCCTTCATGTCGACCACGGCGCGGCTCAAGTGCCCTTTCACCAGCCTGGGTGTGGCGCCCGAAGCGGCATCGAGCTTCACCTTCCCCGCCCTTTTGGGCCGCCAGAACGCGACCTGGGTGCTGATGAGCTCGGAGTGGATAGAGGCCGAGGAAGCGCTTTCCATCGGATTGGTCTGGAGGGTGACCGAGCCCGACGCGCTCTTGCCAGAGGCACATCGGTACGCCGCGCTGCTGGCTGCCAAACCCATCTCCAGCCTCGTCCACACCAAGGCGGCCATTGTGGCGCCCTTTCGCGAGCAGATCGAGGCGGCGCGGGCGCGCGAGTCTGCGTCGTTCGCAGATCTCATGGGGGGCCCGGCCAACGCCGAGGCTCTCGCCGCGTTCGCCGAGAAACGACCCGCCGACTTCACCCGGCTCCCTCCGGGGGCGTGAGCACGACCGGGCGGAAGCGGGAAGCTGTCGCGGACTGACGGCGACTTGGGCCGCGCCGCGCACCATGCCCTAGGATGAGCCTGCCGCGTGGTCCAGGAGCGGCCAGGGGGAGGACACGCAGTGCCGCTCGATGAAAAGCGCCGCCTCGCGACGAGCCGTCGGATCGTCGTGGCGGGAAGCTCAGGTCCCGGAGCAGGGATCGCGGCGGCCCTGGCGGTCGACGGTGCCCGCGTCGCCGTGCTGGAACCGGCGCCGCAGGGACAGGGAACTACCTCCCCGCCTGACGGTGCCCTGCACCGGCTGGCGTGCGACTTCGCCTCGGCTGCCGCAGTCGGAGCCGGCGTGACCGCCGCGGTCGAGGCACTCGGCGGCATCGATCAGTTCGTCTACGCGTGGTATCCCGACGAGCTCACTGGGACGACGACCTTCACCGACGTGTCCGAGGAGGAATGGGCCCGCGCCTGCGAGGGCGTGTTGGACGCCGCGTGGTGGTTGGTCCGGGCCCTGATCGGGCCCTTGCGAGCATCGGGGGGAGGTTCCATCGTCTTCGTGGTCCCGACGGTGGGCCTCACCGGCGCATCCGGCTTCGTCATGCTCTCGGTCGTCGCCGAGGGTCTCAGGGTGCTGGCCAAGGGGTGCGGGCGGTGCTGGGGGGAGGACGGCGTGGCCGTCAATACGCTGGCGACGTCGCCCGCCCTATGGGTCGCACCCGACCATGGTCAACGCCTGCTGCGCGAGATTTCGCTATCGGTGCCCGCCATGGGGCGCGTCGGGGATCCCGGCCGCGATCTGGCCCCGGTGATCGAGCTGCTCGGCACCGATGAAGCCCACTTCCTGACCGCGGGCACGCTGGTGACCGACGGTGGACTGTGGATGGGCCTGTGAGCGCGCCCACGTCACCGCGTTTGCTCGAGGGCAAGACCCTCATCGTGACCGGCGCCGGTGGTGGTGTCGGGATGGGCATCGCGTTGGCGTGCGCCACGCACGGGGCCAACGTCGTCATCGCCGCCCGCAGGGTTGAGACCGGTGACGAGGTGGCGGCCGAGATCACCCACCGGGGCGGGAACGCGTTGTCGGTGCGCTGTGACGTCACCGTCGCCGCGGACGTGACCGCGGCCGTCGACGCCGCCATTGATCGCTTCGGCGGATTGGATTGCCTCATCCATAATGCAGTGGCGCCGGTGGGTGAGCCGCACAAGGTCGAGGACGTGCCCGATGCGACGTGGCAGGCGATGATGAGCACAGCCGTACGGGCGTCGTACTACTGCGCCCAGGCGGCATTCGCCCAACTCCGAGAGCGCGGGGGGACCTTCATCCTTCTCACCTCGGCCGCCGGCGTCGAGGGCAGCCCCTACATCCCGGCCTACGGGGTCGTGAAGGCAGCCCAGCGCGGACTGGCCAAGAGCCTGGCCCGCGAGTGGGGGCCCCTCGGGATCAGGGTCAACTGCATCGCACCGGTGGCCATGACCCCCGCCATGGCGGTGTCGGCGCAGAAGAGCCCGGTGTTTTTGGAGGGCCGGCTGATGGATCGAACGCCGCTGCGCCGCATCGGCGAGCCGGAGCCCGATATCGGACCGGTGGCCGTGTTCTTGGCCAGCGATCTGTCGCAGTATGTGACCGGCCAGACGATCGTCGTCGACGGCGGGGGTTTCACGGCGTTCTGAGATGCTGCGGCAAGGTGTGACGTGGTGACCGTACGGATCGAACAGGTGAATCTACGAGACAAAGGAGCAGGACTGTGACGGACTCGGCGTTGCTTGGCCTTGAGGGCAAGAAGGCACTCGTTGTCGGGGGAGGCTCGGGTATCGGCCGGGCCACCTCGCTCATGCTGGCGCGGGCCGGCGCGGATGTGGTGGTCGGCGATCTCAGTTCCGAGAACGCCTCCAGTGTGGCCGCCGAAGTGGCGGCGTTGGGCGTGAGAGCCGGCACCGTCGGTGGCGACGTGACCGTCGAAAAGGAGGCGGTGGAGGCGGTCAACTCGGCCGCCGAGTTCCATGGGGACCAGCTCGACGTGCTCGTCAACATCGTCGGCTTCGCCGCCTGGAAGACCATCTTCGAGATCGACGACGAGGTGTGGAACCTCGACATTGCGAGAAACCTGACCCAGCACCTCTACGTCAGCCGGGCCGCCGGCCGCCACATGATCGACCATGGGACCCAGGGGCGGTTGGCCCTTGTGGCCTCGGTGTCCGGCATTTACGGAGCCCCCAATCACGGCACGTACGGTGCCGCCAAGGCCGGGGTGATGGACCTGGTGCGCACCATGTCTCAGGAGTGGGGTTCCCACGGCATTCGCGTCAACGCGGTCGCCCCCGACTGCATCGCCACGCCCCGGGTCCTGGCCAGTTACCAGGGCCAAGGTATCGACCTGGTGGACCAGGCCCGGGCGCAGGGTGTCCCGCTGGGTCGCTTCGGCGTGCCCGACGAGATCGCCGGAGCGCTCGTCTACCTCGTCTCGGACATGTCCAGCTTCGTCACCGGCCAGACGATCATCGTCGACGGCGGCACCCATGCGGCGTTCCCGCACATGAAGGCCACGACCCTCATGTCATGACCACGACCCCCACGTCATGAACCGCGCAGCGCTTCGCCCACAATTCCGGCCCGCCGGAGCTCGTCGATGGCCGGGGGCGCCAGGCCGATCTCGCTGAGCACTTCGGTGTTGTGCTGGCCCAGGGTGGGCGCGGGGGAGCGGAGCCAGTGGTCCACCCGGGAGAAGCGGAACGGGAGCATGGGGATCTCGTGGTCGCCGGTGACCACATGCTGCTCTACCTCGAACAGCCGACGGGACCGCAGCTGAGGGTTGGCGACGATGTCGCGCGAGGGGATCACGGAGCAGGCGGGCACGCCGGCTGCCACCAGCGCGGTCGCCAACTCGTCGGCGTCTTGGTCGATCGTCCACCGCGCCAGCGCGGCGTCGATCGCATCGTGGTTGCGCCGTCGGTCCCCGGTCGTGTCCGACGCAATGTCGGCGGCCCACCCGGAGTCGCCGACGACGGCACGCAGCGACCTCCACTGTTCGTCGGTGACGACGGCGAGGGCCAGCCAGCGATCGTCGCCCGTACACGGGTACACCCCCTGGGGCGCGGCCACCGGTCCGCGGTTGCCATCGCGGCGCAGGACGGTGCCCGTGGCACCGTACTCGGCCACCTGCTCGGCGGCCGCGTTCAGCGCCGCCTCGACCATGACCGTCTCCACCAGGCGGCCCGTCCCGGACTGGTCGCGTTCGATGAGGGCCAACAGGGTGGCGATCACCGCGTGCATCCCGGCCAGCGGGTCACAGGCCCCCCGGACCAGGACCGGTGGGCCGTCGGGGAATCCGGTCAGCCAGGCCATGCCGGTCAGGCACTCCATGGTTTGGGCGAACCCGGTCCGGTCCCGCCACGGGCCACTGAGGCCGAAGGCCGGCATGCGGACCATGATGAGGTCGGGATTGACCTCGTGCATGCGCTCCCAACCCAGGCCGAACTGCTCCATCACCCGTGGCGTGTAATTCTCGACGAGGACGTCCGCGGTGGCGGCGAGGCGTTCGAAGGCCTCGACACCGGCCGGCTTCGTCAGGTCGAGCGTGATGCCGCGCTTGTTGACGTTGGCCCCGTGGAACAAGGCGCCCCATTCCCACCACTGCTCATCAGTCGGCGGGCGTGCGCTGGCGAAGCGCATGTAGTCCGGTCGGGTGGCCGACTCCACCTTGATCACGTCGGCCCCCAGGGCCGACAGGACGGCGGCGGCGGCGGGTCCGGCCCACCACGCCGTGCAGTCGATGACCCTGATGCCGCTCAGGGGCAGCCGCCACGGAACGTCGGCGTCCGGCGCGGACGACGGGGGCGCCGAAGGCCCCCACTCGATGGTCCCGGTGTGCTGGCCGGGCGACGGTGCCCGCTCGAACGGGCGGGGTGAGGTGCCCGAAATCCGGAAGGGCACCCTGGGCTGGACGAACCGTCCGGACGGATTGGGCTCGAACACCCCGCGGGCCACGAACTGCTCGAATTCGGGCATGGTCGATCCGTCGAGCACCGGCCCCGCGGGAATCCGGTACAACGACGCCTCGTCCAGCAGCTCCGCCGTCGTGCGCTGCGAGGTATGCGCGTGCACGGCGGCGAGGAATTCGTCGCGGCGGGCGAACCGCTTGGGGGACGACGGGAGGTCGGGGTCCTCGAGGAGGTCGGGCCGTTCGATCATGAGCAGGAAATCCTGGAACTGCTGGGCGCTGTTCGTGGTGACGTTGAAGTAGCCGTCCTTGCTGGGCTCCACCGACGGCACCTCTATCACCCTTCCCGTGCCGATGAGTTCGGGCCACCCGGAGAACGAGGCGAACACCGAGGGGAACGTGACCATCGTGACCGCCATGCAGTCGAGCATGGCCACGTCCACGTGCTCGCCCTTCCCACTCCGCCGCGCCTCGCGGTAGGCGGCGATGGCGCCGAGGGCGGCGTAGGTGCCGGTGACCCACTCGCCGATCCTTCCCCCGGCCGAGAGCGGCGGTTGTTCGGGCAGCCCGCGCTGCCCCGTCGATCCGCAGGCCGCCTGCAGCGTGAACTCGGTGCTCGGATGGTCGGCCCACGGGCCGTCGCAGCCGAACGGCGTGATGGACACCACGACGAGCGCGGGGTTGGCCCGCCACAGCGCGTCGAGGTCTACCGGCGCGCCCGCCACCAGAATGTCGGCGGCGGCGACCAGGTCGTCGGCCCCGCTGTGGACCGATCGCTTCGACGTGTTCAGGTACTCGAACAACGCACCGGAGCTCCACCGGCGCAACGGATCACCGGCCGGCGGTTCCACCTTGACCACGTCGGCGCCCGCGTCAGCCAGCACCTTCGTGCAGTACGGACCGGCTATGTCCGTCGTGAGGTCTACGACCCGCACCCCTTCGAGCATCTGCTGCAGATCCTTCCCGGTCGGGGCCCCGAGCTGGCGCCCCGCACGCACCCTTCCGACGTCGCCTGTTCCCCCGATGCGGCCTGCCATGGGGCCACGCGCGCTCGTGCGGCGCGTTGCGACTCTATCCCGTCACGTCGCGCCGGGAAGGAAGAGTCGCCTGCGGCCCAGCGGGGGACCGCCAGAGGCTGGGATATCATGCGGGCCTCGCACGCCTAAGGGGGGCGCATGTCCGACAAAGCAGATGATCGCGGTGAGATCGAGAACCTTCTGGCGCGCTACTGCGAATTGTTCGATTCCGGCGACATGGACGGGTATGTGGCGCTCTTCACCGACGCCCACATAGCGAACCACTTCGCACAATCCAGCGGGCCCGAGGAGCTGCGGGCTTTCTTCGAGCGCAACGGACTGTTCTACGACGGCGTGCCCCACACCCGGCACGTCATCACCAATCTGCACGTCGAGGTGGCGGACGACGGCCAGAGCGCGCAGGCCAGGTCCTATGTCACCGTCTTCCAGGCCCTTTCGGACTTCCCCCTGCAGCCGGTGTTCATCGGCCAATACCAGGACGAGCTGATAAAGAAGGACGGGCAGTGGCGCTTCTCCGCCCGGGTGTGCGAGCCGTTCCTGGCCGGAGATCTGAGCCGTCACGCGCGGGAGTACCCGCCGCCGGGACCGGTGGTGGTGTGACATCCACCGGCCTGATCGATGCAGCACAGTCCGGACAGGGATTCTGGGAGCTCCTGGTCGCCCGGACCGCGGCCACGCCGGAAGCCGCGCTGGCCATTGACGAGCGCGGGCGGCAGGTGACGTTCGCCGAGTACCGGGACCGGGCCGAGGTGGTGGCGGCGGGACTAGCCGACCGCGGCGTCGGGGAGGGCTCGGTCGTCGTCTGGCAGCTCCCGACCTGGATCGAGTCGTTCGTCCTCATGGGGGCCCTGGTCCGTCTCGGGGCCACGCAGGTCCCGTTGATCCCCAGCTACCGCGCCCGCGAGGTGTCCTTCATCATTCGCCAGACCGGGGCCGAGCTCTTCGTCGTCCCCTCCCCCTGGAAGAAGTTCGACTATCCCGACATGGCCCGCGCCATTGCCCGCGAGGTGGACGGTCTGGATGTGCTGCTGGTGGACGCCGAGGACCGGGAGCTCCCCACCGGCGACCCGAGCCGACTGGCGCCTGTGCCCCCCTCGCCGGCCGCGGCCGAGGATTTCCCCATCCGCTGGGTGTACTTCACCTCGGGTACCACCGCCTCGCCCAAGGGCACCCGTCATACCGATGCCACCTTGTTCGGCGCAGTCGCCGGCATGGTCGCCATGCTGGAGCCGGGCCCCGGGGACCGCAGCTCCATGGTATTTCCCTTCGCGCACATCGGCGGCGTGGTCTGGTTACTCACCAGCTTCGTGTGCGGTTCGACCCATCTGTTGGTCGAGAGTTTCAACGCCGAGACGACCATTCCGATGCTCGCCGCCAACGGCGTCACCCTGGCCGGCACCGGGACGCCGTTCAACCTGGCCTACCTGCAGGCCCAGCGGGAGCTGACCGCGTCGTCTCCGGGCACCCGGTTGTTTCCCCTGGTGCGGGGGTTCATGTCAGGCGCCGCCCCGAAGCCACCGACACTCCACGCCGATCTGCGAGACGAGTTGGGTGGGACGGGCATTCTGTCCAGCTACGGGATGACCGAGGCGCCGATCGTCACCTTCTGTGGCCCCCACGCGTCGGAGGCCCACCGGGCCAGCACCGAGGGCAAGGCGTCGCCGGGCGTGGATCTCAAGGTCCTGACCGCTGATGGCTCCCTGGCCAAGCCGGGGGAACCGGGGGAGATCCGCTTGAAGGGTCCGCAATTGTGCCGCGGTTATCTCGACACCTCACTCAACGATGACGCTTTCGACGAAGACGGCTACATCAAGACCGGTGACCTGGGGACGCTCGACGAGGAGGGATTCCTCACCATTGTGGGCCGCCTCAAGGACGTCATCATTCGAAATGGCGAGAACATCAGCGCCAAGGAGATCGAGGATCTGTTGTTCGCGCATCCGGCCGTGCGGGACGTCGCCGTCATCGGGTTGCCGGATCCCCGGGTCGGCGAGCGCTGCTGCGCCGTCGTGGCGCTTGACGAGTCCAAGGGGGCTTTCGGTTTCGAGGACATGGTGACGTTTCTCAAGAGCCACGACCTGATGGTGCAGAAACTGCCGGAGCAGTTGGAGATCCTCGGTTCGATTCCCCGCAACGTTTCCGGCAAGGTCCTCAAAGAGCAGCTACGCCAGCAGTTCTCGGCGGCACCGTCGCGCTAGAGCGCCACGGGGGCTGCTCGCCTCCGAAGGTGTGTCGGGTGTGTCAGGTGTGCGGGTAGGGGCCCGTCCGCCAGTCGGGCGCCACCTGGCGTCTGGTGATACGCCACCCCTCTGCGCGCCGCTGAAGCGTGTCGAGGTACCGTACGCCGACCACCAGGTTCTCGGGGTGGTCCGTCCCCGCCACCTCGTCCTTCCAGTGGTAGGCGACCGCGTAGGTCTCCACGCTGGCCCTGTCACCGTCCAGCTCGATCAGCTGATTGCCCATGAAATGCATCGTGGTGGGGTAGTACTCGACACCGGGTCGTAGCGCGGCCAGGTACGGCTCGATGGGCCCCGTGCTCCGCGAGCCCTGGGCCTCGGCGTCGTCGGAGAAACACGACCGCACCAGACCCCAGTCCCGGCGGTCGACCCCATGGGCGTAGGTCCGGATCAACCGGCCGATCTCGTCGCGGTCCTTCAGCTCTCGGGCGATTGTCTCGAAATCCGCCATGTTGCCCCCTTCCCTGTCGTCGGCCTTCGGCCGACCTTGCCCGGGCCCGGCCGACGACGTCGTGGGCCCGGCCCCGGCGACGCCAGAACATAGCCGCGTTCGTGTGCCGGGCCGTCCGGGCGTGCTGCGCCGGTGACGAGGCACGACTTCGGGGTATGCGGAATTCTCGATAGGCTTGACTCCTGCAACAAACGGGCCCCACACGTTCGGCCAACAACAGGGAGGGGGACGCCACATGACGGCCATCACACAGCTGGATCCGACTCTGTTCTACGACGAGCCCGAGCCACGTCCCGTCCAGTACACGCTGATCAGCGTCGACGATCATCTGGTCGAGCCGCCCGGGATGTTCGAGGGCCGGCTCCCGGCCCGGTGGCAAGGCCAGGCGCCCCGCATAGTGGAGACGCCGGAAGGCCACCAGGTCTGGGAGTTCGACGGCAACCGCTACACCCAGGTCGGCATGAATGCCGTCGCCGGTCGGCGACCCGAGACGGTGGCGGTCGAGCCGTTCCGCTTCGATCAGATGCGACCGGGCTGCTGGGACATCGACGCCCGCATCCGCGACATGGACATCAACGGCGTGTGGGCCTCTCTCAACTTCCCCTCGCAGATCACCGGATTCTGCGGGCGGGTCTTCTCCGTGGCCAAGGAAGCAGAGCTGGGCGTGCAGACCACACGCGCCTGGAACGACTGGCTGTTCGAGGAGTGGTACTCCCCGTACCCCCAGCGCATCATCCCGCTCGGCATCACCTACCTGGCCGATCCGGAGGAGGGGGCGCGGGAGATCCGCCGCAACGCGGCGCGCGGCTTCAAGTCGGTGGCCCTGCCCGAGCGGCCCCATCGCATCGGTTTCCCGTCGCTCTTCGACGAGTACTGGAAGCCGATCATCGAGGCGTGTGCCGAGACCCAGACGGTGATCAGCCTGCACGTCGGCTCATCGGGTGTCGCCGACAGCGCGCCCGGCGCGCCGTCCCTGGCGCTCGGCGCCACGCTGTTCGGTCAGCTGTCGTTGACCGCGTGTGCGGAATGGCTGTGGTCGGGGTGGGCCGTCCGCTACCCCGAATTGAAGATCGCCATGTCCGAGGGCGGCATCGGATGGGTGGCCATGCTCCTCGACCGCCTCGACAACATCATCGATCGGTCGGGATACGGCCTGGGGTGGGACATCCGTCCCGCCGATGTGCTCCAGCGCAACTTCTGGTTCTGCACGCTCGACGACCCGTCGACCATCGACACCCGCCACCGCATCGGGGTCGACCACATCATGTTCGAGACCGACTACCCCCACGGGGACGGCACGTGGCCGGACTCCCAGCAGCTGGTGCGAGAGGTGTGGGGTCATCTCCCGCCGGACGAGCTGCGGGCCATGTGCTGCGAGAACGCGGCGCGCCTGTTCCGCCATCCCCTGCCCGACGTTGTCTTGCCGTAGTACTGAGGAGGACCGATGGAGTTCATACCGACCCAGGAGAAACTGATTCCCGACCTGACGCCGCGCGAGGAGGTCGTCCTGTTGGCCCGGACGCTGTGGCGCGAGGGGTACGACGACCATGTGGCGGGCCACATCACCTACCGCCAACCCGATGGGACCTTCCTGTGCAATCCCTGGTTCCTCCTGTGGAGCGAGCTCCGGGCCGAGCACATCATCCGCATTGACGGCGAGGGGAACGTGCTCGAGGGCGACTGGCCCGCTCCCCTCGGCATACCGCTCCACCTCCAGCTGCACAAGCTGCGCGAGGACGTCACGGTGGCCATGCACAACCACCCGCGCTACGGCACGATCTGGGCCGACGCCCACCGGGTGCCACCGGTCTACGACCAGAGTTCTGCGATGGGTGGTGGCGAGCTGGTCCTCGTCGACGAGTACGACGGTGGTGTCAGCAACGCCGACTTCGCGCGTAGCGCGGTGGAGGCGATGGGAGACGCTGACCTGGCTCTCCTCGCCAACCACGGGGTCTTCGTGCTCGGTTCGTCCATCCGGGCGGTGCACCAGCGCGCGGTGGCGCTCGAGCAGCGGTGCCGCAACGCCTGGCACGTCGAGGCGCTCGGCGGGGGAAAGCCGCTCAAGGGCCCCGTGGCCGACGCGTTCCGTCAGAGCGACGGCACCAAGTTCATCGGTTTCTGGGAGGCGATGGTCCGGGTGGAGCTCGAGGCCGACCCGACGCTGCTCAGCGCCGATCGTTGAGGTAGCGGGCGTACCCTCAAAACCTGCTGGAGCGAGTGCGCGCACGTGCCGCGTCGTCCGGTTGCACCGATCCGATCAGCCGCCACCCACCAGCTCCCGCCTGCGCGCCGGCCGGCCAACGTGAAACGCCACGTGACCATGGCGAGGAAGGCCGGGAGCTGGGCATCAATTGGTTCGTCGTCAATGGAAGAGACGATGATCGACGACGCCCGACGGGTCGGCGAACGCGATCGAGAACACGTTCTACAAGGCCCCGGAGGTCCGTGTCAGATCTTATATACATGCCAAACTCGACGGCTATAGTGCGTGCGGCCGCCGGGCGGTAGGGGACAGGGGGACGTGGACACGATGTGTGAGGACGCAGCGGCCGTGGGCCGTGGCATCTGATGACCCAGACCGACCAGTCGATCGCCCCCGGCCCGACGCCGGCGCCCGAGACCGGCCTGAAGGTGCAGGGAGTAGGCGTGTCCTTCTCCGGCGTGATCGCCCTGCGCGACGTGTCCCTAGGGATGCAAAGAGGAGAGGTCCTCGGGCTGATCGGCCCCAACGGGGCTGGGAAGACCACCCTTTTCGATGTGGTCTCGGGGCTACGGCCGCCTGAAAGCGGCTCAATCTTCTTCGACGGGAACGACATCACCAGGCATTCCGCCGTGGCGCGCTCGCGTGCGGGAATCCGACGGACGTTCCAGCGCCAGCAGGTCTTCGGACGGCTCACGGTCGAGGAGAACCTGTTGACGGCCACCGAATGGCACGGCGGCGGCGGCGGCATTCTGGCCGACCTCGTCGCGTTCCCCCCCCGCAAAAAGATCGAGCGTCGCCGACGCGAGGCTGTCAACGACGTGCTCGGCATGTGCGGTCTCGAGCCTTTTCGCCACACCATGGCGGGATCACTCCCCATCGGCACCGCCCGCATGGTGGAGTTGGGCCGTGCGCTGGCCGAGTCGCCCTCGTTGCTCCTGCTCGACGAGCCGACATCGGGACTGGGGGGTGCCGAGGTCGAGCACCTGAGCGAGGTCATCCGTCGACTGAGGGGCGAGCTGTCGTGTGCCATCCTCCTGGTCGAGCACGACATCACCTTCGTGATGTCGCACTGTGACCGCATTGTGGTGTTGCAGCTCGGCGAGGTTCTCGCCGAGGGCACGCCGTCCGAAATTCAGGCGAATCCGGAGGTTCGTAATGCCTACCTGGGCTGACCGGCTCTGCCGGCTGTCGACGCTCTCGGCGTGAGCAAGTTCATCAGCCTCCTGGTCTCGGGCATCGTCTCGGGCGCCATCTATTCCATGCTGGCGGCCGGACTCACACTGACGTACACCACGACCGGTATCTTCAACCTCAGCTACGGCGCCATAGCCTTCACCTGCGCGTTCGTCTACTTCGAGCTGCAGAACGGCTTGGGCTGGCCCAACGTGTGGGCCGGCATCCTCGTCATTTTGGTGCTGGCGCCACTCCTCGGCCTGCTTCTGGACCGCTTCGTCTTCCGCCGACTGAGCCGGGCCAGCGACGGCTCCAAAATCATGGCCACGGTGGGCGTGCTCGTCGCCGTCCCCGCCCTGGCCGAGCTCATCGTGTCGCTGCTCATCAGTGTCGGCCATTTCAACATCCCTGACGGGTCGCTGGTGTCGCTGGCCCCGGGGCTCGGTCCCGAGCCCCCGAAACAGTGGCACCTCAGCTCTGCCTTCAACTTCGACTCCGACCAGCTCATTGTGGCGATCGTCGCGCTGCTCATGGCGGTCGGACTGTGGTGGCTGCTCAAACACACCTCGATCGGGCTCAAAATGCGTGCCCTGGTCGATCGGCCCGAGCTGGCCACGGCGCGCGGCGTCGACCGGGGCCGCACGTCCGGATTCGCCTGGATGCTCGGCACGACGCTGGCCGGACTGGCCGGCGTCGCCGGTGCACCGATCTTCAACTCGCTCACCACAGGTACCTATCTCTTCGTCCTGCTCGCTGCAACGGCGGCCGCCGTGCTGGGCGGTTTCCGCTCGGTGCCGCTGGCGGCCCTCGGTGGCCTGATCATCGGCGCCGTGCAGAGCCTCGTCGCCGGCTACGCCAACTTCGCCCAGTCCATCCCCGGGTTCAGCGACGCCGTACCGTTCGCCCTGCTCTTTGTCGGGCTCGTCTTCTGGGGCAGGGAGCGGGGCCGCCGGGCCGGCCAGGTGGCCGAGGACGTCCCGCCCCCGGACTATCTGGCCTTGCGCCCCCCTTGGCGCCGGGCCGCGCCCTGGATCTTCTGGTTCGTGGTGATCTTCGTCTACATCCTCTTCGGCGCGGACGCCTACTGGCTTGGTCTGGCCACCAAGGGCCTCGCTCTCTCCATCGTCTTCCTCTCCTTCACCATCGTCACCGGCACTGGTGGGATCGTCAGCCTGGCCCAAGCGGCCTTTGTCACCGGCGCCGGGTTGATGGCGGGTGTGCTGATCGGTCAGTACCACGCGCCCTACTTCTTGGGGTTGCTGGGGGGAGTGGCGTTCGCCGTGCTCCTCGGGGTCGTGGTGGCGTTCCCGGCGCTGCGGTTGGGTGGGCTGTCGCTCGCCCTGGCCACGCTGGCCATGGGGCTCATCGCCGACAACGTCCTGTTCCAGTGGGGGTGGTTGGCCGGACCGCTCCAGCAGGGCTGGGCCATTCCGCAGCCCACCATCGGTCCGTTCCACCTCTCCGACGACAAGACGATGGCCGTGGTCCTGGCCATCATCGTCATCGTGGTCACGTTGCTGATACGCAATCTCCAGAAGTCTGCCTCGGGACGGATGATGAGCGCCGTCCGCACGTCGGAGTCGGCTGCGTCGACGTCAGGCATCTCGGCCAGCGTGATCAAGATCACCTTGTTCGCCGTCTCGGCCGGGTTGGCTGGTCTGGGTGGCGTGCTCTTGGTCACGGTGGATCAACACGTGACCAACTCGACTTACACGACGATCATCGGGCTCACCTGGCTGGCCATCGTGGTGTTGTGGGGGATCCGACGACCCAGCGCCGCCATCGCCGCCGGCATGGGGTACACGCTCTTCAACGGCGTGCTGTCGTCGGGCTTCCACTTCTCGTTCATCTCCTGGCCCGGGTACTCCTCCGTCTGGTTGCCCCAGGTGCTCTTCGGGCTCGGTGCCGTCACCATGGCGCAGAACCCCGATGGCATCTTGGCCCTCCAAGAAGAGCAGAGCTTTCGCCGCAAGCAGAAGAAGCAGGCCAAGCTGGCGCTCCTCGCTGCGGCCGCCCCGGTCCCTGCGGCCGCCCCGATCACGCCCGCACCGTCGTCGGCCGACGGGGTGGCGGCCGCCGTGGCCAACGGCAGTGCTCAGCCAGCTGTCGCCGCAGCCGCACGGTCCGCACGGCCGGCCCGGCCACACGCCGCGGATGCCGCGCTCAGCCTCGATTCGATCTCTGCCGCCTACGGTGAGACCCAGGTGCTCTTCGATCTCGACCTCGACGTCCGTCGCGGCAAGCTCACGGCCCTGGTGGGCGCCAACGGTGCGGGGAAGTCGACGCTGTGCAAGGTGTTGGCCGGCCTCATGGAGCCGACCGCCGGCACCATCACGCTCGAGGGCAAGGACATCACCAAAATGCCAGTGCACCGACGGGCCAAGAGCATGTTGCTGGCCCCTGAGTCCCGCGGCATCTTCCCCGGCCTTTCGGTGGAGGACAACCTGATGATGCTGCTTCCGACCGCCGAGCAGCGGGACGAGGCCTATGCGCGCTTCCCGGTGCTCGGGTCCCGCCGCCACATCCCGGCTGGCAACCTCTCCGGCGGTGAGCAGCAGATGCTGACGATGGCGCCGGTGATGGTGAAGCCACCGTCGTTGTTGATCGCCGATGAGCCCACCCTGGGCCTGGCCCCCCTGATCGTCGAGCAGATCATGGGAGTCTTCGCCGAGCTGCGCGATCAGGGAGTGACGCTGCTCGTCGTGGAGGAGCGCGCCAAGGCCGTGCTGGACATCGCCGACGATGTCGCCCTGTTGGAGCTGGGCCGCTTGGTGTGGGACGGGCCGCGCCAGGACCTCGATCCGGCCCACCTCACGGCTATCTACCTGGGGCAGAGCACCGTGGAGGACGCCCCGACGCCGGCCTAGAGAAGGCCTAGAAAGCCTTAAGAGACACTCCTGAGCCGGTCGGCACCAAAAGGCTCGCTATCCGGCGGACTACGCCCCCGTGGTCCAATTCCGAGTTGTACCAGATCTGGTACAACTCGGAAAAGCATGCTCGGTGGAGGCGTCGAGCATCGAGCATCGAGAAATTCAGCCGCGGCCTCCCCGATCGGTACCGCGTCCGTCGAGGCTCCTCAGGAGGGGACGTCGCCCTTGATCGTGACCCGATGCAGCACCCGCTCGGCCCCGTGGGTGTCGCCCACCACCGAATGTTGCGTGGCGCGGTTGTCCCAGATCACCAGATCGCCCACCTGCCAGTGGTGCCGGTACTGGTACTCCGGCTTGGTGAACTGGCTGTAGAGGTAGGCCAACAACGGGGCGCTGTCCTCGGGGCTCCACCCCTCGAACTGCGTCACGTAGTTCCCGTTCACGAACAGCGCCTCGCGACCGGTCTCGGGGTGGGTGCGCACGACCGGGTGCACCGTGGTCACGGCGTCCTGGTCCAGGCCGGCGTCGCTGGCCAGCTCCGTCCCCTTGTGGACGGCGCGCAGGGTGCGGAGTGTGGCGCGCAGGCCCTCGGACAAGCCCTCGAAGGCTGCGTACGCGTTGGCCCACATGGTGTCGCCGCCATAGGGGGGGATCGTGCGGGCCAACAGCAGGGTGAGCGATGGAGGACGCGGGGCGTGGGTGGTGTCCGAGTGCCACGTCTGGGTGATCGGGTTGGGGTCATAGATGCGCATCAACCCCGGGTACCCCTCGATGGAGGGCACGTAGGGATGGATCGACACCTCGCCCCACCGGCCGGCGAACGCCAACTGGTCGTCCGGGGTCATCGCCCCCTGTCCGCGGATGCAGATCACCCCGTGGTCGAGGAGGGCGCGGTGCAGGAGTTCGAAGGTCGCCTGGTCGGCCCCCTCCGCCAGAGTGACCCCGGTGATGAGGGCGCCTATGGCACCGGACTGCTGCCGGACGACGACGGGCGCCGTCCCGGTCCCGGATTCCGCTTCTACGGTCGTCGACATTTCGTCCCGTCTCCTCTGGGTGACGCCCCTGGTGAGGCAACATCATTTTTATCACCAACCCTGTGTGCGGCCGTTCACCGCCAGGGCACAGTCCGGGGCGAGTTGCCGGTTCCGAGGGCCGCGGCGGGTCGCTCGCGTCCGGTCGGGCGGCCCCCAAAAAGTGAGTTGACATCGAACGCCGACCGGCGCGACAGTGGCTTAGACATTTCGAGATGCTATTCGAAATATCGAATAATGGGGCGCCTAAGAGCCGCACCGACGAGGCAGCACCGACAAGGGGGATGACCTATGAAACTCGATCTGCTCTACGAGATCGATGCGCCCAAGCCCTGGGACAAGCCGCACCCGTACGGCCAGCGCGAGGCGGAGCAGCGCGCTTATCGCGAGGCGATCGAGCAGATCAAGCTGGGGGACAGTCTCGGCTTCAACACCATCTGGGCTGTGGAGCACCACTTCCGCGAGGGACGGTCGCACTGCCCGGCGCCCGAGACGCTGCTCGGCGCGTTGTCGCAGATCACCGAGCAGATTCGGCTGGGCTTCGGGGTGACGCTGACCCCGTTCGGGTTCACCCCCCCGCAACGGATCGCCGAGAAGGTGGCCGCCGTCGACATCCTCTCCAACGGCCGGGTGGAGTGGGGCACCGGACGCTCGACGCCGATGGAGCAGGCCGCCTTCCACGTTGACCGGGAGCAGTCCCGCTCCGATTGGGCGGAGGCCATCAAAATCGTCGTCGGCATGTGGCGTGAGGAGTACTTCGAGTACGAGTCGGAGCGCTTCTCGTTCCCCAAGCGGATGGTGACCCCCAAGCCCGTGCAGGACCCGCACCCCCCGGCGTGGATGGCCGCCACCTCGGGGAGCTCGGCCACGGTGGCCGGGGAGAACGGGCTCGGGCTTCTGTCCTTCTCCATTATGCAACCCCTCGAGACCCTGGCCAAGGTCATCCGGGAGTACCGGGAGGCGGGCAAGACCGCCACCCCGCTGACCGAGGTCACGACGAACAAGGTCGCGGCCTACACGCTGGTGCACTGCGCTGACAGCATGGAGCAGGCCGAAGCCAACGGCATCTGGGAGTCCGTAGCCTGGTGGTACCAGAACCTGGCCCAGTTCACCCTGGAGTGGGAGCTCCCGCACCTCTCGAAGGAGGAGCAGGACGCCACCTTCCCGCTCATGAAGCCGCTGATCGACGGGATCATCCCCGTCGAGCACTTCCATGAGGCCGACATGCTCGTCGTCGGTGATCCCGAGCGCTGCTACCAGAAGATGAAGCACTACGCCGACCTCGGCGTCGACCAGCTGATCTGCTACGTGCAGTTCGGGCACAACTCGCACGAGTCGGTCATGAAGACCATCGAACTGCTCGGCAAGGAGGTCCTCCCCGAGCTCGAGGGTTATAAGGCGAACATCGCGTCGTCATGACGGCGACCGAGAGCCCCGTCGGGTGCTCACGGTCCTTGGCGGCGGGGCACACGGATGTCTGATCCGAGTGAGGTCCCCGACTACCTGTCTCTCTTGCGACTGGACGGCACCGGGGTGGTGATCCTCGGTGCCGGCCAAGGGATCGGCCGCCAGGCCAGCCACGCCTTCGCGCAAGCCGGCGCGCGCTGCCTGTGCGTCGATCTGGATGGCGACCTGGCCCACGAAGTGGCGACCGAAGTGAGTGGCATCGCATTGGTGGGCGATGCCACCAAGCGCGGCGAGACGGAACGCCTCTTCGCCGAAGCGACGGCACAGCCCGGGGGGTTCGGGGCGGTGGTCGACATCATCGGGATGGCGCGCTTCAAGCTCCTCACGGATATGGACGACCTCGACCTGGCGTGGCAGTACGACATCGTCCTGGGCCACGCCATATTCGCTCTGCAGGTAGCGGGGCCGCTCCTGGCCGCGCAGGGTGGCGGTGCCTTCTCCTTCGTGTCGTCGGCTTCCGGTGGACCGACGGGTGCGGCCAACCACGCCGTCTATGGCGCCATGAAGGCCGCCTTGATCTCACTGGTCCGCTCGATGGCGGTCGAGTATGGGCCGTCGGGTGTCCGGGTCAACTCGGTGGCGCCCGGTGCGGTGCGCACACCGCGGGTCGGCGCCATGCTCGGCGAGGCCGGGGTGGAGCGCAACGCTGAGGCCACGCCACTCGGGCGGATGGCGCTTCCGTCGGACATCGCCGCCGCGTTGCTGTTCTTGACGTCGGACCTGTCTTCGTACGTGACGGGTCAGACGCTGCTGGTCGATGGAGGTGTGGCGTGCAGGTTCCCCTATCCGCCCCCGCCGGTCTAGGTCCAGGAGAACGGCGATGACCCGTCCGGCCCTGGCGGCGGCACGGGCGGTCGAGGTGCTCAACTTCCTGGCCTCTCATCCGGGAGAGAGCTTCACCTTGTCCGAGCTGTCCCGGCACCTGAACCTGAACATGGCCTCGGGACTGTCGGTGTTGAAGGCGCTCACCGACGCCGGCTACGTCCATCGCCACCACAGCCACAAGACGTACTCGTTGGGGCCGGCGCTCGTGGCCGTGGGCTACGCCGCCCTAGCCCGCTATCAGGTCATTGAGATCGCCATCGAGGAGATGCGGCGTCTGGCGGCCGACTGTGACACCGAGTGCGTGGCCAGTGTGGTGGTGGGCGACGAGATCGTGATCGTGGGCGCCTCGGGGCGCCCCCGCCTCGAAGGGGCCGACGTGCGGGTGGGCCAGCGGGTGCCGATGATCCCGCCACTCGGGCCCATCTTCCTGGCCTGGGGCGAGCCTGCGCAGGCGGACCGCTGGCTCGAGGCGTTGGGGCCGGGCGCGGACGAGGCGGAGCGCCAGCAGTACCGCGACGCGCTGGAGACGGTACGACGGCGTGGATTCTCGGTCGGCCTCGAGTCGGGGGCGCGGGCCCGCAGCGGACGTGCGCTTCTCGACCTGGTCAACTCGCCCCGCGACGAGCGGCTGCGGGGAAAGGCCCTCGGTCTCATTGCCGCCATGCGCCACGACTATCAGGTGATAGACCTCGACAGCACAGCGCGACTCCTGATCTCCAACATGGCGGCCCCGGTCTTCGGCGTGGACGGCGACGTCGTCCTGGCCCTGACCCTGTCAGGCTTCGCCCAACCGATGAATGGGCGCGAGATCAACGCCGTCGGGGACCGTCTGTTGTCCTCGACGCTCCACGTGACCAGGGAGAGCGGCGGCCATGCCCCGGCCGATTTTCTCGAACGCCGATCCCGGAACGGGGACAGTGCCGACCTGACTTCGGCGCGCTAGGTTCGAACCGCACGGGCTTGGGCGGAGAGGGAGGCGAGCATGGAGCTGTGGGAGCTGGTCGCACGCGAGAGCATCCGGGATCTGGTGGCCCGCTACAACGCCAACGGGGACTCGGGGCGCTTCGATCAGGTGCTCGAGCTCTTCGCTCCGGATGCCGTCATGGAAACTGACGGCGACGTCCACGTGGGCCACGAGGAGATCCGGACCATCTTCACCAACGCCGCCGCAGCGGCGCGCCGATGGCCCGAGCCCGTCGCCATGCGGCACAGCACCAGCACCTTGCAGATCGACGTCGCCAGCGAGAGCGAAGCCTCGTCCCGCTGTTATTACCAGGTCATCACCAGCCACGGGCTCGACCACTGGGGAAGGTACCTCGACACGTACAGCGTGCGTGGCGGCAGGTGGCTCTTCGCACACCGGCGCGAATTCGTGGACGGCACCGTGCCGGGCAGCTGGGCCGAGTTCGCCATGGCGCAGGACCACTAGCGACGAGAACGACGAAGGGGAGGGACGATGTTGGAGGGAAAGAAGATCCTTGTCTCGGGGGCGGCCGGGCAGATCGCATTGCCGCTCTGCGAGTACCTGGCACCGCACAACGAGGTGTGGGGTATCGCCCGCTTCAGCGACCAGGCGGCGCGGGAACGCCTCGAGGGGGCCGGCGTGACGACCAGGGTGGTCGACCTGGGGCGCCCGGACTTCAGCGAGGTCCCCGAGGACTTCGACTATCTGCTGCACCTGGCCGCGTTCTTGGGGCCGGGTACCGACTACGAGACGGCGCTGGGCATCAACGCGGACGGCACCGGAGCGTTGCTGGCGCACTGCCGGCATGCGGCCGCGGCCCTCGTGATGGGGACCGGTTCGGTCTACGACCCCAATCCCGACCCGTGGCATCTCTACACGGAGACCGACCCGCTCGGTGACGGCCATCTGCCCTCGGTCCCGACCTACTCGATTTCGAAGATCGCCGAAGAAGCCGTGGCGCGGACATGCGCGCGCCTCCTGAACCTGCCCATCGTCATCGCGCGCATGAACGTGGCCTACGGGGCCAACGGGGGACTGGCTATCTTCCACCTCGACTCCGTCGTGACCGATCGGGCGATCGCGGTCCGGTGGGACCCGGCGCCTTACAGCCCCATCTTTCAGGACGACATCAACGAACAGGTGGAGCCGATCCTCGCTGCCGCCTCGATCCCCGCCACCATCGTCAACTGGGGCGGCGACGAGGTCGTCACCGTCCAGGAGTGGTCGCACTACTTCGGGGAGCTGACCGGGCGCACACCGCGGTTCACCCTCGAACCGACGCCGGGCAGCCACCGGGGGGTGGCCCTCGACGTCTCCCGGCGGCTGGCCCTCACCGGGCCGTGCCGCACCGGCTGGCGCCAAGGGATGAAAGCGGCGTACGAGATTCGCTACCCGGACGGGGCCTTCGAGGGCGCCGTGCCGCCGTCGTCGGCGGCCCATGCGGTCGATCTCATGACCCCGTAGCGGTCCCCGGTCAGGCGGGGCTCACCGGCCGGAAGTAGGGGAGGCTCAGGTGGTCGCTGTTGGGATGGAACTCCACCGCCAACTCCATTCCCTCGACGAGGTCGTCGGGGGTACAGCCGATGACGGCGCTGATGATCGAACAACCCTCGGCGAGGTCGACGATGGCCACCGCGTACGGCACCTCGAACTCGGGTGTCTGCGGCCGCCAGACGATCGTCCAGCTGTAGAGGCGCCCCCGTCCCTCGCTCACCTCCCAGTTGAGCACCCTGCTGTGGCAACGCCAGCAGATGCGGGGGGCGTCGGCCAGCGCGAGTCCGCAGTTGGCGCAGCGCAAGATCCGCAATTCGCCCCGGGCGCAACCCTCCCAGTAGGGCGCGGAGAAGATGGAGGGGACGGGCGCCGGCGTGCCGGGGGGCTGGGGGCGCAGGAGGGTCATGGTCGCCCGCTCCCGACCAGCATCACGTCGTTGAAGAGGGCGCCCGATCCGGCGTTGGAGCAGATCGCCACCTCCGCCGCCGGTACCTGAGCCGTGGCGCAGGTACCCCGCACCTGCTGGACAGCCCGGATGACCCGCTGCAGCATCTGGGTGGAGTTGCCCGGGTGGGCGAATGACATGGTGCCTCCGTCGGTGGTTACCGGGAACCTCCCGCCCGGCCCGATGACGCCGTCCATCACGAAAGGGCCGCCTTCACCGTCGGGACAGAACCCGAAGGCCTCGAACTGGCGGATGATCTCGAACGAGAACGGATCGTAGAACTCGCAGACGTCGACGTCGTCGGGGCGGAGCCCGGCGGTCGAGAACGCGGCGCGGGCAGCGCGCCGCCCGACGTAGCCGGCGGGGATGCCATCGCCGCTCTTACCCACGAAGTCCCATATCGGTGCGTGCTGGTAGGCCGGCCCGTAGGCGTCGCTGCCGCCACCGAGGATCCATGCCGGCACCTGCGGCAAGTCGGTGACCCGGTCCGCCGCGGTGAGGACCAGCCCGCACCCACCCTCCGACGTCGTCGAGCAGTCGAGCAGGTGGAACGGTTCGGAGATCGGCCGGGAGGTCAAAATGTCCTCGGGTTTGTAGGGCCCCCGGCCGAAGTAGACCGCTTCGGGATTGACGTGACCGTTGTTGCGAATGGTGGCCGCCACGGTGGCCAGCTGTTCCGGCGTCGTCCCGAATTGCAGCATGTGACGCTTGGCCATGAGCGCGAACTCGACGGCGGTGAACATCCCGTACCCGACCACGAACTCGTTGGTCGGACGCGTCCAGGGGGCGGTCGAGGCCCGTTCGGTGTACACGCCCGCGCTCCCGCCGACGACCAGCACCACCTGGCTCTGCCCGGTGGTGATCATCGACGCCGCCTCCAGCACGGCTGGGATCCCCAGCCCGTTGAGGGAGCGTCGGCACGGGCCCAGCCTCAGTTCGTAGGCGAGCTCGCCGGAGCGCTCGCCGATCACCGCGTCGACGTCGGTGGTCTCGAGCCCGGCGTCGCGGAGGGCGCCGAGTGCGCCCTCTATGGCGATGGACACCGAGTCGTGGCCGGGGAGGGCGCGGGCCTGTGTGGTGTTGAAGACGCCGACGATGGCCACGTCGCGGAATGGATGTGTCATATCCGCTGACCGTCGCGCCGGACGATGCCGAGGGTGGCGCCGCCATCGATCACGACCTCGGCGCCGGTGATGTAGCTCGACGCGTCGGACGCGAGGAACGCCACCATGGCGGCGATGTCCTCGACCTCGCCCACCCGGCCGAGCGGCAGGTGGTCGAACGACACGCCGTCGGGCATCTCCCCACCGCCCCACGCCATGGGCGAGTCGATCGTCCCCGGCACGACGGCGTTGACCCGGATCCCGCTCGGGCCGAGTTCGGCCGCCGCTGTCTTGGTCAGCCCGCGGATGGCCCATTTCGAGGCGCCGTAGGAGCCGTGCTGTTGAAAGCCCCGGACACCCGCGATGGAGGCGATGTTGACGATGGAGCCGCCGCCCGAGGCGCGCATGGGGCTGATGGCCGACTTGATCCCGAGGAACGTCCCGCGCAGGTTCACCCCGATCAGCCGATCGAATTCCTCGATCTTCTCGTCCTCGATACGTCGCATCCAGTGCACGGCCGCGTTGTTGACGAGAATGTCGAGCCGGCCGTGCGCGGCCATTACCGCCGCCATCAGCTCCTCCCAGTCGCCCGCGCCGGACACGTCGGTGTGCCGGTACGTGGCGCCGATCTTCGACGCCATGGCCTCTCCCTTTTCGTCGGCGATGTCCACCGCAATCACCGTGGCGCCCAGGTCGCAGAAGTGCCGGGCCTCGGCGGCGCCCTGGCCCTGGGCCGCGCCGGTCACGATGGCGACGCGGCCGGACAGATCGATGGCCGGAGCCCCCTCCCGGTTCGTTGCGCGCATGTCGGTTTCTCCATTCATGATCGTGTGCGTCGGGCCGTGCACCACGGACCCCGGCCCGACGTTCAGAGACGGGCCGATGATCGGCGCCGCCGGGTTCCCCTCGTCACTCGGGTGGTTTCTCAATTCCGTAGAGCCTGGCTGCGTTCCCCCAGAGGATCTTCTCGCGATCAGACGGCGAGGCATTGGCCAGGCTGACGTTGATCCGCTCCCGCACGTTGCCGAACAGGCAGGTGGGATGCGGGAAGTCGGTCTCGAAAAGGATGTTGTCCACCGGGATCTCGCCCAGCAGCTTTGTCGGCGCCACCGTCTCGAACCAGTAGCAGGCATAGACCTGACGGGCGAAGTACTCGGACGGGAGCAACTCCCACTCGCTGCGGCGCGCCGGGCGGGCCTCGAGGTAGCTGTGGTCGGCGGCCTCGAGCACGAACGGGATCCAGCCGATCCCGCTCTCCACGGATACGAATTTCAGCTCGGGGAAGCGGACGAGCACGCCGCTCGTGATGAGGTCGGCGACCTGGAGCCCGTTCTTCAGGAACAGTTCGGTCGACGTGTACGCGTAGGCGGCCGCCGTACTGGTGGCGGCGATGCGGTCGGGCTGGAAGGAGGTGGACATGTCGCCGCTGCCGATGTGGAAGTGGATAGCCAGCCCGGCATCTTGGGCGGCCGCCCAGAAGGGGTCCCAGTGCGGGTCCCCGAGGAACGGAAGGCCGAAGCGTTGCGGTTCGCCGGTGAACAGGATCCCCTGATGCCCGGCCGCCGCACCGCGGGCGATCTCGGCCACGGAGGCATCGACGTCCCAGAACGGCATGGCCATGATGGTGATCAGCCGTCGTGGGTCGGCCGAGGCCCAGTCGCGCAGGAAGTCGTTGTAGGCGCGCACGCAGAGCAGCTTGAGTTCGTCGTCGTCCAGGGACAGGAACTTCTGGCTCCCGAAGCCGGCCACGTTCGGGTAGAGCACCTGCGCCCAGATGCCGACCTCGTCGAGGTAGCCGAGCCGGGCCACCGCGTCGTAGGCGGCCAGGGGGCACTCGGCCAGGGTGGACGGTCCGGCGGGAAACGGCGCGGGCCACCCGGCGGGCGCGGTCATCCCCACGACAGAGATCTGCCGACCTTCGAGGACCCAGATGTCGCGGCCACCGGCCGAGGTCATCTGCGGGACCCGTTCGACGAAGCGCGCCGGGACCCGGGACGTCCAGAGGTCAGCGGGCTCGGTCAGGTGGGAGTCCACGTCAATCACGGGATCAAGCACGGGAGGTGTCATGGTCGTACAACTCCATTCTTAGCCGCGCCCCGGGCCCGGCGCAGTCCTGGCCGGACGCGTCCGTGGCCCACTCACCCGACCGGGGCGGCGGAGACGGCTTCGGCCGCCTGACGTGCTTCCTTGTCCCGGAAGTAGGGGATGATGGTGTCGCCCCAGCGTTGGATCGTCTCCATGCAGATCTCATGGGGCACGGTCCCCATCTGAATCAGGCACATGATCTCCTTGGCCCCCGCCGCCTCGAGATGCTCGACGTACGCGATCGCCCCCTCTTCGTCGCCGTAGGCATGGCTCACGTTGTAGGTGGCGACGGTGTTGGGGTTGACCGGAATGTTCGCTTCGTGCAGCCGTGCCACGACGGCCTCGGCGTCGGCTTTGATGGCGTTCACGTTGTCGTCGTCGAGCGTGTCCTGTACCGGCGGGGGCCCGGCCCCGTACCAGTGGGTGATGGACTCGGCGAAGAACCGCTGACCCCGGGCGCCGATGCGCAGGGCCTCTTCGGGATCGCTCAGGACGATCGTCGGGCAGAGGACGGCGAAGTGGTCGTTCACCTCGGTGGAGACGAAGCGGCTGCCGTCGCGACGGGCGATGGCGCTGGTGTACACCTCGTTGAGGTGGGCCACTTCGTCGACGCCGGCGAATCCGAACACGAGGGGTCCGACGCCGTACTCGGCGGCCAGCTCGAGGCTGTTCTGTTTCGTGGAGGCCATGAACAGGGGAGGGTGCGGCTTCTGGACCGGCTGGGGGAGAACCGGGTGGGGATCGATGTCGAGCAGGCCGTGCCACTCGAACGTGTCCTCCCTCCACACGTTGGCGATGATGCGCAGCGCCTCTTCGACCTCGGCCGGCGTGCGGTCGGCCTCCACCCCGAACAGCGACATCTCCTGCGCGGTGGCGCCACGACCGGCGCCGAGGTCGAGCCGGCCGCCGGAGAGGATGTCGAGCATGGCGGCGCGTTCGGCCACCCGGACCGGATGGTTGTACTGGAAGGGCATGCAGACGACGCCGTGGCCGATGCGGATGGTCGAGGTCTTGGCGGCGACATAGGTCAGGAAGATCTCCGGGGCGGACATGTGGGCGTACCACCGCAGCGCGTGGTGCTCCACGGCCCAGACGCGGTCGAAGCCCACCTGCTCTCCCAGGACGGCCTGGGAGACGCAGTCGAGGATGCACTGGCGCTCCCGTTCGGGTGTCGGGTGGTTCAGCTGCGCCTCGAAGATCATGGAGAACTGCATGACGGATTCCCCTCTTTCGCCTTGCTTTTTGTACTATAGCTAATAGCCATATAAAATGTCGAACGACCCTGGTCCGGTTGGTAGCCTGCCAACCTGGCGTGGAAGGAAGGAGCGACCTGGTGGACTCCGACGTCGTCCCACCCGCCCCCTCGCGCGCCGGGGCCCCGAACGCCGCCACCCCCAATGCGGTGCTGGGCCTGCTCTCCTTCGGCCAGGAGCTCTCGGGCTACGACCTCAAGAAATGGGCCGACCACAGCCTGCGCTTCTTCTTCTGGAGCCCGGCCATCAGCCAGATC
>Ga0302325_10005954_pt1 | contig 27594 bp, 27 predicted proteins | sample Palsa_T0_2_FD_201948 | JGI IMG/M metagenome (GOLD analysis project Ga0302325, IMG submission 201948) | Peat permafrost microbial communities from Stordalen Mire near Abisko, Sweden - Palsa_T0_2 | ecosystem: Environmental > Terrestrial > Soil > Palsa > Peat permafrost | place: Sweden: Abisko... | reverse complement strand
CGAATCGCTTGCGAGACGTCGGGATCTTCCGCCGTTGCGACTTGCGGGCCACGCTCGATGATGGTCACTCGAGCGCCGAATCGACGGAGGGCCTGGGCGAGTTCAAGGCCCACGTATCCGCCGCCCAGCACGATCACGTGCGCCGGCAGACGTTGAAGATCGAGTGCTTCGATGTGAGTCATCGGTTTTGCGTCCGCGAGGCCGGGAAGGTCCGGCATCATCGCGCGCGATCCCAGGTCCAGAAACAGTCGATCACCGGTGACCGTCCGACGACCTCCGTCGTTCAGGTGCACTTCCACCGCCTTAGGAGCGATAAAGTCGGCCTCGCCGCGGATCAATTCGGCTCCGGTCGCTTGGAAGCGATCGAGATGAAACTGAACTTCGCTCTCGACCATCTTTCGCTTGCGGTTGAAAACCCCTTTCATGTCCGTGGATACTGGACCCGTTTGGATGCCGTACTCGACGCCGTGCCGGGCAAACCAATTCGCCTTTGCGCTGCGGATCACGTTCTTGCTGGGCAAGCACGCAATGTTAGGGCACGATCCGCCAATGTATTTCCGCTCCACAACAGCCGTGCGGTGACCAGCTTGGGCCAAGTTCCATGTCAGGTGCTTGCCCGCCTCGCCACTGCCGATAACAAGGATCTCGTAATGCTCTCTCTCAGACATTTTCTAAGGCTCCTGCAACGTAGCTGAGGCACGCGTCCACACGCCTTGCAATAGCGCAGGCACCCACTTTTCGGCGGGACAGCGGCTCCAACTCTGACTGAGGAAGAGGAGGTCACGATTCGCTGCGCCTTTGCTCGCGCTTCCCAGCCCAAGGATGAAGAGCGAGCCTCTTCTAAAGGGACAACCGCCGACCTCGCCGGAGGTTTTCGCCTGGCGTAGAACGGTGGTTGGTGCAAAGAGGCATTCGTCCACGGCAGCATCCGTCGTTATGGAAGATCGAAGCGCTGGGTCGGCAGCAAGTTGCCGCATTTTATGCAGGCCATCATCAATGAGCTGCCGAGCTGTAATCATCGCGATCACGCCAGCAAGATCGCCATTCACCATGGAAGCAAGAAGCGTTTTGGCCCGCTCCAGCCTGCCGCTGATGCGCCACCCCAGCATTCTCAGGACATTGGAAGAGCTTGCAGCCTCAAGCACCATACGGGCCGCTGCCAAACTCTCCTCAGTGGCCGTGAACGTTTCCACGAACAATCTTCCTATGCTCTGCTGCACAAGCAGACCGAGCTTCTCCGCAGTTCCGATCCCTCTGACCCATTCGGCCAGGGGCTCCAATTCAGCGGGTCCGTGTTTCACCTCGTCGGCCTTGACGTTTAGTCTCGACCACAGTTCGTCTTGCGCTGCGGCTCGGTTGGGGTCGGTGCGGGGCAGCAAAGGTGGGAATAATCTGCCGTTGAGCGAGAAAATGCGGAGCATTTTCCGGAGACGCTGCACGTTGCGAACAGGACCATGTGCTATGAAGTCCCGGTCGAACCTTGAATCGTTTGAAATTGTCCGGATCTCTGCCGGATCCGTGACGTCGACAATGTCAATGATGCCGGGAAAATACGTGCGTTTCATGCTGTGATCACTCATCCTATGCGCCGAGATCGTTTCAAAACCCGCTTGCTGTGTACCGCTTTTTTGATTTATTTCCTTCAACATTCTCGTTCTCTCCTTTAAGCGTTCGCCGTAGCGGCAGTATTTGTGTTCAAGGCATGGCGCTCAATACTTTTGGCGAAGAGAGGCGTCTCCTGCCGGTTGTGCGCCTCCGAAACAGGCTTGCGAGCCGCTTGCAAGACCTCCCATGGAATGCCCTGTTTGGCCAGAGAGCCCAGGAGCTCCGGCGTGAAGTAGCTGTGCACCAAATTGGTGAACTCGCATGGCGAAATCGATCCACCTACGCCATCTTCGATCGAAGCGATCGGAAGCCCGCGCGAACTTCCTCTGAAAAGAGCTCGGGCTGCTCCCACGCCGCAAAGTGCCCGCCTTTGTCGAGCTTGTTATAGTAGATGAGCTTGCGGTACGCCCGCTCTGCCCAACTTTGCGGCGCTTGGTAACGCTCGCCAGTTGGCGTCGATCTCAACCTCATGGACAGGTGGGCGATGTCTTCCTATAATTCCGGTTTGGGTATATTCCTTCTTCGAAGGGTGGTATATCTTGCCGTAGTGGTTCTGATCGCCACTTCAGCGAACTACTTCCTCGCGGCAACCGCTCTAAATCCCCGCTCGAATTTCGAAGGCCGCAATCCTCCTCCACCGCCTGCCGTGGTCGACGCGCAGCTCAGCTCACTCAACCTGAATGACAAGACCCCTGTTGTAGAGCGATTCGGGCGCTGGGCAGACGGCGTCTGGCACGGGAATCTCGGACTCACGATCGACCACGAATCCGTCAATGTCGAAATGCGCCGCCGCGTGGGCGTCAGCCTGCGCCTGCTTCTGATCGGTTCCCTGCTTGGCTCTTTCTGCGGGATCGCCGCGGGCGCCTGGAGCGCTGTCAACCAGTACGAATTCTCCGACCACACGATGACGATTCTCTCCTTTGTGATCCTATCCGTCCCGACAGTAGTACTCGCCGTTTTTCTAGCGAACGCCGGCTCATCGTTCAACGACGCGATCGGCTACCGTCTGGTCTACAACACGGGCGAGTATACGCCAGGTCTCCAAGCGTGGACCTCCGCCGATATTATCAATCGGCTCCAGCACCTTGTCCTTCCTTCTCTTGTTCTCATCCTGCAGGGACTCGCGTTTTACAGCCGCTATCAGCGCAATTCCATGCTGGACGCCGTGGGCAGCGATTTCGTCCGCACGGCCCAAGCGAAGGGACTGCGCCGGCCCCAGGCGTTGGTACGCCACGCGCTGCGGACAGCCCTGATACCCATGGGGACGTTCTTCGCCTATGAATTCACACTGATCTTCATCGGGTCAATTTTCGTCGAGAAGATCTTCAGCTGGCATGGGATGGGCGAATGGTTTGTGCAGTCGATTCAGAAGAATGATGTGAATGCCACGGCCGCCATCGGCATGTTCGTTGCGGTTCTTGTGCTCTTGGCCGGTTTTTTATCGGACGTGGTGACCGTCATACTCGACCCCCGCATTCGCAGGGGCTGACGATATGAGTTCCATACCTTCTCCGATCGTCGAAGAGCCCGTCGAGACCACCGGCCACGATTCGCGCATTCGGCTCGTGCTGCGCCGCTTCCTGCGCCGGCGGCTGGCCATCGCCGGTTTGGTCATCGTTCTCCTGCTTTTCGCGTTCGCCTATGTCGGACCGCATTTTTACAAGTGGCGATACGACCAGATCGACTTCGAAGCGTTCCTGCAGCATCCCTCTGCAACACATTGGTTCGGTACTACGCAAAACGGCTTCGACATGCTGGCGCTGACGATGCGGGGAATGCAGAAGTCACTGATCATTGGGCTCATCGGCGCCGTGCTTTCCACCGGTATTGCAGCCATCGCTGGCGCGACGGCGGGCTATTTCTCCGGCTGGACGGACCGGGCCATCGTCGCCCTGATCGACTTGATTCTGGTCCTGCCTGGCTTCCTCATCATAGCCATCCTCTCGCCGGTTTTTCACGGCAGGACGTGGCTGATCTTCGTCGTTTTGCTGGCCGCTTTCCAGTGGATGATCACGGCTCGCGTGATCCGCAGCATGACGCTTTCAATGAAGGAGCGCGAATTCGTCTATGCAGCGCGTTTCATGGGCGTGCCCCACTGGAAGATCATTTTCCGGCACATCCTGCCGAACATGTCTTCCTTTCTGATCATTGATGCCACCATTAATGTCAGCAGCCTGATTCTGGCGGAGGTCGGTCTCTCTTTTTTTGGCTTCGGTGTGCAGCCTCCGGATATCTCACTGGGCACGCTGATCGGCGATCACTGGGAATCTGCGCAGACGGCAAATGGATATCAGTTCTACTTCCCCGCTATTCTCCTGGTCATGCTTGTTCTGTCCGTGAACCTTGTTGGCGATGGACTGCGTGACGCCCTCGATCCCAATGCAGGATCTGCCACCGGAAAAGGTGCAGCCTCCAGATGACTCAGAGGCAGCCGTTGCTCGAAGTCAACGGCCTTTCCGTGACGTTCCCGAGCGAAGCCGGCGCGGTCGAGGCCGTGCGCGGCGTGAGCTACCACGTGATGCCTGGCGAGGTGCTGGGAATCGCCGGAGAATCGGGTTGCGGTAAATCGGTGTCCTCACTTGCCGTGATGGGGCTGTTGTCACGCCGCGCCCGCATCACGGGATCGGTACGTTTCGAGGGCGAAGAGCTTCTGGGCGTCGGCGATAAAGACCTCTCCAAGATCCGCGGCGGCAGGATCGCCATGATTTTCCAGGACCCGCTCTCCGCGCTCACACCAGTTATTACCGTTGGGGATCAGATCGCGGAGGCGGTGCGGATACATCAGAACGTCTCGAAGCAGGCCGCCATGGACCGCGTGGTCGACTTATTGAATCTGGCGGGCATTCCGAACCCACGGCAGAGGGCGCGGGCGTTTCCGCATGAATTCTCTGGCGGAATGCGGCAGCGCGCGATGATCGCGATGGCGATTGCCAACAACCCGAAGCTGATCATCGCAGACGAACCGACCACGGCGCTCGATGTCACGATTCAGGCGCAAATTCTCGATCTCCTGCAGAAAGCGAAAGAGGCGACCGGCGCCGCTATCGTGATGATCACCCACGATCTCGGCGTCTTGGCAGGATTTGCCGACCGTCTGACCATCATGTACGCGGGCAAACTCGTAGAAATAGGGGGAGTCGATGACGTGTTCTATCGCCCCCGAATGCCTTACACGATGGGGTTGCTCGGCTCGATCCCGCGCATCGATGCGGCCCCCGGAACCCCGCTGACACCCATTGAAGGCAGTCCGCCTTCTCTGACAAATCTGCCGCCGGGCTGTCCGTTCACGCCGCGCTGCCCGATGCGCGTGGATATCTGCCGCGAGAAGGAACCGGATCTCCTTCGCATGGACAGCTCCGGAAACGGGCACTTTGCCGCTTGCCATCGCAGCGCTGAAATCGAGCAGAAGAACCTCAAAGGCGTGGATATCTTCCCCGCCTCCGAGGCAGTCCCTTCCCGGATCGAGGATCTCCCCCGTGAAGGCCGAACCCCGGTACTCCGGATAACGGATCTCAAGAAGCACTATCCGATGATCATAGGGGCTATTCTGCAGCGGCGCGTCGGAACGATCTATGCCGTGGATGGAATCGACCTGGATATTCGCGAGGGCGAAACGCTCGGCCTCGTCGGAGAATCGGGCTGCGGCAAAACAACGACGATCATGGAGATCCTTAGTTTGGCCCGGCCGGCTTCCGGAAGCATTGCGGTGCTCGGCAGGAGCACGGCGGGGATGACCGCCCGGGACCGCTTCCAAATACGCCGCGAGATCAGCGTGGTCTTTCAGGATCCGATGGCCTCGATCGATCCACGAATGCCCGTCTCCGACATCCTGGCTGAGCCGATGGTGACCCACGGCGTACCCGCAGAAGAACGCGCGAAGCGCATCGGGCAATTGCTGAAGATGGTCGGCCTTCGCCCCGAGTACACCAGCCGCTACCCTCAGGAATTTTCGGGCGGCCAGCGCCAGCGCATCTGTATCGCCCGGGCCTTGGCTCTGAAACCGAAGCTGCTGGTGCTGGATGAACCGGTTTCGGCGCTCGATGTATCCATCCGCGCCGGTGTCCTGAATTTGCTGGAAGAGCTGAAGGCCGAACTCGGTCTCTCGTATCTGTTCGTCGCGCACGATTTGTCTGTCGTCCGCCACATTTCCGATCGCGTCGCGGTTATGTATCTGGGAAGAATCGTCGAGACCGGCGGCGTGAACCGCGTTTTCAACCATCCGGCACATCCTTATACGCAGGCGCTGCTTTCGGCGGCGCCGCTGCCGGATCCCCGTAAGGAACGTGCGCGGCGCCGCATCATTCTTAAAGGCGACTTGCCGAGTCCCGCAAACCCTCCCTCAGGTTGCCGGTTCCGCACGAGATGTCAGAAATTCGCAGATGAGCTGAACGACCAGCAGCGTCAAATTTGCATTGATACCGATCCTGTGTTATCCGATCACGGCAATCCGGGCTCGGTTCATCGTGCAGCGTGCCATTACGCGGAAGGAGAAAACTGAATTGAAGCGAAAGACATTCCTAATAACAGTGCCCGCCGCAGTCCTGGCCGTCCTCGCGACACTCGCCGGGTGCGGCTCCAGCACAGAGAAAACCGGCGCCGTGGCCGGGCAGAAGTCGAATCCGACCGCGGAACAGAATCAGATGAATTCGCAACCGCGCGACAAAGTGCAGCAAGGCGGAAAAATGACGTGGGCGGTTGACGGCGTAATCGTCAACTTCAACCTCAACCAACTGGACGGGGCCACCGCCGTTGGCAACTGGGTAATTTCAGCCATGTTGCCTCAGATGTTTGTCTTCGACGCGCGCGCCACGCCAAGCTACGATCCCAATTACCTCAGCGGCGAGCCGGAACTAACGCCGGGTCCTCCCCAGGTCGTGAAGTACAAGCTGAACCCAAGGGCGGTCTGGTCCGATGGTAGTCCGATCACCGCGGCCGACTTTATCGCCCAATGGAAAGCCCTGACTGGTAAGGACCCGGCGTTTCACATTGCATCCAGCAATGGATACGATCACATCAAAGGCGTTACCCAGGGCGCGAATCAATTCGAAGTGATCGTCACGTTCGCCACGCCTTACGCCGATTGGAAAAGTCTGTACTCACCCCTTTATCCCGCTTCCACGAACACTTACCCGGAGATATTCAATACGGGTTGGAAAAACCCGATGCTCACGAGCGCCGGCCCCTTCCGCCTGGCGAGCTATGATGCAACGGCCAAGACCTATACGCTGGTCCCCAATGAAAAGTGGTGGGGCAACAAGCCCAAACTGGATCAGATTATTTTTCGCGTGATTGACGACGACGCACAACCGAGTGCTATGGCCAACGGGGAAATCGACCTGATGGATGTCGGTCCGAGCGCGGATGAGTACAACCGGGTGGCGTCGTTTCCCGGAGTGGACATTCGCGTTGCGGGCGGGCCGAATTTCCGGCACATCACGTTTAACGGCGACAGCCCGATGCTGAAGGACGTGCAAGTCCGGCAGGCGATCGCGATGGCGATCGATCGCACGGCCATCGCCATGGCGGAACTGGGCCAGTTGCCGGTAAAGCCAGTCGCACTCGGCAACCATATCTTCATGGAGAACCAAACGGGGTATCAGGACAATTCGGGTGTTGTCGCCTACAATCCGGACAAAGCTAAACAGATGCTCGATGCCGCGGGTTGGACGGTGCAGGGCAATAAGCGCGTAAAGAATGGCCAGACCCTGACGATCAATCTTGTGATCCCGGGCGGTGTATCGGTCAGCCGCTCGGAAGCTGAGCTTATCCAGAACATGCTGGCGCAGGTGAATGTCGGAGTTTCCATCAACACCGTGCCGACCGATAATTTCTTCGACAAATACATAACGCCGGGGCAGTACGATATGACCGTATTTTCGTGGCTCGGCACGCCGTTTCCGATCAGTGCCTCACAAGGGATCTACCGGAAACCCATGGGTGACAAGATCCAGCAGAACTACGCTCGCATCGGCAGCGACGCATTGGATCATGTGCTGGACGACGCAGCGCAGGAACTCGATCCACAAAAGGCCATCGCGCTGGCAAACCAGGCGGACACGCTGATCTGGCAGGAGGTCCACTCGGTGACGACGTATCAGCGGCCGGATATCTGGGCCGCAAAGAAGGGTCTCGCCAACGTGGGCGCTTACGGCTTCGCCAGCATCGCCTATGAAGAGATCGGTTGGGTTGAGTTGCCAATCGGCAAATAGTAAATTCCTCAGTCCTCGAACGACGGCACTCTAGGGCCAGATCTTAGGTGTTCCTGAGAACAGTTACCGGAAACTGAAATCCAAATTCTGACTTTTCAGGCTTGGCGTTGCCGTTCACGGGATATTTGACGTTATGGGAGTCGCGCCTTCGACTTTGGACAGCATTTTCGAGGATGCGTAGCCCGGATAACGCAGGTACCACGCATGTGATCCTTGCGTACCATTGGCGGATCCTAGAGATGTTTGGTCTCATGAGAACGATTATGGAGGACATAATGCCGACTAACGGATCAGCCAGTCAGCGCCGTACGGCCAAATGCTTCCCTTGGAAGAACGATGTGGAACTCACATGGACGATGCCGGACGGTACCGCAATCCGAGAACGTACTTTTACGCAAATGGTGAGTGCCAGCGGAGCGCTATTGAAAATGAGATTCTTCTGGAAAGACCTGCCCTATCAGGGTGAAGTCCATTTGAAAAACCGCTCATCCGGTAAATCTGCGCGAATGCGCGTAGTCGAGATAAAACCCGCTGTACTAGGCGGGCTGGCCGACGTCACAGTGCAGTTTGTCTGAAAAGACGGCGAACACGATATGGTCATCCCAAAAGCACTAGCGCGTCTTCCAAATTGCGCATGTCAGTTAGCCGTTTCGATATGATTCACGGCCTTACGGAGATTCAGTCCCCGCCGAATAAGGCCTCTCTTCAATCCCCTGGGTCGACACTCGAACGCTAGTATGGGAGTGTGCCCGATGCAAGTCAGCGGAATTCGCCATTCTTCACTGGCCTCGCATCAAAAGCGTCTTGCGGTCGTTCCTTGCAGTAGAAATAAAGAGCCGTCCACGCATGACAGTCGGCCCTCGTTCGATGGCACAACTGCTTCTGCCGCATTAAGGGCGGCCTCCATGTCCAGCGCCGGTACCGGGAGCAAGGATGGCACCCGCTTGCTTCGGTGCGCAAAGCCTGGGGATTGACTGCGACAAAACCGGAGAAGTGACATCGGCGATCCCCGGCTAGTAGGTCAGAGTCTCCATTCGCGTTACAGCACCAGGTAGATTCCTTCCGAATGCGCCGTCGTCCGCTCAGGGCCCCGATTTAGTGGTGAGCCGCCCAGGACTCGAACCTGGAACCCTCTGATTAAGAGTCAGATGCTCTACCATTGAGCTAGCGGCCCATCAAGGACTTGCGGAGATCGACGCGGGGAGTGCCCCTGCATTCGTGACTGGCTTCCGCGGATTTACCGCACTATAACTTAGATTTCCGCGCCGGGCAACCTCAGGCCCGGCGCCTCAACTGCGCAATCGCGCGGCAATTTCGCGGGCCACCTCGCGCGCGCGCTCCACATCTCCCGGCGCCAGGGAGATCGCCGCGACCCGTGGATGGCCGCCCCCTCCAAACTCTTCCGCTAGTGAAGCCAGATTTTTCTCCGCTGCGTCCACGTTCCAGGGGTTGGAGCCCAGCGACACTTTCGTCCGCGTGGCGGAAGCGCTGACGCTTACCGAATAGCGGCTTTTCGGAAACAACAGATAGGGGATGAACTTGTTATAGCCCTCCAAATCCAGATCGCTTACGTCGAAGAAGATCACGCCGTCGCGGGCCTCGGCGCGCTCCCGCAGCACTTCCATGGAGCGTTTGTGCCGTTCGAGCAACGGCCCCAGATATTTGGCCACCATCGGGAGCTTCACGATCTCCGCCAGCGGGCGCCGGGTGAGCTCGGGAATCACGCGCGCTGAAAATCCGTCTTCCGGCGTGGCTTCAATCACCAGCGCCAGCTGCGTGGCCGGCTCGACCAGTTCCACAGCCGATTCCGGCGTGGGAAACTGCGCGCCGTCGATCACGTCGCCCCAATGGATCAGTTCCGCCAGCGGCGCGGCGTCGAACCCAAAGTCCTTGCTGGTAATGTCGGCGATCAGTTTGGTGCAGGATTTGTATTCGGGATCGTAGAACTTGTGGCCGCTGCGGTCGGCGCGAAAATGCGCCGCATCCTCGGGAGTGAGGAAGGCGCTCTGGTGGTGGTCAAACCACCAGGTCACCCGGGGCGAACTCGAATACTTAAAGTCCACGATCACATTTTCGTCCCCATCAAATAGACCCTCCTCAAACGGCCGGGTCGCGCGATGGGTCATGCCCGTGAGCAGAAATTCAGCGTCCGGATTGATGCGCTCGCGGTAGAAACGCGAAAACACGGCAGCGGAAGCGGCCCCGTCAAAACACCGGTCGTGGAAGCACAGCCGGACTTTCACCGGATAGGGCATGGACGCATCACCTGAGCGCAAATCTCCCGGCCAACCTTCGTCTGCGGAGCAAAGCCTGTAAAGATGCGGCCTGCCCACTTCGCTTGTCAAGTAAATTAAGGGTAGTGCGCGCCGGCCCGGTGGGAAGGTCAGCGGGTTCCCGCGATCTGCTCCTGCACCTGCCGGCGAAGCTCCATCGCGTGCGCCACGTGCGAAAACGGCTCAAACGTGGTGCCCGTTCCGCGGACGGTGACGGTCCCGTAGTCGAGCATCCGTCCCAGAAGCCCCTGGTCCACCAGAACGCTCTCAATGTTTTTCAGCACAATTTCTTCCGTCTTTCTTTCCACCACGCCCTTGCTGACGATGATCCTCCTGTTGGTCACCGCGAATACCACCGCTTTCCGGCGCCAGACTCCCCGCACCAGAAAAATTGCCGCGATGCACAGCGTGGCGATACCCGCGTATGCCAGCCATTCCATATTGGGTTGTTTGGCGAACGCGCCCTCATAGACCATGAACAAACCGGGCCCGGCAATCAGTACGGTGAGAACGACCGGCCAGAACAGCACAATCCAGTGCCTGCGCCCGCGGAAGACTACGGCTTCGCCGGTGATGAGATTATCTTCGAGGCTTCCCATCCTCCGCTCCTGGCGGACCAGCGGAACGCTATTTACCGGCGAGGGAATCAGTAAGGCCGGATACCAACGCAACTCTGTATTTCTCGCCTTGATAGGCCTTGACCATCAACAGGATCCACAGCACCACGCCTATCAGCTCCAAAACGTCGAAGAGCAGCGCCCCCAGCGAGAATACGCTGAAACTGCCGTAGTACCCGAAGCCTTGAAAGAAAATCTGCCTCACGATGATGAAGGCAATCTGCAGCCCCCCGAACACCACGATGGACTGCGCGGCGTGAAAGCGCACGAATGGCCGCTTGTCGATCAGAAAAAAGATCAGCCCAGTGATCCAGCCGCCCACGTAACAAAGCAGACCCGCGACGTTTTCTGCTAGACCGGATTCAGCCATTTTAGTTTCTCCCTTCGCTTGGCCCGACGGATTTTCCCACACGCTTGCGGAGTTCTCGCATTGAGGGCACGCGGTTGCATGCTCGGCATTTGCGCGCCGCATTTGCTGCAACAAGCCATGGCAAACCTCTCATAGGACAGTGGGAAAGAGAACGATGGCGGGCCAAGGCTACCAGATGAAACTCCCGTACCGCAAGCCGCCACTGTCTCGAAAGGGGATGGATCCCAACCCGCTAAAAGCCACAGGCAACCCCTAAAAGTGATGCATTTTTACAACAGTGGCAAAAATTGTCCACTTAAAATAATTCTTAACACATTCATTACAATAACATTAACTATCATTCTGAAAGGGTACAGAAGTGCTATAGAATGAATCTCGATGATCCGACAAACCACCATCTCACAACCCGTTGAAGTAGCCGGCATCGGTCTGCATACCGCGGTGCCCAGCAAGATGCGCTTGGTACCCGCGCCGCCGGACACTGGAATCGTCTTCCGCCGCGTGGACCTCGATAACTTTGAAATCGAAGCCAATGGCCGCAACGTTGCTCGCGTCAGCTATGCCACCAGCCTGATGAAGAAAGGCGTGCTCCTTTCCACCACGGAGCACCTCCTCGCCGCCCTCTACGCCAGCGGGGTGGACAACGTGTATGTGGATATCGACGCCATCGAGCTTCCCATCCTGGATGGCTCCTCGCAGCCGTTTGTCGAGATGCTCGACCGCGCGGGGATTCGCCAACTACGCCGCCAGCGCAGGTACCTGAAGATCCTGCGCCCCCTGGAGATCGTCGATGGCGATCGCCAGATCGGCATCTATCCCGCCGAGGAATTCCAGGTCCACTGCATCGTGGACTATGCGCATCCCTCGATCGGCCGGCAGGAGATTCGCCTCTCCGTCAACCGCCGCACCTTCAACGAAAGGTTGGCGCGCGCGCGTACCTTCGGCTTTCTGGAGGAGGTCGAGCGGCTCCGCGCCGTCGATCTGATTCGCGGCGGGTCGCTGGAAAATGCCATCGTGCTGACACGCGACGGCATCCTCAACGGCGAGCTGCGCTATCCCGACGAGTTCGGGCGCCACAAAACCCTCGACTTGATCGGCGATCTAGCCCTGATCGGGCGCCCCTTGATGGCTCGCGTAGTGGCGCGCAAGGCCGGCCACGCGCTGCACACCCAGTTGGTTTCCCGTTTGCTCGCCGATCCCACGCTTTGGAGGGAGACCTCCGCCGACCCCTCCCCCAAGGAGTCGCCCGAGGTGCGGACTCCCTCGGCGAGCCTCGGCGTTTCCCTGTCCTGAGTTACCGCACATCATCGGTAATCGCGCCCCGCGTTGCCAATCGACAGCCTCCACGAACGTGCGCCCGATTGTGCCCACAGTAGCAATTGTCAAACGCCGCTGATCAGCGGAGAATACCGTGCTTATGGCCTCATCGGACTTTGCCGTAGTCATCCTCGCCGCGGGAAAGGGCGTGCGCCTGCGCTCGGCCCTGCCCAAGGTGCTTCATAGCGCCGGCGGCCGGTCACTCATCGAGCATGTTGTGCGCGCTTGCCGGCCGCTCAAACCTCGGTCGATGATCGCCATCGTGGGGCACGAGGCCGAAAAAGTCACCGCGGCGCTGGAACCCCTGAACGTGCGCACGGTCCTGCAGCAGCCCCAGCGCGGCACCGGCCACGCCCTGATGGTCGCGCGGCGCTCTCTGGGATCCACAAAGTTTGCCCTCGTTGTGCCGGGCGACGCCCCGCTGGTCCGCAGCGAAACTTTGGCGGCTTTGCTGCGCACCCATCGCCAGGGAAACGCCGCGGCAACGATTCTCTCCGCGGAGGTCCCCAACCCCGCCGGATACGGACGGATTCTGCGCCGGCAGGACGGCACGGTGGCGGCCATTGTCGAGGATTCCGCGCTCACCGACGATCAGCGCGCAATCAATGAAATCAACTCCAGCATCTACGTCCTGACTCTCGCAAAGATCTGGCCGTGCCTGGGAAAACTCCGCCCCGATAACAAGCACCGCGAGCTCTACCTCACCGACGCCATCGCGCTGCTGCGCGAGCAAAATGAAATCGTCCTCGCGCAAATCGCTCCCGACGCCGACGAAGTGCTGGGTTGCAACACCCGCGCCGACCTGGCCGAAGCCGATCTGGTCTTCCGCCGCCGCAAGCGCGCCGCGCTGATGGAATCCGGCGTCACCATTCAGATGCCCGAGACCGTGCTGGTCGATCCCGACGTTATCATCGGCGAGGACACCATCCTTGAGCCGGGCGTGCAGTTGCTGGGACGCACGCGCATCGGCGAGCGCTGCACCATTCGTACCGGCAGCATCCTTTCCGACACCGCATTGGCCGATGACGTCCTCGTAAAACCCTATTCCGTCCTCGCCGAAGGCCAGCTGGGCCCCGGCACGCAGGTGGGGCCATTCGCTCATTTCCGCCCTGGCGTAAAACTGCTGAAGGGCGCCCGCGTGGGAAATTTTGTGGAGGTCAAGAAAAGCGTGCTCGGCGAGGGCGTCAAAGCCATGCACCTCACCTACCTCGGCGATGCGCGCATTGGCAGCGGTACCAACATCGGCGCCGGCACCATCACTTGCAATTACGACGGCGTGCATAAGTCCCCAACGATAATCGGCAAACGCGTCTTCATCGGAAGCGACACGGCGTTGGTGGCCCCGGTGCGCGTGGGAGACGGCGCCTATGTCGCCGCAGGCTCGGTGATCACCGAAAATGTCCCCGCCGACGGTTTGGCCGTGGCTCGCGGAAGGCAAGTCAACAAGCCCGGCTGGGCCCACGCCCGCCGCAAGGAGCTGGCGGCGGAAAAGAAAAAATCGTCGCGCCGCAAAACTTCTCGCGCCAAGCGGGGCTCCAAAAACTCCGCCTGAAATTGGCCGCGTGCAACTCGGCATTTCCTTCGTCAACAAACTCCGGCTATAATGAATGTTCTCCAGGGAGACTCGCACACGATGAAAATTGGTGTTGTCGTATTCCCCGGATCGAATTGCGATCACGACGCTTTTTACGCGTTTCACGATGTCCTGCAGCAACCCGTCGAATTCATCTGGCACCAGTCGCAGGATCTCTCCGGCTTTGACGTCGTCGTCCTTCCCGGCGGTTTTTCCTACGGCGATTATCTGCGCACCGGCGCCATCGCGCGATTCTCTCCGGTGATGCGCGCCATCGAGCAGTTCGCCCGCGCCGGCGGCCCGGTGCTGGGCATCTGCAACGGATTCCAGATTCTGTGCGAAGCGGGGCTTTTGCCCGGCGCGCTGATGCGCAACACCGGCCTGCGCTTCATCTGCCGTCATGTGCGCGTTTCCGTGGAGACCACCGCCACGCCGTTCACCTCCGCCGCGCGCGCCGGCCAGGTGCTGCGCATGCCCATTGCCCACGCCGAGGGCAGCTACTTTTGCGACGCCGAAACCCTCGCCGAATTGAAACGTAACGACCAGATCGTCTTTCGCTACTGCGCTCCCGATGGCCGCCGCGATCCCGCGGCCAATCCCAATGGATCGCTCGAAGCCATCGCCGGGGTCACCAACCGCGAGCACAACGTCGTCGGCCTGATGCCCCATCCCGAGCGCGCCGTCGAAGCCTCCCTCGGTTCCACCGACGGCTTGGTCGTTCTGCGTTCGCTGATCGAAACCCTTGAACGGCAGCCCGCCGCGGTGAGCTGACCGCGTTGGCCCACACCGCCCGCACACCATCCATGCCCCCCACGCCACCGACGCCCTCCACACAATCGGTGGTCGACGCCGAAATTAAAATGACGCCGCATCTGGCCTCCGAGCACGGCCTCACTCCGGACGAATACGCGCGCATTCAGAAAATTCTCGGTCGCGACCCGACCATCACCGAGCTGGGCGTTTTCAGCGTGATGTGGAGCGAGCACTGCTCCTACAAATCCAGCCGCGTTCATCTGAAGCGCCTGCCCACGCGCGCCCCGCAGGTCCTGCAGGGTCCGGGAGAAAATGCCGGCGTCGTCGATGTGGGAGACGGCTGGGCCGCCGCCTTCAAAATGGAGTCCCACAATCATCCCAGCTACGTCGAGCCCTTTCAGGGCGCGGCCACCGGCGTTGGCGGCATCCTGCGCGACGTTTTCACCATGGGCGCGCGGCCCATCGCCGTGCTCGATTCCCTGCGCTTTGGACCGATCGCCGATACTCCCGGCGTGCCGCCGGAGGCCGTCGCGCGCAACCGCCGCCTCCTCGATGGCATTATTCAGGGCATCGCCTTTTACGGGAACTGCTTCGGCGTGCCCACCGTCGGCGGTGAAATCGCCTTTGAGCCCGGCTATGCGGGCAATCCGCTGGTCAACGTGCTGGCTCTCGGCGTGGCCCCCAAGAACCAACTGTTTCTCGCCCGCGCCACCGGAGAAGGCAATCCGGTCATCTACGTTGGCTCCAAGACCGGCCGCGACGGCATCCACGGCGCCTCCTTGCTGGCCTCCGCCGAATTCACGGAGGAATCGCAGCAGAAGCGCCCCAACGTGCAGGTCGGCGACCCATTTCTCGAAAAGCTCTTGCTGGAAGCCTGCCTCGAAGTGATGGCCACCGGCGCCGTGGTGGGCATACAGGACATGGGCGCCGCCGGCCTCACCAGCACCTCCTGCGAAATGGCTGCTCGCGGACGCGTGGGCATCGAAATGGAGCTCGACCGCGTTCCGCAGCGGGAAACCGGCATGACCCCCTACGAGATGATGCTCAGCGAATCGCAGGAGCGCATGCTCCTGGTGGCCCAGCGCGGACGCGAGCAGGAAGTTTTTTCTGTCTTCCGCAAGTGGGGCCTGGACGCCGTGGAGATTGGCTGCGTCACTTCCGACGGCATGCTGCGCGTTCTGCACCATGGCCGCGTGGCCGCGGAAATTCCCGCCGCGGCGCTGGCCGATCAGGCCCCCGTTTACGAACGCCCCATGGCGCATCCCCCGCGCTCGCCCGCGACGGACGTACGCGTGCCGCTTGCTCCCCCACGCAGCGATTTGACCGCCAATTTTCACAAGCTATTGGCCGCCCCGGCCATCGCCTCCAAGCGCTGGATCTTTCAGCAGTACGACCACATGGTGCGCACCAACACGCTGGCCATTCCCGGCGCGGCCGATGCCGCCGTGGTTCGCCTCAAAGGCACGCAGCGCGCGCTGGCGCTCGCCAGCGATGGAAATGGCCGCTGGTGCTCGCTCGATCCTCGCAGCGGCGCCATGCACGCCGTCGCCGAGGCTGCCCGCAACGTCGCCGCCGTTGGCGCGCGCCCCTGGGCCGCCACCAACTGCCTGAATTTCGGCAATCCCGAAAAGCCCGAGGTCATGTGGCAGTTCAGCGAAGCGGTGGACGGCATTGCCGAAGCCTGCCGCGCACTGTCCATTCCCATCACCGGCGGCAACGTCAGTTTTTACAACGACACCCTGGGCAAATCCATCGATCCCACGCCCATCCTCGGCGTTCTCGGCCTGCTCGAAGACGCCTCCCGCATGGTCCAAACCGCTTTTCGCGCCGAAGGCGACGTGATCCTGCTGCTCGACGGACGCGGCGATGCCGCCCCCACCACGCCGGACGAACACGCTGCGGCGCGCGAGTTTCCTTCCTCCGAATATTCGCGCACCATTGCCGGTGTGGTCGGCGGAGTTCCCCCGGCCATCGACTTGGCGGCTGAAGCGCGCCTCATTGAAGCGCTGGTGGCTCTGGCCAAGGAAAGTTTGCTGGCCTCCGCGCACGATCTGAGCGACGGCGGCATTGCCGTCGCGCTTGCCGAATGCGGTTTCCTCGCCGCCGGCCTGGGAACCGATCTTGCCGCCGGCGTAAACCTCGCAGGAGCGTTGCCCGCGGAGCTGGCCCTGTTCGGTGAAGACGGCGCGCGTGCGGTGGTATCCACTCCGGAAAGCTCGCTTGCCCGCCTTCGTGACCTTGCGGCACAATGTCAGGTGGGTGCACAGGTAATCGGAGTCGTCACCCGCGGTGAGCTCCGAATCGCGTATAATGGTGACACGGTGATTCGCGACTCCTCCGCGGCCCTTCGCGCGGCTTGGTCCGGCGCAATCGAACAGGCTCTCTTCGGCGATCACCCATCGGGACAGCCATGACTCACGTCGACGACGATCATTTCCACGATCACTGCGGTGTCTACGGAATCTTCGGCCACCCCGAGGCCTCCAAGCTCGCCTATCTCGGCATCTACGCCCTGCAGCACCGCGGCCAGGAATCCGCCGGCATCGTCTCTTCCGACGGCCAATCGCTGCACCTGGAAAAGGGCATGGGCCTGGTGCAGGAAATCTTTCAGCCCGACGTGCTCTCGCGCCTGCCCGGCACGGCCGCCGTCGGCCACACGCGCTACTCCACCGCCGGCGACACTTCCATGGTCAACGCCCAGCCCATCGTCATCGATTGCAATAAAGGTAAACTGGCGGTTGCCCACAACGGTAACATCACCAACGCTGCCAAGCTGCGCCGCACCCTCGAGCACCGCGGTTCCATTTTTCAAACCACCAGCGACACCGAGGTCATCGTCCACCTGGTGGCCCGCAGCGGCGCGCACAATCTGCAGGGCGCCCTGGGCGACGCCCTCAATCAGGTCGAGGGCGCCTACTCCCTGCTGGTCCTGACGCGCGACGAGCTCTACGCCGTGCGCGATCCTCACGGCTTCCGTCCCCTCAGCCTGGGACGCCTGGGCGACACCTGGTTGGTCGCTTCCGAGACCTGCGCCTTCGACCTCGTCGGCGCCCAATATGTCCGCGTCATCGAGCCGGGCGAACTGGTGCGCATCTCCAAATCCGGCGTGGAGTCCCTGTGCTTCGCGCCAAAAAAGAAACACCAGTTCTGCGTCTTCGAGCATGTCTATTTCTCGCGCCCCGATAGCCTGGTCTTCGGCCGGCCCGTGGTGGAAAGCCGCGAAATGATGGGCCGCCTCCTGGCCCGCGAACAGCCCGCCGATGCCGACATCATTGTGCCGGTGCCGGATTCCGGCGTCCCGGCGGCCATCGGTTATTCGCTGGAGTCCGGCCTGCCCTTCCGCATGGGCCTGATCCGCAATCACTACATCGGCCGCACCTTCATCGAGCCCGAGCAGTCCATCCGCGATTTCGGCGTGAAGCTCAAACTCAATCCCGTGCGCACCCTGCTGGAAGGCAAGCGCGTCGTGCTGGTGGACGATTCCATCGTCCGCGGCACCACCAGCCGCAAGATCGTCCGCATGGTGCGCGAAGCCGGCGCCACCGAAGTGCACTTGCGCATCAGTTGTCCTCCCACGGTTTCCCCCTGTTACTACGGCGTGGATACGCCCACGCGCGAGGAGTTGCTGGCTTCCGAAGTTTCGCGGATTCGCCCGCGCATCCCCGAAGCCGAAGCCGCCGGGCTCTCTCCCGCGCAGAGGACCCTCGAGGAAATTCGCCAGTTCCTCACCGCCGATTCCGTCGGCTATCTCTCTCTGGAAAGCCTGCGTCGCTCCGTGGCCGACGACCACGACAGTTTTTGCACTTCCTGTTACTCCGGCGTTTACCTCCCCGAAAATATCCAGCTCGAAGTGTCCGGCCGGCCCGTGGCCCCTGTTGAGCCTGGAGCCGCGGTCCAGGAGGCTGGCCGCCGTGATCGCTGACCCCATTTCTACGGCGCCGTCGCAGGAAACCGCGCCCTCCTCGGGACCTGAACCGCGCGCCAAGGTTGCCAGGAAGACCACCTTCCGGCGTCGCGTCGCGCGGGAACTGCTCTCCTGGCTCTGGATCGCCCTGGCTTTCCTGCTGATCACCGGCACGCTGGTGCAGGCGCGCGTGATTCCCTCCGGCTCCATGGAAAATACGCTCCTGGTCGGCGATCACCTGCTGATGAGCCGGATCGGCTACGACGCCACGATTCCGTTCACGCACTATCACGTGCGCCTGTGGCGCGAGCCCCGCCGCCAGCAGGTCATCGTGTTTCGCCCGCCCATCGCGGACGCCGACGAAGACTACATCAAGCGCATTATCGGTATGCCCGGCGACCGCGTGGAAATCCAGCATGGCATCGTCTTCATCAACGGCCAGCGCCTCGCCGAGCCCTACCGCAGCGGTCTGCCGGCCATTGACGATAACTACGGCCCGGTCACCGTGCCTCCGCGCAACTATTTCGCGCTGGGCGACAACCGCAACGATTCTTCCGACAGCCGTGTTTGGGGCTTTGTCCCCGAATCGAATATCATCGGTACTCCCGTGGTCATCTACATGTCCATCGATGCGCCCGAAGATGCCTGGGAGTCCGGCCAGATTGGCGACCGCTTCTATGCGTATCTGAATGCCTTGTTGCACCCCAGCCAGATACGCTGGCGCCGCTTGTTTACAATTTTTTAGCCGTCGAGGTGCGATCCCCTTTGCTCGCGAAGAAAGAAGCTCCTATGCGTTACGCTGACGCTGGCGTCGACATCTCCCGCGCGGACCAGGCCAAAGAGCGCATCCGGCGCATGGCCTCGCGCACCTTTACGCGCGGCGTCATCGGTGGCATCGGCTCCTTCGGGGCCCTGTTCGCCCTCGACACCAAGCGCTGGCAGGAGCCCGTGCTGGTCTCCAGCACCGACGGCGTGGGCACCAAGCTCAAAGTCGCCGCCGCCGCCGGCGTGCATTCCACCGTCGGCGCCGACCTGGTTAATCACTGCGTCAACGACATCCTCACCCTCGGCGCCGAGCCCCTGTTTTTTCTGGATTACGTCGCCATGGGCCACATGGATCCCGACGTCGTCGAGCAGTTGATGGAGGGAATGACGCGCGCCTGCCACAACGTCGATTGCGCCCTGGTCGGCGGCGAAACCGCCGAATTGCCGGACATCTATGCCCCCGGCGACTACGACCTCGCCGGATTCATCGTCGGCGTCGTCGAGCGCAGCCGCGTGCCCAAGACCAGCGCCGTCCATTCCGGCGACGTCATCCTCGCTCTGCCTTCGCAGGGCCTGCACACCAACGGCTACACGCTGGCTCGCAAATTGATCTTCGAAGTCGCGGGGCTCTCCATCGATACCTACGTCCCGGAAGTCAGCAACAAGATCGGCGCCGAACTTCTGCTGCCCCATCGCTGCTACTGGCCCGCGCTCAAAAAAGTGGTGGCCCAGGGCTGGTTCTCCGCCATGGCCCACATTACCGGCGGCGGAATTCCCGGCAATCTGTCCCGCGTTTTGCCACGCGGCGTCCAGGCCGTTATCGAGCTGGGCTCCTGGCCTGTCCTGCCCATCTTCAGCTACCTCGCCGGGCTCGGCCACATCGAGCGCGACGAACTCCTCAGCACTTTCAACCTCGGCGTGGGAATGATCCTGGTGGTCCCCCCCGAAAACGTTCGCCTCATCGAGACTGAACTCAAGCGCCGCCGCGAAAAGTTTTACCGCATCGGCCAAGTTCGTTCCGCCGATCCTCGCAAACCCAACGTGGTCTTCACCGGCAATCTCGCGATCTGATCCGCCGCAGCGAAGCCCGGTCCGGGCGCGCATAAATAAACCCCGCGACGATCTACTTACGCGCCTGGTGCTCCGAGCGGTACAGGATCACGCGCACTTTCTCCAGCGTGATCAGCCCGCCGCCGATCATCTCGTCCAATTGCGGCAGGATCTTCTCGATGCGCTCGGTGAACTCCACCGCCTCCAGCACCACCGGCAAATCCTCCGACAGCCGCAGGATCTTTTCCGTGTGATACACGCTGGTGGACCCATAGCCGGCGATGCCGCGCAGCACCGTGGCGCCGGAAAAACCTTCCTTCCGCAATAGCTCCACAATCGCCTGGTACAGCAGTTTCCCGTGCCACTTGTCGGACTCTCCGATGTGGATGCGCATCAGTGTGCGCTCGCCTTCAAATCGTTGGTGTTCCATGCCGCCTCCTATAAAGCCCCGCCGATGCGCATTCCCGTCACCATCATCAAGAGCCCGCCCGCCACGCTCGCGCCGATGTACACCAGCGCCCGGGGCCATTGTCCGTCTTCCAGCATCCGCGCCGTATCCCAGCCGAAGGCCGAAAAGGTCGTGAAGCCGCCCATCAGCCCGGTGGTCAGTCCGACCCGCAAATCCGCGGGAATGGAGATATGGCTCAGCGCGTACTGGCTGATCCCGCCCATGATCAGGCACCCCAGCAGATTCACCGTCAAAATCCCATAGGGAAACGTCGATCCCGCGCGATGCTGGATCAAGCCGTCCAGTTCATAGCGCGCCACGGTCCCTGCCGCGCCCAATAGAAGCAAGAGAAGAATGCGCACGTGTGCCCCACTTTCGTTTCGGATGTGCCGGCGCGCCAAGGTGCCTGCCAACAAAAAAACTCCTGGACGCCTCGCGGCGCGCAGGAGTCATCAGTCCTCGACGGACGGTTCAGGCGAACTCCATCGCCTTCCAAATTCCATGCTGCACAGAAAATCCTATATCGTCATGGCCGCCGCTGCAAGTGCCGGCATCCTACAGTTTTCCCCAGAATGCGAAGGCCACCGCGCCGAAGATGCACAGGAACGAAAGCGCGTAGTTCCATTTCAGCCGCTCGCCCAGATATAAAAAGGCGAAGACCACGAACACCGTGAGCGTGATCACCTCTTGAATAATCTTTAGTTGAAAGGCCGTGAATTCTCCGTAACCGATGCGGTTCGCCGGCACCTGAAAGCAATATTCCAGGAACGCAATCATCCAGCTCACCACGATCACCAGCAGGAGCGGCCGGTTCCGGTATTTCAGATGGCCGTACCACGCGATGGTCATGAAAATATTCGAGCAGATCAGCAGCAATACCGTTTTCATAAACGGAAAATCCTAACACGGCCTCCACGCGGCTCTTGCTTCCTGACCAATCTAAACAATACAGACGCTCATCGCCCGGCACATAATCTGCGGCCGGTCAATCCTTGGGATTCGTCGCAAACACCGAAAGCTCCGGCACGAATCCGCGGTCTTCCATCTCCAGCGCCGCTTTCACGATATAGGCGATATCCTCGGCGCGCAGCTTCGTGGGATTCTCCTTCTGCGCAAAACCCGCCGTCGCCGCGAAGCTCGTCAGCACTTCGCTGGGGTTGATGAGTATCACGCGTATGTTATGTTTGCGCAGTTCCGCCCGCCAGCATTCGGTCATCCCTCGCAGTGCGAACTTGCTCGCGTAATAGGCCGTGCCGTTGGCCGCTCCGCGCAATCCCGCCGTCGAGGAGATGTTCACGATATTTCCCCGCCCGCGCTGAATGAAATGCTTCGCGGCCTCGCGTCCCATGAGCATCGCCCCGGTAACGTTGGTGGCGAAAACGGCCTCGAAGCTCGCCCGGTCCAAATCCACCAGGCTCTTGAAAACGCCAAAGCCCGCGTTGTTCACCAGGATGTCCAACTCACCGAATTCCTTCAGCGCCTCGCGATAGGTCCGCTCCACATCCGCTTCCTTGGCCGCGTCCGCCTGAATCGGAAACGCGCCCAGCGCCTTCGCCGCCTCCGCCAGGCGGCTCTTGTCCCGCCCGGTAATGATCACTTTTGCGCCACTTGCGCTCAACGTCTGGGCGATGGCGCGCCCAATGCCGGCGCTGCCGCCGGTCACCAATGCCACCGCGTTCTTCAGGTTCATCGCCGCTCCTTTTCACGCCACGCACCCATAGCCTACCAATTAGACTGCGGCTCGCGAAATCCGGCTTTTGTGTCCGCCCTTTGGCTTCGTCCCAGACGCGGTGTGAAGAGCCCAGCCGCGCTGCATCGCAAGAAGCAAGATTCCAAAATGATAACTCTGGCTATTGTGGCCCCGCAGGCGTAAGAATGGAGATACCTTCCCACTCAAGGCGGACAGTGCCGCCCGAGCCAATTTCAGGAGGAGCACATGACCGGACAATACGGTGGGGCCGTGGTTCCCAAGAGGGGCGATCGCGTAGGCACGGACAAGCAGGCGGGTGTGTTTGTGGTGGTGGACATCAACATGCTTATGCAGACCGCCAACGTTAAGTCCACCGACGACCAGGGCCACGTCACCACGAATGTGCCGTGGACGTCGTTAAAGCCTCTCGCGAAGTAGTCGCTGGCATTCATTGCCGGGAATCTTTCTCCGGGCCGCCCCCTGGGGCCCATGTGCAGGTAGCGAACTGTCCTCCGGTTCCGCCCAGTTCCGGGAAGCCAGCCCCGAAAAGCGGGGTGCCGCTTTACCGTCCACCGGTGATACGTCAGAAGAGAATTGGAAACGTCGCGGTGTGCGCGAATTCTGCCCGCATGCGATACGCGCCTGTCCGGGCTAAGGCTGTGCTCTTGGGTATTGCAAACATTTGGAGAGGACCTCATGGACACCAACAAAACGGAACCGTCTTTCGAACCGGTCAACAAGGGCAACTGCCAGTTTCAGCGCTGCACCAGTCCCGCCAAGTTTCGCGCTTCCTGGGCCTTGGGTATCATGGTGAAGCTCTTGTGTGTCACGCACAAACCAAGCGTGGAGGGAAAATCCTTCGAAGAAGTCGGCCCCACGGCCTTCGGAAGCAGGCCGATGCGTTCCTCGTAAAACGCGCGGCGATCGCGACTTCGCCGGCGCCTTCCTCGTCTCTGCAGTTTGGAGTTTTACGCGCCGGGCGAAGCCTTGACGTCCCACGCCAGGCCCAGCAGGCGCAAGGCCGTGATGCCATACCAGTTGACGTCGATTTCATACCACGCCAGCCCATGACGCGCCGATTGCGGCTGCGAATGGTGGTTGTTGTGCCAGCCCTCGCCGAAGGTCAGTATCGCCACCCAAAAACTGTTCCGCGAATCGTCCCCCGTGGCAAATCGTCGCGAGCCCCACATGTGCGTGGCCGAGTTCACCAGCCACGTGGCGTGATGGCCGATCACCGTGCGCAAGCAGATGCCCCACAGCACGCAAGGCCACCCGCCGAACCAGTACAGCGGCGCCGCCAGCGCGGCTAGCGGAACCCAGTGCCATTTGCTGATCCAGCGATGGAAGCGGTCCTGGCGAAGATCCGGCACGTAGCAGAGCATCTCCGAAGGCGCGTTGTGCAGGGCTCTTCCGGTAATCACCCAGCCCACATGGGCCCATAGGCCGCCGTCTCGCGGTGAGTGTGGATCGCCCTCTTTGTCGGCATTCTGGTGATGCACGCGATGCGTGGCCACCCAGGAGATTGGCCCGCCCTCCAGCGCCAGCGACCCGCAAACGGTCATGAAATATTCCAGCCACTTCGGCGTCCGGTATCCGCGGTGCGTCAGCAGGCGGTGGTAACACATGCCGATCCCCAGACTTCCGGAAATCCACCACAGCAGGACACACGCGAAGAGCGCCTTCCAGGTGAACATGAACAGCGCCGCGATAGCTCCGGCGTGCAGGAGAACCAGAAGAATGGTTGTGAACCAGATGATCGGCTGCGTGAAGGTCTTGTCGTTTCGTAGAATGCGCATCGTTACCCTTCGATGATATCCTGGCGGCTTCCTGGCGCGTTCGTAAAATCTCAACTGCCTGTATCTTCAATGCAAATGCAACTCAAGCTTCAATGATGTGATTGCGGATGGCGTATCGCACGAGCCCCGCCAGGGAATGGCAGTCGATTCTCCGCATGATGTTGGCGCGATGCGTTTCCGCCGTCTTGGCGCTGATTCCCAGGGCCACGCCTGCTTCCTTGCTGCTGTGTCCTTCCGCCAGCAGTTGCAATACTTCTCTCTGGCGGCCCGTCAGTCGCGGAGTGCGGGGACCGGGTTGCCCTTCTCTGTTCAGAGGATATCCTCCTCCGCCCGCTTGCGCGACTTTTTGACTGTAAAAGGTCTTGCCCTGGCGCAAGGCTTCCACGGCGGAAACCAGGTCTTGCACCGTGTCGGACTTCAGTAGATACCCGCTCGCTCCCGCATGTACCGCCTGCTGGATCAGCAGGTCGGTGTCATGCATGGTCAGCAGCAGCACCTTGGTTGTTAAGCCGCTCCTGGCAATTAGCCGCGTCGCCTCCAGCCCGTTCAAGACCGGCATCCCGATATCCATGATGGCCACTTCCGGCCTGAGCTGCCTGGTCATTTCCACGGCCTCTCTGCCGTCATGCGCTTCCGCGGCTACTTGCCAGCCGGGCTGTTCTCGCACAAAAGCACAAAGCCCCTTCCGCACAATCTCGTGCGCATCAGCCACCAGCAAACGTAGCGCTCCCATGCTTCCCTCCAAAACGGCACAAAGCGACAGCCGAGCCATTTTACGAAGAGACACAAAGAGTGTACTGTTCCTTTTTGAACACAGTATGAATATCGGTCTTTTCGCCCGCCGGAGTGGAGGGAGCGGGTTTCCAACCCTAGGCGCTCGCCTGCCACTGCGACACTTCTTCGCTTACCACCGTGAACTGTCTCAGATTGGCCGCCCCAAACGATGTGGTCATGGCCACATCCGCGGCGTCGCGTCCCGTAGCCATCAGCACGCGCCCGAGGCGCGGATGGTTATGCCGCGCATCGAACGTCCACCAGCGATTCTCCAGGTAGACTTCAAACCACGCGCTGAAATCCATGGGGCTCGGATCGCGTGGCACGCGGATATCGCCTAAATATCCGGTGGCATAGCGCGCCGGAATATTCAGCGCCCGGCACAGCGTGACCGCCAAGTGCTGAAAATCCCGGCAAACTCCCTGGCGCTCCATGTACGCATCCATAGCCGTCTTCGTGGGACGGGCATAGGCATACCCAAAGGTGATCCAACTGTGCACCCAGTCGCTCACCGCCTGCACCCGCGACCACCCCGGACGCATCCCCCCAAACAATTGCGCGGCTATCCCCAGGAATCGGTCCACTTCGCAATAGCGGCTGTTGTACAGGTAGCGCAGGATATCGTGCGGCAACTCATGCACCGGATGCTCGCGCGCGTTGGGGTTCGCCTCGTCGCCCTGCCCCGAGTCGTAGATCTGTGTCAGGGTGCTCATGCGCAGTTCGCCCGGCTGCGCCACGAAGCGCATGCAGCGATTCCCGAAACTATCGAAAAAACTCTGCGTCTGCGCCCAGGGTTGCAATTGCAGTTCGTCGGGGGCCAGCAGATCCCCCGCCCGTGAGGGATGCACGTTCAGCAGCGTCACCATGCTGACCGGGACCGGAATATCGAACCAAATGTCGTATCCGATTCGCAAAATCATCGCTTCGCTCGAATTCTGAGGATCGCCGCCCGCACCTCGGCCCGGGTTCCAAACCCCGCGGGACGTCCAACCGTGTCCGGATACGGTGCGAGCTATATTTCCAGCCCGCCATGATTAGATGTGGCTACCTGGAGTTGTGGTCGCCGGGTTACCCTTTAATTGTGCCTGATGCAAGGGCGTTCCGGAAATGATCTTCCGATCATTTCTTGACTCAGCCCCATCACAGTTCCGTCCGCCGCTTCCCCCGCGCCGTTCGCCGGCCCTTCCTTGCTTGGACTGGTAGAGAATTTCGGGAGACCTTGACAAAATCTCACATTAGATATATTCCAATTCATTCATGGACGCCGAGGCAATTAAACGGTCCTTGGAGGACAGCGGCTTGCGGTGCACTCCGCAGCGCTACGCCGTGATGGCGTTTTTGATGGAACACAACAGTCATCCCACGGCTGCGGAAATCTTCGAAGCCGTGAATCGCGTGGATCCCCGCTCTTCCAGGGCCACCACGTATAACAATCTGCGGGACCTGGTGCAGACGGGTTTGGTGCGTGAAGTGGCCGTCGAGGGCCGCGCCGCGCGATACGATGCCAAAGGCATGCGGCATCACCACTTCATCTGCGACCGCTGCGGCAATGTGGAGGACATGGAGTGGTACGCCGTGCCCGTCCCTGCCTCGGGATCCCTCGGCAAGCGGGTTCTTCGCGAATGCGAACTCATTTTCCGGGGGCTCTGCACGAAATGCGCTCCGCGGCGCGCTTCCCGTTAAGCGTTGTAGTCTTTATGTAATTCGTCACAATGTTTTGACTAATTCCAAGGAGCTTGAACCGATGGAAAATGAAATCACAGGAACAGCGGCGTCCGTACCCAATAATCCAACCGAGGCCAGATGCCCGGTAATGGGCGCTCACAGGCACACCGTTGCGGGTGCGCCAACCAATGCGCGCTGGTGGCCGGATCAGTTGAACCTGAAGATCCTGCACCAAAACTCCGCCCTGTCCGATCCCATGGACAAGGAATTCGATTATGCGAAGGAATTCAAGAGCCTCGATCTTACTGCCGTGATCAAAGATCTCCACGCCGTAATGACGACGTCCCAGGACTGGTGGCCGGCCGACTATGGCCACTATGGACCGCTTTTCATTCGTATGGCGTGGCACAGCGCGGGAACGTACCGCATCGGCGACGGCCGCGGCGGGGCAGGCTATGGCACCCAGCGCTTTGCGCCCCTCAATAGCTGGCCCGACAATGCCAACCTCGATAAGGCGCGCCGGTTGCTTTGGCCGATCAAGCAGAGGTATGGCCGGAAACTCTCCTGGGCCGACCTGATGATTCTCGCCGGTAACGTCGCGTTGGAGTCGATGGGATTCAAGACCTTCGGTTTTGGCGGCGGCCGCGAGGACGTCTGGGAGCCCCAGGAAGATATTTTCTGGGGGCCTGAGGCCAAGTGGCTGGGGGATGAGCGCTACAGCGGAGATCGCCAACTCGAAAATCCTCTCGCTGCGGTTCAGATGGGCCTGATTTATGTGTATCCGG
>Ga0302325_10005953_pt1 | contig 27594 bp, 28 predicted proteins | sample Palsa_T0_2_FD_201948 | JGI IMG/M metagenome (GOLD analysis project Ga0302325, IMG submission 201948) | Peat permafrost microbial communities from Stordalen Mire near Abisko, Sweden - Palsa_T0_2 | ecosystem: Environmental > Terrestrial > Soil > Palsa > Peat permafrost | place: Sweden: Abisko... | reverse complement strand
AATGCCACCTCGGACGGAGTATTCGCCCACCATCTCCACCGGTTCGCGGCGCTCGTAGCCCACGCTTTCCAGGTGAGCTACTACATCTTGCAAAGGAACCTCATCGCCCACCCGCAGCTTGAGCGCGAGCTGCCGATAGAAGTCGCCGGATTCGATACGCAGCAGCGCGGAAGCCACCGGCATGATGGTGACCGGTACGCGCCGGGTGGCCAACCGCCACAGGCCAATGGCCCGCTGCTCGCAAATCTCGGCATGCGGCGACATCCCTTGCATCGGCAGAACATCAAGCGCCGGAAGAAGTTGCGGACCGGAAGCCTCCCCGCCGCCGATCAGCAGGGTATAAAAGGTTTCCACTGCCTCAAACAGCTCCTCAGCGTGCTTGTTGCCATCTACTACAATTATCAATGGCCGCTCCGTGAGCTGCCATAGCAGTACCGCGTAGATGGCCTTGGCCGTAGTGTTCAACCCGTTGAGCCGCAATTGCCCGGGTGCGGACGGCAAGCGTCTGAGCAGTTCCTGAAATGCCGCATGGCGGCTCAGGTCGAGAAATAGGTCACGGATGGCAGGATGGATCAACGGGGGCCTCTTCGAGTGTAACAGGCTGGCCCCCGGGCCGGCGGGGAAGCAACGGGTGTTCGATGATGGGACTGGGTTCGGTTCGGGAAAAAAGTCGGCGGCACGGCCCCGCTTCGTCCAAGTGAATGAAAGCAAACGGTCACGACAATTGGCTCCGCTGACGAGTCGAATCTGGTTGGCGTCGATATACATTCGGTAGATCGATGCCAGTCTTGACGAGTGAATCGAGCCGCCGTCGTATTTGACCGTATAACCATTGTCCTGGCGGACAACGTGATCGGTAGCAGCATCAGCAGTGCGCAGAGGATTAACGAAATGTGAGCGACGGCCACGGCTCACACCACACCAGCCCACACTCCACCGCATGGTACCGGACAACGTTGCACCCTGTTGGATACCCTTTTGGGGGTCGTTGGTGTTATCGCTTTTCGGCGCGCGCTTCCAGGGCGGCCACCCGCCTCAGGATGTCCTCCTGGAAGCGGTCCTGTTTTTCGGACCACTCCACCAGGCGGATGACTTAGTGCGAGCCGACAGCGATCTTATCCAGCCGCGCGCTCATCCGATCCACCCGATCGCCGACGCTTTTAATCTCCCGTTCCAGGGATTCCTTCACGTTTTCGACCAGCGTGGAGAGGGCGTGGAATTGCTGTTTAAGCTCTTCGTCCGTCATGTTTTCTCCAGTATAGCTGAAGGGCATGCGCCCGAATGTCACGCACGGTTTGGGGCTCCACGCGAGGCCTTAACTGGTACCGGCAGCCCTTGTACCTTCGCGAGCCAAGCGCGAGCCAAGTTTGTCAGCCCTGGGCTTCGGGTCGTCGCGGCCGGATTGGGATTCCGCGGCCAGAGCTGGGCTACGCCCGGCAGGTGGGGTGCCTGCGCCAGTCCCTGAGAATACGGTTTGCTAGCATGGATGGAATGGACGATACAGCGCGCATCGCAATTGTGGGCGATTTCAATCCCGAGTATCCTACGCATCACGCTATCGACGCCTCGCTGCAGCACGCGGCGGATTCGCTAGGGCTGCGCATGGATTCGAAATGGGTAGCCACCGCATGTGCGCAGCGCGACGCGGACAAGATCTTCCGGAATTACGATGGCCTGTTCATCGCCTCCGGCAGCCCCTACCGCAGCATGGAAGGCGCGTTCGCGGCCATCCGCTTCGCGCGCACCCAGCGCTGGCCGCTGATCGGCACTTGAGGCGGGTTCCAACATACTCTGTTAGAGTATGCCAGGAACGCGATGGGGCTCGCGGACGCCGACTCGGCCGAGCATGGCGTGCCCTCTTCGAATCTGCTGATCACGGCCGTGGCATGTCCCATGCCGGACCGGTCCGCGGGCGCGCCCAGCCTGCATGCCGCGGCCAGTATCCGCCTGCGGCGGGGCACGCGCGCGTGGGCGATCTACGGGTGCGAGGAAGTCCGCGAGCGTTATTTCTGCAATTACGAGATGAATCCGGCCTACCGCGACGCATTGGAAGCGGCCGGGCTGGCGCTGTCGGGCTTCTCGGATAATGGCGATATCCGCATCGCCGAGCTGCCCGCGCATCCGTTCTTCATCGCCACGCTGTTTCAACCACAGTTGTCGTCGGAGGCCGGCAGGCCGCATCCACTGATCCGTGCGTTCGTCGAAGCCGGTGCGTCGCGCGTGAAAGGATAGCCCGGTTCGCGGCATTCCCCTCCATCGGGAGGTTGCGGAAGACGCGAAAAGAAGCTGTCTTTGTAATCGTGGCGGCGCTGGCCGGTTTCCTGCGAGGTACGGTGGCCGCCGGAATCGTGCCAGTCCACGCGCAAGAACGAAACTGGCCGAAGACCTTGACCGCCGAGAGGTTCGTGGTAGTGGATGCCAATGGTGCGAAGCGCGTAGAGATCGGCGTGGAAGTGGACGGGCAGGGCAGCCTGAGTGAAAACGGACGGCTGGCGTGGAGCGCGCCCGATCTGCACGTTTGGCCCGCGGCCACGAGGCACTGAGCGCCTTGGTAACATCTGGTCTTCAGGAGGCAAAGATGTTACCGCGTAGATTTCTAGGATTGGCGCTCCTATGCCCGCTGGCGCTGGCTCAAACCAAGAATGTAGCCGAGCAACTCGGGTACCCTGCGGGTACCAAGCTGCTGATCCTCCACGCCGACGACCTGGCGGTGAGCCACTCCCAGGACCGCGCCAGTTTTGCGGCGCTCGACCGGCGGGCGGTCAGTTCCGCCAGCATCATGGCGCCGTGCCCCTGGCTGACCGAAGTGGCCGAGTACGCCCAGGCGCATCCCGATGCGGATCTCGGCCTGCACCTCACGCTGACCAGCGAATGGATAAGCTACCGCTGGGGACCGCTGGCTTCCCGCGACCAAGTGCCAGGCCTGCTCGGTCCGGACGGGAATCTCTGGCCGGATGTTCTGTTCGTAGTCAAGAACGCCAAACCCGCCGAGGTGGAGACCGAGATCCGCGCCCAGGTGGAACGCGCCATGAAAGTCGGCATTCACCCGACGCATCTGGACAGTCACATGGGCACGCTGTTCAACCCAGTGTACTTTCCGGCGTATGTCAAGGTAGCGCACGAATACGGCCTGCCGTTTCTGGCCACGCGCCCGCCTGGCGCGCCTGCTTCCCTGTTGGCGCTGTTGAAAGACACCGATATTCTGCCGGATACGATCCTGGTCGCCGGCAGCGAGTTGAAGCCGGAAAACTGGGCGTCGTATTACCTGGGCCTCATTCGGTCGCTGAAGCCGGGGCTCTCAGAACTGATCGTGCACCTGGCGTACGACGACGCCGAGATGCAGGCGGTCACCGTAAATCACCCGGCTTATGGCAGTGCGTGGCGGCAGCGGGATTTCGATGTGATTACCGGCCCGGAGTTCCGCCAGGCGCTGCAGGACAATGCGGTCAAGTTGATCGGCTGGAGGGAGATCAAAGAACGAATCGCGGGGAAAAAATAGCGGGCTACGGAATCACGCCGACTCCCACAACGTGCGCTCAGTGCGGCCAGGTCAGACGCCGCGGCGCCCTTCCACTGGATACGTATCTTGCCACGTGGCCCTTCTAACTCGATTAAGCACTCCGACAGAGCGACCGCCTGGGATGGCGTCAGTTCCAAGAATGTTGCCGGTGTCGCCGCCGTTTGCGCGCTGCCAGGCGCGGATTCCACCATCCGCTTGAGCGGGGCATACTCCAGGCGCAAAACCTTGGCTGTTTGGAACACACCGCGCTCCCGAGCTACCACTGCGGCGGAAGCCCACAATCCCGTTGGAATCGGCAATCGCCCCCGATGGGAACTGCGCCAGCGCTCGAAACGCCGGTAAACTCTCTGCATGCCGTCCGGCACGTCGCCTTGCGCTTTGACGGCCATCGTTGGTCCTCCTTGCTCCTGCCGGGTGCAACACCGACGTTAGCAATTACAGTCGGCGGGAGTCATGCAGGCTTGCAGAAAACTCACAGTATAGCGCAGGCGCTAACGCCCGCCTTTCAGGTATTTATCGAACCAGGCGATGGAGCGGGCGAGCGAATCGACTTGGTTCTCGCGCTTGGCGAAGCCATGGCCTTCGCCGGGATAATAGTGCGCGTCCACGACCTTGCCGTACTTGTGCAGCGTGGCGACCACCTGGTCGGCTTCCTCCTTGGGGTCGCGAATGTCGTTCTCCCCTTGCAGCACCAGCAGCGGCGCCTTGGCATTCTGAAAGTACTTGATGGGTGAGGCATCCTCATAAACCTGGCGGTCCTTTACGGGATCGCCCAAAATGGACTGATCGTACTGTTGCAGTTCGGGACTCTCGTGTTCCTGTTCCGTAAGCCAGTCGGTGATGCCGAACAGTTCCACGGCCGCGGCCCAGACATCGGGCGTTTTGCCGATGGCTATCATGGCCATGTAGCCGCCGTAGGAGCCGCCCATAATTCCTATTTTCTTTTCGGAGGCATAGCCGGTGGCGATGAGAAACTTTGCGGCGAAGACTTCATCCTGCAGGTCGCCGCCGCCCAGGTCTTTGTAGTTCGCCTTCTGAAAGGCCATGCCATAGCCCGTCGAGCCGCGCACGTTCGGCGCGATGCATAGGTAGCCGCGCGAGGCGAGCGCTTCCGCGGTGCGGTTGAAGGAATCGAGCGTCTGGCCGGTGGGACCGCCGTGCGGCAGCACGACCGCGGGATTGGCTGCATCGCGCTGCAGGTTGAACGGCACCCAGAGGAACGCGCTAATGACCGTGCCATCGAAGCTGCGGTAGTGGACGAGTTGCGCTGGCGGAAGGGCGGAGGAGTGGAGGCCGGCGAGCGCGGAGAATGTGAGCTGAGTCGCGCGGCGGGATGCCAGATCGTACACCCAGAGATCGGCCGGGCGGTTAGAACTCTGGTGGGAAACCAGCAATCGGTCGCCGGCGGCCGAGAAGGCCGAGGGGCGGCCGGCGGGACTGGTTAGGCCCTCCGGGAAGTGCACGGGCTGGGTGCGGGATGAGCCACGCTCGGCGAGGTAGGTGGTGGTGCGCCCGTCCTCGTTGACCAGATAAGTAAATGTTTCGCCGCGGGGAGAGAAGTCGCCGGCATCGGCGTCCCACTTGAGATCCGTCACCCACGAGATCTTGCGTGTGGCAATGTCGAGCAGCGCGACGTTCGAATAGCCGCCCTTCTGGTTGGAAGTGATGGTTAGAGTGCGCCCATCCGCGGAAACAGACGATGCCCGGAAGATGGTATCGCCTTGGTGCGGCGTCAGCTTTTCGAGCGCACCAGTTCTTATGTCGATGCGATAGACGTCGGAATCGGTGTAGCCGGAATTGGCGCGGGTGGCGTAGAGGATTTGGCCATCGGGACTCCACTCCGCGATACCCCACGAGCGGTTCTTGGACTGTTCGCGCGTGAGGTTGCGAACCTGGCGCGTCCGCCAATCGAGCAGGGCGATGTCGAAACTCGGCGATGTTTTGGCCTTGATGGAAATAGCCAGCGTTTTGCCGTCTGGCGACCAGTGCGGATCGGTTTCGGAGATATCGGCAGTTTGGGTCAGGTTGATGGCAGGCCCGCCAGCAGCGGGGATGGCGAACAGGTCGAAGATCTCGCCTCCGGCGTAGTCTTGCTGATAGACGATCCACTTTCCATCGGGCGACCAGGCAGCGGCGGACTGGCGATCGTCGGATTGCGTCAACTGGATGGGCCACCCGCCCGCCGCGGCAACCTTCCACAGGTTATTGCGGCCAGTCAGGTTGGTGGTGAACACGATCTCGCGGCCGTCGGGCGACCAGGCGGGGCCGCTCGTGGAGCGCGTGTAGACCAACTCTTCTATTGGCGCGGGCGCCGCATCCGGATTGACTGCGGAGGCGATGGACTTGGGATCGGTGATGGGGCGGTCATCGGGCGAGGACGCCGCGTAGAGGGCGGCGCATAACAGGGCGAGTGGCAGCGCGGGTTTCATGGGTGCACTCGCCTAAATGAAGAGTCCCGGCCGCACGCTGAATAGTTTGGCGAGTTTGCGAGCCTGATCGGCGCTGATCTTCCGCTTGCCGTTCATGGCTTCATTCACGTGACTCCGCTGGCCGAACACCGGGAGCAGATCGGCCGCCGTCTTGCCCGAGTGCGCCAACAAGAACTGCAGCCGGTCGGCGGGCGTGGACTCCTCGGGCGGCATTGAGTGGCGGCGGTCGTAATCTTCTATCAGCACGCCGAGCAGGTCCGTCAACTTGTCTTCGGCCAAGGTCCGCCGGCGCTTGGCGAGCAGCTCGCCGAAACGCGAACGGATCAGATCGTATTGCTCGTCGTTTTGGATGCGTGCAGGCATTGTCTCGGCGAGAAGTTGTTCATAGGCGACAGTTGGCATCACAGATTCTCCCGGCTGTATTCTTCGTGGGTCCACACTTCCTCAATGAGGAGGGCTTGCTTCTCAAAGTTCACGACGGCTATCACGCGGTATTTGTTTCCGCCGATATCGAAAATCGCCTTCCCGGTCTTTCGGCCAAGGTCCGTTGCGGGAAAGGTTTGTTTAAGGGCCGGGAAGTGCGGCCAGTCGGCCCCGCGCGCGATTTCCAGAAATCGTTGTAGGGGTTTACGCGCCGCGGCGTGCTTTCCGGCGAACTTGGCAAGGACTGCCTCGCCGTAAACCTTCATGGCCAACGTTCCCATATCTGGGAGCCGATGTCAAGACGGCATGAGTTGGCAGGCGAAACCGCCTGCCTCACCAAGCCTTAACTGCTCATGGAGTTCAGGAACTCGGCGTTGCTGCGGGTCTTGCTCAGCCGGTCGAGCAGTAACTCCATGGTCTCGACCGGTGACAGTGGGTTGAGCACCTTGCGCAGAATCCAGACGCGGTTCAGTTCTTCCTTGGGCAGCAGCAATTCTTCTTTGCGTGTGCCGCTCTTATTGATGTCGATAGCTGGGAAGACGCGCTTGTCCACCAGCTTGCGCTCCAGGTGGATTTCCAGGTTGCCGGTGCCTTTGAACTCTTCGAAGATCACGTCGTCCATGCGGCTGCCGGTATCGATGAGCGAGGTGGCGATAATGGTCAGCGATCCGCCCTCCTCGATGTTGCGGGCCGCGCCGAAGAAGCGCTTGGGACGCTGCAGGGCGTTGGAGTCCACGCCGCCGGAGAGCACTTTGCCGGAGGGCGGCACGATGGTGTTGTAGGCGCGCGCCAGGCGGGTGATGGAATCGAGCAGGATGACCACATCCTTCTTGTGCTCGACCAGGCGCTTGGCTTTTTCGATAACCATCTCGGCCACTTGCACGTGACGCGTGGCGGGCTCGTCGAAGGTGGAACTGATGACTTCGCCGCGCACGGAGCGCTGCATGTCGGTGACTTCCTCGGGACGCTCGTCGATCAGCAGCACGATCAGAGTTACTTCGGGATGGTTGGTAGTGACCGAGTTGGCGATCGATTGCAGCAGCATCGTCTTACCGGTGCGGGGAGGGGAAACGATCAAGCCGCGCTGCCCTTTGCCGATGGGCGTCAGCAGATCCATCACCCGGCCGGAGTAATTGTCCTTCACGGTTTCGAGCTTGACGCGCTCGTTGGGATAGAGCGGAGTCAGGTTGTCGAAGAAGATTTTGTTGCGGGCTTCCTCGGGCGGCTCGAAATTGATGGCGTCGACTTTGATGAGCGCGAAGTAGCGCTCGCCCTCTTTGGGCGGGCGGATCTGGCCGGAGATGGTATCGCCGGTACGCAGATCGAAGCGCCGGATTTGGGACGGCGAGACATAGACGTCGTCGGGGCCGGGCAGGTAGTTGTACTCGGGGGCGCGCAGGAAGCCGAAACCGTCGGGCAGGCACTCCAGCACGCCTTCGGAGAAGATGAGACCGCTCTTTTCAGCCTGGGTTTGCAGGATCTTGAAGATCAGCTCCTGCTTGCGCAACCCGGCGGCGCCAGCCACGTTCATGTCCTTGGCCACCTGGTTGAGCCGCTGGATGCTCATATCCTTGAGCTCGACCAGATCCAGGGTGGGGGATCCGTTCTTGGCTTGGGCGGGGGGCTTGTTGCGCCGATGTCCCCCATGCTGGTGGCCTCCCGGAGGCGGGGCGGCCGTTGCGCCCGCGGCGGGAGGCGCCGCGTCTCGGCTGGGTTCGGTGGGCGCGCCATCGCGCGGAGGCGCCGCGTCTCGGCTGGGTTCGGTGGGCCGGACGGCAGGGCGCTCGGCCGGCTTTTCCTGGTCTTCTGGCGGTGTGGTGGTTTCTACCGCGTCTGGAGTGTTTTCGTTATCACTTGCCAAATTTCCCTCACTCCCCGGCCCGTGGAGGCCGAGAACGGCAGCGGTTCGACGTGCTCCTCGCGGATGCGCGCCAGACCTTGCCCCTGTTCCGATTGATTCAACTTATCCGTTTTGGTGGCGATCACTTGATATCGCCGGTTGTGCAGTTCCAGCCATTGCTTGAGTTGTAAATCCCGATCCATCCAGCCCCTACGGGCGTCCAGGATCAAGAAGGAAAGATCTAAAGTGCTTCTGTTTACTAAGTAACTCTCGATCAAATCGCGCCATTGCCCGGTCAGCTCTTTGGGAACCCGGGCATAACCGTACCCGGGGAGATCGACGAAATACAGCGAGCCTTTGATCCGGTAAAAATTGATCGTTTGCGTGCGACCCGGAGTGTTACTGGTGAAAGCCAGCCCTTTACGCCCGACCAGGGCGTTAATCAGGCTGGACTTTCCTACGTTGCTTCTCCCTAAAAACGCAATCTCGGGCAAGCCGTCAGAGGGGAACTGTTCCGGCTTAGCCGAAGATGTTACAAAAGTGCTGTCAATTACCAAAGTGGGGGCGGGCGGGACAAAAGTCCCACCGCGGGCTTAAGCCCGCCCTCCAAGCCTAGTGTGCGACAATTTCTTCCGGCTGGGCAGCCACTTCAACTCCGGGGGTGGCCGGCATGGGCAGCGCCACAATCTCCCGCTCCAAAGCGATCTTGAGAACCTCGTCCATGGACTCGACGAAATGAATCTTCATCTCGTTGCGAATATTTTCAGGGATGTCCGGCAGATCCTTCTGGTTATCCAGCGGGACGATGGCCTCGTTGATTCCATGGCGATGGGCCGCCAGCAGTTTCTCTTTCAATCCGCCGATGCCCAGCACCTTGCCCCGCAATGTAATTTCACCGGTCATGGCCACGTCGCCGCGCACCGGAATCTTGGTTAGTGCGCTGCAAATCGTAGTGGCCATAGTGATTCCGGCCGAAGGTCCGTCCTTGGGGATGGCGCCTTCGGGGATGTGGACGTGCACGTCCAGATTCCGGTAGAAATCCCGTGGCAACCCGAACTGGTGCGCCCGCGAGCGAATATAACTCATGGCCGCCTGCGCGGACTCCTGCATCACGTCGCCCAGTTTGCCGGTGATAGTCAGCTTACCCTTTCCGTCCATCAGAGTGGCCTCAGTGGTGAGGATCTGACCGCCGACTTCGGTCCAGGCCAAACCCACCGCGGCGCCGATCTCGTTTTTCTTTTCGGCCTGCAGATCGCGGAACCGCTGCGGCCCCAGCAAATCCGGCAGGATGTCGCCGGTGATCACGCTTTTGGCCGCCGACCTCTTGTCCTTATCCTTGGCGTTCTGGGCGTTCACCACTTTGCGCGCCATTTTGCGGCAGACGTTGCCGATTTCACGCTCCAGGTTGCGCACGCCGGCTTCCCGCGTGTAGTACTGAATCAGCCCCTGCAGTCCGCTGTCGGGGAACTCGATCTCATCCGCCGTCAATCCGGTCTGCTCCATCTGCTTGCGAACCAGGAAGCGCTTGGCAATTTCCAACTTCTCATATTCGGTGTAGCCGGATAGCCGGATGACCTCCATCCGGTCTTGCAAGGCGGGCGGAACGGTATGCAGAACGTTGGCCGTCGCGATGAAGAAGACCTGACTCAGATCATACTCCACATCGAGATAGTGGTCAACAAACATAAAATTCTGCTCGGGATCCAGGACTTCGAGCAGGGCGGCGGAAGGATCGCCGCGAAAATCCATGGACATCTTTTCGACTTCATCGAGCATGAAGACGGGATTCCGGGTGCCGGCCTTCTTCATCATCTGGATGACTTGGCCGGGAAGCGCGCCAATGTAGGTGCGGCGGTGGCCGCGAATCTCGGCCTCGTCGCGCACGCCGCCGAGCGACATGCGCACGAACTTGCGGCCCGTGGCTTTGGCGATGGACATACCCAGCGAGGTTTTACCCACACCGGGAGGACCCACGAAGCAGAGGATGGATCCCTTGGGATTCTTCACCAGGCGGCGCACCGCCAGGAACTCCAAAATGCGCTCCTTGATTTTCTCCAAACCGTAATGGTCGGATTCGAGGACCTGTTCGGCGAACTTGAGATCGCGGATTTCCTTGGATTTCTTCTTCCACGGCACCGCCAGCAGCCAATCGAGATAGTTGCGCGAGACGGTGGACTCGGCGGACATGGGCGGCATGTTTTCCAGCCGCTTGAGCTCCGCCATGGCTTTGTCGAGCGCGTCTTTGGTCATACCGGCCATCTCGATGCGCTTTTTCAGCTCGTCGATTTCGCTTTTTTCACCGCGGCCGAGTTCCTTCTGGATGGCCTTGATCTTCTCGTTGAGGTAATACTCTTTCTGGGCCTTTTCCATCTGGCGCTTAACGCGGCCCTGAATGGTGCGATCCACGTTGAGCTTCTCGATTTCGATATCCAGCATCTCGGCCACGCGGGTGAGCCGGTCGACCGGATCGAAAATTTCGAGCAGTTCCTGTTTTTCCTCGATAGTGAGCTGTAGGTTGGCGCCTACGGTGTCCGCCAGTTTGCCGGCGTCATCCACGCGGATGGCGGCAATCATGGTTTCGTAGTTCAGATTCTGGCTGAGCTTGACGTACTGTTCAAAGAGGGAGGTGACGCGGCCGGTTAGCGCGTCCAGTTGCGGACCGGCTTCCACCTTGAAGTTGAAGGTGCGTACCACGGCCCGGAAGAATCCTTCATCGTCGGTGATGGAAAAAACTTTGGCGCGTTCCACGCCTTCGACCAGCACTTTGATGTTGCCATCCGGCAGCTTCAGGCTTTGGACGATGTTGACTACGGTGCCGACACTGTAAATCTCGTTAGGCTTGGGCTCGTCGATGGAGGCATCGTGCTGGGTGGCCAGGAAGATCTTTTTGTCTCCAGCCATGGCCTCTTCGAGGGCCCGCACGCTGGATTCGCGGCCCACCACGAAGGGGGTCATCATGTAAGGGAAAATGACGACATCCCGAATGGGCATCATCGGCAAACGCTTGGTGTCCGATTTTTCCTTTAAAGTAAGCATGTTTCTCCGAAAGGGGTTCCGTGGCCGGTTGAGCGGGTTTTAAAGCGCCAAAAGCGAGCGCGGCAGGCTTAGCCGGCCTTTTCTAATATTGTAAGGCTGATTTTCTGGGAAAGCACCATTTCTTTGGTGACCAGGAACTCTCTTACCTTTTTATACGATGGGAGGTAGTACATCAAATCGAGCATCAGGTCTTCGAGGATCATCCGAAGGCCGCGCGCTCCCACCTTGCGTTCGAGGGCCAGGTCGGCGATCGCTTCCAGGGCGTCGTCGCTGAACTTCAGCCGTACGTTCTCAAATTCAAAGAGCTTCTGATACTGCCGGACGATGGCATTCTTAGGCCGCGTCAGGATCTGCACCAGGGAATCCTTGTCCAGCTCCTCGAGGACCGCGCTGACCGGCAATCTACCGATGAACTCGGGTATGAACCCGAATTTTATCAGATCCTGAGGCTGCGCCTGGCTCAGCAGGTTAATGTCCCGATGGCCGCCGATGCCGATCGTTTTGGAGTTCTTCTCCTCCTCGGGCAGGAACCCCATGGATTTCTTGCCTACGCGCCGGCCGATGACTTTTTCCAGCCCCACGAATGCGCCCCCGCAGATGAACAGAATGTTGGTGGTATCCACGGGCGTGAATTCCTGGTGCGGATGCTTGCGGCCTCCCTGGGGCGGCACATTGGCAACCGTGCCTTCCAGGATCTTGAGCAGGGCCTGCTGCACACCCTCGCCGGAAACATCCCGCGTGATGGACGGGTTTTCGTCTTTCCGGCAGATTTTATCTATCTCGTCAATATATATGATGCCTTGCTGGCAGCGTTGGACGTCTCCGTCGGCGGCTTGCAGGAGTTTGAGAATGATGTTCTCGACATCTTCGCCGACGTAGCCGGCCTCGGTCAGGGTAGTGGCGTCCACGATGGCGAAGGGCACGTCCAGGATACGCGCCAGGGTCTGCGCCATGAGGGTTTTGCCGGTGCCGGTGGGGCCGATCAGCAGGATATTGGATTTGGAAAGCTCTACGTCGGAGTTCCGCATCCGGTTCATGTGGATGCGCTTGCAGTGATTGTAGACGGCCACCGCCAGTTTCTTTTTGGTGGCCTCTTGCCCGATGACGTACTGATCCAGATGCTCCTTCACTTCCAGGGGCTTGGGGATCTTGTGCGGCAGGCTATTGGGCTGGTCGACCTTGTCGTCGTCCAAAATCGAGTTACACACTGCGATACATTCATCGCAGATGTAAGCTCGGGGGTAATCACTGGGGGATGAGATGAGCTTCCCGACTACGTCTTGGCTTTTGTGACAGAATGAACATCGCAGGGCCTCATCGGATCCGGCACGCTTCACGCAGTTGCCTCCTCTAGCCCCGGGCGGATGGCACCCGGGAAGTGCGCTTCACCCTTACGGCCTACTGGGTGGAAGAACAGGGTCAATTCCATTATCACCCGAAAGCGGGGTTTTAAGCAATGTGCCTCGCGATTGGAAAAAGTACTGGCTGGTTCAAAATCCGAATCGTGGGGCAGGCCCGCGGCCTGCGGGGGCCTCCCAGGCCGCCAGAGCCGCCTGACAGGCCGGCTGCGGGCAGAATTGCCCGCCCTACGGCGCCAAGGCCCACACCGTGCCGCCGTTCGCAACGCCGCCTTCATAGGTTGTGCCGTAGAGCCGGGTGCCGACAAGCATGATATTGGATGGGCTGCCAGGGCCACAGCACGAGAACTTGTATAGCACTTGTTTTATCCAAGCTGCGCTGGAGCTGGCCGGCGGGATCAGCGCGTAGACCGTGAACCCGGAATTCTCGGTCCCGGCAGTGACTCCGAACAGTATGCCGCCGGGCCCGATCGCGAGACTCCCGGATGGCCTATAGCCCTGGCCTGGCGGGAAATCGGCGAGGATCGTCTCGGTCCACGAGCCTCCAGGCACGGTTGGCGGCGCCAGCATATATGCCGTGCCGCAGCCGTCGTCGCTTCTTCCACAGGCGTCTACATTCCCGCCCCAGCCGGTTACCCCGTAGAGCACCGAGCCACCACCGCCCGGCACCTCGCCGATCGCCACGCCTCCAGGACGCGAACCATCCGTCCCGCCCTGAAAGGCATAGGGAACTGTTTTGGTCCAGGCGCCGCCGGTGGATGCCGGCGGCGTCAACGCAAATATCGTGCCGCAGCCCCGGTAACCGAACCCGTAAGGACAGTTGTCGCTGCCACCGTAAACCGTGTTGCCGTAGAGCACCCCGCTAAGGTCCATCACCAGATTTTCGGGTGTAATGCCGTCGCTGAAGCCGGTGAAGGTGTAAAGCAAATTGAAGTTCCATGTACCGCCCGGCCGTGCGGGTGGCGTCAGGGAAAACACGGTGCCACAACCGGTAGAGGCGACCCCATTGGAGCTGCAGGCGCTGTTCGCACCCCCGTACGCGGCTGTGCCATAGAGCACTCCGCCAGCGCCGATGACCATGGGAGATTGCGGTCCACCGCCATCGGTCCCACCCGTGAAGTTATATAAGATCTTCTCGGTCCAAGAGCCGCCGGGGCTCGCGGGCGGCGTCAATGAGAAAACCGTTCCGCAGCCCGCGTCAAACAGGATTACAGTGCAGGGGCCTGCACCGCCGGCATAAGTAACGCCGTAGATCACTCCGGCATTGTCCATCGCCAGCCCGCCCGGATCGGATCCGTCGGGGGCGCCCTGGAAAGTGTATAGCGCGCTTTCGGTCCAAACGCCATCCGCCGTAGCCGGCGGGATCGCTTCGTAAACGGTGCCGCAGCCGTTGTAGCAATTGGTGAAACTGCCGCTCTCGGAGGTCGTGCCGTAAAGCTGCCCCGCCGGGCCGGCGATCACACCCGACCCGGGATACAGTCCGTACTCGGATTGTCCGAAGCTGTAGTAAGTCAGCGTCAGCGGCGATTGAGCCGGGGCTGATGCGGTGAAAAGCGGGAGCGCGAGGAACAGCGCTGTAACGGTGAATTCAGGGCGGCGAATGCTCATATTTCCCTCCTGAAACACGATTCTGGACCTGCAATCAACCGGTGTCAACGATAGCGGTACTGGGAGCGCCGCGGCCGCCGGCTTACGACTGGGTTTCGAGATGTTTGAGGCGGGCGTCGAGCACTTCTTCAACGCGGCGCAACTCCGCGCGCCAAGTTTCCTTGAGGTCTTCGAAGCGCTGGTCCGAGCGCCGCTCCAGGTCGTCGAAGCGCCGCTGCATGTCGTCGAACCGCTGGTCAGACCGCCGCTCCATGGCTTCGAAACGCTGGTCCGACCGCCGTTCCATGCCGTCCAACCGCTTGCTTAAATCCGACAGCCGGGAGTTGTTGATCAGAATGCCAACCAGGACCGCCAAGGTCGGCACGCTCACAGTCAGGATGGCTTGCACGGTGTCCATAACGGCACCCTCAGTCTATCACAGCGGGACAACGCCGCCTATGGAACGCGCTTGACGATGAGTTCGAGAGTTTGCCCCAAGTCTTGCACCTCAACCTGGAACTTGATGGTATTGGCGTCCACCACGTTTCCCTTGTAGTCGACCCTGGCTTCCTGGCCTCCCATGTTCACCGTGAGATGGAACGACAGATTGTCCCCATCTACCTTTCCGCCCTCGATGGTGGACTTGCCGAACATGTTGCTGGTGGTTTCGCCGGTGAGCTTGTTGCCATCGGCCTTGAAGACGAAAGTCCGTTCTATGGTTCCGTTCTGGGTTTCGGCGCTCCCTTTCCAAGTGCCGCTCACATCGGCGGCCGAGGCGGTCAGGGCGAAAGCCGCCATCAAAACCCATAGCCATTTCATGGTAATCACTCCTCTGTTTTGCCTGCGTGCTCGAACAGGAAACTGAGCGTCTTCTCGGTCTGGATATGCGAGGCGATGCGCCCCAGCGTCCCGTCTTTCTCAAAGCGCAGGCGCATGGCGGGGAATGGCTCCCGCTGTTGGCGCGCCATGCGCTCCACCTCGCGGTCCACCTCGTCCCGCGTGGCGCCGATGGATTCGCGCTCGGAAATGCGCTGCAACAGCATGGAGGCCTTCACCTCGCGCAACGCCTTATCGTGCTGGTTTTCCTTTAACTTCTTCCAGTCCAGGTTGAGCGACTTGAGGTCCACACCCTGCCCGCTGAATGCGCGCTCGACGCGGCTCTTGATCTGCCGGTCGATGAAGGTTTCCGGCACCGGGAAGTCATGCATGTCGACGAGCTTGTCCACCAGCTTATTCTTGGCCTCCTGCTGGGCTTCGAACTGATTCTGGGCGAAAAGGGATTTACGCACGGCTTCGCGCAACTCGTCGACCGTGCGGTAATCGCCCAGATCCTGGGCGAATTCGTCGTTGATTTCGGGCAATTCCTTGCGCCGGATGCCTTTCACATGCGCGCGGAAGCGCACCGTTTTTCCGGACAGCTTGGGCTGCCCGTAATCCTCGGGATAGTGAACGTCGAACTCCTTCTCTTCGCCGGGATTCATGCCGCGCAGATTTTCACTGAAGTCTTCCAGAGTGTCTCCTCCGCCCACTTCCAGCGTCATCTCATCCTGCTTCACCGGCGGACCCTCCACGGCGCTCAGGCTTTCGAGCGACAAGACCGCGAAATCGCCATCCTGGACGGGCCGGGGATCTTCGTTGATGTACTCGGCCTTTTGCTGCCGCAGTTCCTCGATGCGCTTGGCCACGTCTTCGTCGCCGATCTGCGGGTCGCGATAGGGCACGGTCAGGCCCTTATAGTCGAGCAGTTCAATTTGCGGCACGACTTCGAATTCGGCCTTGAAGCGCAACGGCTCGCCGGCTTCGAAATGCACCTCGGTGATGTCGGGCTGTCCGACGACTTTCAGGTCTTCCGCCTCGAAGCGGTTCTGCAGGTACTTGGGGATAATGCTCTCCAGCACCTTTTGCCGGATATCGCCGGCGAAGTGCTGGCGGATGATGGAGGCGGGGGCCTTTCCGGGCCGGAAGCCGGGCAACTTGGCACGCTGCTGGACCTTGGCTACCGCGCGGCCGGTTTCGGCTTCGACTTCCTCGACGGGCACGGTAATTTCCAGGGAGTGCTTACAACCTTCTACTAAAGCCAATGGGATTTACCTCGGAATCGAACTAAAGCTCATGATAGCGCGCTTCGCGCGCGGGTTCTGGGTGCTGGGTTCTGGGTGCTGGACGGCGGGCCGGCTATGCGGTGTCAATGTGGATCAGTTCGACCTTCCACGGATAGCGCCCCAGATCCAACCGCGCCACGGTTACCGGAAGCTTGAATCGCCTGGGACCGGCGCTCCCCGGATTCACATACAGCACGCCGGAGCGTTCGTAGCTCCCCGGCTTGTGTGAGTGGCCGCTCACCACGATGCCGAACCCGGCGGCGGCGGGGTCCAGATCCAGTTCGTTCAGGTCGTGCAGGACATAGATCAGGACCGGGCCGGCTTCGGCGACCGCGGTTGCCGGCAAGGCGGAAGCCCAAGCCCCTTTGTCGATGTTCCCGCGGATAGCCACCAGCGGGGCGATGGCTCGGAGGGCGTCCAGGATCTCGGGCTTGCCCACGTCGCCGGCATGGATAATAAGATCCGAGCCCGCCAGCGCGCGCAGCGCTTCGGCGCGCAGCAGTCCGTGCGTATCCGAGATGAAGCCGATGCGAGTGATATTAGAGACTATAATATCTGTAAATGACAATATGCCGGTCCAGGCGTCAATTCCTGGGCGTTTTGACAGCGGCCGTGCCCGTTGCGCGCCACGCGATCGCAGAGCCTCAGCCCGCGGCCGCCCCGCTGGCATTTCCCGTGGTCGACTACCACGTTCACCTGAATTCCTCGTTTTCCCTCGCGGATGCCGTGGCGCTTTCCCAGAAAACGAACGTGAAGTTCGGCATCGCGGAACACGCCGGCACGAAGGCGAACGACTACCCGTCCATTGCTTCGAACGACGACGAACTGCGCGCGTGGGTGGCGAAACTGGCCGGCCAGCCCGTGTACAAAGGCATCCAGACGGAATGGATCGACTGGATGAGCTGCTTTTCCAAGGAATCGCTCGGCGAGATCGACTACGTGCTCTCGGACGCCATGACCATGCCGGGCGCCGATGGACGCCGGACCAAGATGTGGCTGCACGGCTTCGACGCGGGCGATGCCACCGAGTTTATGGATCGGTATGTGCGCTGGAACGTGCAGGTTATCGAGAAGGAGCCGCTGGATATCTTTTCGCACCCGACCTGGCTGCCGCCGCCGCTCGACCTGCGCGCCGAGGAACTGTGGACGGAAGAGCGCATGAAACCGATCATTCGGTCTTTGCGGCGCACCGGGACCGCCGTGGAGATCGATTCGGCGTTCCACATTCCCAGCCTGGCGTTTCTGCGCATGGCCAAGGATGCTCACCTGAGATTCTCATTCGGATCGAATAGCGGCAGCGGTCCGGCGCGGGGCATCGATTTTTGCATCGAGCGGGCCAAGGCCATGGGATTGACGGCGGCGGATATCTTTACCCCAGCCAAGGGAAACCGGAAGCCGTTCCTGCGCCGCAAGGCCTGAGCGCGCGCAGAATCCCGCTATAATCGCGAGTGCGGAGGACAGCATGAAATACCTGGTGCTCTGGCGGCTGGAAGTGTCGCGTCTCGGCCCCGAGATGATCGCAGCGGTGATGAAGCAGTCCGCGTATGGGCAGAAATTGGAGGCGGACGGAAAGCTGGAATGCCGCTACCACATCGTAGGCAGGCATGGCGGTGCCTGGATCTACAAAGCGGCATCCAACGAAGAACTGGAGCGCCTGCTGGCCATGGCGCCGGTGTACAACTTCGCGCACTACGAGATCCTGCCGCTGGCCGAAATGGCCGATCCGGCGGCAGTGCTGGGCAAGAACGGTTAACGCGGCCGGCTCAAAGCCTGATCCCATAGAGGTCGCCTTTCGAATCGGACAGAGGCCATGGGTTACCTGAAAGCAGCCGGCTACGATCCGGAGGGACTTCTGGACCTATTCTCGAAGCTCGCCTACGAACATCCCGCTTGGGCGCAGGCGATCGATTCGGAAGATTTGCTGAACCAGCGGAGCGCGATCGAAGGCGAAGAACCGCCGCCCGGTGGGCTGGCGACGCGACATTGCCAACCGATAATGGCAATTAAGGTCGTCGCCAGGCCATTCAACGAGTGGTACGCTTCAGCCAGCGGCGGAGGAAGACAGTGTTTCCGATATTCGGCGAATCTCTGGTATAGTTTGGTCAGGTCTCTCGGAATCGAGACATTTGTCCGCTGAGGGGTTCCTGCAATTAAGCAAATCGAGCCTCGGGCGGGCTTGACTGGGGCGGACCTCTTGGAAACGCTACGGCGCAGGATCCATAGTCTTTACCGGCCGACAATACCGTCATGGAGTGCATTGAGTCCTAGCGAGCAACTCGCGGCCAGGGCGTTGCACCCTGTTGTGGTGGTTTCACTGGCGTGGGTGGGGCTGTGGTACGGTCTGATCCCGCGTTTGCCAAAACTGCCCAGCGCCGTGCTCAGCGGCAGCGTCGGCGTCGCCTTGCTCGTGTCGCTCGGCCTCCTCTGGCGCGGACACGTGCGCAAGGCGACCTGGGTCTTCATAATCGCGCAATGGTGCTGGGGGGCCGTCATGGCTGTGCTGTACGGGGGCATCCACAGCGTGGCCCTGATCAGCTTTGTGCCAGGCTTAGTGACCGCCGCGATCCTGTTGGGAAAGAAGGTGGCGATGTGGGGCGCCCTGGGGTTTTTGGCATTCACCCTGTCGCTGGCCGTGCTCGAGGCGACCGGCCTGCACGTGTCGCCGTATTCCCCCCTGCCGCCGCTGCTGCTCTGGATAGGGGTCCCGGTGACCGGCCTCATCGCGGCTCTGCCTCTGAACGAATTGCTCCGCTTCCTGAGAGAATCTCTGGATATTGTGCAGCGGCAACTGGATGCGCTCCGCAGTTCCGGCCAGTCTTTGCGCGAAAGCGAAGCTAGATACCGTGCCATCCTGGAGTCCGTGCGCGACGGTATTGTAGTCGCCGACGCGCAAACCGGACAGATCCTCAGTATTAACCCGGCTGCGGAGCGTCTCGCCGGGAACCGCATCGAAGAATTGCAGAGCCTGCTGACATCCGAATTGGGGCGCGCGGCGCCGCGCGACTTCTCCGGGCTCGTCGAAGCCGAGGTCACACGGAGCGAAGGAGACTCGACACCGGTTGAGCTTTCATCGGCAGTGGTTCCGTTAAGCGAGGACCGGCGGCTCCTGGTGGGCGTATTTCGCGATATCTCGGAACGGAAAGCGGCCGAGTTGGAGCGCTCCAAACTGGAGGACCGCATCCGGCAGGCGCAAAGGCTGGAGACCGTGGGTAGACTGGCTGGTGGCGTGGCTCATGACTTCAATAACCTGTTGACCGTAATCAACGGCTTCAGTCAATTGGTTCTTGACCGGTTGCCGTCGGGCGACGCGAATTGGGCCGCCTTGGAGGAGATCCGCAAAGCGGGCGATCGGGCCGCCGCCTTGACTCGGCAGTTACTGGCGTTCAGCCGGAAGCAGATCGCTCAGCCCAAGCCTCTGGACCTGAATGTCTTGTTGGTGGACATGCAACCCATGCTGCGGAGCTTGGTTAACGAAGAGATCGAGCTGTTACCGCGGCTGGCCACAGCCCTGCCTTCAATCGAAGCGGACCCCATCCACATGCACCAAGTGGTTGTCAACCTGGTCACCAACGCGCGCGATGCAATGCCCAAGGGCGGCAAACTGATTGTCGAGACCACGGCTTTGGACCTGGACGCCGGCGATGCGGATGCGCCTCCCGATCTGCGGCCTGGATTGTATGTGGTGCTCTCCGTGAGCGATGACGGTGAGGGAATGGATGAAACAGTGCGCCGCCGCCTGTTTGAGCCGTTTTTTACGACAAAGGAAGTGGGCAAGGGAACGGGGCTCGGGCTCTCAACGGTCTACGGCATCGTGCAGCAAAGCCGTGGCGCTATCACTGTGGACAGCCAACCAGGCAAAGGGAGCACCCTCCGGGTCTATCTGCCTGCGCGCAAGGAGCCGCTCCCGGCCGGCGAGCCTGCCTCGCTGGACCCGCTCTCCGGGTCGGAGACAATCCTCGTTGTGGAGGACCATGACGACGTCCGAAAGCTGATCGTTCAGATTCTGCGCGCGCACGGCTATCGTGTCCTGGAGGCAGCCAATGGCGACCAGGCGCTCGACGAGGCCGCGCGCCACCCGGAGGTGCTGCACCTTATAATCACCGACGTGGTGATGCCGGGCATGCCCGGACCGGAATTGGCGCGGCGGCTCACATCGGTTCATCCTGGGACCAGAATCCTGTTCACCTCCGGCTACTCCGAAACCAGAAAGGGCCTGGAGAGTTCGGTGCCGTACATCGCGAAGCCATTCACGCCGGCCAGCTTGGTGGGAAAGGTGCGCGAAGTTTTGGCCGGCGAAATTCAGGAACCGGATAAGAACTGATCGGCCCCGATTCTTCCGGCACTCCGCGCAGGGGCAGATCTCGCGTAGGTGCTACCGGCTCCACGTTTAAGGGTCGGCATAATCGGACGCTCGCGTGGACTTGGGCGACCGAGATTCCGATTCGCAGAGCATGGACCCGCATGGCCACGGTCGGCAACCGACCGACGCCGGCAGTTGCCTCGTGAACGCCTCCATAGGCTGCGCGAAAACTCGCTCGACCGGCCCGGACTCGACCAGCCGGCCCTCCCGCAGGACGCCGGCTGTTTGGCACAGGCTCAGCACCGGCTCGAGATTGTGCGAGACATATAGAATCGCCATCGCAAGTTCGCGGTTGAGACGGCGGAACAGCTCCAGGATTTCCATCTGGGATAGCGCATCCAAGGCGCTCGTGGGTTCGTCGGCCATGGCAATCGCCACGCGTTGCGCCTGGCCCACGCTCAGTTGGCGTGGGTAGGAACGCAAGATGGATTCATCGGCCGGCAGACCCATATCGGCCAGAAGTTGGCAAGCGGTGGACGACATTGACAATTTCGACCGCCTCCGCTCTTTCCAGTGCACGCTAGATCACGATGAATGGCAACGCAGGCAAGGGTAATTCCCGTGTCCCCCCCATCCGCCCGCGCTGTACCTGATGCGGATGGGGTCCGAGCGCGCCGGCGCGATCGTAAATCGTCTTAGCCACGCGCTGTGCAGCGTCTGGGTTGTCTGCCCGGCGACCCGGCGTTTCGTAGCCGATAACATACTTTATCGTCTAGTAAAAGGAGCACCCATCATGTTTACGCCCCGTGCGCGCTCGCTCTGGTATCGTGTAATGCATGGCAGACTCAGACCATCTTTTACGCCCCTTGACCGCTCGATTTGGTATCGAGTCCTCCATGGCGGACCCAGACCATCTCGCTGTGCTTAGCCTCGGCGTTCCCGCATGGAACCTTTGGCGTTCCACAAGGTCTATGATTTGGCCGGACCTAAGCAAGGCAGATCTTCGCGGGGACTCTACAAGTAGTGAATCACGGGTTCGCCGTAGGGCTATTCTGATCAGGGCATCGAAGATAATGGACGAGCGAAATGTCCGCCAGTCACACATGCGAGGTGCGGCCATTCGTGCAGCATGCCTGAACTGGAAGGATCTTAATCTGGCGAATTTCAACGGGCGCAGTTTTCGCCACGCCAACTTCCAGGCGGCCAATCTCCAAGGCTCGAACCTCAGCGGTACCGACTTAACTGAAGCAAACTTGAGTGGATCTGATCTTAGTGGCGCGAGGCTCATCCATGCGGATCTTCGCGGGGCTGATTTGCACTTGGCGAGGCTTGTCCGAGCGGATCTCAGAAATGCTGACCTCCGCGGAGTTGATCTAACACACGGGGCAGACCTAACTGATGCAGATCTCCGTGCCGCCGAACTTGGCCACGCCGACTTGACCGGCGCAAACCTCGAGGGAGCGACTCTCAGGGGGGCAAGCCTGGATCGAACGGACTTTAACGGTGCACGCCTTCACGGCGTTGACTTTGGAGAGGCGCGTTTGGGTTGGGCCAATTTTTCGGACGTCGATCTTAGCGGAGCGAAGGGCCTCGATAGAATCGATCATCTGGCACCCTCTAGTATCGGCATCGATACACTCTTTCGTTCTCAAGGGAACATTCCTGAGGTCTTTTTGCGCGGTTGTGGTGTGCCCGAACAATTGATCGTCTATGCACGTTCGCTGATCGGCCAGGCAATTGAGTTTTACTCTTGCTTTATCAGCTATTCTAGCCATAACCAGGCTTTCGCCGAGCGCCTCCATGCCGACCTGCGCGCGAAGGACTTGCGGTGCTGGTTTGCGCCTGAGGACTTGAAGATCGGCGATCGTTTCCAGGAACGCATAGAAGAATCCATCCGCCTTTTCGACAAAGTCGTGATCGTTTTATCTGAGGCCTCTGTACAGAGCCGCTGGGTCGAACGCGAAGTGAACGCGGCGCGGGAGCGCGAGGACCGGGATGATCGGACAGTGCTATTTCCGATCCGAATAGACGACGCGGTGATGAACACTTCCCAGGCTTGGGCAGCCGACGTTCGTCGTTCGCGCCACATCGGAGATTTCCGTGGCTGGGAGACCCATTCATCTTATCAGAAAGCTTTCGAGCGGCTCCTGCGTGACCTACAAGTGCAGAGCGATTACGGCGCGCCTGCTTGATGCCGTAGCGTGAGCCCCTTTTGTTTTCAACTTCCTATAATCGGCGATTATGTAAACTCACCGCAAAACAACATCCCGACCCCGTACGACCCGCGCCCCTCACCCCTTAATCACCCCCATAGGCCGCAACCGCGCCACCTTGCGCGCCAAGCCCGCGTTGTGGACCACCTCGATCACCTCGTCCACATTCTTATACGCCTCCGGCAGCTCTTCCAAAATCCCGTCGCGCGTCTCGCTGCGCACCAGGATGCCGGCATCCTCCAGCTTCTTGGTTTCCTGCCGTGCGTCTTTCCCCTTGCGCACGGCGGTACGGCTCATCAGCCGGCCCGCGCCGTGGCACACGCTGCCGAACGTTTCGCGCATGGCGCCCTCGGCGCCTACCAGCACCCACGATGCGGTCCCCATGCTGCCCGGCACGAAGACCGGCTGCCCCACGGGCCGGTATTCCAGCGGGATCTCGCGATGCCCGGCGGGGAAGGCGCGCGTGGCGCCCTTGCGATGCACCAGCAGGTCGCGCTTGGTTCCGTCCACTTCGTAGCGTTCGCGCTTGGCGATGTTGTGGCACACGTCGTAGATCAGATCCAACCGCGCGCTATCGCCGAAGATGCGCCGAAAAGCTCCGCGCAGGAAGTGCAGGATGCCCTGCCGGTTGGCCCAAGCGAAGTTGGCGGCCGCGCACATGGCCCCCAGATACGCCTGTCCTTCGGGCGCGCGGATGGGGCAGCAGGCAAGCTGCCGGTCGGGCAGCGCGATGCCATAGTTGGGCATCACCTTGTTCATCTCGGCGACGTAATCGGTGCACACCTGGTGGCCCAGCCCGCGCGAGCCGGAGTGAATCAGCACCACCACCTGTCCGGCGGCGATGCCGAAGGCGCGCGCCGCGGCTTCGTCGTGGATCTCCTCCACGTATTGCACTTCCAGAAAATGATTGCCGCTGCCGAGCGTGCCCAACTGCGGCATGCCGCGCTCCTTGGCGCGCGCCGACACCGCCACGGGGTCCGCGCCATCCAGCGCGCCGCCCGCCTCTGTGAAGCGCGCATCGCGCTCCTCGCCGTAGCCATTCTGGGCCATCCAGCCTGCGCCATGCGCCAGCACGCCATCCAGGTCGCGTGGGCCGATCTTGATGAAGCCCGAGCCGCCCGCGCCGCAGGGCACATCGCGAAAAATCTGGTCCACCAGGACGCGCAGCTTGGGACGCACGTCTTCGGCCGCGAGAGTGGTCCGCACCAGACGCACGCCGCAGTTGATGTCGAACCCCACGCCGCCGGGCGACACCACGCCGTCGGCGAAATCCATGGCCGCCACGCCCCCGATCGGGAATCCGTAGCCTTGATGAATGTCGGGCATCGCCAGGCTGGGGCCCGCGATTCCGGGGAGCGTCGCCACGTTCATGGCCTGTTCCAGCGACAGGTCTTTGCGGATCTGCGCCATCAGCGCTTCGCTGGCGTAAACTACCACGTCGGTGCGCATGCCGCGCCGCTCGTCGCGCGCGATGCGGTACCGGCAGGCGTCCAGGGCTTCGACTTGGATTTCGTCGGGCATCAGATATCCAGGTAGACTTCCGCCATCCAGCCGCCGTCGCTCTGGGCGATTTTCAACTGGTGCCAGGTCACCGCTTTCACGATCAGCTTCGACGGATGCCGCGAGCCGTCCCGCGGTTCGCCGAGTGCAGCCGCGCGGATGCTGTCCGGCGCCAGGTGCAGGATGCGGAAATCCCGCAGCGCGATGCGCCGGCCATCGAACCAGTAAAGCACTTCACTCAGCCAGTTCACCAGCAGCGATTCATAATCCGAGCCCGTCGCCGACAATGCATATTCTATCCTCGGAGCGACTTCCCCGATCTCGCACGCAATCGAAAGCATAGCCACTGCCGCGTTGGCAAACAACTCTGCTAGCGTTCCGCCAAAGACGCGAAATCCGATGTCCGCGGGATGCTCGAGGATTTCGAACATGCTCCCATTGTTACAAAACACGGTGGGCTGCGCCCGCCTGAGTCGGCTACGCCCGGCGCGATGGCACGAGTGCCCTGTCACTTAATTTTCGCAAAGATGACATTCTGCATAAATAGTGGGGCAGGCCCTCGGCCTGCGGCGGCCTCCCAGGCCGCCATTCCGGGCGACATGCGGGTCCAGGGGACCCGCGCAGGCCAAGGGCCTGCTCCACTATTTATGCAGACCCATCGACAACTCTAAACTAAGTGGCATGGGGTATGGGTGCCCACGCCACGTCGCGCGTTATAATTGCACCTGAATGGATGTATACGAAGAATTGGTGCGCTTGCGCAAGCTCGGGCAGAAATGCGCGATTGCCACCATCGTGCAGGTGCGCGGATCCATTCCCAGCTACGAAAGCGCCAAGCTGCTGGTGCGGGAAGACGGTTCCATGATCGGCACCATCGGCGGCGGGTGCGTGGAAGCCGAGGTGTGGAACGCGGCGCGCGAGGTGATGCAGACGGAACAGCCGAAACACCTCAGTTTCAATCTCGGGCAGGAAGCAGCTTACGACAACGGCCTGATCTGCGGGGGCCAGCTCGATGTCTTCGTGGAGCCCGTGTTGCCCGTGCCGGGAGCGTTCATCTTCGGCGCGGGGCACATCTCGAAGAGCATTTCCAAAGTGGCCAACCTGGCCGGCTTCTCCACCACAATTATCGATAACCGCGCGAACTTCGCCAACCGCGACCGCTTTCCCGAAGCCGCCGGGATTTACGCGGAGGAATACGAAGACGTTTTCGCCAAGCTGGCCGTCAACGAGACCAGTTACCTGATCATTGTCACGCGCGGCCATCGCGACGATATGCGGGTGTTGCGTTGGGCGGTGACCACCAGCGCGCGGTACATCGCCATGATCGGCAGCAAGCGGAAAGTCATCAACGTGATCCGCGAACTGGAGAAGAATGGCATCGCGCCGGAGAGCTTTGAGCGCGTGTTCGCGCCCATGGGATTGGAGATCGGGGCCATCTCGCCGGAGGAGATTGCCGTGTCGGTGGTGGCCGAGATGATTGCGGTGCGGCGCAACGCGGAGTCGGGCTGGCGGGCGCTCTCCAAGTCGGTTTTTTCCGACGAATCCCTGCGCGCGCTGCTGGTGAAGTGACTGCCGGGCTCATCTTGGCGGCGGGTGAATCGCGCCGTATGGGATCGCCAAAAGCGCTGCTGGAATTTCAGGGGGAGACGTTTCTGGACCGGCTGATCGGCCTGTTTTCGCGGCATTGTTCGCCCGTGATTGCGGTCCTGGGCGCGCAGGCGGAGGACGTTCGCGCGGGATTGCGCAGGGGCGGGGAAGCGCTGGTGGTGGAGAATCCGGATTACCGGCTGGGCCAACTGACCTCGATGCAATGCGGTCTGCGTGCGGCGCCTGCCGGGGCGGAGGGCGTTTTGTTTACGCTGGTGGATCATCCCGCGGTGTTGCCGGGCACGCTTGCGGCGTTGCTGTCCCCCGCGGCGACGGCGCCATTGCGCGTTCCGCGATATAACGGCCGGCGCGGGCATCCCATCTGGTTTTCCAAGGCTCTCATACCGGAGTTTCTGGCGTTGCCGGTTACATCGGCGGCGCGGGAAGTGGTAACTCGGCACGCGGGCGAGATCGCCTACATCGACGTGGACGATCCGGGGATTCTGGCCGATGTGGACGATCCGGAGGCTTACCGGCGGTTGGTGGGGGGCCTCGCATGACTATGCCATGCCGGAGGCGAGCTTCGCTCGCAGTGGGATCGGCGACGTGGCGCACGCTCTCAGCGTGCCGCGACGACACTCCTGTCGTCGCACCGGGCGTAGCCCGGCTACGGCGAGCTTCGCTCGCCGGCGATGGCAAGAGTGCCATCGCGGCACGCATGGGTGCGTGCGCCACGTCCTACGGTGCATTATGAAGCGGGCGGCGAAGTGGCTGGCTATCGCACTCGGTGTCTTGTTAGCGATAGGCATAGCGGCGCCATACTTGAGCGGCAACCGGTTGGCGCCACGGATTCGGGCGGCGCTCGAAAACGCGATGGGCCGCAAGGTGGATCTCGGCGCGGTACACTTCAGCCTGTTTATGGGACCGGGCTTCGCGGTCGACAACGTAGTGATTCACGAGAATCCCGCCATCGGCATTGAGCCGGTCGCATACGTGGGCACGCTCGCCGCCGTGCCGCGCATCGCTTCGCTATTCGGTGGACACCTGGAATTTGCGTCCATCCGGCTGGACGACGCAACCATCAACCTGGCCAAAACCGGCGACCCCTCCGAGCCGGGCCATTGGAACTTCGAACCGCTGCTGAACCGCTCCGTGATCCGTGCCATTCCCGAATTGCACGTGCGCTCGGGACGCATCAACTTCAAGTTCGGCGATACCAAATCGGTCTTCTACCTGACCAACACAGACCTGGATATTGCGCCGCCAGGGCGCGGCGCGGCGGCCTGGAGCGTGGACTTCACCGGTCAACCGGCGCGTACCGACAAGCCGGCACACGGCTTCGGCGACTTCCTGGCGCGCGGCCGCTGGACGCCCACCGGCGGCGGCCGCCTGGATTTGGACGTGCGCCTGGAGAAGAGCGCCATCAGCGAGATCATCGAGCTGCTGCACGGCCACGACGCCGGCATTCATGGTACGGTTTCGGCTCACATGCGGTTGGCTGGGCCGCTCGACGATATCCGCATCACCGGCAACATCGACGCGGAGGATGTGCATCGCTGGGATCAGATGCCCCCTTACGGGAAGCAGCGCTGGCCCCTGCGGCTGGCGGGGCGGCTCAACTTGCCGGCGCAGACCGTCGAAATGGAATCCAGCACCGCGGGCGGCCAGACACTGCCGCTGGCAGTGCGATTCCGCTGCG
>Ga0302325_10005951_pt1 | contig 27599 bp, 29 predicted proteins | sample Palsa_T0_2_FD_201948 | JGI IMG/M metagenome (GOLD analysis project Ga0302325, IMG submission 201948) | Peat permafrost microbial communities from Stordalen Mire near Abisko, Sweden - Palsa_T0_2 | ecosystem: Environmental > Terrestrial > Soil > Palsa > Peat permafrost | place: Sweden: Abisko... | reverse complement strand
AAAGCCAACGGCCTGCTTGATCAGCGTGAAGCCTTCCTTGGCTTCTTTCATCTTGGCCATGTTCTCCGCGTAGTCTTGCGGCGTTTGGCCAGCCATGGGGAACCGCACGCCGCCGTTGTAGGCGCGCACGCGGTCGCGAATCTTGCCGCCCAGCAGTTTATAAACCGGCACGCCGGCCACCTGCCCAGCGATATCCCAGAGAGCCATCTCGATGGCGCTGACCGCCGACCCCCAGGGTTTGAACGCGCCCAGCCGGCGGATCTTCAGCATCACCCGCGCCACGTCCGTTGGGTCCTCGCCCAGAACGTAGTCTTTGTAAAAGAGCACCATCGGCTTGAGATAAGGCTTGGTCGACTCGACTTGGCCGTATCCGGAAACGCCCTGATCCGTGACAATGCGAATGACCGGATTCTTGCCGATGATGGCGCATCTAAGATCGGTGATCTTGATGGCGGGACGCCGAGTGCTCTTTTCGAGGGGCAGCGCCATTGTTGCCCCACCCGTCGACAGTGCTGCGATAAATCCTCTTCGGGTCCAATCGAACATGACTTCCCCCCGTTAGAAGATATCGCGAATCAACGAGGTGGTGTGGTTGGGCTGGGGCGGCTGGTGGGATTTGAACCCACGACATCCAGAACCACAATCTGGCGCTACTACCGACTGAGCTACAGCCGCCGTATTCCGTCAGTTTAACATTCGGCGGTTACATGAGGCTGATGGGATCGACGTCAATGACGAGCGAGGTGGCTTTCCATTTTTCCTTTTCGGCGAAGGAGCGGAGTTTTTTCAAAGTGTCGCGCAGGGTGGTACGACGGGCGGCTTTGAGCAAAATTTGGTAGCGGAATTCGCTCTTGACCCTTAGCACGGGAGCCTCGGCTGGACCCATCACGCGAATACCTTCGGGTTGGGGGTCGAGCAGGTAGCCGAGCTGGGTGGCCATGCGAAGGGCTTCCTCCTGCTTATCGGCGCGCACGATGATATTGGCGAAAGCGGAAAACGGGGGATAGCGCAGCCACTTGCGAAATTCGATTTCCTTTTGGTAAAAGCCTTCGTAGTCTTGAGCGGCGGCAAAACGGATGGCGTAGTGATCGGGATTGAGAGTTTGAATCACCACGCGGCCGGGTGTATCGCCGCGGCCGGAACGCCCGGCGGCTTGGGTGAGGAGTTGAAAGGTGCGCTCAGCGGCGCGGAAATCGGGAATGCTGAGACCTATATCGGCGAGGACGACGCCGACAAGGGTGACATTCGGAATATCGTGGCCTTTGGCGATCATTTGAGTGCCGACGAGAATGTCGATCGCGTTGCCACGAAAATCGCTAAGAATGTTTTCGAATGCGCCTTTCGCTCCGGCGCTGTCACGATCAAGGCGGGCGATGCGGGCGGTGGGCAGATATTCATGCAGCTCAGTTTCGACGCGCTCGGAACCGGTGCCGAGGAATTGGATCTGATCGCTGGAACACTTAGGGCAGACAGTGGGAACTTTGGCGGCGAATCCGCAGAGATGGCACAGCATGCGGCGTTCGCCGCGGTGATAAGTGAGGACGATGGAGCAGTTTTCACACATCATGCGATCGCCACACTTGCGGCAGACCATGAAACTGGAGAAACCGCGGCGGTTGAGCAGCAACATGGTTTGTTCGCGCTGTGCCAGGCGTTTGGCGATTTCGTTCAACAGAGTTCGGGAAAAGGTGGCCTGGCGCTTGGTTTCGAGAAACTCGACACGCATGTCGACGATTTCCACCTCGGGCATGGGCCGCTGTGCAATGCGTTCCGGCAGACGCAACATTTCGTACTTGCCTTGATCGGCGTTGTGGCGCGTTTCGACGGCGGGCGTGGCAGAACCGAGGACGGCTACGGCGCCAGCGTTTCGGGCGCGCACTAAGGCCACATCGCGACCGTGATAGCGCGGAGTTTCCTGTTGCTTATAGCTGCCATCGTGCTCTTCGTCGATAATGACCAAGCCCAGATTCTGCACTGGGGCGAAAACCCCAGAGCGAGTGCCCACAATCACGCGAGCTTGGCCGCGCTGGATGCGACGCCACTGATCGGCCCGTTCGGCATCGCCGAAAGCGGAGTGGAGAATGGCTACCTGCTTGCCGAAGCGCTGGAAAAACTGTCCTGCGACGGCAGGGGTTAAAGCGATCTCGGGGACTAAGAGCAAGGCATTTTTGCCGAGCGCTAGGGCGGCTTCGATGCTGCGCAGATAGACTTCCGTTTTACCGGAGCCGGTGACGCCCTGTAAGAGAAAAGTCTTGAACTCGTTTTTTTGGAGAGCGGTCTGAATGCTCTGGAAGGCGGCTTCCTGGAAGGGATTGAGGACGGGCGTGGGGCGCTCGTAACCGGAGGGAGGACGGACGCCGAAAATTTCAAGCTTGATCAATTCGTGTTTTGCTAAAGCGCGGGCGGCTTCGCTGGCGCGTTTTACTTTGGCGCCGAGTTCGCCTAAATTGTGAGGACCGGGATGCAGTTCCAAGAAGGCCAGCAGTTCGCGCTCGGCTTTCTTGAGTTTGATGGTCACGTCGGCGCGGTGAAGGAATTCGGCTTCGAGGCGTTCGGCGGAGGCACGCATGGGATCGCGCTCCTCTTCGCGTTCTTCAGCGACGACCCAGCCGCGTTGCATTAATCCGCGCAGGAGGGTGCGGGCGTTGGGAATTTTGGCAGTCAGTTGGGAGGCGGCGCGGGAGCGTTCTTCGAGCAGGGCGAGGAGACGCAAGGCCGCATCGCTTTCGGGTCGCAGAATCAATTGACGAGCGACTTGGCGACCGGCATCGGTGAGAGTGTATTGCGTGGAACGGCGGGTTTCGCCTCCTAGCGGCAACATGCCCTTCAGCACTTCGCCAAGCGGTGCGCAGTAGTATTCGGCGATCCATTGAGCGAGGACGAGGAGGTCACGATCGAGAACCGGTTCTTCGTCGGTGAGGCCGAGGACTTCGCGGAGATTGCCATGATCTGAAGCGGCGTCGTGGACGCGCAAAACGAAGCCGGTGAGTTTTCGGGCGCCGAAGGGAGCGACTACCCGGCAGCCGGGTTGGACGCGATGACGGAGGGCGAGGGGGAGCTCATATGTGAAGAGCCGATCAAGAGGAACGGGGAGGGCCACATCACAATAGCGGAAGCTGCCGGTATTGCTCTCACTCATCTAACTCGCCGATGTTGTGAAATACCTGCCGGAGCGCGGGATATAGGGAGCCGTAAAGTTCATAGCGTTTGGCATAAAAGGCGGCGGCTTCCGGATCGGGCTTCTTCACTTCGACCTCTTTGACAGCGATGTGGCAGACTTCGGCGGCGCTGGAGAATTCGCCGGTGCCCACCAAGGCGAGCAGCGCAGCGCCATACGCCGAACCTTCCTGGGTTTCGAGAGTGGCGACGTCTTGCGCAAAGATATCGGCAAAAATCTGATGCCAAAACGGACTCTTAGCGCCACCGCCGGATAAGCGGACCTGCTGTGGCGTGGCGCCGAGAGCGTTGATGATTTCCAGACCGTCTTTCTGGCTGTAACAGACGCCTTCGAGGAGGGCACGAACCAGATCGGCGCGCCGATGGCGGGCAGTGAGACCGACCCAGGCGGCGCGAGCTTCGGCGTCGAGATACGGGGTGCGCTCGCCCATCAAATAAGGCAACCAAAAGAGACCGTGCGCGCCCGCGGGCGAGAGCGTGGCGTCGGCGGTGAGATCGTCGTAAGCGACTTCGGGAGTGAATTGATTACGGAACCACTGCAGGCTTAGGCCGGCACCTTGCGTCACGCCCATGACATGCCAGGCGTTGGGCACGGCGTGACAAAAGGTGTGAACTCGTCCAGCCGGGTCGTAGGCAGGTTGAGCGAGATAGGCGAAGACGACACCGGACGTGCCAATGGTGCAAGAGACTTTACCGGGTTCGACGATGCCATTGCCGATGGCGCTGGCGGCTTGATCGCCGGCGCCGGCGACGACGGGAGTATTGAGAGTTAAACCAGTGGCGACGGCGGCAGCGGCGGTGACTCTGCCGGTAAGCTCATGCGATTCGCAGGCCTTGGGCAAATCGCGCGCATCGAGCTCGAGACCAGTCACCATTTCGGCGGACCAGCAGCGGTTTACGACGTCGAAAAGGGCAGTGCCGCTGGCATCGGAGACGTCGGTAGCGAATTCACCGGTGAGCTTGAAGCGCAGGTAATCTTTCGGCAGAAGGATCTTGCGAATGGTGGCGAACTTTTGCGGCTCGTGATCGCGCACCCAAAGGAGTTTTGGAAGAGTGAAGCCGGTGAGAACGGGATTGGCGATATGCCTCAATATGGCGGCGCGGCCGAGTTTCGCTTCGATGAAATCAACCTGCGGTTGGCTGCGCTGATCGCACCAAATGAGAGCGGGGCGAATGACTTTGTCGTCGTCGTTGAGGAGCACTAAGCCGTGCATCTGGCCGGTGAGGCCGATGCCTTTGATGGCTGTGCCGGTGATGCCGGCTTCGCGGATGACACCTTGAATGGCAAGTTGACTGGCGTGCCACCAATCGTCGGGGTCTTGCTCAGCCCAAAGGGGCTTAAGCATTTTCATATCTTGATGGGGAGACGTGAACGAGTAGCGGACGATGCCCGTTGCGTCGACAAGGAGAGCGCGCGAACCACCGGTTCCAACATCTAGGCCGAGCCAATACATAGGGTCTCCAAAAGAGATAGGGAGCTAATGGGTGACAGGTTCGCGCGCCATGGTTTGCTGGAAAGGCAAGTAGGCGGCGCCGAGCAGTCCGGCATCGCCGCCGAGCAACGCTTTCTCAATGCGCGTGGCCGTGCGGGCGAAGGTGAAGGAACGCTTGCGGACCTCCGCGAGCATAGGCGGGGCGAAAAAATCCCAAGCGGGCAAGGGGCCGCCGGTGAGTAAGTAAAGCGGGAAGTTGAAGGCGTTGATGAGACTGGCGAGCGCAATACCCAAAGCGCGCCCCATGTATTCGAACACCCAACGGGCGCGTTCGTTGCCGGCGAGAGCGAGATTGTAGACATCCTCAGCGCTATTGATTTCCTGGCCGAAGTGCATCATGCGACCCATGGCGGCGATGGCCGTGGCGGAGGCATGCTTTTCCAGGCAACCGTTGTTGCCGCAGCCGCAGGGATTGCCGTCTGGAAACACCGTCATGTGGCCGAATTCACCGGCCATGCCATGCGAACCGTGCAGAATTTTTCCATCGGTGATAACGCCGCCGCCGATGCCGGTGCCCAAGGTGAGCAAGATGAGATCTTTGACGTTCTGGCCGGCGCCAATCCATTTTTCACCAAGTGCGGCGGCGTTGGCGTCGTTCTCGAGGATGATGGGAATGCCCAGATGTTTTTGGATTTCGTCTCGCACGGGGAAGTCGTTGAAGCCGGGAAGATTCGAGGAGCCGATAATCACTCCGGTATCGATATCGATGAAACCCGGAACGCCGATGCCGACGCCGCGGAGGAGCACGGGATCCAGGCGGTCGCGCACTTTAGCGATGGCGCCGACAATCTCGCTGACGACGTGAATGGGGCCGGCGTGAAAATTGGCCGGAACGGAAACACGCTCCAGCACTTTACCCTTTTCGTCGACTGCCGCGGCACGTAAATTGGTGCCGCCAAGATCCACACCGATTGAGTAAGGCTCCATGCCGCCTGAATGATAACAAATGGCGGAAGGGCGGGCGCTGCTGCGCGAGTAGACCGTCTCCGCGGGTGGCGTTTCAAGCGCCCAGGATTTCAATGTCTGGTTAACCGGGTTAGCGCCGCGGGTGGCAGTTGGCCGGTGCCGAGGGTGAATGGGAGCGGGAAAAATCGGGGTGTCCGCGAAGGATTCGGTCCCGCGTATAAATAATAGCGGCGAGTGGCGGGAAATGATCGGTTTTTCGGGTCCCTGGGAGGTGGGTTTTTCCCGCGCGAGGTTATGGCCGGCGAGCGGCGTGGTGCGGATTCGGTGCGAGGCGGTTTTTTGCATAAAATTTTGAGCGGCCGCGAGTGAACGCGGGATGCGCTTTCAAGAGAAGAATAGAATGGCGGGGCAAGGGGACGCTGATTGAGTGAAAGTGGGGACGGCGGGTAAGTGGCTGATGGTGCTGGGGATGGGAGGAATGAGAAATTTTTGAAAGTTTGTGACTGAAAAATTCGGGCGCGCCTCTGAACGACGGTTATAGAGCACTTCGGTAGATTTCATAGCGGAGCGCCTGGCGAAACTCCTCATTGAGTTCGAGCACGCGTACCGTCGCTCGCCCGACTGGGGTCAGTCCTGCCATTTCAACCCTTCCTACTTTGGATTTCAGTTCTCGGAAAACGAGGTGCTCTGCCCAGGTGTGGATCCGCGGATGAAATAGCCCAGTGAGCTGGCCCGTTTCGGGATCTATGCCAGACAGGTTTGGACCCTTCTTCATATTGCATTGCCAACATGCTAGCGCAAGATTATCAAGGCGCGTAAGTCCGCCATGCTGCTTGGCCACAATGTGCTCGAGATGGAAACGCCGTCCAAACAGAGCTTGCGCAATCAAACAATATTCGCACCGATGACCGGCTCGCCGGCGAACTTCTGTCGCGACATCGCTCACGAATTCTGCTGTAACGCTTGTCTGGCTTTAAGCTGCCAATAGGCAAGCAGATCGGCGACGTTGGCATAGACCTGCAGTTCCTCCCGCTCGCCATCGGTCAGCAACCCCTCGTTCGCTTTCTCGTTGAGTTCTGCCGCACGAACGGCATCGCTTTCTGGAAAATCCAACGAAAGAAGGCCTTCAGCGAGCGGTTTTGACAACCCTCGACCTGGCAGATCAAAGACCCTTCGCAACAAATCGGCATACGGTGCGGGACTAGTTGAGACTTGCGCCACTACAAGACCAATTTACCTTCGTCGGCTTAGGCGGAAGTTCGTTAGGCCCCAAGCGGCGTTGACAATGGCGGCGGCGCGGCCCCAACATCAACCCCGCTCTCAACTCGCTCTTTCAGTCTGATGTATGCCGCCTCAGGGCCAAGCGCGGCTCAATCGTAGAATCAAAGAACCCGGCACAAATCAGTCAAGTTTTGCCCCCAGGCGACATTTCACCCTGTGCGTCCGGCTCCCGTTAGAGAGCCTGTACGGCCATTCCGATTGCAGGCTTTTCCAGGAAGCTTGCTGCCTGCTAGTAAGAGGCAAGCGGGGAGCGCACTTCCTGCGCCAAGGCATCGTCGCGCGGGAATGCGTGCCGCAGCCACGCCTCGCGCTCGCCGGCCGGGCGCTCCAGCGCGGGCTGCAGCGAAAGATCTCCCCGTTGCGAACATTCAGGATTCATCGCGCGTCCCACCCGTCGGCTCTCGGCGGAGCCGCGCCTTCGCGCTGCTCCGGGCGATGCCGAAGAGCGTGAGGCGCATTCTCGGAGAGGCGGAGGTCGATTTGCCGCTTCGTGTTGGGGGTGGGAGGCGAATGACGCCGGGAGCGGCGCAAGCGAAACAGCCGAAAACGAGGATTGCCAGCGGGAAGGACTTTCTTTGCGTGGTTAGCCGGACTATCGCTACGCTTGGCAGTTGGCTTGGGCAGGGGGTGGATCGGAAAGGGAGAAATCGGGGTTTGGGCGAGGAATTCTTGTTCGCCTATAAAAAATAGCAGCGCACGCTGGAAGTAATCATTTTTTCAGGTCCCAAGAAGGCGAGTTTTTCCCGCGCGGCATTATGGCCGGCGAGCGGTGTGGTGCGAATTTGGTGCGAGGCGGTTCTTTGCATAAAAATTTTGAGCGGCCGCAGGTGGAACGCGGAATCCGCTTTCAAGGGAAGAACAGAATGGCGGCGCCTTGGGGGGAGGTTGGGTAAGATGGGGCGGGCGGGTAAGTGGTTGACGGTGTTGGGGAAGGGAGGAATGAGAAATTTTGAAAGTTTGTGACTGATAAATTCGGAGCCGCCCCCATGGGCGTAAGCTTAAGGCCAATGGCTTCCGGATGTGCCGTCATCCACGGAGGTGACCGGATGTACCTCTGCACGGGCGCTTTCCCTGTACTATTGAAAGACAGCAATGCGTGGCATGCGTATGCGCGGCGGTCCGTCGAGACGACCCACCTATTTGTTTGGCGAGCGTGGCTCGCCCTACGAAATCACACTGATCTTGCGCGACCACCTCAACAAGGAGCTTGCGAACACGGCGCCGGACGTTCTGCTGAGGTCTTCACCCGATGCGGTTATCAACGACATCGTTCAGCGCTATACCCTGCAGGTTCCGGTTCTTGACAGAGCAAATATTAGCGAATTCGAACCCTCCGCTATTAAGGTTGAGGTCCCCCAGAACAGCCAGTATGGTTTCTTTGCTGGGTCCGGACCGCATTTTATAGACGCGACCGAATTCAAAATCCAAATCCCGTTCGTTGGTGACGAGAACCTTTTCCGCTATTCCACAACCGGCTACGGCAATCCCATCGAGGGTGAGGTCACCGATGGAGCCGTGGTTCTCGCCCATGTGGCAAGGGACCCCGACGTTCAAGCTATCAACCGGGAATTCAGTGCGCGATTGGACCGAATCGAGGAGACGTTGCGGTTTTCTCAAGATTCGGTGCGTGACTGGAACAGCGGCCTAGCGAACGTAGTAAAGCCAGCAATCGAGAAGCGCCTCGCAGCGATCGAGCAGAACAAGGTAACCACCCTCGGCTTCAGGAGAGTAGAGAAACCCGCTGTCGCTCCGCCCATACGCGGACCAGTTCAGCCTCATTTGCATCGCCAAACGGCAAAGCTCGATGTGTTCCTCTCACACGCCTCGGAGGACAAAGACGCCATTGCGCGGCCCCTCTATCAGGCGCTCATCGAGGCGGATTTAACCGTGTGGTTCGACGAAGCCGTCCTGCGCTTGGGGGATAAGTTGCGGCGCAAGATCGATGAAGGCTTAGCCCGCTGCAACTACGGCGTTGTCATAATTAGTCCTAATTTTCTCGATAAGGAATGGCCACAACGAGAGCTTGACGGCCTTGCGGCTCGTGAAATCGCTGGTGGCAAGACGATGATTCTCCCGGTCTGGCACGACATCGATCATGCGGCAATCGCCCAGAAATCACCTACGCTTGCGGACCGCGTTGCAGCGAAATCAACCGAAGGAATTCCGGCGCTCGTAACCAAGATAGTCCAGGTGGTCCGCCAATAGCGAACGTGAGCCCTCGTGTCACCATAGCCGCGAAATACCTTGTCGCTGGCATCTCCCTGAACGCGGCTTCCGGCTCGCGTCGTCAAGTCGAGCGGATAGTTTCCTAAAACGCGTGACCCGATGCTGCCTGACTACTTACTCATGTTGCCGCTTTGCGGCGGATACACTCGGTTGAGTAAATGCCCCTCGGTTACCTTAAATGATTATGGGCAAGGCCGTAGTCAGAAGCATCAATGAGTTTCTCGACGCCGAACGAGCAGTCGAATTCGATGGCAATCATAGCCTCTTCACCTCGCTGAGACTTTATCGAGGCCAGCAGCAAGACTGGCCGATCTATCCTCGATTGTTTCGTAAGGTCATTGGAGAAGGCACCGATTAGAATCGCGGCCTGGACGCTCGAATCGATGAGCATATCAGCGAGATTGAGCAAAAAGCGATTCAAATGTTTCGGCAAGAGGTCGGACCTTTCCTGCCATATGTTCCTTCAGACGATCAGGTATGGGATTGGCTCAGCCTTGCTCAACGCTATGGTCTACCAACCAGGCTCACAGATTGGAGCTATAGCCCGTTGGTCGCGCTGTTTTTCGCCGTTTGCGATTCGGCGCAACCTGCGAGGAGCCCAACCGTCTACGTTTTTAACCCGAAGATCGAACAGCTTCCCAACCCATTACCTCTGGTTCCCTGGGCGATTCGGACACCGGTTGCTTTTCAACCATTTGGGCACAGCTTGAGACTTACGATGCAAGCGGGCTGGCATCTTTCGCATAATCACTTAAACATCGACCCCAAGTGGCCTGTTGGCCCATTTGACGAGAATGTGCGAAAGGTTCAAATTGATCCAGAGTTCGCATCCGTCATTTGTATTGAGCTTCAAAATTGGAACATTCGCCCCGCTACGATTTTCGGCGATCTGGGCAAAATCTGCGAGTCAATCAGCTATCGTTGCGAGTTGTAATCGCGGGCGATCGATGGCTTCTTTGCAGGTCTCCGCTACTGGCAAAGCGTTTACGAATTTGACGGCGCGACCTGCTCGGAATGGTTGTCCGGTGCTACTCAGGTTCAAATAACCGTTCGTCAAATTGAAATGGCACCGGTGATTCAATCGAAATCTGCGCGAAGTCAAGGTGCCGCGGATTGATCATGTAATTCCAGTCGCCTGCTACCACGGCTGAGGGAACTCGTAAGACTGCCGATTCGCCGCTCAACAGCCACTGGTCCCCCGCTGTGCGTTCTCTCGCGGCGTCGGAGGACGTCGAATCGAGATAGCGAAGGTGTTCAACAATTCGCACATGGTCGGGCACGGTTGCCGCGACAACGACGTACCCGGTTGGATAATCCTGGCGCGACATATGGACCAAGTTCTCCAACATCGCGAGAGCCGTACTTTGGGCCATGTGAACAACCGGACGGCCCGGAGAATCCAGCAGCCGCCCACTGCGCGCCCCCTCCCCATCCAGGCTCGCGAAGATCCGGCGGCAAACCCGATAGACGGTAATGGCCAATCAGGAAAAAATGTTGTCTTCGATCCTGGTAAGGATCTCCTCAACACGCTGAATGCCCTCAGTGGAATTCAGTAGTTCTGAGGGAGCGCGCTTCTCCGAAAGCGGCAGGGGCGTGGACAGCCAATGTGACGCTTTATGTTCGTCACCGAAGACAGCCACGGCGTGCGCCACAACGGGAACGATGCTGGAGATCGGCAGTTGGGGAGCGGTCAAGTCTTGTACTCCTTCGTTAAGATTAGCTGAAGCAAAGGCTCGCTACCGCACGTACTGTGTTCCCAAACGGCGATATGGGAAGAGTGCCTTCCGTCGGAATCGTCCTCATCACGGAAACAATCCGCGCCTCAAGTTGACGCTTATGCTGGGCGCGCCCGAGGCACGCCCGGCGCCGTGATTTGCCGTAGCCAATAACCGTTGATGGCAAGATGGGCGGCGGTAGCGCCAATGAGTTCGGAGCCAATAATCACTCCGGTGTCGATATCGATGAAACCCGGAACGCCGATGCCGCCGCGGAGGAGCACGGGATCCAGGCAGTCGCGCACTTTGGCGATGGCGCCGACAATCTCACTGACCACGTGAAATGGGGCCGGCGTGAAAATTGGCCGGAACGGAAACGCGCTCCAGCACTTTACCCTTTTCGTCGACTGCCGCGGCACGTAAATTGGTGCCGCCAAGATCCACACCGATTGAGTAAGGCTCCATGCCGCCTGAATGATAACCAATGGCGGAAGGGCGGGTTGTGGAGAGTCGGCTGAGTGGTTTTAAGATCGCGCTACTGCGCGAGGCGGCCATCTCCGCGGGTAGCGTTTTAAGCGCCCAGGATTTCGTTGCTTGGTTAACCGGGCCAATAGACGCAATCGGTAAAACGTGCCGCCAGTGTCAATTGCGATCTGCATTCTCTATCCTATTGTGTTGGATACTCCTTTGCCGCTGGCCTTCCGCTGGGCCAACACTTCGTCCGCGCAACGCCGAACCGTGGTGGCTGCCGGCCTCGGTTGGATGCTCGATTCCTTCGACGTCATGTTGTACTCGATTGTGCTGGCGACGCTGATGCGCGAGTTCGGCATGACGAAATCGACGGCGGGGTTTCTCAACACCTTAACGCTGATCGCGTCCGCGCTGGGCAGCTTCTTGTTCGGCTTTTTCGCCGACCGTCTGGGACGGCGCCGCATGTTGAGGATGAGCATTCTCACGTATTCTCTGTTCACTTTCGCGTGTGGCTTTTCGACGAGCGTATTCATGCTGGGTTGCTTTCGCTTCCTGCTGGGTTTGGGAATGGGAGGCGAATGGAATGCGGGCGCGACTCTGGTGGCGGAAACGTGGCCGAGCGCCTGGCGTGGGCGGGCGCTGGCGATTGTGCAGAGCAGTTGGGCGATTGGCTACGCTCTGGCGGCGCTGGTGGCCAACTTCGTCCTTGCACGCACTACTTGGCGGTGGGTTTTCTTTGTTGGCGTCTTGCCCGCATTGGTTACGTTCTGGATCCAGAAAGGAGTGCCGGAGCCAGAGTTGTGGCGGCGTTCACAAGAAGTTCCTGTCAGCGCGAATGAGAAGCGGCTGCTTTGGCGCGCCTCGATGCCGAATTTGTTGGGGCTGCTGCTGATGAATATTTTCGGGATGTTCGCGTGGTGGGGGCTTTTTACCTGGATTCCGGCTTATCTGGCACTGCCGGTGGCGCGTGGTGGTCGCGATTTCGGGCTGATGGACTTCACCACTTTTCTGGTTGTGCTCAATTTGTGCGGCATGTTTCCTGGATATCTGCTTTTTGGCTCCATTGCCGATAAATTCGGGCGCAAGCGCGCGGTGATTCTCTACCTAATTCTGGCGGCGATTGCGGTGCCACCGTTTGCGCTGGCGCGCGAGTCATGGATGATTCTGCTCACCGCCTCGATCACGGCGTTCTTCGGAACGGGCTTCTTTGTAGGGTCGGCGTTGCTGGGCAGCGAGCTTTTTCCCACGCCGATTAGAGCGACGGCGCTGGGGCTCTCCTACAATACGGCGCGGGGAGTGAGTTCACTGGCGCCTTTTATCACTGGGGCGATCGGAGAGAAGCGTGGTTTGGGGTGGGGCTTTGGCGCATGCGGCGTAGCGTTTGCGTTGGCAGCGGCGGCTGCCGCGCGCGTGCCGGAGACGAAGGGGAAAGAACTCGTTTAGAAAGGCGAATATCCGCTTTGACAGGTTGCCTTCTGGATCTGTCCTCCTTCCTGTAGCTTTCACCTCCAGCGTTGCTCAGTGTATATACGTCGCGATACACTATCGACGTGGCCCAGGATATTGAATTTGACTGGGACGAGGAAAACAGAAAGCACCTTGCGGCGCATAAGGTCACGCCCGCGGAGTTCGGGTACGTGCTCACCAATGATGCGATAGATCTGGGTTATGAATTGACCGGTGAGGAAGAGCGGTACCGCGCGGTTGGCCTGACGAGTGCCGGTCGTTTGTTAACCGTGGTGTGGACACCGCGCAGTGGCAGCATCCGGGCGGTGACTGCATTCCCGGCAACTGTTTCAGACAAGAAAGCTTTTCTGGAGATGTCTCAATGAGGAAACAAGTAAAGAAGCCAACGAAGCGCATCGCGCCGGCTTTCGCGACCGAAGCTGAAGAAGCCGAGTGGTGGTACAAGAATCGTAACGCCCACGGCAAGGAATTACTGGCGGCGGTCAAGAGCGGTGAAGCGCAGGTTTTAACGAAGGAGAAGTTGCTCGCCCGGTTGGCGGCGTCGAAGAAAGCGCCGGCACCGGTCGTCGCGTTGCGCATTCCGGCTGCAGATCTGGCTTTAGCTCGAAAACAGGCCGAACAGAAAGGTCTGCCATATCAAACCTACATCAAGTCGCTGTTACATGAAACTCTCGCCGAACGCGAAAGGCGTAAAGCGGGGTAGCGAATTTACGCGAGTGATTTGACATGGGGTGCTAGATTGATGCGTATGGTTCGAACCCGGGTCTTTGTTGCTTTATTTGCGTCGGCTGCCGCGTTTGCTCAGCAAGAGCCGCTGTTTCAGTTCGCGGAGAAGCCGGGACCGCACCCTGTGGGGCTAAAGGTGGTGGAGCAATACGACTATTCGCGCACCTACCGGCGGTTGACTGACGACCTCGGCAAGCCCTATCAGGGGGAACGCGCCCGGCCCGTACAGACTCTGATCTGGTATCCCGCTGAGAAGAGTAGCGGCAAACCCATGACAGTGGGGGACTATGGCGATCTCATGGCCACGGAGACCAGCTTCGGCAAGCCAAAGATGACGGCCGATGCCAAGGAGTGGATCGACGGGATGAAGCCGACACTGGCGATGGCTCTATGGGCCATCCGCGATGCACCACTGGCTGGCGGGCGTTATCCAGTGGTCATCTATGCCCCCAGTTACTCCGCCATGTCATGGGAGAACGCGGATCTATGTGAGTACCTGGCGAGTCACGGCTATGTGGTGATTGCGAGTCCGGACATGGGAGAGCAGACTAGGGACATGACTGACGACCTGGCTGGGATCGGCGCGCAAGCGCGCGATATCTCCTTTCTTATCGGTTACGCGCAGAAGCTGCCGGACGCGGATCTTTCGGAGGTCGCGGTGGCAGGGTTCAGTTGGGGCGGGATCTCCAACCTCTTTGCAGCGGCGCGGGACAATCGCATTGATGCTTTAGTGGCACTGGATGGCAGCATGCGCTACTATGCGGGGCTTGTAAAGCAGGCCGGCGATGTTCATCCCGAACAGATGACGATTCCGCTTCTCTTCTTTGCGCAAGGCGAGATCACGCTGGAAGATCAAGCGCGCTACTTTACTAATGGAAGTAAGAGCGAGGGTCCGAATGTCCTGAACGCGTGGACACACGGCGATCTGGTTACCGTGCATATGCTGGGACTTACACACACAGAGCACAGCTCGATATACCAGCGGAACGAGAAGGTGTGGAAACACTTCCCGGAGGTGCAGAAGGCCGACTACGAGCGCGAAGACGGCGTTACTGGATACGCGTGGATTGCCCGTTACACTTTGCAGTTTCTGAATGCATATCTGAAGCATGACGCGACAGCGATGGCGTATCTCAAGAAGACTCCGGCGGAGAATGGTGTGCCCCGGCATTTTATGACCGTGAAGTATCGGGAGGCCAAGGGTGTACCCGTGTCGTTCGACGGCTTCCGCACAGAATTGGGACGGCAAGGGTTCGATCGCGCGGGCGATGTCTATGCGGCAATGCGAAAGGAGAAGAGCGACTTTAAGCTAGATGAGGGGGCGGTGAACGCATGGTCGCAGGAGCTAATTGGAGACAACCACTTGCCTGAGGCGATCAACCTGCTCAAGTTGAACGTCGAGATGTATCCGGACTCGAGCGGAGCGTACGAGAGTTTAGGCGAGGCTTACGCGAGAGCGGGACAGAAGGAGTTGGCGATTGGGAGTTATCAGAAGGCGCTGGAGAAAGACCCGGGGAATGAAGAGGCAAAGAAGAAGTTGAAGGAGTTGGACGGTGGGGCGGCGAAACGGTGAGTAAGGGGATCCGTGGAGCTGACGGGCTTTGAAATAAGGCTCGCGGCCAAAAAAGACCCGGCTGTTCGATCCAGTCGCGGCCCGCTTTGGTTGCGACGTCCCACATGCCGTGTCGGGGCAATGTCCGTCTAGTCGCGGAATCAGCCAGGCCTTCCGCGAGCACGGCGCACCGGTGGCAGCCGCCCGAAACGAAAAAACGCGCAGGCTTAATAGCTTTGGGAAAATCTGCTCGGCCGATTGAGCCATGTGCGCGCATGATCGCATTCTGCTTTACGCAGAGTCACAAAGACAACCTGCCACAAAGCCTGTGTACGGATGATTTGGGCCGAGTGTTTTCGTAAAGCCCTCGAGTGCCCGGCGATAGAGAGCTGCAGCGTCGTCATCTCTCCCTTGGCTTCTAAGCCCGTGCCCCAGGTTGGTAATCGCCATGAGTGTATCCGGATGGTCCTGTCCGAGGATTCGCTCATAGCCTTCGAGGGCGCGCCGACAGAGCGCTTCGGCCTCGCCGTAGTTCCCCTGCTCGCGGAGCGCAGTTGCCAGATTATCGACTGATGTCAGGGTCTGCGGATGATCCGGACCCAGAGCCCGCTCACGGCCTTTTAACGCGCGCCGACAGATTGCTTCTGCGTCGCGATAGCTCCCTTGCCCGAAGAGCACGACTGCCAGATTATTCAGCGAAGTCAGCGTATCCGGGTGGTCCGGTCCGAGGGTTCGCTCGTAACCTTCGAGCGCGCGTCGACAGAACGGTTCGGCCGTCCGGAATTTCCTTTGTGTCTGGAGCAGAATTGCCAGGTTATCGAGCGCAGTAAGCGTACGTGGATGATTCAGGCCCAAAAGCCGCGCGGAATCCTCCGCGGCCCTAAGGTACAGGGGCTCCGCCGCGTCAAAATCGCCCAGATATCGCAACGCAGCTGCCAGCGCCGATACGCATAACAAGCTGTCCGGGTGGTCGTCCCCAAGCTGGCGATCAAAATTGCTTAGCGCGCTGTTGAGAAGGTTGACCGCCTCAGCGTAGCGGCCCACACACACTAGGGTCCAGCCGAGCTCGGAAGCAGCACGGGTTGTTTCTAGATCATTTTGCCCTTTCAGCTTCTCCAACACCCTAACTACGTGACGCCGCAGCGGCTCCTCTTCGCGGTAACGGCCGCGTTGCCGAAGGAGGCCGGCAAGCCGCGCCTCGAGGGAACCACCGCCTGAAGGATCCAGCTCCATTAAATGGACAGCCCAGCGCCGCAGTGCTTCTAATTCCCAATCGCCCGCGCGATTCTCCGAGTCATGTTCAATCGCGCTACAGCGGCGGAAGGAGAGATCGATCAAGCGTTTCCTCAATTTCCCGCCCTGAAATCCGTAGCTTGAGGCGATCACCTCTTGAACGAGAGAATGAATCCGTCCCGCCCAAGATTCCGAGGAACCTGTGACCAGACGCAGGTCGTGCAGGCGCTCTTGAATGGCCGTCCAGCGTCCCACTTCGCCAAGCTGCTCCGCCCTCTCGACCTCGGGGAACTGGTCTCCGACCAGATACTCAATCCACTCCCAAATCACGGAGTCCGCGGGCATCACAGCAGCCAATTGGAGGGTAAGCAATTCGTCGGGCTCCAAGCGCTCCAGAATTGGGCCGAGCGTAGCCGTGAGTCTCCTTTCGTCATGCAGGAACAGGTTTTGGTTCAACCGATCGGCGACCGCTTCGAAGCCGGCGAGGCCTTCTAATTCGATCTCTTCTAGTAGACGGGGGCCGTCGCCCGGAAACCGCGCGAGAAAAATGCCGGCACATTCCAGCGCCATCGTGAAGCCGCCCAAATAGGCGGATATCTTGCGCGCCAACTGTTCGGCAACGGGTTCGAAAAAGGAGCCTCCGGCCTGGAACTGTTCGAGAATACGAAAGGCATCCTCGCCCGGGAGCCGGTCAACTGCGAGCCAGGCATCCTGCTCGATATCGGGCGCGTCCGAAGGACCAAACTGAGATGTGACGATCACGTGCAACCATCCCGCCCACGGCAGGACGCGCCTTCGGCTGAGCGCCAGGAGCGAAGCGTCATCGGCGTTGTCCAGGATCAGAAGGCAGCGGCTTGGAGTACCGCTCACTCCTTCCATTGCGCGCTTCTGAAGTTCAGCGAGCACACGTTGTGCGCGATAGTCCCAGTCGGCGGGCTCATTTAAGTGGAACTCGATTCCCAATTCCGGTGCTAATCCGGCTAACGCTTCGTACAGGCCTTTTCTTCTGCCGCACTTTGCCTGCCACCGCCCGGCAAGGTATTCATGAGCAAAGTTATGCGCATACTCCACGGCAAGGGACGTCTTTCCCATCCCGCCCAGCCCGTGCAAAACTACCAAGTCAGCGCAAGAACTAGGCGAAGCCAAGCGACGCCGCAGCCATTCCATTTCGTTCTCACGACCGACGAAGCGGTGATTATGGGGATCAACGAAGCCGGGGCTTTGTTCACTCCGCTCCGAGCGGCTGATTTGCTCCTTAAACCGCTTGAGCAGCCGCCTGAACTCCTTTGCAACCGCGCCGCTTCCTTGCTCCTCCGACGAGAAGTAACACGTCATGTCAAAGAATTGGCGGTTGCGCAAGTTCAGGACCCATTCGGAGGCAGGTTGAGACTTGCTGCCGTCCGACCATTCCGGAACCTGGAACGCATAGACAGGCGCGACTCCAGCTCCGGCCACGCCGCGGCGGACCTCACCCTTACGATATTCGTTGAATTCACGTTGGCACCACTCACTCTGCAGGTAGGCCGGAGACACGCAGGCGAGGAAGATGTATGAGGAGCTGAGATCGGAAAGGATTCTGTGCTGCCACTGGTCCATGCCTTCGATGTCTTCTTGATCGAAGAACACACGCAATTCTCCCCCAGTGAAGTCAAAGTATTCGTTTCTTAACCGCTGAATGAAACAGGTAATGGAGCCTGGGGACCGACCACGCGGGAGGTTGTCTTTGCGAGCGTAGGATATAAAGACGTGGTGGGATTTAGGTGGCATGTTGCGTCAATCAGCTGGAGTTGGATATGGCAAATAGGTTTCCGAGTTAAAGCATAGCAACGATCAGGCTGCTCTGGAAAGTGAGTTCAGAGCTGTCTCTCGGTTATAAAAAATCGCGGTCGGTCACCTTGACTCGATCGAGCTTTCGTGAGTCCGGGCGCCTGGAGCGATTCGGCAAGATACACGTGGGGAAGTGGTGGAGGGTGCTCGCCCGAATCGATTTAGATACTCGGACTTGGACGAACGCTGCGCAGAAGTAAACCCTATGGGCTTTCGATCTTTCTGCGTTGCCTCCTGGACGCTCACGGGGTACGTGTGGGTCAGAAGTTTCCGAGCGCGATTCACTCGCCCAAGTCACCACACGCGCCACCTCGTCCACTTGGGGAGTCTGAACGGCAACGCGTTATTTTAACGCCTATGTGCCTGGAGCTACGGTACCCGTATCATCAGCAACTCGCTCAGATTCAAGTAGGCGTCCACCCATTCTTGCGCTTTCGGATCGCCGCGTTGGGCCCGCCGCTTCGTCCGCGTGTATAAGCCGGCCTGTATGGAGTAAACGTGATTCTGCGGTGCCCACAAATTCACTGGAAATGGCATTTGCTTGACGATTTTCAACGCGCTCTGCAATTCGCCAATTCGCTCCAGGTTAGATGGTTCCTTGGCCAAGCGGACGGCCAGCAATTCAAGTTTACGTCGCAACAAAAATTCTGTCGTCGTCTTGTCCAGGCTCACATTGCTGGCCTGAGCTTCGCGCAGCAAACTGCGAATCCGATCTCCATCCAACTCTTCCGCCGAGCAGGCTTGGCGCATCAAGCTGTTGATGGCGTATTCCATGGCGGTGGCAAACTCGCGCGGCATGGGCGTGCCCAGGCTGGTGATGAAGCGCATGAGCGCCGCGTGGTGATCGTAGAGTTGCAGGTAGGCCGCTTCGGCTTCCGCCACGGTAGTGGATAGAATCGTCTTCACAATGCGGCGCTGCTCGTCACGGAAAAGCGAACGCAACGAATAGGTCTTCTCGCCGAAGCGCTTGTCGAGCAGGCGCACCACCTCGGGAATGTCCACCCGCTCGAACGAACCGCTGATGGCGGTGAGCATGTCCTGATATTTGGCGGTGCCGTCGGCTTTCTGCACGCCGCCCGCCACGTTGTGATCGCCAAAATGCACCACCCAGAAAGTGAGTACTTCCGATTCCTGCGTCACCTTCGACGTGAAGCGCGCCTGGCCCAGCGCCATGCGCAGCTTTCCCGCGTCGCCGGTGTGATAGTCGAGCCGCTTGACCGAATAGGCGAAGACATCGGTGCGTTCTCCATAAGGAGCGAAGAGCGAACTGATGGAATAGTGAGCGCCCACCTTTTCCAGATCCACGATTGACGGTTTAACGTAGCGCTTATAAATGGTCGCTCCATCGCCATACTCGGGCAGATTGCTATGGGCGGCGGCAACGCGTTCCAGAAACTGGTCTTCTAATGGTTCTTTGAACAGTTGTTCGGCGAGTTGCACCACGCGCCCCGCGTATTCGATCACCTGCACCGTCTCAATCCCGGAAAGCTCGTCGAAGAACCAGCCGCAACTGGTATACATGAGCATGGCGTTGCGTTGCAGCTCCATCAGCTTCCAAACCGTCACCTGCTCATCCATGGTCAGATCGCGTTTGAAAAACTGCTCGCCGAATCTCTCTCGGATCTCAGGACTGCGATTAAGAACAACCGTGATGTAGCCATCGCGCGCGTCCCACGGATCGTTGAGCAGTGAGCTTGCCAGGTTTTCAAAGCGCGGCGTGATCCAATCCCGCAGCCAGTCCAGCGCTTCCCGCAGCGGACGACGCCATTCCTGGCTCCAGCCGTGGCGTCCGGCATTGCAGCCACAGTTGCTGCGCCAGCGCTCCACGCCGTGCACGCAGCTCCAGGACGTGTTTTCGAAGATCTGCGCTTCGTGGGTTGGCGGATTCTTTTCCAGGAACTCGCCGTAGTTGGTGATTTTTGCCAGCTTTTTCGATTCAATGCAATCGATTGCATAAGCGAGCGCCATTTCGCCATGCCGGTGGTGATGGCCGTAGGTTTCGCCGTCGGTGGCAATATGCATCAGTTGGTTCCAGGTGCGATTGCTCGAAAACGCGCCGGTGAGCCGTTTGGCAAACTCTTCACCGTTGTGCAGAAGCTTTTCGAAGGCGACCGCTTGCGAAATGGGTCCGTCGTAAAAAAACAAGGCGATGGATTTCCCGCTGGGCCCTTTGAATTCGTACGCGCGGCTGGGGTCGACCTTCGCGCCCGCGACGTCCTCCCAATCGCCGCCCGCCAACGGACGCACGGCTTTGGCCTGGTGAGGAGCGAGGATCGCATAAGGTATGCCGGCTTGCGCCATCAAATCGAGTGACTCAATATCAACGGCGGTTTCCGGCAGCCACAAGGCTTCCGGCTGGCGGCCGAACCGGCTGCGAAAATCTTCGATACCCCAGCGGATCTGCGTCACTTTGTCGCGGCTGTTAGCCAGCGGCATGATCATGTGGTTATAAGCCTGAGCGATGGCCGATCCGTGTCCCGAAAAACCTTTCTGGCTCTGTTTATCGGCATTGATAATGCCCTCGTACATATCGGGCGCGTGCTCGGCTGCCCAGGAAAGCAGAGTAGGGCCGAAATTGAAACTTATCTTGGTGTAGTTATTAACGATGCGCGTGATGCGCTGCTGCTCGTCTAGAATGCGGGCGGCCAAGTTGGGCCCATAGCATTCTGCGGAGATGCGTTCGTTCCAATCGTGGTACGGATAAGCGGAATCTTGTAGCTCAATTTGCTCCAGCCAGGGATTCTCACGGGGTGGCTGATAGAAGTGGCAGTGAATACAGAGGTAGTTCATCCAGGGCAACTGTCTTCTTCATCATAGTAAGGAGGCTAACCAGAGGATGGCAAAGAAATGGTAAACACCGCTCCGTTACCGCGTTCGCGGTTGGCGGCGGTTACACGGCCGGAATATTGCTTCACAATGGCGGCCACGATATGCAAGCCGCGGCCGGAACGCGAGCGGCTGGTCTTGGTGGAAACGTTCGTGCGAAAAATGCGCGGCAGGAGATCCGCTGGAATGCCGGGGCCGTTGTCTGAAACCACGATGCAGAGAGTACCTTCCAGCTGTTGTGCTTCGATATCGATGCGCCCCGGCTTCTGCATGATTTGCGCGGCATTCAGAAACAGGTTGAGAAACACCCGTTCCCAGTCTTTAGCCGAGCCCGGCAGGCGCGTCTCATTCGCAATCTGCCGCACGAAACGGAGTCGCGGTTTGCGCGCGGCGATGCAGTAATCGGTCACCGATTGAATGGCGTCTTCGACGATGGCCGCCAAGTAGGGCGTGCTATCCGGGATGGCGCCCAGCAGGCGTTTGCCGCGCATCACGCTACGCCCGAGGGTAGCGGCCAAACTTTTCCACCGCCGGTCGGTACTCAACAGGTCGGCTGCTTCGGTGATGGTTTCGAAGACGTTGTTTAGATCGTGAATGAGATCTTCACGCGTCAGTTCCGATTCAGCGGTTTCGTCCATGACCGGCATCTCTAGCGCGCGATATTGCGAAGCGTTGTGTAGAACTCGGGATATGACACCGACGCCGCCTCCGCGTCGTGAATGCGGCAAGGGCCTGACGCTGCCAAGGCCGCCACCGCGAAAGCCATGGCAATGCGGTGATCGCCACAGGATTGTATTTCGGCTGCGTGCAATTTTTGCTTGCCGGGAATTTCGAGCGTATCGTGCGTAGTGGTGATGGTACCACCCATGCGGCGCAGATTGGTGGCGATGGTTTCAATGCGGTCCGTCTCTTTGACACGGAGTTCAGCGGCATCGCGCACTACCAGGCCGTTCTGGCTGAGCGCGCCGAGAATGGAGAGCACCGGGATTTCATCAATCAGCGCAGCGGTGGTTGCGCCTTCGATGGACCCGCCTTTGATGACCGAACTCTTGATTTGCAGATTGCCAATGAGTTCGCCGTTGACCTGCTCAATACGAAGAACTCTAATGTCCGCTCCCATGTAGCGGAGAACATCGAGCAGCGCCGTGCGCGTTGGGTTCAATCCCACGTTGGTGATAATCACATCGCTATCGCGCGTGATCAGTGCGGCCACGATGAAAAAGGCGGCGGACGAAATGTCGCCGGGAACCACCAGCATTTTGCCGGTGAGTTTAGCCCCGCCACGGACGCGAGCCACGCGCGGCTCTATGACGATCTCCGCGCCTAGTTCGCGCAAGGCGATTTCGGTGTGATCGCGCGTAGTAATGGGTTCGCGAACAATCGTTTCTCCCTCGGCATAAAGGCCGGCCAGCAGCACACAACTCTTGACCTGAGCGCTGGCAACTGGCAGCGAGTAATCAATGCCGTGCAGCCTCGCGCCGTGAATGGTGCCGTGAATAGTGATGGGGGGGAACTGGCCGTTGGTGGCTTCGATCTGCGCGCCCATCTCGGCCAGCGGCGTCATAATGCGGCGCATCGGACGCTTGACTAAAGACTCGTCGCCGGTCAGGGATGTGGTGAACGGCTGCGCGGCCAGGATGCCCGACAACATGCGAATGGTGGAACCGGAGTTACCTGCGTCGAGCGTCGCGGCGGGAACAAGCAGTCCTTCCATGCCTTTGCCGTGAACAGTGAGAACGCGCCGGCCATCGTTCTCGCTAAAAGTGTGGCTCACACCCAGCGCTTGCATGCAGGAAAGTGTGGAACGGCAATCTGCGCCGGTGGAGTAGTTATGGATTTCGGAATCGCCCTCGGCAATGGAGGTTAGCATCGCGAAGCGGTGGGAGATTGACTTGTCGCCGGGAATGCCAACCACGCCATGAACGCCATTCACTGGCGAGACTTCTTCGGTCATCGAACTTGTATTGTAACGTTCGAGCGAGGGTTGGCTTGTGATACAAAGCACTTATCATGATGAATCGTCGAGAGTGGTTGGCCGGTTCCGCGGCGGCGGCAACAGCAGCCGCGGCAAGGGGACAATCGGGAAACCGCAAAAAGCCGGTGGTGATTTCGAGCGGCAACGGATTAGCTGCCTGCGCAAAAGCCATGGACTTCATTCAGGCGGGCGGCGATCCGCTGGATGCGGTTATCGCGGGTGTCAATATTGTTGAGCTCGATCCGAACGACACTTCGGTCGGCTACGGCGGTCTACCGAACGAAGAAGGCGAAGTGGAATTGGATGCCTGTGTCATGCATGGGCCCACGCGCCGCGCCGGTTCCGTAGGCGGAATTCATGGGATCAAGACGCCATCGAAAATCGCCAAGCTGGTGATGGACCACACCACGCACGTGATGCTGGTGGGCGAGGGCGCGACCAAATTCGCGCTGACGCACGGCTATCAGCGTGAAGATTTGATGACGGAGAAATCGCGCACCGCCTAGCTGGTCTGGAAAGAATCGCTGCGTGCGCCGGAAGGGTTCAATAACTGGACTTCGTTCGACAAAAATCTGCGCGCGGATGCCGAGCCGCCTCTGAAACGTCTGCGCGAATCGTTTCCCAACACCGATGAGGATACCCTGCGATGGGCATGGCGCATGGCAATTCATCCAACGTACGGCACCATCAACTGTCTGGGCCTGAATGAAAAAGGCGGGATTTCCGGTGTGACCACGACGAGCGGTTTGGCCTGGAAGATTCCAGGAAGGGTGGGTGACTCGCCGATCATTGGCGCGGGCTTGTTCGTCGATCCCGACGTTGGCGGTGCCGGGGCGACCGGTATCGGCGAGCTGAACATTCGCGTGGTTGGCGCACACACGATTGTCGAAGCCATGCGCCGCGGATTGACGCCGCAGGAGGCAGTGCTCGAAGCCCTGAAGCGCGTGTCGAAGCTCTTTAACGACGACAAGAAACTGCTCAGCAAGTTGGGCATCGAGTTTTATGCGTTGCGGACGGATGGCGAACACGCTGCCGGATCGCTGTGGAAACCGCCCGGCGATTATCAAACCTACGCGGTGAATGACGGCGGGGAAAGCCGCTTAGAAAAGCCGGCGTTTCTATACGAAAAGTAGGCCGTTTGGGAGCGCCTGCACATCAGGGCCGCGGCTGTTCGCGAGTGGAGGCCGGCTTCGGCTTCAGATATTTATCGAACCAGGCGAAAGCCCGCTCGTCGGCGCGCTGAGCGTCGGCGCCTTTGAAGCCATGACCCGCGCCGCTGATGGTTTCAAGTTCCGCGGGAACGCCGGCCGCAATGAGCCGCTCAACCATCCACAAAGACTGCTCATACGCTACATAGGTATCAGCCGTGCCATGGATGGCAAGGATAGGCGCGGCATTGGGCGTGACCCAATTCAGCGGGCTGGCGCGCATGTGCTTGAGGCGTTCGTGCTCGAGATCGCCGCCCAAAAACAGGGGAAGCACTTCGGCGGCATCGACGGATTTGGAGTAAGATTGCGTGAAGTCGGTCGGCCCGTAATCGTCCACCACGCATTGGACCGCGCTCGATTGATCGCGATTCGGCCCGGAGCCTTCGAATTCTTCCACACCTGCGGTAAGGCCGAGCATCAGCACAAGATGACCACCGGCGCTTCCACCCAGCGCGCCGATGTGAGTGGAATCGATGTTGTATTTGGCGGCGTTGGCGCGCAGAAAACGTACGGCCGCTTTGACGTCTTCGACAGCGGCGGGAAACTGATTGCGCGGCGCGAGCCGGTAGTTGGCGCTGGCAGCCACGTAGCCGCGCTCGGCTAGTTTGATGGCCAGAGGAATGTAGCCTTCCTTTGAGCCAGCCCGGAAACCGCCGCCGTGAACCAGCAGAACGGCGGCCCGGCCGCTCTTACCGGCTTCGCTCGAAGCTTCGCGCGGACGAACGATGTCCATGGTTTGCGAGCCGCCAACGGCGGAGTATTCAACGTCGCGTTCAATGAGCACAGTGTCGGGAATCTTGGGAACCTCGGGCGCTTGGGCGATTGCGAGGCTGGAGGATGAAAGGAAGAGTGCAAAGAAAAGAAGGTCCACCGAGTGACTATACGCTATGAGAGTGCGCCCGTCAAAGGGCATTGCTGCTCCAGCCCGGCGCGCTGACCGTTCTGCTCGAGAATGTGGCGCACTTCGTCGTCGGTAACTTGGGTAAAGTCCAGGTAACATGGCCCAACGGCGTGAAATCCCTGCGGAGTCGCCAGACAGACGCAGGCATCGGTGAAATTTTTGAGACGTAAGCACGCTTCCTCAGTTCCAACCGGGGCGGCTGCGATGACTCTCGCAGGCTTAAAACTGTTGACGTGGTGCACAGCCGCCAGCATAGACGAGCCGGTGGCTAATCCATCGTCCACCAGAATGACGGTCGAATCGTGTAAGTCAGGCGCTGCCCGCTCCGCGCGATAATAGCGTTCGCGCCAACTTGCTTCTTCTATGGCTTTGGCGGCAATTTTCTCGACCTCACGGGATTGAATCCGGTGTTCTTCGATCAATTCGTTATCGAGCACTTGCATACGGCCGCCGGCGACCGCTCCCATTGCTAATTCCTTCTGTCCCGGAAAACCCAGCTTTCGGACGACCAGCACGTCGAGCGGCAAATGAAGCAGCGCCGCCACTTCCGCCGCCACTGAAACACCTCCGCGGGCGAGGCCAAGTACAATCGCCTTTTTCCTGAAATCGAAGTGGAGTTGTGCCAAATAGCCGCCCAGCTGTTGGCCGGCGTCGCGCCGATCGCGAAAGGGGAGTTCAACCATCTTGCACCTTCCTTAAGGGTAGGAGCATGCGACTCCCTAAGCAACGCCCCCATTCGCTCGCACATCGCCAAACAGCAGGTAACACTCTAGCTATCTAATCATCTACTGGTTGGGGGCATCCTACATTGGCGGCAAAAAGCGGCGGCTCAAAGGGCAAGAAGAAGGTTCACAAAGTGATGAGTGAGTTCAAACATGGCGATTTGAAATCGGGCAGCGGCGGAAAAGTTAAGAATCGCAAACAGGCCGTCGCCATTGCCTTGAACGAGGCTCGCGCCTCAGGCGCCAAAGTCCCGGCTAAAAAGGGCAAGTCTTGATGACCAAGGCGCGAGTTGTTGAAATTGTTGCCTCACGAACCAGTAGACGAAATGGGTTCAGGCAGAACAACCCGATACTTGCGGAACTCCGGGAGCGCCCAGCTGATTAAGATTGAGCCAACGATGCAAAGAACTCCGCCAGTGACGATCGATGGGCCGAGTCCCAGCAGACGGGCGGCGAAACCGGCTTCGGCGTTACCGAGATAAGGACCGCTTAAGTAGCTCACCATCTCAATTGCTGCGGTGCGCCCACGGAGGCGGGCGGGGATAGAATGGTTCCACACCGTCATGCGGAAGATGCCGCTTACCATGTCCGCGGCACCAGCCAAAGCGAGGAACATCAGCGCCAGCCACAACTTCGTCGACAGCCCGAAACCGATAATAGCGACACCCCATAAGGCTGCCGCGCACGCGATGGCCATTCCGTGGCGCCGGAAGCGGCTGGTCCAGCCGGAAGTGAGGCTGAGCAACAACGCTCCCACTGGCGCGGCCGAGTAAAGCCAGCCGACATTTTGGTTTCCAAACACGCCTCCGAATGCCGGGAACAGCGCGTTGGGCATGCCGAAGAACATGGCGTTCATATCGATGAGGTACGTCCCCAGCAGGTCCCTCCGCTCGAACGCATAGCGCCACCCTTCGCCCAACGCATGCCAAGAGAGGCCGCCTTCGTCTCCTCCCTTGAATTCCTTCTGGCGCATGGCCAGCAGGGCGCCGATCCCGCAAAGATAGGTCGCGGCGTCCACGCCGAACGCAGCGGCCGGACCGAAGGTCACTGCGATCCAGCCGGCGATGCCCGGGCCCGCGATGAACGCGGCATTGCCCCGTATGGAATTGAGCGCGCTGACTGCGGTCATTTCCTCCGGGCGGACGAGTTGGGGCGTCATTGCTTCGATCGCTGGCCGGTGCATGGAGCTAAGCGCGGCGAGTATCGCGGCGGCTGCGAACAGAAGCGGGACATGAGGATGAGGAGCGAGCGCATTTTCCGTCAGCACCCCGAGCACCACCGTCAGCAGCGAGTCGCAACCGAGGATAATATGGCGGCGGTTGAAATAATCAGCCACGGCCCCACCGAAAAAGGCGACAAGCAGCAAGGGGACGAACTCCGCCACACCCAGAAGGCCCACCATTACTGTTGACCGCGTAAGCTGGTACATCTGGATGGGCAGGACCACGTAGGTCAGCGCGGAGCCGAAGCCTGAAATCATCTGACCGAAGTAAAGCAGCCGGAAGTCTCCAGCGCGCCGAAGGGGAGAGAGATCGGGGAGCAGATCATTCAGCCTGCCGAACTTCGAACCGTTCCGCGACTTCATAGGTGCCATTGTGGCATCATGGCCCTTCAGCCAGATTACTCCTTCCTCACGGCGCGGCTGGCCAGATTTGGGTTCGTATCGTAAATGGCGCGTTTTCCAGTAACGCGCCCTCCATTCACAGGAAAGCCGCTAGCCGAGCCGTGACTGGGAAGGAGCGGCTACGATCTTTCGAAGTCCACCGAGTTTCTGTCTCTGTCAATGCAAAGTAGAAATGTCCTAATTTCCGCAAAGTAGAAATGTCCGGTTTTAGGGGTGAAGTTTGGGAAGAGGGTTTAGTGTAAAGACGATGTTCCAGGGAAGTCGCGCTC
>Ga0302325_10005950_pt1 | contig 27614 bp, 25 predicted proteins | sample Palsa_T0_2_FD_201948 | JGI IMG/M metagenome (GOLD analysis project Ga0302325, IMG submission 201948) | Peat permafrost microbial communities from Stordalen Mire near Abisko, Sweden - Palsa_T0_2 | ecosystem: Environmental > Terrestrial > Soil > Palsa > Peat permafrost | place: Sweden: Abisko... | reverse complement strand
CCCTGTACCGCGACGCTGCGCAGACCGGGATTGATCCCGGCGAACAGCAGCCGCACGCCGTCGGCGATCAGGTCGGGCAGGGTCGCGCCGGTGAAGGACTTCAGCTCCGACCGGGTGAAGCTCACCCGGGCTCCAGCGGAGCCTGACCGGGATCGGACACTGCATCTCTCCTTCTGACCGCACCGCGTGCGATGGCCTGATTCCCTGGCCATCATGGACTACCTCGCCTCGGCCCGGGAAGCGCCCGATGGTGTCCTGCTGTATATTAGTGAGTACCCTCACTATGAGGTGGCTTACAGAGAGGTTGTCGCGGGACAATGTCACCGGAGCAGCTCGGCGAGCTCTATCTGCGGGTTCACCACCGGATGCACCGGGCCTTTGACGGCGGCATGAGCGCGAGCGGGCTGACCCTGGCCCGCACCAAGGTCCTGGCCCAGCTGCAGCTCGGCGGCCCGGCCCGGCCGAGCGCGCTGGCCGCCGAGTTCGGGATGGCGCCGCGCACGATCACCGAGTTGGTCGACACGCTGGAGCGTGACGGCCTGGCTGCCCGGAATGCGGATCCGACCGACCGCCGGGCCCTGCTGGTCACGCTCACCGGCGAGGGCGACGCCGCGCTCGCCGTGGCCCGTGCCACGCGTACGCGCCTGATGAAGAAAGTCTTCGGCGCTCTGGATGCCGATGACCGGGCCACGATGGCGCGGTTGCTGCAGACCCTCGACGGGGCGATGGCCCCGCTCATCACCGGCGATCCGCACACCGAGGAAGTGAGTTTCCATGGCCGCACCGCCCACCCAGGCCCAGTCGCCGCCGGCGAATGACCACCGCTGGCTGATCCTGGTCATCGTGGCCATCGCCCAGCTGATGGTGATCCTCGACTCGACGATCGTGAACATCGCGCTGCCCTCGGCCCAGCACTCGCTCGGCTTCCCCAACAGCGAACGGCAGTGGGTGGTCACCGCCTACGCGCTGGCCTTCGGCAGCCTGCTGCTGCTTGGCGGCCGGATCGGCGACATGTTCAGCCGCAAGCGAGTCTTCATTGTGGGCCTGATCGGCTTCGCTGGATCGTCGGCGCTGGGAGGCGCCGCGACCTCCTTCGGCATGCTGGTGGCCGCGCGCACGCTGCAGGGTGCGTTCGGTGCGATCCTCGCCCCGGCCGCGCTGGGCACGTTGATCAGCATTTTCCGCGACCCCCGCGAACGGGGCCGGGCGTTCGGCGTCTTCGGGTCCGTCGCGGGCGGCGGCGGCGCCGTGGGCCTCATCCTCGGCGGGGTACTCACCGAGTACCTTTCCTGGCGGTGGGCGCTGTACGTCAACCTGATCTTCGCCGCCGTCGCCGTGGCCGGCGCGCTGATGTACATGCAGTCCAACAAGCCAGCCAGCCGCCCACGGATGGACTGGGCCGGAACGCTGCTGGCGTCGGCGGGCCTGTTCTGCATCGTCTTCGGCTTCTCGCACGCCGAGACCGGCGGCTGGACCGCTCCCCTGACCCTCGGGTCCCTGGGCCTCGGTGTGGTGCTGCTGGCCGCCTTCGGCTTCGCCGAGCAGCGGGTGAGCCATCCGCTGCTGCCGCTCCGGGTGATCCTGGACCGTACCCGCGGCGGCGCCTATGTGGCCGTCGGCGTGGCCGGGATCGCGATTTTCGCCGTCTTCCTTTTCCTGACCTATTACCTCCAGCAGGTCAAGGGATACAGCCCAGTCACCTGCGGGCTGGCCTTCCTGCCGATGTTCGGCTGCATCCTGATCAGCTCCAATACCTCGTCCATCGTGACCCTGCCCCGGTTCGGGCCGCGGGTGCTGATCGCCATCGGGATGGTGCTGGGCGGCGGGTCGATGGTCTACCTGACCCAGCTGACCGTGACCTCCGGCTACGCCAGCGGCGTGCTGCCCGCCCTGCTCGTGATAGGCGTCGGATTCGGCATGATCATCGCGCCGGCCATCAACACGGCCACAGCCGGCGTCAGCCGTGCGGACTCCGGTGTCGCGTCCGCCATGGTCAACACGATGCAGCAGGTCGGCGGGTCCATCGGCACCTCGGCGCTGAGCACGATCGCGCTTACGGCCGCGGCGAGCTTCCTGGTCACGCACCACACCGGCCGTCTCGCCGCGGCCGTCGCGGCCACCCACGGCTACACGGTCGCCTTCACCGTGTCGGCGGGCCTGTTCGGGCTCGGCGTGGTACTCGCCGTCGTCCTGCTCCCGTCCAAGCAACGCCTGCAGCAGCTCAGGGAAGCGGCCAGCGCGGGCACGGCGGCCACCGCCGCGCCGTCCGGAGCGGCGGACACTGTCTCGACCACGGCCTGACTTTTCGCTACGGCCCGGCTTTTCCCTAAGGCCCGGCTTTTCCCTAAGGCCCGGCTTTTCCCTAAGGCCCGGCTTTTCCCTAAGGCCCGGCTTTTCGCTAAGGCCCGGCCTTTCCCTACGGCCGGGGCACCGGGCCACGCAGGGTGTGGCGGCCCACGGTGCGCCGGGAGCCGGGCGGCAGCGCGACCTCGGCCGTCGTGCCCGGCGGGACGGTCAGCGCCAGCTCGAGCTGGCCGGCGTCGAGCCGCCAGGCCGACTCGATCCGCCCGTAGGGGCTGTCGTGCTGGGCCCGGGCCCAGGTGATCCCGCCGCCGGGCTGCGGCTCGATCCGGAAGTGCCGGTAGCCGGGAGCGCCGTCCTGCAGCCGGATCCCGGCCACGTAGCGGTGCAGGAACGTGATGACGGCGCCCTTGGAGTAGTGGTTGAGCGATTCGAACGGGACGCCGTCCGCGTCGACGCCGTCCCAGCGTTCCCACACGGTCGTCGCCCCACGGTCGATCATGTACAGCCACGACGGCATCGTGTCGGTGAACAGCAGCTCGTAGGCGACGCCCAGGTGCCCGGTATCGGCCAGCACGGGCAGGAGCTGCGGGGTGGCCAGGAAGCCGGTCGCGAGATGGGTGGCGGCCGCGCGGATCAGCGTCACCAGGCGCGCGGCCGCATCCGCGCGCAACTCCGCGGGAACAAGGCCGAAGGCGAGCGCGCGGACGTGGTTCGCCTGGGTATCGGGGTGCAGCCGGCCGTCCGGGCCGATGAACTCCGCCTGCCAGGCGGCGCGCACCCGGTCGGCGAGGTCCCGGTACCGCTGCGCCTCGCCGGCCCGGCCGATCACCGCCGCGATCTGGCTCATCAGCCGCGCCGAATGGGCGAAGTAGGCGGTCGCCACATCGGCCTTGTCGCTGCGCCGGAACGCCTCAAACTCGTCCGGCCCCTTCAGGTCGGCGCCAGGGACGAGCCACTCCCCGAAGTGGAAGCCCGAGTCCCACAGGTAGCGCTCGTGCGGGAGCGGCTCGGGACGGCGCGCCGCCCGCTCCGGGTGTCGCGCGCCGGCGGCCGCGCGTTCGACGTAGGCAAGCCAGCTGGCCATCGACGGCCACTGCTCCTCAAGCAGCCGCCGGTCGCCGTAGGCGCGGTAGATCTCCCACGGCACGATCACGGACGCGTCGCCCCAGCCGGCCGAGCCGTTCATCTCGGCCAGGAAGCCGCCCTCGGACTCCGCGGGCGGGCTCGGCGCGAGGTTGGCGACGACGCCGCTCGGCCACTGCTCGGCGGCTAGGTCGCGCAGCCACTTGGTGGTGAACCCGGCGACGTCGTAGAGGAAGGCGGCGGCCGGCACAAAGACCTGCCAGTCGCCGGTCCAGCCGGCCCGCTCGCGCGTCGGGCAGTCGGTCGGGATGTCGCAGGCATTGCCGCGGAAGCTCCAGACGGCCGCCTCGTGCAAGCGGTTGACGCGTTCGTCGCTGCAGCGGAACCAGCCGGTGCGGGTCAGGTCGGTGTGGACGACGACGCCGGTCAGGTCGCTGGCGGCCAGCGCGTGCGGATGGCCCTCGACGCGTACGTAGCGGAACCCGTGCGTGGTGTGACGCGGCTCGAAGACCTCCGCGGCCCGCCCGGCCGAGACGACCTGGTCGACCTGCCCGGCCGGCAGCGGTTCCGGGAGGAACGGCAGGTTCACGTCCAGGTGCTGCGTGGTAACGTCGCCGCCAGCCTCGACCGCCTCGCCGTGGGTCAGCGTGATCGCGGTCCCGGCCGGGCCGAGGTTTCGCAGCCGCACCCAGCCGTTGACGTTCTGGCCGAGGTCGAACACCTGGCCGCGCCGAACCTGGCGCACGGCGGTGGCCGCGAGTTCGGCGACCGCGCGCACCGGCGGCGCCGGCGAGGCGACGAGGCTGGCGTAGCCGTCGTCGGTGACGTTGACCGCCTCCCAGCCGGCCACGTCGAAGCCGGGATGGCTCCACCTTTCGGGCTGGCTCCGGAGATCGGCCGACTGCCCGGCGATCAGGTCGGCCGCGTTGATGTGTGACTGAGCGCTGCGCCAGCCGGTGCCGGTGCCGGCCACGGCCGTCGAGCCGTCGGCGAACTCGATGTTCACCTGGGCCAGGAAGCCTAGTTCTGAGCCCCACTGGTCGGCAGCCCCACCTGGCCGCGGAACCAGCCGTCGGACAGGATCGCGCCGAGGGCGTTGCGGTCCGGTCGCAGCAGGGCGGTGATGTCGTAGGCCTGGACCTGGAGACGCTCGCGATATGCGGTGAAGCCGGGAGTGAGCTCGGCGTCGCCGACGCGTGCGCCGTTGAGAAACGCCTCATAGATGCCGTGGGCGGTCGCGTACAGGCGACCCCGGACGGCCGCGTGGCCGAGCTCGAACTCGCCGCGTACGAACATCGCCGGCCGTCGGCCGGCGGGCAGCCGCACCGGCTCGACCGGCGTGACCCACCGCGCCGACCAGTCGCCGGGCCCGAGCAGCCCGATCTCGAAGCGGTGCGGCTGCGACCATTCGCTCTCGCCGCGCTCCGTCCACACCTTGACCTGCCAGCTGACCCGCTCTCCGGAGGAAAGCGGCGGACCGCGGTAGCCGACGAGCACGCTCTCGTCGCTGGTGACGTGACCGCTGTCCCAGCCGTTGCCGGTGCGGATCCGGTAGCCGAACTGCTGGCCCGCGCCGTCCGGCAGCCACCACGACAGGCGCGGCCGCGTCGTACCGATCCCGAACGCCGTGGCGAGGTGCTCGACCCGCAGGTGATCCGGGCGGGCAGGCTCAGACAACCGGGTGATGGGCGTCGCGGGAATCGTCCTCGGCGTTGGGCCCGGAGCCGCCGTTGCCGTCCTCCCCGGCCTGGCCCCCTTGGACCCCTTGGCCCTCTTGGCCCGCGGCGCGGCCTGCAGCTCGCTTCTGATACTGACCGGCGGCGCGGTCCCGGAGCTTGCCGAGCGCCGCCGCCGGGCCCTTCCCGGTCGCGGCGCTGGTCAGGCCGTCCGGGTTCTGGACGGCGGTCAGCACAAGCGCGATGCCGGCCACGATCGCCTGGTACCTGCCGACGTTGAGGTGGATGTTGAGGAACGTCACGAACAGGCCTGCGGCGGAGAACATGATGCCCGCGACCACCGCTCCGGCGATGCGCCCGACGCCGGCCACGAACACGATCGCCAGCAGGCCGATCGACGTGAACGCCGCGAAGCTGTCGGCCGTCAGCTCGCCCTGCATGTAACCGGTCAGCGCGCCGCCGACGCCGGCGATGAACGCGGCGAGCCCGAACGCCATCAGCTTGCCCTGGGCGACGTTGATCCCGACCGAGCCCGCGGCGCGCTCGTTGGAGCGGATGGCCAGCAGCATGCGTCCGGCCGGGCCCCGCCTGAGCCGGGCGACCAGGAGCCCGAGCAAGATCACGACGACGAGCACGAGCACGCCGAAGATCAGGGTGGGATAGGCCTTGCCCTGGGTGATCGCCAGGTTCAGCCCGGGCAGCCGCGGTGCCGGGATGGGCAGGCCGGCGGTGCCGCCGGTGAAGCTCAGGCTGGTGAAGATGAGGGCGTCCATGGCCGCGGCGAACCCGAGCGTCACCACCGCCAGGTTCACGCCGCGGAGCCGCAGCGCCGGCAGGCCGATGACCAGGCCGACGGGTACCGCGCATAGGCCGGCCAGAATCAGCGACCACGGGAAGCCGAGGCCCCATCCGGTGGAGATGTGCCCGAGCAGGAAGCCGCCGATTCCGGCCAGCGACATCTGGGCGAGCGACACCTGGCCGACGTAGCCCGTCAGCACGACGACCGACAGGGCGATGCACGTGACGGTCAGCGAGGATATGAACGCGAAACGCAGGACGCTGTTAAGGACCACCAGCAGGATCAGCCCGGCCACGAAGCAGACGGCCGCCGTGCGCACCGGCGCGCGCGGGCGGCCGACCGACGGGTTGCGCTCGGCCGTATCCCCGCCGCGGGCCAGCACGGCACGCGAGCGGAGCGCCATCACCACGATGATGACGGCGAACGGGAGCGCATCAGGCAGGCCCTGCTGGGGCAGCCACGTCCAGACGGTGATGAGCTTGTCGATCAGGGACTGGGCGCAGCCGATCAGCAGGCCGGCCAGCGCGGTGATCCAGAACGACTCGAACCGGCCGAGCAGCGCGGCGGCCAGGGCCGGCACGACGAACAGGGTGTAGGAGGTCGGATCGAGGTTGGCGATCGGGGCGATGAGGATACCGGCGGCGCCCGCCAGCACCGTGGCGATGACCCAGTTCTGGCCCGCGATACGGTTGGCGGAGATGCCGGTCAGCGCGGCTCCCCGGTCGTTCTCGGCCCCGGCCCTGGTGGCCAGGCCGAACCGGGAGAAACGGTAGATGAACCAGAGCGCGACCGAGATGAGGACGACCAAGCCGGCGAAGTACAGGGTGTCCTCAGGGAACGTGACGCCGGCGATCGACAGCGGGGAGCTGGGGAAGATCGGGTTGGTGGCGACGGGCTCGGTGCTGTAATTGAGGACCGCGATCGCCTGCAGGCCGAGCATGACGCCGACCGACGCGCAGACCCGGGCGAGCGGCGAGGCATGCCGGAGCGGCCGGTAGATCAGGACGTACAGGACCAGCCCGAGGATCGCCGCGTACACGAGCGAGATGACGATCGCGAGGCCCGTGTTGATCCCGGCGCCGCCGTTCAGCGAGATCTGATGCGGGATCAGCACCACCGGCAGCTCGAGCTGCCCGAAGCTGCGGAGGTTGACGAAGACGTACGCGATGAACATCGCCACGGCGCCGTGCGCGAAGTCCACGACGCCGGCGCTGCGGTACTTGAGGACCAGTCCCTGGCCGAGGATGGCGTAGGTGGCGCCGGAGCCGAGACCGAGGAGCAGGAAGAGGATGTAGCTGGACATGGCGTCTCGTTATGTCTCGTCGGTATACGCGGCGCGATCGGGTCCAAGGGGTTGATAAGCCCCTTGGACCCGAGCGCGATCATCCGCCGATAAGGCCCGGCCAGTAGCCCTTCGAGGTCACCCAGCCGGTCGGATCCGGCTGGGTCACCTTTCCGCCCTGGATCTGGTTCATGAGGTAGTAGTCGTTGCAGATCGCGACGGCGCCCTTCAGCGCCTTCCCGTTACAGGTATAGGGGTGCGACAGGAAGTTCGGGTGGGTGCCCGATCTGAACGCGGCCAGGATGGACGCGGTGGTCGGCGTGCCCGTGATCGTGCTCAGCACCTGCTGGACGTTCATCACGGTGGCGAAGCCCGCGGTGGAGATCGAGTCGATCAGCGTGCCCGGCGCGGCCCACTTCTTTATCGCCGCCTGGAACAGCTGCGCCTGCGCGCTGCTCCCGCTCTGGAGCATGAACGGCGAGGCGATGTACATGCCTTCGGCTCCGCCGGCCGCGGCCGCGATCACCGGCGGCGCGCTGCACGGGTCGATGCCCATCAGCTTGCCGGAGTAGCCGACGCTCTTCAGCGCCTTCAGCACGTTGCCGCAGCCGTTCGGGATGTCAACGTAGGCAAGCTGGGCGCCGCTGCCTTCGACCAGGGCCGCCTGCGGGCTCGGGTCCGGCGACGTGGGCGACAGCGGGATATCTTTGACCGTCGTCACCCCGGCGGCCTTGAACACCGGCGTGATCTGGGGCAACAGTGACTCGCCCTGGGCGTTGCTGAAGTACACGATCGCGACGCTCTTGATGCCCAGCGTCTTGGCCGCGTACACGGCGGCCGCCGCGTTGTCGCCGACGCTGACCGACCAGAACTGGATGGAGTTCGAAGCGGTCTCTGGCACCGGGGTGAACGGGATACCGCCGAGGTACGCCAGGTTCGCGTGGGCGTAGATCGGGATCGAGGCGGGCCCGCCGACATCGGCCGCGCCGAGGATCGCGAGCGGGTGATCGGCCACGAGCTGGTTGGCGCACCGCGCCGCGGTGGCCGGGGTGCCGTCGCCGATGCAGCTGTCGATCACGATCGGGTGCCCGTTGATCCCGTCGAGGTAGTTGTTGACGTAGTTGACGGCGGCGATCGCCCCCTGGCGCGCCTCAGGGAAGGTGACCGCGCCGGTCTCGTCGTTGATCATCCCGAACGTGTACGGGGTGCCCGTCGCCTTCTTGGGAGTGCCGAACACCGAACCGCTGGCCGCGGCCGGCGTGCTGCTCGCGGTAGCGCTCGAACTGCCCGAACTGGTCGAGCTGCTCGAACCGCTCGAACTGCAACCCGCCGCGACCAGCCCGACGACGGCGACCGTGGCCGGAAGGAGCCATCTAGGAGGTTTCATCTGCGCTTCTTTCTGAGGCTGAATTTATCTGTCCTGGTTGAGGGCAAGCGGCCGCTCAGGCGGCGGTTTCCCCGAGGTAGCTGGCGGCGAGCAGCTCACGCCGCTCGCGGAGTTCGGCGGCGGGGCCCTCGATCCGGATCCGGCCGTGCGCCAGGACGTAGGCGCGATCGGAAATCTCCAGCGCGAGCGCGACGTGCTGCTCGACGAACAGCACGCTTGCGCCCAGTTCGCTGGCCGCCCGGCGCAGGATCGGGAGCAGTCGCTCGACGATCACCGGAGCCAGTCCGAGGCTCATCTCGTCCACGAGCAGCAGCCGCGGCCGGGTCACCAGGGCCCGGCCGATGGCCAGCATCTGCTGCTCGCCGCCGGACAGCAGGCCTGCCTTGCGTCCCAGGCACTTGCGCAGCTCGGGAAGCATCTCAAGCAGTTCCTCCTCGTGACGGCCGGCCTTGCGGCTCCGCCCACCCGCCGCGCCCGCCAGCCGCAGGTGCTCGCGGACGGTGAGCCCGGGAAACAGGGCCCGGCCCTCGGGCACCAGCGCGAGACCCCGGTGGGCGAGGACGTGAGCCGGGGTGCCGCCGATCTCCTCGCCGGACAGCTCGACTGTGCCCGAGATCGGGCGGTTCAGCCCGGCGATGGTCTCCAGGGTCGTGGTCTTCCCGGCGCCGTTCGGGCCGAGCAAGGCCACGACCTCACCCGGGCGGACTTCCAGGTTGAGCTCACGGACGACCGGGACCTGCTGGTAGCCGGCGAAGAGGTCCCTGACGACGAGGGCGTGGCCGGACACGGGTGCGCTAGTGGCCGGTGCCGGCATGATGTCCTCCCAGGTAGGCCTCGATCACGCGCGGGTCATCGCGGATCTCCGCCGGGGTGCCGGCGGCGATCTGTCGTCCGAAGTCGAGCACCATGAGCTGATCGCAGACGGACAGGACGAGCCCCATGTCGTGGTCGATGAGGAAGACCGTCACGCCGTGCTCGTGCGGCAGAGCGCGCAGCCGGCTCCCCAGCTCGAGGCTCTCGTCGGTGTCGAGCCCGGCGGCGGGCTCATCGAGCAGGACCAGCCGGGGCTGGCGGGCCAGGGCCCGGCCGATGCCCACCAGCTTGCGCTTACCGAGCGAGATCTCGGACGGGTAGCGGTCGACGACATCTTCCAGACCGCAGACCGAGATGGCCCAGTCGACGCCGGCCCGGTCCGGCGGGCGGTGTGGCAGGAACAGGTCCCTCAGCGCAGAGGCGACGGTTACGTGCTCGGAGGCCACGAGCAGGTTCTCTTCGACGGTGAGGTCGCCGAACAGCTCGACCGACTGGAACGTGCGGGCCAGACCGAGGCGCGCTCGCCGGTAGGGGCGCAGGCCGCCGATATCGCGGCCATCGAAGGTGATGCGCCCGGCGGCGGGCCTGGTGTATCCGGTCAGGGCGTCGACCATCGAGGTCTTGCCCGCGCCGTTGGGGCCGATCAGCCCGTAGACACTGCCCTCGGTGACCTGCAGGTCGACGTCGGAGACGGCCACGACTCCCCCGTAGGTGACGCGCAGGCCGACGACGTCCAGCAGGGGCTGTCGTGTGGTCGGTGCGGTCATGGCTCTCCCTCCATGGACGCTCCTGAGCGACGAAGGCTGACTTTCACATCATGAAAGTTACTTTCATTTCGGTCAGGTTACGAGATACCAGGTTGAGTTGTCCACATTTCCTAGGTCACGAATTGGCGACAGCGCGCGGGGCGCGGGCCGCGTCCTGCCTGGCTAGCCCGGCCAGGACCGCTCCAGGCCCTGGACCAGGGCGACCATGGCGTCGTGCAGGGGCGTGGGTACCCCTACCCGCCGTCCCTCGGCGGATACGCCGCCGTTAAGGACGTCGATCTCGGTGCCCCGGCGCGCGAGAACGTCCTGCAGCATGCTCGGCTTATGGTCATACGCCTCCGCGATGGCCTCGTCCACGGCCTCCCGCGGTGACCGCGTCAGGACGATCCCGGCCTGCTCGCAGACCGCCTCCGCCTCCGCGATGAGCCGGTCGAGAAGCCGGCGGAGCCCGGTGTCGGTGCAGACGCGGCCTACCGAGAGCCCGGTCAGGGCGGCGAGCGGGCTGGTCGCGGCGTTGAAAATGACTTTCGTCCACTGCGGCCCCCGGGCGTCCTTGAGCGCGTGCGTCCGCAGCCCGCCGTCGGTGAGCAGCCGGGCCAGTTGTTCAACCTCGCTCATCGGCGCTGGCCGGGGCTCGAACGGCCCGAACCACGAGTCCCCCGGCGCGTCGTACCGCACGACGCCGGGTGACGCGATCGCGCCCGCCGTGACGATGCTGCCGCGGATGACGCGGGGCACGAGCTCGGCGATGACCTCTTCGTTACCGAGCCCGTTCTGCACGCTGACGACGGCGGCGTGCGACAGGGCCGCCCGGGCGCCCTCGACGGCCGCGCGCGTGTGCGGCGCCTTGGTGGCGACGAGGCCGAAGTCGCAGGTCGGCAGGCCGCTGCCGTCAGTCCTGGCGTGGACCGTGGCGACGAAGTCGCCGAGTCCGGTGACCCGCAATCCTCGCGCGTTCATGGCCTCCACGTGCTCCGCCCAGGGGTCGACGGCCCACACCTGCACGCCGGGAACCCGCGCGAGGTGCGCGGCGTACAGGCTCCCGATCGCGCCGCAGCCGATGACCGCGATACGCACCGGACCGGCATGGCCTGCTGTCATGACGAGGCCAGGGCCGTTCCGGCGATTTCTTCGCAGATGGACGGGCCTGCGCCGCCGACGCCGAGGGCGGCCACGACGCGCCCGCCGTCGCGGACCGGCAGGCCGCCGGGGATGCCGAGCACCAGCGGCACCACGAGGCGGGCGACGGCGTCAGGCTGGCCGAAGCGGGCGTCGAGATCGCTGCTGTCGCGGCCGAACAGCGCCGCCGCTCCCGCCACGGCTTGCGCGATGGCGACCGCGCCGGCCGGGCCGCCGTCCATCAGGTCCTGCTGGATCGGGTCGCCGCCGCTGTCGATGACAGCGACCGCCACCTGGACGCCGCGGCGCGACGCCTCGTCCATGGCGGCGTCGCAGAGCGCCTTCGCCCACTCGAGCTGGGCCTGGCGGGTCGCCCGGGGGGCCGGTGCCATGCCGAGGCTGTCCGCCGGGTCGACGACCAGGTCGCCGAACCGCTGTTTCCACCGCTTGTCGTCGTCCCCGTGCTGCCCGGCGTACGGCAGCCCGAGGGCGTAGGCGATGAGCAGGTCCTCGGGGTTGGCCGGCCTGCCGTCCGCGCTTACCACGCGCGGGTCGACGTCGGCAGGGAAGAACGGGCTTACGGTCGCGCCGGAGGCCGCGATCCCGGCGACCACCACGCCGTCGACGCTGAGCGGCATCCCGCCCGCGCCGGGGAACAACGCCTCCGGCGACGCCACGGCGAAGCCCGCGGCGACCGGCGGCGCGATCATCGTCATCCGCTTCAGGTGCTCGGCGCTCGGGATCTGCTGGGTCGCCGAGATCCAGGCCTTGGAGCGAGCCCGCGCCATCCCGCCCGGTCCCCCGGCGTCCATCCGCGACGCCGTGAGCAGCGTCCCGGTCGCCCCGACCACGGCGACCGCCCCGCGCAGGCCGAGCTGCTCGGCCTTGTCCACGGCGCGCTGCACCAGCGCCCGGGCCTCGGCCAGGCTGAGGTCTCGCGGGTGCGGCCCGGCGCCGGTCAAGCTCCGACCATGTTGTAGCCGCCGTCGGCGACCATGTACCCGCCGGTCATGTGCGAGGCGTCGTCGGTCGCGAGGAACAGGGCCGTGCCCGCGAGCTCGGCCGGGCCCGGGATCCGCCCCATCGGCGTGAGCGAACGAAGCTGGTCGCCCCGGCCGGACTGCCAGTCCTTGCGCCCCAGGGTCGCCTCGGTCTCGATGAACCCCGGGGCAAAGACATTGACCCGGACGGTGGGCGCGAACGCGTGCGCGTACGATTTCGTCACGCCGAGCAGCCCGTACTTCGCCGCGGCATACTGCGGCGCCCGCGCGCTGCCGCGGACGATGACGGTCGAGCCGATGTTGACGATGGCCCCGTGGCCCTGGTCCAGCATCCGTGAGCCGAACTCGTGCACGCTCAGCAGCGTGCCCTTGATGTCGACGGCGAGAATATGGTCAATCGATTCCTCGGTGATGTCGCGCCACGACATCTGCTCACGGGCGACGTCGCCGACGTTGTTCACCAGGACGTCGACGCCGCCGAGGCGCTCGAAGGCGGCGTCGGCCAGCGCCTTGATCTGCTCCCAGTCGACGATGTCGGCCTGGAGCAGCACGGGCGTGCTGCCTTCCGCCGCGACCCGCTCAGCGGTCCGTTTGGCCCCGTCGACGGAGCTGCGGTAGTGGACGCCGACGGCACGGGCGCCCTCCTGGGCGGCGCGTACCGCGATCTCGGCGCCGAAGCCGGTACCGGCGCCGGTGACGACGACCGACCGGCCCTCGAAGCGACGCGGCAGGGGAACTGGTGGCAGTGGCACGGGGTGTCCTTCCGACGTGGATGGCTGGATATGACGGTCAGACCAGGACGCGGCCGCCGTCGACGTAAAGGACCTGACCGGTGATAAAGCGGGCGCGGTCCGATGCCAGGAACGTGACCGCGTCCGCGACCTCCTCGGGCCGGCCGAGCCGCTCTGCCGGGACGAGCGATTCCAGGCTCTCCCGGTGGTTGTCCTTGTCGAGATAGGCCTTGGTCAGGTCGGTCTCGATGTAGCCGGGCGCGACGGCGTTGACCGTGACGCCGTGTGGGGCCCACTCGCGCGCCATGACCCGGAGCAGCTGGTTCATCCCGCCCTTGGTCGCCGCGTACGGCGCGTGGTGCGGGTGGGCGAGCAGCCCGGACACCGACGACACGAAAACCATGCGGCCGTACCGCTGCTCGACCATCAGCCGCCCGACGGCCTGCCCGAGCCAGTACGCCGACGACAGGTTCAGGCTGAGGGTCTCCTGCCAGTCGTCGTCCTCCAGGTCCAGGACCGGCTTGCGCACGTTGCGGCCGACAGCGTGCAGGAAGACCTGCGGGGTTCCGACCAGTCCGACCGCCTCGCCGACGGCCGCGCGGCAGGCCTGCGCCGTCCGCAGGTCCGCGACCAGCGGCTTGACCTCGCCGCCCGCGTCCTTCGCGGCCCGGACGACCGCGTCGAGGTTTTCGGTGCTGTAGTCGACGAGCGCGACCAGGGCACCCTGGGCGGCCAGGCTGACCGCGCTGGCTCCCCCGAGCCCGCCGGCGCCGAAGACCAGGGCTGGCCGTCGGCCGAGCGTGAGCCAGTCCTGCATGGGCCTACCCTTCGCGCCATTATTCTCGTACTATGAAAGTCACTTTCCATTACCGTAGCCGACTCGCCGAGCGGCTGTCCAGGGTCCGCCCGGGGCCGCCGTAGGCTGGTATCACTTACCGTCACCGAGGAGGAAGGCCTCCATGCCCCGCCGCACCGCCAGCTCCTCGTCCGCGGCCCTTCAGCCCGTCGAGCCGTCCCCGCCGGACCGCCCGGAAGCGCCGGAACGCCCCGGGTACCGCGTGGAGGCCCTCGCCAAGGGCCTGCGCATCCTGTCGCTGTTCGACGAGCAGCACCCGTCCTGGCGGGTGAGCGACCTGGCCACCGTCACCGGCCTGCCCATGCCGACCGTCTACCGCGTGGTGATGACGCTGGCGTCGGAGGGCTACCTCGATCACCTGCCCACCGGAGACTACCGGCCGGGCGTGCGCACGCTGACGCTCGGCACGGCCGCGCTGCGCAGCCTGGACTTCGTCAGCATCGCGACGCCGAAGCTCCGGGACCTCGGCCAGCGCACCGGCGAGACGGTGAACCTGGCCGTGCTCAACGGCGACCGCGTGCTCTACCTCGTCCGCCTGCGCAACTCCGACCTGGTGACCGCAAACATCCAGGTCGGGTCCACGCTGCCCGCCGTGCACACGTCGATCGGCAAGCTGCTGCTCGCCCACCTCAGCGAGGCCGACCTGGAGGCGCGCATCAGCGACGCGTCGTTCTCCGCCAACTCAGGACCCAACGCCAAGGTCTCGCTGGCCGAGCTGCGCACCGAGCTCGGCCCGATCCGCGACCAGGGGTGGGCGATGCAGGACGAGGAGCTGGCGTACGGGCTCCGGTCGGTGGCCGGCCCGGTCACCGGCCCGGACGGGCGTGTGCTGGCGGGCGTCAACCTGGCCGTCCAGGCCCGCGACTGGTCCACGCAGCGGATCATCCGCGAGCTCAAGCCCGCCGTCCTGGCAACCTGCGCGGAGATTTCCGGCCTGCTGTCCGACACCAACGTCAGCGTGCTTTGACCTCCGGCGCCCGCATCGGCAAGCTCGAGCCGGCCTGTCTCGATGACGAGCAGCGTTCGCTCTATGACGCGATCGCCGGGGGGCGCCGCGCCCAGGGCCCGCAGCTGTTCCGGCTGGTCGACGACCACGGACGCCTCGAGGGCCCGTTCAACGCCTTCCTGCTGCAGCCGCGGCTCGGGTCAGCCCTGCAGGCGCTCGGCTCCTCGGTGCGCTACGACACCGGACTCGACGACCGGTGCCGCGAGATCGCGATCCTCGCCGTCGCCGCGCACTGGCGGTCTGACTTCGAGTGGTACGCCCACGAGGCGGTCGCCCGCTCGGCCGGGCTTGACGACGCCGAGCTGGCCGCAGTGCGCGACGGGCGTTACGCCGTGCTGACCGGACGCGAGGCGGTGGTCGCGCGGACGGTCGCCGCGCTGGTGGCGCGGGGCGACCTCGATGACGCCGAGTACCTCGAGGCCGCCGAGGCGGTGGGCCCGGCGGGACTGTTCGAGCTGCTCACCCTGGTCGGCTACTACGCGACGCTGGCCCTTCAGCTCCGCGTGTTCCGGGTTCCCGCTCCAGACGGCACCGCTTCGTCCCCTTGACCCTGTTCCCTTGACACCGTTCCCTTGACACCGGGCCCGCCCGGGCACGATGATATGCGAAAGTTACTTTCGTAGAATGAGAGCGAGTTCGGGACATGAAGCTGGTCACCTTCGACGCTGGTCGGGTCGGTCGTCTGGAGGACGAGGTCGTCATCGAGCTCGACTGCGCCTCGACGCGCGAGTGGTTCGGCCGGGACGGACAGGTGGGCGAGACGGGAGTGCGCCTCCCGCTGGCCGACGTCAGGCTGCGGGCGCCGATCGTGCCGAAGAAGTTCTTCCACACCGCTGGCAACTTCTCCGACCACCACGAGGAACTGCAAGCCGTCGACTGGTCGCACCCGGTGCACAAGGGAATCGTGTTCTTCCAGAACGTCGACGCGATCATCGGGCCTGATGACGCCATCGTGTATCCCGAGGGGCTGACGAAGGAGCTGGACTACGAGCTCGAACTGGCCATCATCATCGGCCGCAGCGGAAAGTTCTTCGGACCCGACGAGGCCGAGGATTACATCGCCGGATACACGATCTTCAACGACATCACAGCGCGTGACATCCAGCGCCGGGAGATGCAGTCCGGCGTCTTCTCCTTCTCCAAGGCGATCGATACGTTTTGCCCGATCGGCCCGTGGATCGTGACCAAGGATGAGGTGCCTGACGCCCAGGCGCTGGCGATGGAGTTGCGGGTCAACGGTCAGGTCCGGCAGCGCGGCAACACCGCCAAGATGCTCATCTCGATCCCCCACCTCGTTGCGCACCACTCGGCGCAGGGCTACTCGGCCGGCGACATCCTCACCACCGGCACGATCTCAGGCGTGGCCGCGGTACAGCCCAACCCGTTCGAGTTCTACCTGCAGCCAGGCGACAAGATCGAGGCCGAGATCGAGGGCCTCGGCGTGCTCCGCAACCACGTCGTCCCGTGGAGCGCCGCACACGATACCCCGCCGTACACGACCGATCTGTATTCCTCGACGGGTTGAGCCCGTGTCCAGGCGTGAGCGCCCGAGGTGCGGGACGCAGGACGGGTAAAACAAGGAGATTGCCGTGACCAATACCGAACCGTTGCACGTCCTCATCGCCGGTGGCGGCCTGTCCGGCCTGGCCCTGGCCCAGGGCCTGCTCAAGGACGGGCACACCTGCGAAGTCTTCGAGCGTGACGCCGACGACAGCCGCAAGATCGGCTACTACCTGCACATGAACGCCGACGGCGGCGAGGCGCTGCGCCGCTGCCTGCCCGAGGACCTGTTCGAGCTGTCCGCCGAGACCTCGCGCCGGACCTACGACCGACGTGAGTCGATCGTCCTGGACGACCAGCTCAACGAGCTGAGCTCGCAGCCGCACCTAGGCCCGCCGAACGAAGGCGAACGCCCGCACACCGGTGTCCACCGGCGGACGCTGCGCTCGATCCTGCGGGCGCGGCTCGGCGACTCGTTCCACCCAGGTCAGGCCGTCACCGGGTACGAAGAAACCCCCTCCGGCGTATCGGTGACCCTCGCCGACGGCACGACAGCCCAAGGCGACGTCCTGGTCGGCGCAGATGGCATCCGCTCGGCGGTTCGCGGGCAGCGGCTTCCCGGCACCACCGTCATCGACGCCGGCGTCCGCGGGCTCGGCGTCTTCGGCCGTACGCCGCTGACCCCCGAGCTGGCCGGCCAGCTGCCCGCGTACCTGTTCGAGGGCGTGCTGATCGCCGCGGACCGCAAGGGCTCGCGCCTGCTGATCTCGGTCTACCGGCCCCGGCAGCGCCCGGGTGACGCGGCGGCCGCGATCGCGCCCGACGTGCTGCTCGAGCCGGTCGAGGACTACGTCATGATCAGCTGCAGCGTGGCCCCGGGCACGGTGATCCCGCCCGCGGCTGAGTGGACGGCCGGAACGCCGGCCATGCTGCGCGACGCGATGCTGGCCGCGATCGAGGGCTGGCACCCCACGGCGCGAGCCCTGGTCGCCGGCGTCGACCTCGACTCGATCTTCGTGATCCCGTTCGGCTTCCTCGCCCCCGCGCCGCCGTGGGAGCCTTCGCGGGTGACGCTGATCGGCGATGCCGCCCACGCCATGCTCCCCACGCTCGGCCTGGGCGCGAACCTGGCGCTGCGCGACGCCGCGCACCTGCTTGACCAGCTCTCCGCGGCCGCCCGCGGCGAGACCGGCATCGTCGCGGCCATCGGGACCTACGAGCAGGAGATGCGGGACTATGTCTACCCGTTCATGCGGATGACCATGGATCACGACCGGCAGTTCGGCGGCGGGGCGCTCACCGAACGCGAACAGCATGACGACGCCACCGTCGGCTGATGGCGCGATGCGCAGCCTGCACCACGTCGGCTACTGGGTAAACGACCTCGACTCGGCGCTGAAGCAGTGGCGCCAGGACCTCAGCGTCGGCCCGTTCGACATCATCCCGCACATGACGTTCGACTCGTTTGTCCTAGTCGTGGACGGCCAGGAGCACCGCGACGTGGTCTTCGACCACTCGGCCGCCTTCGCCGCGTGGGGGCCAGTCGTCGTGGAGCTCGGCCAGGTCCACGCGATCGACGACCGCCTCGCCGCGGCGTACGGCAGCGCCGCGGGCGGTCCTGGCGGCGTGGTCAGCCACGTCTCATGGGTGGTGCCCGACGTGGAACAGGAAAGCGCGCGGCTCGCGCGGCTGGGCTGCCGGCTGATCAACACGGCGCGGTCGGGCCCGATCTCGGTCGCCTGGCACGGCGGCGGGCCGCTGTTCCCGCACCCGATCGAGGTACATCAGCACAACAGCGTCATTGCCGGCATGCACGACCGCCTGGTCGCGCTGCACGCCGACGAGGACCAATGCCCGACGTAACCGCCGTGATCCCCGGCTTCACCGGGCAAGTCATCACCGCGGGCGATGAGCGGTACGACGAGCTCCGCAGCATCTGGAACGCCATGCACGACCGCCGGCCCGCGCTGATCGCCCGGTGCGAGAATGCGGCCGACGTGGTAGCCGCGATCGCGTATGCCCGGCGCCACGACCTGGTGATCGCGGTGCGCGGTGGCGGGCATAGCCTGCCCGGGTTCGGCACCTGCGATGACGGGCTGGTGGCGGACCTGCGGCCGATGAATAAGGTCACGGTCGACCCGGCGGCCCGGCGCGTGACGGTTCAGGGCGGTGCGCTGCTTGGCGATGTGGACCGGGCGACCCAGGAATACGGGCTGGTGGTTCCCGCGGGGATCATCTCGCATACCGGAGTCGCTGGCCTCACCCTGGGCGGCGGCGTGGGCCGGCTGATGCGCCGGTTCGGTCTTACCATCGACAGCCTGCGCTCGGCCGAGGTGGTGACCGCCGATGGGCAGGTCCTGCGCGCCGCGCAGGACCGGCACCCCGACCTGTTCTGGGCGATCCGCGGCGGCGGCGGGAACTTCGGCGTGGTGACTGAGTTCGAGTTCGCCCTGCACGATCTGCCGGCCCGGGCGCTCACCGTCTTGTCCTGCTACCACGACATGGCGGCCGCGCACCGCGTGCTGCGGCTGGCCGAGCAGGTGATGTCCGCCGATCCTGCTGACGAGCTGCTCTGGACGAGCTTTGCCCGCAAGGCCCCGCCGCGGCCATGGCTGCCGCCTGGGCTGGCGGGACGGACGGGGATCATGTCGGTCATCGAGTGGTCCGGGGATCAGCGTCCCGGGCAAGATGATGGCTACCGGCTGCTCAGCGAGCTGCGAGCTGAGCTCCGGCCGTCGGCGAGCGAGCTGCGCGTCGTTCCGTTCGGCCAGATCCAGACCGAGGGCGACGAGTTCTTCGGCCCCGGGCTGCTGTCCTACGTCAAGGCCACCTTCGCCGATGAGCTGACCGATGACCTGATCGATGTCGTGTCGGCGCGCGGCGCGCTGATCGGCTCGGAGGTGTCCCAGGTGGAGCTGCTGAGCATGGGCGGGGCTATCCGCCGGGTCTCCCCTGACGCCACGGCCTTCCCGCACCGCACCGCCTCGTGGCTGATCAACATCCCGGCCAGCTGGCGGTCCGCCGCGCAGACCGAGCGGGAGATCGGCTGGGTCCGGGACACCTACGCCGCGCTGACGCCGTACTGCCGCGGCGGCGGTTACGTGAACTTCATGGATGGCGACGAGCAGGCGGCCGGGCAGGCGGCGTACGGCGCCACGCTGCGCCGGCTGCAGTCGGTCAAGGCCGCCTACGACCCGGAGAATGTCTTCCGGCTGAACCAGAACATCATCCCGCTGAGCCCGGTGGCGGCGTCATGACCATCCGGCACCACGGGGCGCTGACCCCGGCGGCGCAGCTGCAGCAAGGGCTGTGGGGCACCGATCCGCAGGGCTGGGCGGAGCTGGCCGAACCGCACAACCAGCCGCTGTTCGAGGCGCTGCTTGACGCGACGGCCACCCGGTCCGGTACCCGGCTGCTGGACATCGGGTGCGGCAGCGGCCTGCTGATGTCCCTGGCGGCCGGCCGGGGCGCCGCCGTGGCGGGCGTGGACGTGTCACCTGGCCTGCTCACGGTCGCGGCGACGCGGCTGCCCGCGGCCGACCTGTGGCTCGCGGACATGCAGCAGCTGCCGTTCCCCGATGCCGCGTTCGACTCGGTCACCGCGGTGAACGCCGTCCAGTTCGCCGCGGAGCCGCGCATCGCGCTCGCCGAGGCAGCCCGGGTCTGCCGGCCCGGCGGCCTGGTGGGGCTGGCCGCGTTCGCCGAACCGGACCGGGTGCAGTCCACGGCGGTGCACCTGGCGATGGCGGCGCTGAGCCCGCCGGAACGCGAGGCCGAGCACGCGCCTTACGCGCTGTCCTCACCGGGCGGCCTGGAGGCCGCGCTGACCGGCGCGGGCCTGCTGGTGGCGGCGAAGGGCGAGGTGGAATGCGTCTGGCGGTACCAGACGGCGGCGGACGCGGTCCGCGCGCTGATCGGCTCGGCGGGCGGGACCCGGGCGGTGCAAGATGCCGGCCAGCCGGCCGTCCGCGCCGCCATCGAGACGGCGCTAATCCCGTTCACCGACCCGGCCGACGGCACGATTGCCATGCATAACGTCTTCCGCTGGGTCACGGCCCGCCGCCCCGGGCCGCAGGAAGCGACGGGCTGATGACGCGGGTGGCGGCGCCTGACCGGTAACGGGGATGTACGGCCTTCGCCTGGCCGGTAACGGGGTGAGCTCGGGCCGGACGGTCCGGTCGTAGGTCTCGAACGCCCGGGCACGCTCCTCGATCTCCGTGCGCAGCTCGCGGTGCCGTTCGGCAGTCTCCTGGATCTCCACGGCGTGGGCCTGCTTCTCGTTAATGGAGATGACGGAGGTTGACAGGTCCGTCCAGGTCACGTCGGGGCCGGGCCCGAGCCGGCCCCGCGCGCCGCAGGTCGCGCACTCCACGTCCGCGCCGTGCAGGGCGACGACGTCGAGGTGGCACATCGGGCATAGCCCGGGCGGCCCCAGGTAACGCGCCTCGTCGAAGGCCACCCCGAGCTGGCTGGCGACGTTGCGCCCGAGCACGGCCGCCCGGTCGATCGCGGCGGCGTCCAGGACCACCGAGCGTGGCGTCCCGGCCCCGGCGAACTGCACCTGGTCGACCACGGCGATGTGCATCGAGAACGTCGTGGTGTGCATGATCGGCAGGGTCAGCGTCTTCCACTGCGGCGTCAGCGAGCCGCCCACCGCGAGGAAGCCGGCCACTCTGGGCTTCAGCACCCGCTCGTCCACGCGGAACGGCACGGCCGGCTCGCGTCCCTCCCGGCGCAGCGCCAGCAGCCCGGCGATGATGGCGGCGTCGGCGTTCGGCCCGAGCAGCCGGTCGCCGAGCAGCTTGAGCCGGGCGGCCACCGTCCGGCTGATAATCGGGGTGCTCACGATAAGCCCGTCGCACTCGACCAGCCGCTCCCACAGCCACCAGGCGTCGTCCGGCTCGGCACTTTCCGCCGCGCGGCTGGGCAGGCGGAGCTCGTCGAGCCGCACGAGCTCGACATCGGCGCCCTCGCCCTCCGCCGCCCTCAGCGCCGCCTTGAGCAGGATCTCCGCGCTGCCGTTGGGCTGACCGCAGCCGAGCCCGAGGACCCGGCCACCCGTGCCGCTCGTCGACATCTATCCTCCTCGGGCCTTCTGGGGCCTTCTGGGTCTTCTGGGGGGTGCCACCGACAATCTTGTGAGACATACTCTCACTGTGAGATAGTAACTTCCACAGAATGAACGAAGTCGACGGAAACCCGGGTCAATCGGAGGCGCCGCGCATGGGTCGGCTGGACGGCAAGCGGGCGCTCATCTCCGGCACCGGCGGCGGGATCGGGCGGGCGACGGCATTGCTTTGCGCGCGTGAGGGCGCTCACGTGGTGGGCTGCGACCTGCACGCGGAGACCTCCGACGAGACCGTCGAGCTGGTGCGGGTAAGCGGCGGGCGGATGGACGCGATCGCGCCGGTGGACCTGGCGTCGGAACAGGGCGCCCGGCGATGGGTCGATACCGCGGTGGCCCTGGCCGGCGGGCTCGACATCCTCGTCAACAACGCGTCGGCAATCCGGTTCGGCCCGATCGACGAACTCTCCTTCGCGGACTGGTCGTTCACGATCCGCAACGAGCTTGACATCGTCTTCCTCGTCATCCGCGCGGCGTGGCCGCACCTGGTCGCAGGCGGGGGCGGGTCCATCGTCAACGTCGCGTCGATCTCGGCCTCGCGCGGGGCGTTCTTCATGCCGCAGAACGCGCACGGCGCCGCCAAGGGCGGCGTCCTCGCGCTGACGTACCAGCTGGTGGTCGAGGGCGGCCCGCACGGCATCCGGGTCAACGCCGTCAGCCCGGCGATGACGGAGACGCCGCACACGACACCGCTGCTCCAGGACACCGACGGGCCGGCCGCGAGCATCGCCGCCCGCGCGCCGCTGGGCCGGTGGGGGCAGCCGGAGGATGTCGCGCACGCGATCTTGTTCCTCGCGTCGGACGAGTCGTCGCACGTGAGCGGCGCGAACATTCCCGTCGACGGCGGCTCGGCGGCGGTCGGATGACGGCGCCGCCCCGCTCCGGCCGCCTGCTCCTGCGCGGCGACCCCGGGTACGAGCGGGCCCGCGTCGGGCGCATCTTCAACGCGCGCCGGCCTGACCGGTTCCCCGCTGCGGTGCTGCTCGCCGCGAACGACGACGACGTGATCCAGGGCGTCGGGTTGGCGGCCGAGCGCGGGTGGACGGTCACCGTGCGCTCGGGCGGCCACTCGTGGGCGGCGTGGAGCCTGCACGACGATGCGCTGCTGATCGACCTGGGCGCCATGCGCGACATCACGTACGAGCCGGCGACCGGGGTCGTCTCGGCGCGCCCGGCCGTCCCAGGCGGCCTGGAGCTCGAGCCTTTCCTGTTCGCGCGGGGCCGGGCGTTCCCCGGTGGCCACTGCCCATCGGTCGGTCTCGGCGGTTACCTGCTGCAGGGCGGACAGGGCTGGAACGGCCGGGAGCGCGGATGGGCCTGCCAGAGCGTGGTCGGGCTGGACGTGGTCACGGCCGACGGCCAGCTGGTGCACGCGGATGCCACGCAGAACTCCGACCTGCTGTGGGCGGCGCGCGGCGCCGGCCCTGGCTTCCCCGGCGTCGTCACGCGGTTCCACCTGCAGACCTACGCCGCCGCGCGGGCGATGTGGCACGACACCTGGACGTTCCGCCTCGACGACACGGCGGAACTGCTCACCTGGCTGCACGACGTCCTGCCCCGGCTGGACCGGCGCGTCGAGCCCGTGGTCGCGGCCACCCGCCTGCCGGACGTCCCGCTGTACGACGGCAAGGCGCGCCCGGACGGAACGGTCCTGCTCCTGCACACGACGGTAACGGCCGACGCCGACGCCGACGCCATCGCCCTGCTCGCGCCGCTCCAGGACGGCCCGCTGGCCGGCCGGGCGCTCGGGCACGTCCAGGACCGGACCAACGTGCTGGAGGAGAACCAGGCCCAGGCGGGGCAGAACCCCGAGGGATACCGGTACGCCGTCGACTGCACGTGGACCGATGCGCCGGCTCACGTCCTGGCCCCGCTGCTGCAGGCACTGTGGAGTGAGCTGGACACCGAGCACTCGTTCTCCATCTGGTACGGGTGGGCACCGCGCGGCGACCTCCCCGACATGGCGTTCTCGGTGGAGGCTGAGGTGTACATCGCGACGTACGTCATCTACACCGACCCGGCTGACGACGCGCGGTACGCCGAGTGGGTTCACCGCCGGACCGCGAGGCTGGCGGCCCATGGTACCGGCGTCTACCTGGGCGACACCGACTTCACCCGGCGGCAGGACCGGTTCCTGTCGGACAGCGCGTACCGCCGTCTGGCGCAGATCCGCGCGGTGCGCGACCCGTCTAGCCGTTTCGTTTCGTACCTTACGTCTGACCCGGCCAGGCTGAACGTCCATGGCTGACCAGGGCGCCGTCGCGGCCCGGCTCGACCACGTCGGGCTGGCGGTCGCCAACCTCGAGGCAGCCGCCGCGTGGTTCTGCGATGTGTTCGGGCTGGTACCGGAGCTCACGCTCCGGGTCGACGCGATCGACCTGAGCATCGCGATGCTCATCCACCCGTCCCATGGCTACCGGCTGGAGCTGCTGCACCGGCCCGGTTCTGCGCCGGACGACAAACCGGGGACTCCGGCGCAAGCCGCGCTGCGCGAGGGGTACGGGCACGTCGCGTTCGACGTGGCTGACCTCGACGCAGGATACGACCGTGCCGTCGGCCGCGGAGCGCGACCGGTCATGCCGCCGGGGCCGTCTCCGGAACCCGGGGTGCGGATGGCCTTCGTCGCCGATCCGGAGGGCAACCTGATCGAGCTGCTGCACCGGCCGGCGTTAGGCGCGGCCTGCCCGGCGGCCGAGGACGAACTTCTCGGTGGGCTGCGTCGGCAGCGTGGTGGTGCCGTCGTGCGCGGACCCTGCTTCGTTGGTCACCGCCGGGATCGCGAAGTACTGGAAGGTGATCGTGGTCTCCCCGGGGCGGTGGCCGGGGTCGACGTCGAAGATCGAGTAGCCGTAGCCGTAGCCGTAGGCGTCGGTCGGGTTGATGGCAGCGGACCAGGGAGCGTCCTCGACCGAGTCGGCGCCGTTCTTGGAGAACCCGGTTGCCTCGGTCCCGACGACGGCGTTCCGCGTGGTGACGACCTTGGCCTGCGGCTTGTCGCCCGCCGTGTCCGTGCCGTAGGTGTTGGTCGGCCCGTTGGTGCCGCCGCCGCCGAGCACCAGGTATACGGTGCCCTCCCCGGTGTTCCACGCCGGGGTGCCGTTGACCTCGTACGGCTCGGTGGTGACCACCGACGGGCGCCGTGTGTCGACGGCCGCTCCCTTGACCTGGCCGGGGTCGGGCGCGACGACGGTGCCGAGCTCCCCGGCGACGTAGCCGCGGACCGGATAGGTGCGCTCGTAGTCGTGCTCCGCCGGGGAAAGCTCCTGATTAGGGTCTAAGTCGAGTATTCCTATCGATTATCCTGGCTATGTGCTCGGCATGCATCGTCGGTAGCGACTGGGAGTCAATGACGTGAGCCTGGAATTCCTCTGGTACATCCCGAATACCGTCGAGGCCGGCCATCGCGGCGACGACGAGGCAAACAAGTGGACGAGCCTGGACTTGTCCGCCGAACTCGCGCAGAGCGCCGAGGACCACGGCTGGGGCGGGGCGCTGCTCGGCACGGGCTGGGGTCGTCCCGACACGTTCACCGTCGCCACCTCGCTGGCGGCCCGCACGACCAGGTTCAAGCCGCTGATCGCGATCCGGCCGGGCTACTGGCAGCCGGCCCACTTTGCCAGCGCGGCCGCGACACTCGACCAGCTGAGCAGGGGACGCGTCCTGGTCAACATCGTGAGCGGCCAGGACAACCTCGCGGCGTACGGCGACACCGAGGGCGATCAAGCCGAACGCTACACCAGGACCAGGGAGTTCATGCAGATCGTCCGGCGGCTGTGGACCGAGGAAGGCGTTACGTTCCGGGGCCGGTACTTCACGGTCGAAGGGTCGACGCTGAGCCTGCGGCCTTACGGAGCCGAGGACGGCCGGCACCCGCGGCTCTACTTCGGCGGTGCCTCGGCCGCGGCCGAGCAGGTCTCGGCCGCCGAGGCCGATGTTCAGCTCTTCTGGGGCGAGCCGCTGGATGGCGTCGCCGAGCGGATCGACAGGCTCAAGGCACTGACCCGGTCCCTCGGCCGGGCGCACGCGCCGCTGGAGTTCGGGCTGCGCATCACCACGCTGGTCCGCGACACTACAGAGGAAGCCTGGCGCGATGCCGAGGCGAAGGTGGCCCAGATGGCGGCGAGCGCCGGGAAGAACCTCAACGACGGCCATCAGCGCAAGGCCGTCGGCCAGGCCCGGCTCCTCGACCTGGCGGAGCGGGGCGAGGTGCTCGACTCCTGCCTCTACACCACTCCCGGCAAGTTCGGCGCAGGCGGCGCGTGGACTACCTGGCTGGTCGGCAGCCACGACGAGGTGGGCGCGGCGCTCCGGAAGTATCAGGACCTCGGCATCACCCATTTCGTGCTGTCCGACACCCCCTACCGGCACGAAGTGGTCCGCGTCGGCGACCAGTTGCTCAGCCGGCTGCGCGACCCGGTCGCCGCCTGAAGGCCTGTAACCACACCGTACGCAGATACCACCTACTCGCGAATTGGGGCTTAGTGTCCGAATTGACGTTGACAAGTGGCATACCTATTGACGAAGACGGCGCGCCGGAGGCCATCCGCACGCTGGACCTAGAGGTTGCCTAGCACGCCGCTGCCTGCGGTTACCGGTGCACGTCTGGTCAAGGCGCTCCCAGGGCGCCGGGCCGGCGGCCCAGTTGGCTGAACGGGGCAGGTACGCCTCGCCGGATAGAGCGGCGCTAGCGGGCGGGCCCACGTCCCAGGTTGCTTGATGCGGTGATGTGTACGGTTTAACCATGGCTGTCAACGCATCGCCCGGCTGGATGGTCCCTTCGGCGCGGCTATGGCGGATGCGGCTGACCCAGGTGGCCGCGGCCGGGCCGGTCCTCGTCGTGATCGCGGGCGTTGCGGCCGGAATTTGGGTTGGAGCGTGGGCCGCGGCTGCCGCCGCGGCGGTCGTGACGGTGGCCGCCGGCAGCGTTTTGTGGGTCGAGCGCCGCCGCTACCTGGCCTGGGCGTATCGCGAACGGGAAGAGGACTTGATCGTGTCGCGCGGCGTGCTCGTCCGCCGGGTTTCCGTAGTGCCGTATGGGCGGATGCAGTTCGTCGAGGTCACGGCGGGACCGTTCGAGCGTGTTTTCCGCCTGGCCACGGTGCAGTTGCATACGGCGGCCGCCGCGAGCGACGCCCGGATACCTGGTCTTGAGCGGGACGAAGCCGCGCGGCTGCGGGACCGCCTCGCCATACTCGGCGAGGCAAGGGCCTCCGGCCTGTGACCGAGGACCCCGAGCACGCGAGAAGCACCGAGGACGCCGGGGCCGCCGCCGGGGCCGGCTGGCATCGCCTGCACCCGCTGTCTCCTCTGATCAATGCGGGCCGCCTGCTGTCTGGCGTGGTCGGCATCTTCGCCCTGAGCCTGGTGACGGCCGGCAACTATAGGGACTACCTCTACCAGCTGATCGTGGCCGCTGGGCTCGTGGTCACTGGTTTCATCCGGTGGCTCGTCACCCGATGGAAGCTGGACGGCGCTACGCTGCGCATCGAGACCGGCTTGCTGCGCCGGGATTCTCGCCAGCTCCCGATGACCAGGATCCAGGCGGTCGACGTGGTGCGGCCGTTCCTGGCGCGCGTCCTTGGCCTGGCGGCCCTGCGGATCAGGCTGGCCGGCGCCGGGCACGCGGGTGACCGGCTGGCCTACCTGACCGTCAGCGAGGCCGCCGGGCTGCGAGCCACGCTGCTGGCCGGCCAGCACGGTCTTGATCCGGCCACCCCAGAGCCCGCCGAACTGCCGCTGATCACCGTGCCCGCAGGCCGGGTGATCGGTGCGACGTTGCTGCGGGCCGCGCCTAGGTTCCTGGCCCTGGTGGTGATCGCCGCGGTCGCCGCCGCGGCCGCTCCCGTTTTGTTCCTCGCATCGGAGTCCACCCTTGGCCTGATCGCGCTCGGGCTCCTGACCAGGACATGGAGGCAGGTGACGGGCCGCTACGGCTTTACGGTCGCCACCTCACCCGACGGGATACGGATCCGCCGGGGGCTGCTGAGCACGGTGGCCGAGACCATTCCTTTCCGCCGGGTCCAGGCGGTGCGCCTCGTACAGCCGCTGCTGTGGCGTCCGTTCGGCTGGTGCAGGCTGGTGGTTGACGTGGCGGGCGTGGCAGGACGGGACTCCGGGCCTAAGTCCGGCGGCCTTACTAAGACCCTGCTCCCGGTGGGCTACATG
>Ga0302325_10005948_pt1 | contig 27616 bp, 25 predicted proteins | sample Palsa_T0_2_FD_201948 | JGI IMG/M metagenome (GOLD analysis project Ga0302325, IMG submission 201948) | Peat permafrost microbial communities from Stordalen Mire near Abisko, Sweden - Palsa_T0_2 | ecosystem: Environmental > Terrestrial > Soil > Palsa > Peat permafrost | place: Sweden: Abisko... | reverse complement strand
CGATTCGCGCAAACGATGTCAAGAGGTAATGAATTGGTACGCCCGGAGGGATTTGAACCCCCAACCCTCGGTTCCGAAGACCGATGCTCTATCCAGTTGAGCTACGGGCGCAACACTAGGCTTTCAAGTCGTCCACGCCGTGGACACTTTTGGCTTGTGCAAACACGGTGCAAAAATAGTGCGATATGCCAGCGAGTTGCCGGTTGTCAGGCACCGCGGAGTGGAGCGTACTGTACGAAAACTGAAAAGCCATTGGTCGGAGTTTACAAGCGGCCGCGAAAGATTCAAGGATAGAGAAAGCCACGTATGCACTGGCTGGTAGCCCTCGGAAGAGACGCCAAATGGTGGGCGGTATCCAAGACCTGGGTGCCGCTCAACGTCTTGCTGCAGACAATAACATCTATCTACCGCTGAGTTCTCGGAGGAACGCCTGTCCGTTCGTGTCTCATCGCAGTAATGAAAACCAATGACGCTACGCACAATACCACAAGCATCGCCCGCAGGTACGTGGCGGTCGGCAAAGAGATCCCGATGCCGGTTGCGAGGGCCACATACGCGGCCACACATGCGGGACACTTGGGAAGCAGCGCCAGCGTAGCGCTCGGAACGATCCAGCCTGCAATCTCCCCGACGCGGCGCAACCGCGATGCGGACCGACGAGCGTTGTCGCCGGCTCGCGTCTTGATCTGGCAACAGTGGCGAGCGTTCACGCGCGCTCTTCCGCCGCGTGGCAACACGAGCCGGCGTTGTGAGGAAGCGGCTCGTATTCATCGTAGCGGCGCCACCAGATGCCCGCCTCGTTGCGCCCCTTGGGGGCGCGGTCGAGCCACTGATACATCCCCCAGAGGCCGTCCAGTCCGCGCGCATAGGTGGAATAGGCGTGGTAGACGACGCCGTCCTTGAGCACGAACGCGCTCATGCCCGGCCTCTCGCGCGTGTACGTGGCCACGTCGGTTCCAGTCATGGCTGCGTTCTCGGCGACAGGCCCCTCGCCGCGTTTCGTCAGTGAGTCGCCGATCCCACGTTCCGTCCACGCCACCTCGCGGCGGTAGTTGTATTCGACGGTCCCCGCGCGCTGTTGCTTCTCGGTGAGTGAGACGTTGAAGTCGAAGTTGAAGTCCCCGCCGAGAGAGGACGCCCAAGGGAAGCTCCAGCCCATCCGCTGCTTGTACGCCTGCAGCTTCGCGAGCGGCGTCCGCGACACCGCCGAAAGCGTGACGTCGTGGTTCGCCAGGTGGATGACGAAGCCGTCGAACCCGTCCGCGATCGCCGAGCAGGACGGACACCCCGCCGTGTAGTCGGGCCCGAACATGAAGTGGTAGAGGAGGAGCTGCGAGCGGCCTCTGAAGAGGTCTGCCAGCGAGGCGCTCCCTTCATCGGTCTCGAATCGGTACTCCTTGTCGACCCTGACCCACGGCAGCTCCTGACGTCGTCGCGCCAGCTCGTCGCTGCGCCGCGTTAGCTCCTTCTCCTCCTTGAGCAGCCCGAGCCGCGCTGCAAGCCATTCCTCTTGCGATACGATGTTGTGTTCTCCCCTCAGATTTTGCGGTTCGGACATATTTGCATTTGTGCTCATAATAGCCTTTCGTTATCCGTCGTACGAAGAACGAGCAGTCGTATTGCGGATTCCCTTGGTAAAAAAATCCAGTTGTGAAATGCAACGCGTCATTCTCTATCCACAAACTTCGCAAAACCCTCCACAATTTTGCCCCAACCCTGCGCGTGATTATCCCGGCTCTCCATGGTTGCAAACCGGCTGTGCGTCAGCACCAGCTCCGTCCGCTCGCCCCGCTTGAGAAACTCCACCGTGACCAGCGACGGCTTACCCTCCACTTCGCCAAACTCCGTCCCGCTGCCGTCCTTCTCCCAATCCCAGGTATAAACCAACCGCTCCGGCGCCTGCACCTCGCGGAACTCCCCCACCGCCGTGAAGAATTCCCCGTCCGGCATTTTCATCTGGATCCGAAATTTCCCGCCCACCCGCAAATCCATGACCGCCAACGGAACCACCATCCCCGGTTCCGGCCGCATCCATTGCTGGATATGTTCCGCCGATGTCCATGCCTTGAACGCCCGCTCCGGCGGCGCATTCAGCATCCGCTTCAAGATCAACGTCGCATCATCCGGCTTCTGCACTTCATTATTTATCGTCATCATGTTTGGTTTCCTTTGTTTGTAGTGTATCCAAATATTTTTCGAGCTGATCCAGATTCCCCTCCCAAAATTTCCGATACCGGTCGATCCACGCCTGAGCCTCCTGCATCGGCTTCGCCTCCAGCCTCAACGAATGAACCCGGCCATCCCGCCGCCGCCTCACCAACCCTGCCTTCTCCAAAACAATCAAGTGCTTCGACACCGCCGCCAGCGACATCGCATGCGGACGCGCCAAATCCGTCACGCACTCTTCGCCCTGCGCCAGTTGCGCTAAAATCCGCCGCCGCGTCGGATCCGCCAACGCCCCAAAAGTCCGGTCCAACAACCTGGAACTATATTCAACCATATGGTTGAATATAAGACGAATAAAAACGTAATGCAAATGAATTCTTTATGCTTTGGAAATCTAACACCGCCCGCTGTCGTCCCCAAAAGTCCGTGTCTCTACCGTGTTCAACGTGCCGCTCCCGCTGCATGTCGAGGCCGTAGAGTGTGCAGAGTAGCTCAAGCGCAACAAATGGCGCAGCCCTGGCAAAACCGAATGCCGCTATTGGGCGAGACGGAGGTTGAACTTCTCGCCGGTGTTGCTCGCGCCAGTGAGACTCATTGTCGATTTCCGGGCGTTGTATGAGCCAGACACCGTGACCTGCTTGCCGCCGAACGTGACAGAGCCATAGACTCTGTTGCGTGATGTCACCAGCAACTGTCCCACCACAGTGCCCGGAGCGGCGGTCGTCGCGATGTCGAAGACGGCAGCAGCGTTGGTGTCGGCACGGATCGCATAACTCTCCGACGCCGGCGTCTTTACGACCGTCACCAGCCCCGTCCACGTGCCGCTGATATCCGGGAACGTCGCCGCCGGGATACCGCTCCAGTGGAAGGTGCCGAAAGCCGTGGTTGGCACCATCCCACTAACACTCTTGAGACTCTTGACCGTCCCCAACAGCGTGCCGCTCCAATTCGTCGTACCGCCGGTCTGCTCGAGGAACGACCCTGTGACCTGCCCCTTCGCGTTGACACCCCAGTGACCCGACACGTCATTCAGACCAAATGTCTTCAGACGGATGCCATGGCCGCTCGCGCTGAAATCGTCCTGGAACGTGAGGAATCCGACCCCCTGGTCCGCACCACTGATCGTGACTTCCCAATCGCCCAGCGGCGAATTCTTCGCACCGACGGTGATCATGACACCCGCCGAGGTGTTGGTCGCGCCGAGTGTGTCGATCGCGACCGCCGTGAGCGTATGCGTGCCGATAGCCGGCGCCTGCAACACATTTGTGCCCGGATTCGATGTCGTCTCGCCCAGTTTCGCGCCGTCCATAAAGAACTTGATCTCGCTGATGCCATCATTGTCGCTTGCATTGGCCACGATCGTGATCGTCAGGTTTGTACCTGGCGGATACAACATGCCCGTTGCAGGACGCACAATGCTCACCGACGGCGGCGGGCCATTGGTCACCGCAATCAGGTTGGGGCGAACCAAGTCGTTCGAGCCGCCGGGACCGAACACCGTCAGCGAGACGGAGTGCGAGCCGGTATTCGTGTACGAATGACTCGGGCTGGACAGCGTGCTGGTGCCGCCGTCGCCAAACGTCCACAGCCAGTTAGTGATGGAGCCTGTCGAGATGTCGGTGAAACTCACCAACAGCGGCGCCGCGCCATTCGTGGGGCTGCCCGTAAACCCTGCCACCGGTGCCGGAGCCTGTGCCGTCGCATTGGTGACCGTAATGTAGTTGGCGCGTGACAGCGCATTTGACCCCAGTGGGCCGAATACGGTCAGGCTGACGGAGAAAACTCCCGCATTTGTGTACGAATGACCCGGGCTGACCAGTGTGCTGGTGCTGCCGTCGCCGAAGTTCCACGCCCGCCCCGTGACAGTGCCGCTGGACGCATCGGTGAACATCACCGTCAGTGGTACCGTTCCATTGGTCGGGCTGCCGGTGAACCCGGCTGTGGGCGCGATGGCCGACGAACCTGTGACCGCATTGGCCGAAGTGCCGCCGTTGCTCGCAAACGCTACCGAGCCGGTGAATGACCCGACTGAACCGGGGCTGAAACTGATACTGACGAGCGCGTTCTGATCCGCGCTGACGGTGAACGGGCTGCCGCCAGTCAGGCTAAACGCAGTGCCGGATACTGTCGCGCTGCCACTCAATGTCTGGGACCCCGTATTGGCGACCAAGAATGTCTGCGTGCTGGCCTGACCCACCGCCAGCAAACCGAAGCCGAGACTACCCGGTGAGACGGCCAATTGCGGCGGACTATTCGCGGTAACAATAACAATGTAGTTGGGTTTGGTGTTGGTGCTCGCGCCGAGTGGACCGCCGGCGATCAAGGTAACCGTATTCGTGCCCGTGGCGTTGTAGGTATACGCAACAGTTGCGTTCGGCGTGTTCGTTGTTCCACCGTCGCCAAAGCTCCAAAACCGGTTCGTAATCGTCCCTGTCGAACTATCGGTGAACGTCACCGCCAGCGGTGTCGGCCCGGTCGTAGGTGAACCTGTGAAGCCTGCGACCGGTGGCTGCAGTGGGATAATCATAAAATCGGCGCTGACGGGGGCGCTAGCCACCTGACCGGCCTCAAATGCCCCGGCGCTAACCACGGCGGAGTTTGTTATGGAAAATGGGCCCGTGTAGAGGAGCGAGTTCGTCGTCGGATCTGAGCCATCCACCGTGTAATAAATGACTGTATTCGAGGTGGTGTCGGCCAACGACACCGTGACCGAGTTGGAGAATGTGCCGCCATTCGGCATGATGGTGGGTGTCGCCAGAAGAGTGAGGTTGCCATATACGGACAAGGAAGACTCTGTGCCCACATAGACCTTGCCGTTGGCGATTGTCGGTACCGTGAACTTAACCGCGCCACCGGGGACGTCCCGCGTACCCGCTTGGCTGCTGTTGTAAAGTTCCTCGGAGACATCCGCAGCGTTGTAGGCGTGCAACACGGCCGGTCCGCTGCTCGCATAGGCGTCCGATTGGATCGTCCAAACGATCGCGTCGTTGGTGCCATTGGCCGAAACGCTGGGCGTGGCGCCGGGGAAACCATATGTAACCGTACCACGCGATGCCGCAATTGATGCGATGGAACCGTTGGTGATTGTAAACGCCCGGATCACGTCGTTGAGGCCAACGAAATACAGGGCGTTATTGAAATACGCGGGCGTGTCGAAACACGCCCCAATGGCACTCGGCAGTGATTCCACAATCTGTGTGTCACTCCCAGAATTGAATTGGCCCATGTTGTCCCGGTCAACCAGGTAGATGGTGCCCGGTTTGCTGGCGCCGACCACCAAATGTGGATGCGCCAGACTGCCGACTTCGTCCGGCAGCACGACGTTACCGCCCGAATTAAGGTCCTGGTCGTTATCGTCCATATATTGCTGATTAAAGGGCGTGAAGTAATCGGCCAACATCAATGAATTGGTGGTGGACAATCTGAGAAAGCTATCGCCGTAGTCGCCATTGGTCCCATCAAACGTGCCGTTGCCGGTGGACACAAACAAATTGCCGTTAGCATCACTGGCGGGGCCGCAGCCGGACTCCCAAATACCGCCCAATCCGCCATTCGGCGTTGTGTTAAAAACTCCATTTGTCACGAGGGTTTGGGCATTGTATCCAAACAACCAGCCGTGATAGGGGCCGATGTCGCAATGTGACGCGCAGCCAAAATACACAACACCGTTATTGAGCAGCAGCGCCATGCGGTTGAACTGCGTCAGCGGGTTGAACGGCACATTTCCCACACCGTCGTTGCCGTCGCCGGTTCCCGTAACGCTGGCTTGAATCAACACTGGCCCGCCGAATTTTTCCGCCCCTGTCGCCACATCCAACGCGTGCAGGCGCTGCACATAATTCGTCACACCAGTCACGACTTCCTTCGTTTTGGCCTCCATGTAGATTGTTCCGCTGGCCGGGTCAATGACGGGAGTGCTGGTGATGCCGATTTCGGGCACGAGGTCATAGCAACCGACACCACCGACGTCGGCGCTGGGAACCGACGTAATGCCTGTGGATGGGTTGATGAAACTGACCTGCCAAAGCGGCACCGCGTTCGAGCCCGTGTTGCTGTCAGCATCGAACGCATAAACGCTGTCGTGCTCCGTAACGACATAGACGACGTTGTGCACACCATTGCTGGGCGTCGTGACGCTGGCCAAGATCAGCGGCTGAGCGTATACGTAGCCATCGACAGCACAGGTAAACAACTTGCCAAAGCTATTGGTATTGACATTGGCCAATGTCAGGGCAGTCTCGTTCGTGTTCCGGCCTGTGCGCGCATTGTCGTTATGGTAGGTCAGAACACTGACGGAAGCCGCCAAAGTGATGTTTGCGGTCGCCGCTGCGTACTGAAATAGCAAGAGGGCCGCAAGGCATCTCACTTGTGGACTACAAAGATTCATCTTCGGATGGGCAGCCGCCCCTCGCCTGATCCCCAATACCATCCAGACCATAAGCCGCACATTGTACTCAAAATCCCGGTGGATGGCATTAGCAAATTAGATCCCAACGCGCACCTCCGACAATGCGCGCGGCGACATTGCACGACCAAGCTGAACAACGTCTCCCTTGCGCCGGCCTCGGTCGGGGAAGCGGAAGACCGCGTCTCTCACACTCCACAAAAAGTGTCTGGTGGCAATGTTACTACGAGTCAAATTAGCGAGAGCGATTTCAAGAAGCGCCTTGCCCAGATTGGCGCAATACGCCGGCAGCAGACCATGGCGAAGCGGTTTTCTGAAAGCGGTTGGATGCGGTCCTCAGGGCCGCTGTTCGGACACCGCCTCGCAGCGCGAGGGCCACGCGGCGGTGCTTTGACGTACTTGATCTAAGCCTTGAAGCCTACTTGAGTGGCACCGTGGCGACGGTCTGGAGGATGCGACTCGCGATCTTGTAGGGATCGCCCTGTGAGTTCGGACGGCGATCCTCCAGATAGCCCTTGTAGCCATTGTTGACGAAGCTGTGGGGCACACGGACGGACGCGCCGCGGTTGGCGATGCCGTAATTGAACTTGTCGATCGACTGGGTCTCGTGCAGGCCGGTCAGACGCAGGTGATTGTCCGGGCCATAGACGGCGATGTGCTCGTTTTTGTATTTGTCGAACGCGGCCATGAGCTTCTCGAAGTATTTTTTCCCGCCGACTTCGCGCATATGCTTGGTCGAGAAATTCGAGTGCATGCCCGAGCCGTTCCAGTCCACGTCCTTGCCGAGTGGTTTGCAATGGAAGTTCACGTCCACGCCGTATTTTTCGCACAGGCGCAGTAACAGGTAGCGGGCCATCCATACCTGGTCCGCGGCGGTTTTGGAGCCTTTGCCGAAGATTTGAAATTCCCACTGGCCCTTGGCCACTTCGGAATTGATGCCTTCGTGGTTGATGCCGGCGTTCAGGCAGAGGTCGAGATGCGCATCCACGATCTCACGGGCCATATCGCCGACGTTCCGGTAGCCGACGCCGGTGTAGTATTCGCCTTGCGGAGGCGGGAAACCGCCGCCCTTCGGGAAACCGAGGGGAGCGCCGTCCTTGTAGAGAAAATACTCCTGCTCAAATCCGAACCAGGCGCCGGGATCGTCCAAGATGGTCGCACGTCCGTTACTCGGGTGGGGGGTTTTGCCATCAGGCATCATAACTTCGCACATGACGAGGACGCCATTCTTCTTGGTGGAATCGGGGAAGACGGCGACAGGCTTGAGCATGCAATCGGAGTTATGTCCTTCCGCTTGCCGGGTCGAACTCCCGTCAAAACCCCACATCGGGAGTTCTTCGAGATCCGGGAATGTGTCAAACTCCTTGACCTGGGTTTTGCCACGGAGGTTGGGGACGGGTTGGTAACCGTCGAGCCAGATGTATTCCAATTTATATTTCGCCATGTGCGTGAATTCCCGATGTTGTTGTTTTGATTTTGGGTGCCAAACTCCGCCACGTTACAAGCGCTGGCCGGTCTAGCAGGCCAGATGCCATTCAGGAAAGCACATGTGTTCACCACCATCAAGAAAGCCTCGAAATGCCTTGTGGCAGGGTGTTTGCTTGACCTTGCTTTTTATCTTTTGAAAGAGGCCAGTTGAAGAGCAACTGTATTTTTTTGCTCGTGCTGCGCAATATCTCTACAGTACGAAGTGTCTTTCCCAAGACGATGAAATGCGCCATATTTGGAGGCCAGAAGGAATGGCCGCGACCTCCGAATGGTTGAACCATTTGGATTGGGAATGACTGTGAAGCTAGCGTCCTTGGAGGCGGTTATTCGGTATATGTTGCAAGTAAAGGATACTCTCAGGGCGACCGTCCATCTCAGTTTCGATGGCCGGGTGTACAAGGCGTACCACGGCCCGGACGCGGCGGCGCGGTTCGCCAACGAGGTGCGGGTCCTGCGCCATCTGGAAGCCCGGGGGTGCGGATTCGTGCCCAGGTTACTCGAATCTGATCCCCAGCAACTCCGGATCGTCACCACGGACTGCGGTAATCGGGTGGAGCATCTGGATGCCAAACGCTTGCGGGAACTGTTTGCCGAGCTTGGGCCTTTCGGTGTGCGCCACGACGACCCCGACATCCGTAACGTGACGTACCGCCAGTCGGATGGGCGCTTTTGCCTGATTGATTTTGAATTGGCGACCATCCTTCCGGGCTTCGAGTAACCGCACACCGTCATGGATTCCCAGAGCCAAGCGCCAGTCCCGCAACACCTCAAATGGTCCGGCGAGACCGATCGCGGCAAAATCCGCTCCAACAATGAGGATGCCTTTTTGGGTCTCCAGTTTGACGCCAAGGAAGTTCATCACCTGGGGAAGGTCGGGGAGGCATCGATAACTAACACGGACTTTGTGTTCGCGGTGAGCGATGGAATGGGCGGGGCGAAGGCCGGTGAACACGCCAGCCGGATTGCGATCGAAAGAATCATGACGCTGCTCCCGCGCTCGTTCCAACAATCCGCCGTGGGATTGGCCGGCGGATTTGAAGATGTATTGACGGAGCTGTTCAATCAAATCCACGGCGCGCTGATGTACGTGGGGAGCAGTTACCAGGAATGCGCGGGGATGGAAGCCACGTTGAGCCTGTGCTGGTTCACGCCGCGCTGGATGTATTTCGCCCATATCGGCGACAGCCGGATTTATTATTTGCCGACGCGGGGTGGGGGGATTAAACGACTCAGCGAGGATGACACGCACGTCGACTGGCTGTTCCGCAATGGGAAGATCAATGAACGTGAGGCCCGTTCTCATCCCCGGCGTAATGTGCTCCAAAAAGCCCTCGGTGGGGACAACCAATTTGTTGACCCGCAGCTCGGTGCCGTCGCCTACGAGGCGGGGGACATCTTTCTACTCTGCTCGGATGGTTTGGTGGAAGGCCTCTACGACGATCACCTGCTCGAGCTGTTGCGCCCGCCTGAATCCGCCGGGGCCCGCGTCAACCCGGCGCGCCGCCTGGTGGAGGAGTCCCTGGAAAAAGACGGCCGTGACAACACCACTGCGCTCGTGATTCAGATGGAGTGAGCAGCCGTCACGGCGCGGTGGTATCGAAGGGGCGCGCGATCTTGCGGCGCACCCCGGCGAGCGCTCCGAGCAGGCCCACAATCACCAGGGCGATTGTGTTCGGTTCGGAGATCGTGGTGGGCATTTGGCCTTCCAGATCCGGCGGCTTCAATGCGGTGCCGTAATGGAAGCTTACGTCGGAAATCTCCGAAAGATCAAAATCCTCCGGTAGCCCAGCGAACGTGAACACAACCGAGTCCTGAATCAGATTCTGGTTCTTGATGTCGCTACGGTCGTTGGGAGGGAGGTCATTCAGCGTGGTAAGTCCGAAGTGGATGCCGCTGAGCGGCCCGGCGCCACGGATGGCCTCGCCGGGAAAGAGATACTTTTTGCTGAACCACTTCGACGAGGTGCTGGAAATCCCTTCGTCGGCTCCTAACGGGGCCTTGAGCAGGTCGTTCCGATAGGCCCACTCGCCGTCAACATCGCCGTCGAAGTCAACAGGCACCTTGCGGCCGAGTAGCAAGCTGCCAGGGGCGAGATCAGCCGAGACTGGCGTAAGCTTCGGGTCGTCCGCGATGCCGAAAAAAACGCTGGTGAGAATGTCCGGCGCGTCATTCGCGTCGAACGTGGCCGTGTTGGAAAGCGTAACGATCAAGTCCAGGTTCGAGACGGTGAACGTAACCGCCGCATTCAAAGTCTCACCATGGTTGTCGCCGGGCCCAGTAGCCGTGTAGGTCACACTCTGCGCCTTGGCCGCGACGGCGACGACCGCTAAAACGACAAACGAAATGATGGTTTTCTTCATGCCCTTATCCCCTCATGACGCCCTTCTTTTCAGAGCACCAAATGCACCAATGCCAATCAAGTCGCAGTATTGCTAAATCTTTGCGGAGCAATATAAATAAGGGCTATATGGCATCATCATCCGCAGGAAACTGACACGAATTCGATGGAAATGCTGGCGGAAACGCAGTTGGAATTGCGACAGAAATCTCACCGATGAGGCGGGAGTGGTGGGCCTGGCAGGACTCGAACCTGCGACCAAGGTATTAGGCCATGCGCCAAGCCGTATGATTGATCTAGTCTACAGTCATTTGACGCCGAAGTTCAGGGCTGAGCGGCGACCAGACAGTCAGCAAAACCGCCTGATTGCTAGCCAATCTGGTGCTCTTTCCGAAGATGATTAGCGTAACGGTCGCCGTATGGCAAATACGGGAAAGAAGAAAGAGCTGGCGGCGATGCTTTGGCTTGCTTTCGGTATCAGGGGGGATAAAGTGCGCGCAAATGAAACTGAATGGCTCGCGACGGTCGTGGGCCGCAGGTCATATGGGAAATGTCGGGTTAGTTGTGATGTTTCTGGCGACGGCTGTGACAGGAGTCATTGGAGCAGCAGCGGAGAATCGGCTCGTGAATTTTCCGGACTACCTGGCGAAGGATCACGTCGATCAATACGGCGAAAAGACCTGCTGGCGACTGGAAGTGACGCCGCCCCCGGAGCAACTTATTCTGCATAGTTGGAGAATGCAGGATGGCAAGGAGATTTACCCTTGGACGTCTTCTGTTTTGGCGAGCGATCTTGATCCGCAAAGCATCGCAATTGAGGAACCGCATGAAGAGGGCGATTTGTATTCTCTGAGGGTGAACTGCCTTTTTTACCGGGACGCCGTTACGGAAAAGCGCGCCTTCGATCCTTCATTTCTTCGCAAAACTCTCGTGTTACGTTTTTCGCTCGCTCAAGGAACTTCCGACGCTGAGCAGGCCAGGAACAGTTTGCGGGATTTTCTGACCAAATGTGGAAGACGGACGGCCGTCATCCGCCCCGAGTCAATCGAGGATTTGCTGAAACCCCTTCAAGGGGCGTTAGAGCCTGTCTCGCGGACGGTGACCCATTCGCAGGACGGACAATATCAATTCAAACACACGGTCGCAGTGACGGTGAAAGAACAGCAGGTTTTATTGGTGCTCAAAACCGACCGCATTGGCAAACCGATTAATTCGATATTGCCCGCCTTCGAAGTGGACACATTCGACCTCCTTTCTTTGGACACAAAAAAGGTGGACGTTCGTAGAGTGTCGGAGGAGTACGCGGCAAGTGCTTGGGACGTAGGTCTGTTTGCTGTGGAACAATTTGATACGAGGTTGCATCAAAGCAGTTCTAACTCGAAGACATATAGGATGTGGTATATCGATGTGCTTTTCCCAACCGAGCCAGAAGCCAGGCAATTCGGCACTATTTGCGTAAGTGCCGTTGAACAGATTCGCGAGCGACTCTGCCAACTGCATCGGGAACGGCCAAACTAGGCGTGGCCTTTTTAATGAGCAAGAGCAACGGGCTACGGATGAAGTTGCGTGACTATCCGCCCCTGCGACCTTAAAAAAGAATAGGTGCGGTCGATTGTCAGGCGATGCCGTCGCCATAGCCTTGCGGTTAATCATTGGCGGTTTGCGGCTTCCAGTTGCGGATCGCGGCGGCGCTTCTGGCGGCAATTTCCCCTCGATTTCTACTCTGGCTGCCACGGCGCTGCCACGGAGACCGACTTCAAGGCCAAACTGGGGCAGGGGAGGAACATCGGAAGAGGATGGGCCAAAACCATTTGGAATGGTGGGCCCGGCAGGACTCGAACCTGCGACCAAGGGATTATGAGTCCCCTGCTCTAACCAACTGAGCTACAGGCCCACGAATTCTTGCGCGGAATGCAAATCTACACCAGCCATCGCAAGGCGCGAGACAAAAAGTGTGCGCCCGGCAACGAGCTTCGGTGCTACCTCCGTCGCGGCTGGTCACCCGCGAAAATACTGGTCAATAAATGGGCTGGAGTGTACGCTTATCCGCAGCAGGCGTTCAACCTGCCGCGCAAGGAATATCGAATGTTTGCCAACGTTCAAGAATACTACCACGCCACCTCGCTTCGAGATGCGCTGAAGAAGCTTGGCAAAAACGAGCAGCAGATCCCTGTCCCTGTCACGGGCGCGTTCCACCTGATCTCCAGCAAGCTGCGGGCGGCGACGAGTCTCGTCGATATCTCGGCGGTCGGGCTTGATTACGTGAAGCTGGAAGCCAGGAAGCTCGCCATCGGCGGAACCGCGACTTTTCAGCAAATCGTCACCTCGAAGGAATTAAACGGGGTGCTGAACGGCCTGTTGCCCAAAGCAGCGCGGACCTACTCGACGAAGATTCAGCGCAATACGACCACCTTGCAGGATGTGCTCTTCGGCTACGCGACGTACTTCGATCTGCTCACGGCGTTGCTCGCCCTGGACACGCAGGTCAAGGTGCAGGGTAAAACCAAACGTGTCGTGCCGCTGCAACAGTTCTTCGTCAGCGACAACCGCGCAATCTTAAGCAACCAGGAGATCGCGACGGAGTTTTCAGCCAAATTACCGGGTGGTGACGTCGGCGCTTCGTTACAGCGCGTCGCCTTGACCGACGGCGACGCGGTGGCGATCCTGAATGTGGTCGCCATCTTGAAAATGTCCGGCAAGAAATGCGCCGAGGCGCGCATCGCGGTGGGCAGTGGAGTGCCCGCGCCGGTGAGGTTGACGCAACTCGAGCAGGAGTTGGTCGGCAAACCGCTCGATGCGGCGCTGGTCGAAACGGTAAGCGCGAAGGCCGGCGAACTGATACAGACTGTCTCCGATATTCGTGGCAGTGCCCAATATCGCAAACAAATCAGCGGCGTGCTCGTGCGCCGCGCCATTGCTGAGGCATACCAAAACGCGAAGGGGAGGGAGTTGTAAGACCGGCGATGGCTGCAAAGACTTCCATTGTTCCCATCGAACGCGTCGAGCAGCGCATTGTCTTTCTGCATGGACAGAAGGTCATGCTCAGCACGCATCTCGCCGAGTTGTACGGGGTTGAGTCGAAGGTTTTGCTGCAAGCCGTGAAGCGAAACCGCGAACGCTTTCCATCCGACTTTGCGTTTCAGCTTACGCAGCAAGAGGTTGCACGTTTAAGGTCACAAATTGTGACCTTAAAGAATCCGGGGCGTGGCCAACACATTAAATACCTTCCCTACGCTTTCACGGAAGAGGGTGTGGCCATGCTGTCGGGCGTGCTCCGTAGCAAGCGCGCCATTCAGGTCAATGTGGACATCATGCGAACGTTCGTTCGCCTGCGCCAACTACTCGCGTCCCACGCGGATCTCGCCCGCAAACTCGAAGAACTCGAGAGTAAATACGACGCCCAGTTCAAGATTGTCTTCGACGCGATTCGCCAGTCGATAAGTCCGCCAACGGCGACGCCCCGCAAGGCCATCGGTTTTCAGGTGCGTGAACGCCGCGCCGCTTATGGCGCACCGATGGCCGTGGAACCTTTGAGTTCTGCTTCCAGGAGGAAATCATGATGAACCTGCATGTGACCATCAACAACGAGCCGAAGGAGTTTGTTTGTCAGCCCACCGACACGTTGCTGGATGTGTTGCGGCGCGAGGGCTACTCTGGCGTAAAAGTCGGCTGCTCCAACGGCGACTGCGGCATCTGCGCTGTGTTGCTGAACGGGCGCACCGTCAACTCCTGCGTCGTGCTCGTCGGCCATTGCCAGAACAAGAAGATCGAGACCATCGAGGGCCTGTCGCAAAAAGACGGGACGCTCCATCCTCTCCAGAAAGCATTCCTTGATGAGGGTGGAGCGCAATGCGGTTTTTGCACTCCCGGTCTGATCATGTCCGCCAAGGAATTGCTCGACGAAAACCCGAACCCGACCGACGCCGACGTCCGCGAAGCTCTCTCCGGCGTCATCTGCCGCTGCACCGGCTATGTGAAGCCCATCGCAGCCGTCCTCGCCGCCGCCCATGAGATGCGTCAGGCCAAGGGAGGCGCGACGGCGTGAGGTCGTCGTCCCCAGTCGTTGGTAGGGCGCGACCGCCGGGCGCGCCGCGGATAACCACGATCCGTCCGCAGCGAAAAACGCTCCCGCACACCGCGCCGTCATACGTTGACCACCAAAGCACTGTTTTCTTCATTACAGTTTGCTGTATGCCAAAAGGCGTGAATCAATTGTGCAAAACGGAGATTGCCACACCCATCTTTGAATCTGCTGTTTTCCGTCAGTCGCGTGGCGACTGGTGGGTGCAGTTGCTTCTGCTGATGCCGGATCACTTGGACATGTTAGTGTCTTTTCCGACAGACAAGGACACGACAACAGCGATTTCACAGTGGAAGGAATTCGTCGCGAAGAAGCTCAACATCCGCTGGCAACGCGATTTCTTCGATCATCGCCTGCGGAAGGATGAGAGTCTTAGAGACAAAGCTGATTACATTTTGCAGAACCCGGTACGACGCGGTTTGGTCACGCGCGCGGAAGATTGGACTTATGTATGGATGCCAAGCTCGTAGGGCTGAACCACCGTCCTTTCGAGGTAGGGCTGGACCGCCGGGCCAGCCAAGACGTACCAAGGGAAACGGCTGCGGCGCGCCCGGCGGTCGCGCCCTACCAACGACGAAGGAACGGCGCAATCAATTGAGCGGTATTTGAAACTGAGGTATGGACCAGGATCGCTTTAGTAGAGCACTCTGTTTTGTGCTTGCTGGTGGGGTGGAGATTTACCCTGTGCGCGTCAAGCGACGGGACACTGGCAAACTCGCTTTTCGCATTTCGAGAAATGGCAACACACTTGTCTGTAGCAGATTCAACCGCACCGAGTCTTTGCATCCTGGCGATTACCGCGATCTGACAGCAAATGCGTCCTATCAACTCGCCTTAGACGCGTATTTGAAGAGAGACATTTTGCCAGAATGACAGGAATTCAGCCATGAACGACACATCCACACTTCCATTTTCAAAGACCTCCGTTGGCACGAGTCCGTGGCGGGTGGACGGGATTGGGCTGGTGACGGGGTCGGCGAAGTTTACGGACGACATTTTCCTGAAGAACATGCTGCATGCGAAGATTCTGGGGAGTCCGCATGCTCATGCGCGGATTCTCGATATCGACACGACCGAGGCAGAGAAACTTCCCGGCGTGGTGATCGTGCTGACGTACAAGAACGTGCCGCGGGTGCCGCATACGACGGCGGGGCAGGGGTTTCCTGAACCGTCACCGTACGACGCGTTCATGTTCGACACGAAGGTGCGGTTTGTGGGCGACCGTGTGGCGTGCGTCGCGGCCAACACACCCGAGATCGCCGAGCAGGCGTTGAAGCTCATCGACGTGAAGTACGAAGTGCTGCCGGCGGTGTTCGACGTGCGCGAGGCGGTGAAGGACGGTGCGCCGATCATTCACGACGAGCCGGATGCGGACGGCATTCACGACCGCAAACACAACATCGCGGCGCACTACGACGTCGAGATCGGGAAAGTCGATGAGGGCTTGCAGCAGGCGGATTTCATCGTGTCGGAAGAATTCGAGACGCAGTATGCGCAGCATTGTCCGCTCGAACCGCACGTGTGCATCGGCTACCTCGACGAGAACCACCGCATTGTGTTGCGGACGGCGACGCAGGTGCCGTGGCATTGTCGCCGTATTGTGGCGCAATGCCTGCAGATTCCAGTCAACCAAATCCGCGTCATCAAACCGCGTATCGGCGGGGGGTTCGGCGCGAAGCAGGAGATCATTCTCGAAGATTTGTGCGCGCTGATCACGGTGCGCACGCGCCGACCTGTGAAAATCGAGTTTACGCGCCGCGAAGAATTCATCGCAAGCCGCACGCGCGATCCATCGATCGTCAAGATGACCATCGGCGTAAAGAACGACGGCACGTTCACGGCGCTGGACCAGCGGGTGACGAGTTGGACGGGTGGGTACGGGACGCATTCGCTGACGTTGCTAACGAACGTCGGCAGCAAGACGCTGCCGTTTTACCGCTGCAAGAACGTACGGTTCTGGGGCGACTCGGTGTACACGAACACGCCGGTCACGGGTGCATACCGCGGCTACGGCGCGACGCAGGGCGCGTTCGCCATCGAACAGGTGATGGACATGATTGCCGACAAGCTCGGCATCGACCCGATCGCTCTTCGTAAGAAGAACCATATCCAAAAAGGCGAAACAAATCCTGTCTTCGCCGCGCTCGGCGAAGGCAAAGAGGGACACGACAATCCCGTCGAGAGTTGCGGGCTGGATGAATGCATCGACCGCGCCGCAGCAGCGATTGGCTGGAGCAAGAAACATCGCCTCTACCAGAAGCGCGACCCAAAAGCGCAGATCAAACGCGGCGTCGGCATGGCCTGTCTGATGCAAGGTTCAGGCATCGCGGGCATCGACATGGCGTCGGCACGCATCAAGATGAACGAGGACGGGTCGTTCAACCTGCTCATGGGTGCGACCGACCTCGGCACGGGCAGCGACACCGTGCTGGCGCAGATTGCCGCGCAAGTGTTGGGCATTACCATCGACAAGATTCTTACGTATTCGTCCGACACTGACATGACGCCGTTCGACAAGGGCGCGTACGCGTCGAGCACGACTTACGTATCGGGTGGTGCCGCGAAGAAAGCCGCCGAAGCCTGCCGTGACAAAATCTTCAAGGTCGCGGCCGAGATGTTGAAAGAAGATGTTGCGAATCTGCGGTGCGAGAACGCGAAGGTAATCAGCAAGTCGGGCAAGGAAGTGCCGTACACGAACATCATCAACCGCTCGCTCTACGGTCAGAACCAATTTCAGATCGAAGGCGAAGCATCGCACATCTCGTACGTCTCGCCGCCGCCGTTCGCCGCGCACTTCGCGGAAGTGGAAGTGGACACTGAAACCGGGAAGGTGCGCGTCATCGATTACGTCGCCGCAGTCGATTGCGGTGTGGCGATCAACCCCAAGCTTGCCGAAGGCCAGATGGAAGGCGCGGCGATGAACGGCCTCAGCTACGCGTTGTGCGAGGAAATGGTGTTCGACGAACGCGGGCGGATGCTCAACCCGAGCTTTTTCGACTATCGCCTGTTCACGACTGTAGACGCGCCGAAGATCAAAACGATTCTCGTTGAGACCTACGAACCCACCGGCCCGTTCGGCGCGAAGAGTATCGCCGAAATCGGCATCAACGGACCGCTGCCTGCCGTCGCCAATGCGATCTATGATGCCTGTGGTGTTCGCATGAAGAAAGCGCCGTTCACACCCGAGCGCGTACTGGCGGCGTTGATGGCGAAGAAATAGCGTTACTGGTTGAACAAGTCGTGTTATTATTGGGTCTAATCGGGGAAACAAACAAAGGAGAGTCGATGAAGAAGCTTTTGGTATTTGCGCTTGCGGCCATCGTTACGAGTGGCGTAGCGGCGGTGTACGCGGGTGAAGGGTGTTGCGGTGGCATGGCGAAGGGCGCGACTTGCAGCGGTGACTCGCTCAGCAAGTTGAACCTCACCGATGCGCAGAAGGCGAAAGTCGAGACCCTGAAGACGGATTGCCGTAAGGCAACGTCCACGTCGGAGTTGCACACGATCTTTACTGCCGGTCTGGAGAAAATCCTGACGCCCGAACAGTTGGCACAGTGGAAGTCGCAAAGCGACAAAGCTGCGTCAAGTGGTGGGTGCCCGTTCATGAAGTCCATGGGCGCCAAAACCGACAAGCAGACGTAGTCTTGATGGTTTGAGTCGAACGAACCCCGGCACGATGGTGTCGGGGTTTTGTTTTTTTGCGCGGATTTGCGTAGGAGCGAATTGCATTCGCGACCGGTCGCGATTATAAATCGCTCCTACGAGGAAAAAGGTATGGCAGACGAAAAACCAATCGTTGGGCGGACGAAACATGGTGAGCTGACGCTCGACCAGATTGCGGAGTTGCAGCCGGGGCTGGGCACGTTGATGCGCGACGTGAGCGACCGGTACTGGATCGCGTATTATGCGGCGAAGGGCGGCAACTGGGATCTCGCGGCTTATCAATTGCGCGGCGTCCGCAGTTTATTCAAGAAGGGCAACCTGACCCGCCCGAAGTACAAGAGCATGGTCGAGGAGTACACGCAGAAGATCCTCGATCCGCTCGATCAGCACGTCGCCGCAAGAAATTTCTCCGCTTTCGAGCAGACGTACCAGGCTGGCATCGACATGGCCAACAAGATGCATGTGGCCGCCGATCATGCCGAAATCGTTTGGAAGCTCCCGCCCAATCCGCCCCAGCATCTCGACCTTGGTCCAACCACCTAGTTCACCTGCACTTATGGATTGCGCTCGCTTGCTCGGCACGCTACAACACTTCCCGTAGCGGCTGTGACCGCGACAGTGTGGCATAGGTTTTTTCAAGTCCTCAGGAGGCGGAGGGTACCGATGGCCGTAACACGATTAGATTTGCGACCGATGGATCTAGGCGACATTCTGGACCAAACGTTCCGTCTCTACCGTGCCCATTTCATGACGTTTTTCCTCATCATGCTTGCGGTACAAGCCCCGGTTTTCCTGGGGCAGTTGGCGATGCAAGCGTCGTTGCAACCTCTCTATCAAGGCGGACGGACGGCGACGGCTGGGCCGGTGTTGCAGATAATGGGGGCGTCCTTTGCGTACATCGTGGTTGCATTCTTGGCGGTGCAGGTCGGAATCGGGACATTGACGACGGCAGTCTCCTCTATTTACCTCGGTGACCCCATCGGAATCGGCGAAGCCCTGCGTCGGGTGCGGCCCATCCTGGGGAAATTGCTGGGAACAACGATGCTAAGCGCGGTGATCGTCGTGCTTGGCCTGATGGCGTGCCTTGTGCCGGGTGTTTATTTTGCGCTATCGTACCTGTTGGTCAGCGAGGTGGTGGTCATTGAGGGACTCGGTCCCATGGCGGCCTTGCGACGGAGCAGTGATCTGATGCGCAAGAAGTCGGACAAAGGATTTCTTCGCAACAACATCACGAAGGCCAGCGTGATTCTGCTCATCACGTTTGCCCTCGCCTTCATGGCGAAGATGATTGTCGGTGTCCCTTTTACCATTGTGCAAGTGATGTCCTATAATCCTCGTCATATGCCGAATGCGTTCGCACCGTTAATGCTCCTGCAGGGAATCCTGACGATGATCATGCAGGCCGGAGTGGGGCCGATCGGAACGATTGCGATGATCCTCTTTTACTACGACATCCGAATCCGCAAGGAAGGGTTTGATTTGCAGGTGTTGGCCGCGGCGCTGGGCGCTCAACCCGTCCCGCCCGTGCAGACATGAGGGGCGCGACGGGCATCCTCGGCCTGGTGGCCGGCTGTCTCGCGGTGGCGGCAGTTACCGCGCAGGCCCGACCGGAGGTGACGGCCACACGGCAATCGGAAATTCGTAGTTCACTCGAGGACCTCGTCCATGCGCTCGACTGTGGTGAGAGCGATGGAGTGCAGCGCGCGGCGGCCGCGCTGTCCCATCACGCGGAGAAGACGGATTGGAAGGTTGCCGCAGCCGCCATCGATCATGAAGCGCGGCGCTTGATCCGCACGACAAGTGACCTCACGGGCGCGGATGGGCAACGTTTGGCAACGATATGCCGCAAGCTTCTGGCCGAGATAAACGCCGACCCGGAACGCATACCAAAACTCGACCAGGAACTCGCTCGCGCGCAACAAACGCTCGGGAAAGTGCTGGCGGCGGAAGAATACCGCAACGCGTCCAACCCAAACTGGTGGCAACGGTTTGCCATTCGGGCGATGGAAGTGATTGGCCGTTGGCTGGATCGGCTTTTCTCGACGCATCTGGCACAGAATGCGATGCGGGTCGCCTACTACATAACTCTCGGGATCCTCACGTTGCCGCTGGTAGTTCTGGCAGGCTGGCTGCTCTGGCGCGCGCTGCAATCTCGTGAGGAAAACGTGGGCACGCTCACGACGCGGGCCATCACCACGCTGGAGTCCCCGGACGTTTATCGGCAGCGTGCGCAGGAGCTTCTCCAACGCGGAGAGCTGGTGGAGGCACTGAAGAATTTCCATCTCGCATTGCTGTCCGGGCTCGAAAAACGGGGGCTGGTGGTCCATGACCGGACACGAACGAACTGGGAATACCTGACCCAGTTTCAACAGCGGTCTCCGCTGGCCGCGCTGGTTTCCGCGTTTCGCTCCTTGAATCTCATGTATGATCGGACGGTTTTTGGCGGCGCATCCTGCGATGCCGCGTACGTCCAGCAATTCGCCGCAGTGGCGGATGAACTGCTGCGAGACGTCGGAGCCAGCGAGCTCCCCGGAGAGGGCGGATCGTGAGCTCGCGGGGACGGCAATGGTTGGTCTTTGCCGCGATCCTGGGGATCACGCTCGTGCTCGCGTTCATGGTGGCAGGCGGTCGTGAGCGCTACACACGGTCGCGCGCGGCGAGCAGTTACAACCCATCGCCGGAAGGCACGAAAGCCACCTTCGTAACGCTGGAAAAGCTCGGATGGCCCATCGAACGATGGGAGCATCCATGGACGAAGCTGGCGTCACGAGAGGGTGTGCTTGTGTTCACCGACCTTTCGTCCGACGAACTCTATGGCGGGCACGGGGCGCTGCCGCCCACGCGCGAAGAAACTGTGGCATTGGCGCGCTGGGTGGCGCATGGGAACACGCTCCTGTTTTACGCCAACCCGGACCAGCCTTTGCGGAGGTCAACTCGCGAACTGCTCGACGAGATGCACATTCAGTTGCAAACCAACAGCGTCGCCAACGCCGAGCACCGGGGAGTTTGGGAATTGACCCGCACCGCGCAAACCTTTCACCGCATTACGCCGTTCGGTGTGACACGCGCGGTGCAGAATATGGAAGGGGAGCAGAACCCTGGTTTTCGCATTGTGGAGGGCGCGGTCGTGCCGCTGGTGGTCGCCGACGAGGGTGCCGTCCACGCCCTGTGGGCGCCGCAGGGGCGCGGGCAGGTGGTGGTGTTCTCCAGCGCGTCGTTCATCGACAATCAATTTGTGGCCGCGAATGACAATCTGGCACTCCTATTGAACCTGCTGCACGAGTTGCCGGCGGGCGGCGCGGTTTTATTCGACGAATACCACCACGGCTATTCGAGTGAGTTTGCCATGCACGACTTTTTGGGATTGCCGGCGGTCCGATTCGCCGCGTTGCAGCTTGCACTGGTGGTGGGACTGCTGCTCTACTCGCAAGCGCGGCGGTTCGGCGAGCCGGTGCCGCTCGTGGTCGAGACGCGCCGCTCCGTCCTCGAATATGCCGTGGCCCTCGGCGACCTGTACCGACGCGCGGACACGCAGTTGGAGACGATTGATTATCTGTACCAGCACACACGGCGGGAGTTGATCGACCGGCACGGGCTGCGTGCGGATGCGACAGCGGCGGAGATCGCGGCACGGTTGGCGTCGCGCGCGGAGTTACGCCGCCAGTGGGAGGAACTGGCGGGGGAATGTGAGCAACGGTTGGAGACGCAACGGCTGACGCGACGAGAATTTGGGAAACTCGCCCGGCGCCTGCAGGAATTCAGGAGACAAATGCAATGAACGAAACGAACGGGTCGATCCCGGAAACTTTTGAACGGTTGATTGGCGAACTGCAGAAGGCCATTGTGGGCCAGCGGGCGGTCATGGAGCAGGCCATCGTGGCGTTTTTGGCGGGCGGCCACGTCTTGGTGGAAGGAGTGCCGGGCCTCGCCAAGACGCTCTTTGCCAAAGCGCTCGCGCACACCTTGAGCAGCACCTTCAAGCGCATTCAATTCACGCCCGACCTCATGCCGTCGGACATCATCGGCACGAACGTGTTCGACCTGCAGGCGAAAACGTTCTCGTTCGTCGCCGGGCCAATCTTTGCGGACATCGTGCTGGTGGACGAAATCAACCGCACCCCGCCCAAGACACAGGCCGCGTTGCTGGAGGCGATGGAAGAGCGCCAGGTGACCGTGGATGGCGTGCTGCATGCCCTGCCGTCGAACTTCTTCGTGGTCGCCACCCAGAATCCAGTCGAGTACGAGGGCACCTTCCCGCTCGCCGAGGCACAAGTGGACCGGTTTCTCATGAAGATCAGCATCCACTATCCCGAAGCGGAAGAGGAACGCGAGATTCTGCGGCGGTATCACGCGGGGTCCCGGCTCCATTCGTTGCAGCAACTCGGCGTCCAGACGGTCATGAACGCCGAATCGATTGACATCGCGCGCAAGTCGGGAGAAGCGGTGGTGGTGAAGGAGGAACTCATCCAGTACATCGTGCAGATCGTGGCCGCCACACGGGCATCGCAACGGCTGTCGCTGGGCGCGAGTCCGCGCGCGTCGCTGGCCTTGCTGCAATCGGCGAAGGTGCTCGCGGCACTGCGCGGGCGCGACTTCGTGACACCGGATGACGTCAAAGAACTCGCGCCGCCGGTGTTGCGGCATCGGTTGATTCTGCGGCCCGAGACGGAGATCGAAGGGCATACGGCTGACAGCGTGGTTGCCCAGGTGCTGGGCGAAGTGCCTGTACCGCGATGATTTTCACGGCCCGACTTTTGTATTTGCTCGGTCTCGGCCTCGTGCCGGTGATGCTCGGCGGTTTCGTGCCGCAGTTGTTCGGCGTGGCGCTGGTTTATGACGCGGCCTTGCTGTGCCTGGCGATCTACGATTACCTCGGCACGATCCCGCGGCGCGGTATCGAGATCACGCGGGTTTGTCCGCGGATCCTGTCTTTAGGTGTGCGGGAGGAAGTCACGTTGCACATCCGCAACGCTTCGAAGCGCACGGCGCGGCTGGTGGTCAAGGACTCGCCACCACTGCGCTTTGAGCAAGCCGGGCGCGAGGCGGTGGTGCAAGTGCCGCCGGGGACGGTCGGGGAGCATCGGTATCAGGTTCGACCTACATTTCGCGGCGAGTTTGCGTTCGGGGACATTTTCTATCGCGCCCAAGGTGCTCTCGGCCTCACTCGCGCCCAGTTCCGCGTGGCCGCGCCGATGCCGGTAAAGGTTTATCCGAATATCAAACAGCTTTCACAGACGGAGTTGGCGCTGGCGCACGCGTCCATGCTGCCCGGTGGACTGAAACCGACGCGGATGTTGGGGGAGGGGACAGAGTTTGAGTCACTACGCGACTACGTGCGCGACGATGATTATCGCTGGATCGATTGGAAGGCGACGGCGCGACGGAATCGCCTGATCACGCGCGAATACGAGACGGAACGCAACCAGCGCGTGATGCTGGCGATCGACACGGGCCGGTTGATGGGCGCGAAGGTCGGTGATTTCACGAAGCTGGACTACGTGACCAACACGGCGGCCTTGCTCGCGCAGGTCGCGCTCGCAAAGGGCGATCTCGTCGGTGTGATGTTGTTTGCAAATCGCATCGTGGCGTACTTGCCGCCCGACAAGGGCCGCGAACATCTCGGACAAGTGGTGGAGACGTTGCACCGGACGCAGTCGGTGCGGTTGGAGTCGGACTACGCGCTGGCGTTTTCGTATCTGGCGCGCAAAAGCCCGCGGCGCACGCTGATGGTGTGCTTCACGGACCTGGTGGACGCGGAGGCGTCACGGTCATTGCTGAACGGGATGCTGTATTTGAGACCGCGGCATCTGCCGTTGTGCGTCACGATCAGCGATTCGGACCTGCTGGCGGCGCAACTCCAGACCCCTGTGGAAGCGGCGGAGGCCTTCCGCCTTGTGGCCGCGGTTGAATTGTGGCAGGACTATCGCACGGCGGTGCGACTTCTCGAACGACACGGCGCGCTCACGGTAAACGTCCCCGCCAAGACGCTCACGACCGCCACGATCAATCGATATCTCGAGGTCAAGAAGCGCGGTCTGTTGTAGCACCCGCTCTCTTGACTCTTGGACAGGTTTTGGGATACTCGACTCAATGTTTGACGCATGGCTATCGGACTGCTGTGACGCGTTGCACTATCTGGTTACAGCTGCGCTACGCGTACGGCGAGACGAGGGATCGTAACGCATCGACTGGCGGCGCAAGTGAGGCTGTGCCTCATGAGTATCCGCGCGAGTGGACGACAATTCTCGATCACGATTTATCAACCACTTACGTTGAAGGACGAACCGAAAAACCCGGTGGCTGTGCCGCAAAAACTTTCCCGGCAGTGGCGGGCGCGAAGTGTGCCGCAATGGGCCACCCCCAAGATCATCGGCAGGATACTACCCGTGGTAGCTGAGTCACCTCGCGCTGATGAGCGCTACCATCCGTATTTGAAAGGAGAAACCGCGATGAATGCCGTTCGTATCTTTGTTCTCTTTCTCGTAGTCGCAGATGCCAATGCGTTTGGACAGCAGACCGATACTGCCATAGCTACGGTTATTCCTACGAACCCTGCGACCACCAGCATCACGAGCAATGCAGCCAATAGTAGCATCACAATCGACGGTACTACCTATGAAGAAGCGCGTTGGGGTAGAGTAACGCCTTCCACTGTCACCATTTTCCACAAGACCGGAATTGCGACGCTGTCTTTGGCAAAGCTGCCACCGGAATTGCAGAAGCAATTCGGGTATGACCCGCAAAAGGCTGCCGCTTGGCAGGTCGCCGAGCGAAAAGCTGCCGCCGAAGGGGCGTATCCCGTCTTTGGCGCGGCCACGTACGGAGCGAAAGGCGATGGTCAGACCAACGACGGACCAGCCATCCAAAAGGCCATTGATGCTTGCACAGAAGCCGGCGGCGGCGTCGTATGGGTTCCGCCGGGCAATTTCCTGACGGGAACAATCGTACTGAAGAACAACGTCACGCTACGCCTTTCGCCCGGTGCCACGCTGTGGGGCAGCCGCCAAATGGCGGATTACAGTACCAATCATTTGATCTTCGCGGAGAACGCCGAGAACATCGCCATCGAAGGGGACGGCACGATTAACGGCAACGGCGACGCGTTTTGGGATCCCAACTTCAAGGCCAAAGAGCCACGCCCCAGCCCGTTGATCGAACTGATTGGCTGCCGCAATGTACACATTCGCGACGTGCGCATTCGCAACCAGCCCGGCTGGGGAATCCGTCCGTGGCAATGCGATGGCGTGTTCATCCACGGGATTTCCATGATCACGGACATGCGCGGGCCGAACACCGACGGCATCGACCCGGATTCCAGCCGCAATGTGTTCATCTCGGATTCGTACATCGAAACCGGCGATGACGCAATCTGCCTGAAGACGGACAAACGCCCCGGAGAGTCAACGGCGCGCCCCTGCGAACGGGTCACGGTGGACAACTGCATCCTCATCAGCGCGCAATCGGCGATCAAGCTCGGCACGGCCAGTTGGGGTGATTTCCGGGACTGCACGTTCGGCAATTGCGTGATCTCCGGCTCGCACTACGGCCTGGCGATGTACATCAAGGACGGCGCGCTGGTAGAGGGCATCCGCTTCGCTAACATCACCATCGACACCTCGGTCGCGTTCAAAAGCCGACAGACCGGCCGCAAGGAGAGTTGGATCGAGTACCCGATTTTTCTTGATCTCGAACAGCGTGGCGATGGGTCGGCTCTGGGGCGCATCCGCGACGTGGCTTTCAGCGATATCAGCATACGCAGCAAAGGGCGAATCCTCGTTGGCGGTCCGCCGGATCGACCGCTCGAAAACGTCAGCCTGCACAACGTGCTTATGCGCGTTACCGGTTTTGAACCGGTCGAGAAACAACACAAGCCGCGCGGCGTCGCCAGGATTCGTCCCTCGACCCCCGAGACGGATTACAGTCCGGCGCCGTCGGCCATGATCTTCGACAATATTCGCGGCCTCGATCTGCGTGACATACGCGTGGTGTGGGACACGCCGGGGCCGGCTCAGGACCGCCATGCGATTTACGCGGCGCGCGTGGAAAATTTCTCCATCAACGGTTTTGCAGGCGGTCCCGCCGGGACAAAACTCGCCGCGATCGGGCTGGAGAAGGCGAAGCACGTCTTCATCACTGCCGCGCGGCCTGATCCCGGCACAGGCGTATTTGTGGGCGTGAGCGGCACGGCGGAACAGGAAGTCGTCCTGACAGGCAACGATCTGTCAACAGGAACGAAGCCTGTCGAAGTCGGCGCAGCGTACGTGCATCTGCCGTAGCGCCGCCACACCGAAACAGCCGGAACCCGGTCCGGGCGACAAGCCCAGACGAGTTGTCCCACCGTATCCGTCTGAGCGGTCACGTCTAGCTTCCGGCGACGGACTCTGAGACCATGCCGGTAAACTTCTGAACAGCGGCAGCGATTGCTGGCACTTTTCCACCGACGTCAATTGCCCCAACACGATTTTGCCGCCCAGCACGGCGGCACCCGCACACACCGTCCCAGCCATGGTGCCACGACGCCGGTCAGAACCCGAGCACGTGTCGTGCGAGCGGGCCAAGACGCGCGCGCGTCTCGGGCCGCATGCGCGCCGAGAAGTCGGTCCCGGCGCGCCCGTCTCGCGGGATGAACGCACCCTGGAGCGAGCGGCGAGGCGCGCCCGTCGTGTTCGCGGCATGGCCATGCCACACAGACCCGTTGAAGATAAGTAACGAGCCTGACGGTCCGCACGCCAGGACTTGGCCGTCATGGTCGGCCCGGGGATCGGCCATAACGTCTTCCGGGATGCCCGGCCACCGGTGTGAGCCTGGCACAAAGCGCGTAGCGCCGTTTTCGAACCGGAACTCGTCGATCATCAGGATGAAGCCGACCAGCGGCCAATCAGTCGAGTCGCGCCGCACATCGACGTGCAGTTCCTGAGCGGGGGAGTGGGACCGCAGCGTCCGCGCGAGCATCGAGCTGAGCTTGAACGAGCGGCCGATGACGAGGGCGCACGCTTCCAGCAGGGGCGCGAAGACGTAGAGCGCCTCGAACTCGGCTCCGCGGTTGACGAAATCGTTGACACGCGTCGTCGTGCTGCCGGTTTTCACGTCGTCGCCGGTTGCGGACGCCACGGCGTCGTCGTACGCGCGGGCCAGTCGCTCCATTTGTTCGGTCGGCACCGGGCCGGGCAGCACGACGAAGCCGCGCTCGCTCAGCGCGCAGGCGGCGTTAGGCGGAAGCGCGTTAGAGTCGGCCAGAGCGTGGAACCAGTCGTCCAGAGGTAAATGTGCCTTCAAGAAATCCCATGTTCGCGGTTGCCATCCACAGTCTTCGACGCCTTGTCATACCCGCAACACTGTGACCGGGCAGGGCCAAGCTTGTTCCAGAGGGGAATCAGCGGAAACAACCCGATCAGCAGCAGCAGCATCCCGATCAGCATCCAATTGTCCAAATCCCAGAACACGAGGATGATCAGGCACCCCAATGGGATAAACACGG
>Ga0302325_10005947_pt1 | contig 27621 bp, 25 predicted proteins | sample Palsa_T0_2_FD_201948 | JGI IMG/M metagenome (GOLD analysis project Ga0302325, IMG submission 201948) | Peat permafrost microbial communities from Stordalen Mire near Abisko, Sweden - Palsa_T0_2 | ecosystem: Environmental > Terrestrial > Soil > Palsa > Peat permafrost | place: Sweden: Abisko... | reverse complement strand
AGGCTGAAGGCCCATGCCGCGTCACCCTGATCGTCAGCTCGAGCGGCTGTCCCAGCCCGAGGCCGCGCAGCTGCTGGCCGCGAGCGGGACGGCGGTCGTCGCCGCCGGCAGCGTCGAACAGCACGGCGGCCATCTGCCCCTGGGCACCGATACGTTTGCCGCCCAGTCCATTGCCGAACGGGTCGCGTTCCGGCTGGGCACCGTGGTCGCGCCCCTCGGCCCCGTGGGCGTGGCTCCTTACCATCTCCCGTGGCCGGGGTCGCTGTCGCTGTCCCCGAGCACGCTGACGGCTGTCCTGGCCGACGTGTGCGCAGCGCTGGCCCGGGCCGGAGTGTCCAGGATTGTCCTGGTGAACTGGCACGAGGGTAACTCGCCGACGCTGCGGCTGGCCGCCGCGGCGGTGCAGCAGCAGCACGGGCTGCGCATTCTCATCGCCGAGACGCATGTCATCACCCATAGCCTGTATCCGGACGAGATGGAATTTACCCACGCAGGGGCGATGGAGACCGCGGCGGTGCTGGCTTACGAGCCGGGCCTGGTCCAGTTGGACCGCGCCATCGAGGCCAGCGACCTGGCCTCCGGTGAGACCGCCCACGAGCTGTTCCGGCAGCGCGATGTCTACCCAGTTCTGCAGGACTTCCATGAGATTGCCCCGACCGGGTGGTACGGGCGGCCTGAGCGGGCGGAGGCCGGCCGGGCCGAGGAAATCGCCGAGGCGGTGGCCGACTATGTCGTGCGCCGGGTCAAGGAGATCTGGGTGCAGCTCGCGGACCGCGAGGGTCCGCTTCCCGACGATGGCGGCGGGCTGAACGTGGCCGCTGCGGCAGCGCGGCCATGACGGCCCGCGCCGTGCCGGCTGAGATGGACGCGGCCCTGCTGCGTGAGTTCGGCGAGCTCACCGTGCAGCGGGTGCCGGTGCCGCAGCCCGGCCCGGGAGAGGTGCTGTGCCGGGTGCTGGCCTGCGGGATCTGCGGCACCGACCTGAAGATCGTGGCCGGCGACTACCGTGGCACCTGGCCGCCGGCCCTGCCCTTCATCATCGGGCACGAGTGGTCCGGCGAGGTCGCGGCGCTCGGCCCGGGCACCGAGCGCAGCGGGCTCGCGGTGGGCGACCGGGTGGTGGCCGAGAACCACACCGGCTGCGGAGCCTGCCCGATGTGCCGGGCCGGACGCTACAACCTGTGCGAGCGGGTCCGCGAACCCGGTTTCAAGCTCTACGGTCACACCGCCCCGGGCGCGCTGGCGGAGTACGCGGTCCGTCCGGCGGTGGCCCTGCACCTGGTTCCCTCGCAGGTCAGTGACGTGGCGGCCGCACTCGTCAACCAGGGTGCCCTGACCGTGCACGCGGCCAGGCGGGCCCGGCTGGAACCGGGCTCAAGCGTGGCTGTGTTCGGCCCGGGGCTGCTCGGCCTGCTCATGCTTCAGGTGGCCCGGGCGGCCGGGGCGACCCAGGTCATCACCGTAGGCCGCGGCAAGCGGCTGGTCACGGCGCGCGAGCTTGGCAGCACCGAGGTGGTGGACTACAGCGCCGCCGATCCGGTAGCCGCGGTCCGCGCCGCGGCCGGCGGCCGCGGGGTGGACTACGTTTTCGACTGCTCGGGCAACCCGGCGGTGCTGGCGCAAGCGATGCGGGCGGCTCGGCGCGGCGGGACGGTAGCGGTGCTCGGCCTGGCGGGCGGCCGGCTCGCGGAGCTGCCGGTGGACCCGCTAGTGCTCGACGAGCTGAACCTGCTGGGCATCCGCTCCAGCCCGAATGCCTATCCGGCCATGATCGCCCTGCTCGGCTCGGGAGCAATCGCCACCGAGCCGCTCACCATGCACCAGTACCCACTGCGCGACGTAGCCAGCGCGTTCGGCGCCCTGGCTCGCCGGGAAGCGATCCGGCCGATCATCACCATGCCGCGCCCGGAGGGGGCCTGACATGCCGGGCGGCCAGCGGGTGGCCGGGATCGGTGGCGTCATCGGCGCCCCGGTCACCCCGTTCACCGGCAAGAACACCATAGATCTCGACATGACCGAACGGCTCTGCGGCTTTCTCGTCGGCCATGGTGTACATGCCCTGGCGCTGCCGCTGCATACGGGCGAATCGCTGAACCTGACCGCGGCCGAGCGCATGAGCCTGATCGAGTGCGCGGTCAGAGCCGCGGGCGGCCGCGTACCCGTCTACGCGCACGTCAGCCTGCCCGGTACGGACCAGGTGATCGAGCTGGCGCAGCACGCGGAGAAAGCCGGCGCCGCCGCGGTCATCGTGGTCACGCCCTACCACTGGCGGCCACCCCGGGCGGCTCTGCTCGCGCACTTCACCGCCGTGGCCCAGGCTGTGTCGATCGACGTGCTGGCCTATAACTTTCCCGGCCGGCTCGGCGTGGGCGTGGACGCCGCCCTGCTGGCGGAGCTGATCGGCCGGTGCGGAAACTTCGCCGGGGTGAAGGACGCGAGTTACGACATGCAGTCGTTCACCGAAGCCTGCGCCCGCACCAGCGCGCTTCGCCCTGGATTCGCGATGCTCACCGGGGTCGAATACCTGCTGACGTCGATGCCGGTCGGCGGCACCGGATGTTTTTCGCCGGCCGCCGCCATCGCGCCGGGGCTGGTGATGAGCCTGTACGAGGCCTGCCGAGATGGCGACCTCAGCCGCGCCCGGCCGCTGCAGTACCGGGCGTCGGCCCTGTGGCACCTGCTCAGGGAGACGGGGTACCCGGCGTCGGTCAAGGCGGCCCTGGCCATCTTCGGCCGCCCCGCCGGAGCCGTCCGGCTGCCGCTGCTCGACCTCGATACCTCCGCTACCGAGCGGCTCAGCCAGGGCCTGGCGGAGCTGGGCCTGCTGGACAGCGAGCCGCACGGATGGCCCTGATCCGGCCGGTCAGCCGATTACCGGGAGCAGGATCCCGGACGGCGTCCGCGGTCCGGTGTGGACCCGGGTGATCCCGGCGGTCCTGGCCGGTGGCCGGTCCGCCGGGTCGTTGTGCGCGAACGGCCCGGAACCGTGAAAACCGTCCAGGCCCTCCGCCCGGGCGAAATCGCGCCCGGCCACGGACAGGGCCAGCCGGTAGCCCGCGGGGAGGACCACGCAGGTGGGCCACAGTTCCACGGCCGCCAGATAGGCCTGCCCCGGCCGGGCCGGCTCGGCGACCTGGTGCGGGTGCCAGGGCCGCCACGGCATGGACCGGGCCGGGTCCACCGCGCGGTGGGACAGCCGGAGCCACCCCTGCGACAGCGGTGCCCGCGGATCGTTCGCCCCGGAGAAGGTCACCTCCTGGCCGCCGGGCGCGAAGGCTTGCAGGGTCAGGAACAGGTCGGCGTCGTCACCGTCATCGGTACTGACGTGCAGATCAGCTCGCAGCGGGCCGGTCAGCTCCAGTGGTGCGGGCAGCCGCGCGGAGGTGAAGGTGACGCCATCCCCCCGGCTGTCAAACGCGGTGCTGGCCGCGGTCTGCGGCGGGGACCCGCGGATGCCGGACCCGTGCGAGCCCGCGGGCCCGTCCCGCGCCGGCCCAAATAGCGCGGCCTCGCTGGCGTCGAGGTACCAGCGCGTCCAGACGGTGCCGGGCAGCGGCCATGCCTGCTCCCCGCGCGTCACGATGGTGCCGTCGGCGTGCCGGACCGCTAGCTGGACGGGCGGCTCGGTATCCCAGCCGTTATCCGCGCCCAGCAGGAAGTGGTCGAAGAACCGCCGCTGTAGCCCGAGGCCGTGGCTCGTGTAGAACAGTTCCTCGTGTCGGCCGGTGTGTACCTCTAGCCACTTGGCGGCCGAGCCCGCCCGCGCGAAACCCTCGAAGTTGCCGCGGCTGTGCAGCCCGAGGCCACCCCAGTTGGCCGCCGAGAGCAGCGGAACCTCGATCTGGCCCAGATCGGCGCTGCGTTCGGCCTGCCAGCCGTCATCGAGCCCGTGGCCGCGGATGTCGTCCAGGTAGCCGGTGCGTAGCTGGCGCAGTTCCGCCTCCGGCCGGGTTTCCGGGCCGGTCGCCAGGCCGTCGCTGACCCAGGGGCTCGGCGGACCGGCCGTGCCGCGGCCATGCTGCATCGGCAGCACCTGGCGTGGATACCAGCGCTCGAAGAAACCGTTGGACAAGATCCCGCCGTGGTAGGACATGTCCCGGTAGTGATCGCTGGCGCCTTCCCAGGGCAGGATCGCGGCCAGGTGCGGTGGCCGGGTCGCCGCCACGAGCCACTGGTTGATGGCGTAGTACGAGATGCCGCACAGGCCAACCCGCCCGGTGCTCCAACTCCGTGTCCCGGCCCATTCGATGGCGAGGTGGAAGTCGCGGATCTCACGGGCCGACAGCAAGTCGAGCAGGCCAGGCGAGCGCCCGGCGCCCCTGGAGTCAACGCGGACCACGGCGTAGCCGTGCGGGATCCACCGTTCCGGGTCCACGGTCTCCCAGTTCATGTGGGAACAGCTGGAGCCGTCGGTAATCTCCGGATGCCCGGTCAGCAGGCGTTCCCACCGGGCCGCGAACCATTCCGAGGAGAACGGCAGCCCCTTACCGTACGGTCCGAGCGACATGATCACCGGGACCGGGCTGGGCGCGTCCGGCCGGAACACGTCGGCCCGCAGGACGAGGCCGTCGTCCATCGGAACGGGCAGATCCCGCTGCACGATCATCGGCCCGATTGACGGTCTCGTCACGTCGTGGGCCAGACCCATCCCGGCTCCGTGTCGTGCCTCCCGGCTACCTGTCGCGCTCGGCCTGCTGGCCGGCCGCAAATGATTGCACCACTGCGAAGCATGCGGGCCTCCAGGCGACCCTCGTGAAGCGTTGACACCCTAGATACCCGCACCGTAGCATGACTGCAATCGTTTGTGTACCGACAAATTATTCCGCGAAATCGGACATTCGCATCATTAGGGTCGGCCCCTCTGGGCCGGTGCGAGCGGCTTGCTGCCAGACAGCGGCAGGCTATGCCCGAGCTTTTGGCAGCAAGATGACACGGCTCCTGCGCGGCATTCGACATCTGCGGCCTGCGAGTCGAGGCGGCAGCCGGCTGGCCCGGCGGCCCGAATCAGGAGGTTGATTAACTGCCATGAAACTCCATGGAAAGCCTGGCCCGAGACCCAGACGCCGGGCCTCGTCCCTGGTGACCGCCGGGGTGGCCGCTGCGGTGGCCCTGGTCATCGCCGGGTGCAGCTCGTCCGGCTCGTCCGGCTCCTCGTCGGGCTCTAGTACTTCCACTGCGCCGATCACAATCGGCATCTCGGTCTCGCTGTCCGGAGACTTCTCCGGCGACGGACTGGCCACGAAGCAGGGTTATGAGACCTGGGCCGCTTTCCAGAACGCTCACGGCGGCATCCTGGGCCGCCAGGTCAAGCTGACCTTCCTTTCGGACGGCTCCAGCCCGACCCAGGTGATCACGAACTACCAGAAGCTCATCACCGTCAACCACGTGGACTTCGTGATGGGCCCCTACTCCACGCTGCTCACCAAGCCCGCCTCGTCGATCGCCAACCGGTACGGCTACGTGATGCTCGAGGGCATCGGAGGCGGCCCGTCGGTCTTCTCTCAGGGCCTGCACAACGTGTTCGACGTGAGCGCCTCCGCCGCGTACCAGCTGATTACCTTCGCCAAGTGGCTGGTCGCCACCCAGCAGCCCGAGCCCATCGCGTACGCGTCCATGACCGACCCCTTCCTGCAGCCGGAGCTAGACGGCGCGCGCAGCTATCTGACGGCTCACGGGTTCAAGAGCGTGGTGTACAAGCTGTACCCGCTGGAGACCACCGACTTCACGCCGATCGCCTCGGCGATCGCCGCGTCGAAGGCTCCGGTGGTGGTGCTCGGCACCATGCCCCCCGACGGCTACGCTTTCGTCCAGGACCTGATCCAGGACAAGTTCAGCCCTAAGGTGCTGATCGAGGCCTCCGGGCCAGACCAGGGCTCGGCATTCATCAAGGCCGTCGGCGCCTCGAACACCGGCGGCATCATGGTCCCGAACACCTGGTACCCAGGCTCGACGTATTACCAGAACACCCAGATGGTGCAGCTCTACCTCAAGATGTTCGGCGGGACCGCCAACAACATCAGCGCCGACGTGGCCGAAGCCTTCTCCGCCGGCCAGGTGCTAACCCAGGCGATCGACCACATCAAGAGCACGAGCAATTCCGCGCTGGAGTCCTACTTGCACTCCGGGGCCACCTTCTCCAGTGTGCAGGGACCGGTCAAGTTCCAGGCCGACGGCGAGAACGGCGCCGCCACCCCGTTCGTGTTCCAGTGGCAGAAGGGGACGCTGCAGGATGTGCTGCCGATCGGCGTGGGTACAACCAAGCCGATCGTGACCGTCAAGCCAGCTTGGGGAGCCAACGGCTGACCCCCACCCGGGAAGGTAACCACAGGCCGCGTAACGGCACGGATGTGAAACCACCGAGGGAGCGTTCCGATGTTGGTTCTCCAGGCCATCATTGATGGAGTCCTGGTCGGAGGATTTTACGCGCTGATGGCCGGCGGCCTGACGCTCGTGTTCGGCGTCATGGATATCGTCAACTTCGCTCAGGGAATTCTCGTGGTGCTTGGCGCTTACCTGAGCTACGCGCTGTATGCCCATCTGAACATCGACCCGTTCGTGGGCCTGTTGATCACTGTCCCGGTGATGTTCGTCATCGGCATTGCCATCTACTGGTCGATGATCAAGCCGATCAAGCGAGACCGTGTGATCATGTCACTGCTGACGATGTTCGCCGTGGGCACGGTCGTGGAAGGGATCCTCGACTACATCTTCACCAGCAACCTGGTCGCGATTCACACGTCCTACGTCAACTCCTCGTTCAAGCTCGGCTCGCTGGTCTTTCCGAGCATTTACCTGTACGCGTTCGCCATGAGCGTCGTGCTCCTCGGCGGGGTCTACTACCTGCTCTACCGCACCAGGTTCGGCCGCAGCCTGCGAGCGTCCATGCAGAATCCGACGGCGGCGCGGCTGGTCGGCATCAATACCGACTGGGTGTCGGCGTACACCCTCGGCATCGGGGTAGGGCTGGCGGCGGCGGGCGGGATGGTGTTCGGTCTCACCAACTCCTTCGACGCCGCCAGTTCCTACGACCTCATCTCACGGCTGCTGGCCATTGTGATCTTCGGCGGCTTCGGTAGCCTTTCCGGCGCGCTCATCGCGTCCGTTCTCATGCTCGTTATCCAGGACGTAGTGGCGGTGACCTGGTCAGCGACCTGGGGCCAGACCACCTTCTATATCGTGCTCGTGCTCGTCCTTTTGATACGGCCCCAGGGCCTGCTCGGACGGAAGGCGGTGCGTGCCCAATGACGGCCATCGACGTGACGCCGGTGGGCGCGGCCGCTCCCGATCACATTCCCTACGAGCCGCCCAAGGCCGTGCGGCGGGGCGGTACCGCCTTGCTGCTCGTCCTGCTGATCTTGTTCCCGCTCGTCTTCACAAATCCGGCCGTGACCTCTATCGGGGTCTTCACGATGATCTTTCTGGTCGCGGCCTGCGGCTGGAACATCTTCTCCGGGTATTCCGGCTACATCTCGATCGGGCACGCCGCCTTTTACGGCATCGGGCAGTACACGGTGGCCCTGCTCGTCATGCACCTGAAGGTGCCGGCCGGCTGGGACACGTTCGCGTTGCTCCCGGTGGCCGGCGTCGTGGCGGCCGTGCTGGCGGTGCCGATCGGGTTCCTGCTGCTGCGGGTGCGCAAGCACACGTTCATCATCTTGACCGTCGCGGTCATGTTCATCCTGCAATTGCTGGCGTTCAACCTGACGTCCTGGACGAACGGATCTTCGGGCCTGGAACTGCCGTTCCCCACCTGGACGGGTTCGCTCTTCAACGAACCCTTCTACTACGTCGGCCTGGCCGCCGCCGTCGTCGCCTGCGCGGTGTCCTGGTGGGTGCGCAGGTCCAAGTACGGACTCGGGCTGCTATCGATCCGCGACGACGAGGATCGCGCCCGCGGTCTCGGCATCCACACCACCCGGACCAAGCTGATCGCCTACGTGATGTCGGCGTTCTTCGTCGGCATCGCGGGCGGCCTCTATGCTCCGTTCGTCGGCTCGGTTTACCCGCAGTTCGGCTTCGACCCGAACTTCGACCTAGCGGTCGCGGTGCTGGTCTTCGTCGGCGGCATTGGCACCTTGTCCGGGCCGGTGGTCGGGACGCTGCTGCTTATCCCGCTGCAGCAGTACTTCTACCTGCAGTTCGGCAACGACAACCTCTTTCTCATCGCCTACGGCGTCCTGTTCATCCTGATCTTGCGGCTGCTACCGGGCGGTATCTCGCCCAGCATCACCCAGTTGTACCGGCGGGTTCTGGTCGCGCGCCAGCTGCGAACCACGGCGCCACCCGGGTCGCCGGCCCCGCCGGGCGCCGCCGGGGCTCCCGGGATCACCCCGGCCCCCATGACTGGCGCCAAGGGCCGGGAGGACACGCCGTGAGCATCCTGCAAGTCACCGACATCAAGAAGTCCTACGGCGGTATCCAGGCGCTGACCGGGTGCACCATGGCCTTCGAAGAAGGCGCCATCAACGGCCTGATCGGGCCGAACGGGTCAGGTAAAACGACGCTGTTCAACGTGATCAGCGGTTACGAGGTCGCGGATGCGGGCCAGGTGACGCTGCGCGGCCAGGACATCACCAACGCCAAGCCGGACCAGGTGTTCCAGGCGGGCCTCGGCCGCACGTTCCAGATCACCCGCATCTTCAGCCGGCTGACCGTGCTGGAGAACCTGCATGTGGCCTCCCAGCGGCGCGGCTTTATAGCCCAGCTGCGCTCTTGGAAGTCTGCGGCGGAGCGCCAGCACGCGATGGAGGTGCTGGAGTTCGTCGGGCTCACCCGGCTGGCGGACGAGCCGGCCGGAGGCCTGTCCTATGGCCAGCAGAAGCTGCTGGAATTCGCCTTCATCATCATCGCGAAGCCGTCGATCATCTTGCTGGACGAGCCCGCCGGCGGGGTGAACCCGACGCTGCTGCGCGGACTGGCCGACCGGATCAGGGCGCTGAACAAAGACGGCGTCACCTTCGTCATCGTGGAGCACGACATGGAATTCGTGATGGGCCTGTGCGACAAGGTCTCGGTGATGCACCAGGGGTGCGCGCTGACCGCCGGCGCGCCGCACGAGGTCCGCTCCAACCCAGCCGTCCTCGAGGCGTACCTCGGCACCGACATGACCGACACCGAAGGGGCGGCCTGACATGCTGACCATTTCTGGTCTGTACGCCGGCTACGGCAGCGGCGATGTGCTGCGGGGCGTGGATCTCACCGTGACCGACGGCTCGGTCACCTGCGTCGTCGGCCCTAACGGGGCCGGGAAATCGACCTTGCTCAAGATCGTGAGCGGGCTGCTGCGCCCGCGCGTGGGCAGCGTGACCTTCCGCGGCACCGAGATCGGCGGGGCCAGCCCGCGGAAGATCCTGCAGGCAGGCATCGTGCAGGTCATGCAGTCCCGGAATCTATTCCCCGAGCTCACCGTGCGGGAGAACGTGGAGCTCGGCGGCTTCCTGCTACGGGACGCCGGCCTGGCCCGTAAGCGGATGGCCGAGGTGGCCGACCAGTTCCCGATCGTGGCACAGCGAGCCGCAGACCGGGCGGGCCAGCTCTCCGGCGGCCAGCAGCGGATGGTGGAGTTCGCCCGCGCCCTGATGCTCGACCCGGCCCTGGTCGTGCTGGACGAGCCGTCCATGGGCCTGGAACCGCGCGCGGCCGCGCTGATGTACGCCAGCATCAAGCGGATGTCGGAGACAGGCCGGACCATCCTGCTGGTCGAGCAGAACGTGCGTGTCGGGCTCGGCCTGGCCGACCACGGCGTGGTGATGGAGACCGGTCGGGTCCGGCTGGAGGGGACCGGGCCCGAGATCCTCGCCAACCCGCAGATGCGCGCGCTCTACCTCGGAGGCACGGTGGAAGAAGGGGAACAGATTGGGGAGGTCCCGGCCGGGGACCTGACCGCGTGATGGACGACCGGCTGGAGTCGATGTACCGCCGCTTCACCTGGCGGATCTTGTCCAACTACGTCTCGCCGTGGGAGTTCGAGCAGCTCCGCGAGCAGATCACCGACTACGAGCAGTGGTGCGGGGCGTGGTGCCGGCAAGCCGAGGTCCACCTCCAGCGAGGTGATGAGGCACTCGCGGCCGGACGGCGGCTGACCGCGGGGGATGCCTACCTGCGCGCGGGCCTTTTCTACCACTGGGCCAGCTTCATGTTCTGTCACGACCAGGAGCAGTTCCGCGGCGCCCTGGCCGCGATGGCAGGCGCGTGGGGCAAGGCGGCTCCGCATCTGGACCCGCCGATGGAGGTCCTCGCCGTCCCGTTCCGGGACATGACGCTGAACGGATACCTGCGGATTCCCCTGGGCCTGGACCGCCCGCCAGTCGTGCTGCTGCTCCCGGGCGCCGATTCCACCAAGGAAGAGCTGTACAACCTGGGTGACTTCATCGTGGCGCGTGGCCTCGCCTTTGCGGCCTTCGACGGACCCGGCCAGGGCAGCGTCAGCTTCCAGGGCAAGCTCGGGCCCGACTACGAGCTGGCGGTGCAGGCCATCATCGACGCCCTGGAGGGCCGCGAGGACCTGGACCTCGGACGGCTGGCCGTGGGCGGGATCTCCTACGGCGGCCTGTTCGCGATCCGGACTGCCGCGATCGACGCCCGTGTCCGCGCCGTGGTGTCCATTTCGAGCTGGTACTCCCCGGCGGGCCGGTTCGGGACCATGGAGCCGCTGTCAAAGACTGGCCAGTATCAGCATCTCGGGCCGGACCCGGCGGCCGTCATGGCGTCGATCACCCTGGCCGGGGCGGCCGAGAGGGCGGTCGTTCCGCTCCTGCAGGTCTATGGCGGCCTCGATCCGGCTTCGCCGCCCGCTCAGGCGCAACAGGTCGCCGCGGAGTACGGCGGGCCGGTGACCACGCTGGTGTTCGACGACGGCGTTCACATCCTCAACAACGTCTGGTTCAAGGCCAGGCCCGCGGTGGCCGACTGGCTGGCGGAGACCCTGTAATGGACTACATCCGATCCGAGGCGAAGGCGGCGGCCCGGGAGCGGTTCCGGGGGCTGTGGGCGGCCACCACCACCCCGTTCGACGACGCTGGCCGGGTCGACGAGGGCGGCCTGGCGGCCGACATGGACCGGCTCACCGGCGAGCTGGGCGTGGACGGGGTGTTCTGTGCCGGGGTGATGAGCGAGTTCTGGGCGCTGAGCGGGGCCGAACGGCACCGGCTCGTCACCGCTGTGGTCACCGCGGCACGCGGCAAGTGCCAGGTCATCGCGCACACCGGGCACCATAGCGTGACGGAGACCATCGAGCTGACGCAGCAGGCGGAGGTCGCGGGAGCGGATTTCGCCGTGGTCATCAACCCGTACTATCCGCCGGCCGACGACGACGGGCTCTACGACTGGTTCGCCTACCTCTGCCGGCACGTGAACATCGGCCTGTGGCTGTTCGACACCCGGTTCGCCGGCGTCAGCCTCTCGCTGCCGCTCATCGACCGGCTGGCTGACATTGAGAATGTTTGCGGCATCAAGGTCGGCCGTGATCACGGACACTACCTGGAGGTGCTCAGCCGGGTCGGCGATCGCATCCTGGTCAGCGAGCCGAACGAGGGCACCTGGCTGGAGAACATGGTCGACCATGGCCAGCGGGTGTTCATGTCATCGGCCGCGCCGTATCTCTACCAGGTCCCCGGCTGGCGGCCGATGCGTGAGTACACCGAGCTCGCGCTGGCCGGGAACGCCGCCGGTGCGGCGGAGGTCGCGGTCACGCTGGAGCCGGTGCGGGCCGTGGCGGACACCTGGCTGCACGGCCCGGCGGCCCGGCGGCGCGGCAGCCCGGTGCCCTAAATCAAGGCCTGGGCGGGTCTGCTCGGCATGTCCGGCGGCCCGGTCCGGCCGCCGCTTTCCCCGGTCCCGGCGGCCGAGCTGGCCGCGCTAGCCGCCGACCTGGAGGCGGCCGGCCTGCCCTGCGTCCACGCGATCAGACCCTGACCCGTCCGCCCGCCACCTTCAGTTGCCGCGGTGTCAGCCGCCTCACGTCGGCCAACCGAGCAGCCGGGCGGCGTTCCCGCCCAGCACCGCCGCCTCGGCCTCGGCGGGCAGCCCGAGGGCCCGGACCTCGCCGACCGGGTCGTCGCTGCCCATATCGAACGGCCGGTCCGAACCCAGCAGGACATGGTCGGGACCGGCGTCCTCGATGAGCCGGCGCAGCAAGGCCGGGTCGTGGGTCACCGTGTCGTGGTACAACCGGGCCAGCGAAGCGTCCGGCGCATCGCGGAGCCGGGAGCGGGCCGCCGGGACCTGCAAGTAGGCCCGCCTGAGCCGCCCGCGTATAGCCCACAGGGTGCCGCCGCCGTGGGCCAGGACGATCTTCAGCGCCGGATAGCGCTCGAGTACCCCCGCCATCACCAGGTGGGCGGCGGCGATCGCGGTCTCGACCGGGTTCGCGACGCTGTTCCACAGGTAGTAATCCTCGAAGACAGGGAGCGCGAGGCCTCGGGTCGCGGGGTGGATGAACAGCACCGCGCCGGTCTCCTCGGCCGCCTCCCAGAACGGCCAGAAGGCGTCCTCGCCGAGGTAGCGACCGTCGATCCCGGGCGTGAGCTCCACCCCGGCGAGCCCGCCGGCGACCAGCGTGCGCAGGTCGCGGGCCGCGGTCACGGGATCCTGCAGCGGCACCGCGCCGAGCGCGCTGAACCGGCCAGGGTCGGCGGCGACGAGCGCGGTGAGCGCGTCGTTCTGGACCCGGCAGATCTCCCTGGCCTCGGCCAGCGGATACTCGAACGGCAGCAGCCGCACCCACGGGGAGAGGAGAAGGTGCGCGATTCCCTGCGCCGCCGCCTCTGCCGCCATCTGTCCAGGGTCGGTGAACTCCCGGACGACCGAGGTCAGCTCGCGGCCGTCATGCTCGATCCGGGATCGCCCGGGCCGCCCCGGGCCCGCCGCGGCCGCCCGCACCACGATGTGCGCGTGAGCGTCTACGATCACGACGCTTAGCTAGCGACCGAGGGCAGCGGCAACGCCGCGCCCGGCGGTGCGCCCATCACCTCTTCCGGGTCGTGGCCCAGGTCGTGCAGCAGCACGATCGCGGCGTTACGGCCGGGCGCACCGGTGATGGAGCCGCCCGGATGGGTCGATCCGCCCGTCTGGTAGAGGCCGGGAATCGGCATGCGGTGCGAGGCCCAGCCGGGCACCGGGCGGAGCGGGCCGCTGCCGGCCAGTCCCCGGTCGCCGCCGTGGAAGGCTCCGTGCACCATGTGCCGGTTCAACTGCTCGTAGTCGGCCGGAGACTTCACCATCTGGCCGAGAACCACGTCGTCGGTGAAGCCGGGCGTGAAGGTGCGTAGGTATGCGAGCTGCCGCTGGGCGTGCTCCGCCTTGACCTGCTCCCAGTCGGGCATGCCCGCCGGCAGCTCGTAGACCTGATGGCTCAGCACCTTGACGGTGTGCTTACCGGCCGGGGCGCGTCCCGGGTCCACCAGTGTCGGCGTGGCCACCAGGAGCCACGGCACATTGGACACGAACCGGCCTGCCCGCAGGTCCTGCCCGAGCTGCACCACGTCCTCCGGCCAGCCCACGGTTCCGGCTGAGACCGCGGTGACCGGACCGTCTGGCGTCTCGAACTCTGGCGGAGCGCTGGTGGCGAGGTACACGCCGAAGCCGGGCACGCCGAGGTCGTAGGTGTCGATCCCGTAGTGGAACTCCTCCGGCCACGCGTCGGCCGGGGCCATGTCCCGCAGGTGCGTGACGTGGATCGTGGACAGCACGGCGGTGCTGGCCAGGTACTGCTCGCCGCCGTCGGTCTCCACCCCGATGCAGCGGCCGCCGTCGAGCACCAGCCGGGTGACCAGCTTGTCGCACAGAACGGTGCTGCCGTGGCTTTCCAGGTAGCCGGTCAGCGCCTCGGTGAGCCGGCCGGACCCGCCGACCAGGATTGACCAGCTGCGCTGCTGCCGGCCGAAGATGAGCGAGTAGGCCAGCAGGCCGGAGCCAGGTATGTCCACCGCCTGGTTGGTCTGGAAGGCCATCCAGAGCATGAACGCCTGGACGTGGCGGCTGCTGAACTCGTGCTTGATGATGTCCCACGCCGACAGGACGCGCCGCCGCTGCCAGACCCGGCCGCGCGGGTGATCGGCCAGCCGCGCGTCCACCGAGGGCCCGAAGCCGACCGGGGTGAACTGTGACGCGCTGAAGATCGACTTCACCTCGTCGTATTCGTCCAGCATGCGCAGGTAGGCCGCGGCGTCCGCGGCCGAGAACCGGGTGATCTCCGCCGCGGTACGGTCCCGGTCGAGCCACATGGTGAAGTGCTCGCCGTCGGGGAACGCGACGTGCGCGACCGGATCCGGGTCGATGTAGCGTAGCCCGTAGTCGGCCACCAGCCCGAGCTCGTCCCTGGTCAGCAGCGGGTTGATCCGGATCAGGGTGTGCCCGGTGGCGCAGGTATCAATGCCGTAGCCAGGCAGCAGCAGCTCCTCGGTGGCGGCTCCGCCACCGGGTATATGCCGGGCGTCCAGCACCAGGCACCGGTAGCCGGCCTTGGCCAGGTAGCACGCGGCAACCAGGCTGTTGTGCCCAGCCCCGGCGACAACGATGTCCGCACTCGTGTCCATGCTTCTCCTGCTCGCTTGATCGCCCTAACAAGGCCGGTCGCTAGCCCCGCCAGTTATCATCGGCCATAATGCAAACCATTGCAGGATTTGGCACCCCGCGCAAGAGTCCGATCCGGCAGGCCACATCAGACCCGCAAGCAGACCTTGAGGAGCCGCCGTGCGTGCTGTGGTCATATCCGCGTTTGGCGGACCGGAGATGCTCCGCATGGCCGATGTGCCTGAGCCGCAGCCGGGCCCCGGGCAGGTGTCGGTGACGGTGCGGTTCGCCGGCGTCAACTACACCGACGTCAGGAACCGCCGGGGGGACGGACTCGGCCAGCCGCCCTTTATCCCGGGCGTGGAGGTCGCGGGCACGGTCCGGGCCGTCGGGGCCGGGGTGACGTCACTGCGGCCCGGTCAGCCGGTGGCGGCGTTCACCCGGGGACACGGATACGCGGAGGTAGCGACGGCGGCGGAGGCGTTCACGGTGCCGGTGACCGAGGATCTGGCCGGGCGCCCGGAGTCGGCGGCCATGCTGATCACCGTTCCGCTGGTGCTCATGCTGCTGCGGCGGGTGGCGCGGGTGGCTCCCGGGGAGACGGTGCTGATGCACAGCGCGGCGGGGGGCGTTGGCACTGTCGCCGGGCAGCTGGCGCTCCGGGCCGGCCTGCGCCCGCTGCTAGGCACCGCGGGCAACGCTGAGAAGGCCGAGTACGCGCGGCAGCACGGCTTCTGCGAGGTCTTCGGGTACGACGATTTCGACGCGAAGATCCTGACCGCGACCGGCGGCCGGGGCGTGGACGTGGTCCTGGATCCGGTGGGCGGCGACATCCGGGCCCGGTCGTTCCCGCTGGTCGCCACGTTCGGCCGGCTGGTCAGCTACAGCAACATCTCGGGCGAGCCGGAGAGCGCGCCGGACGCCGAGTGGCTACGCGCCCGCTGTATCGGATACGCCGGCTTCTCGGCCGGCCAGCTGTCCGGCCGTGATCCCGCCGCCATGCGGCCCGTGCTTGAGGAGGCGGTCCGGCTGGTCGGCTCGGGCGAGATCGATCCCGGGGTGACCGGTGTCTATCCGCTGGAGCGCGCGGCCGACGCGCACCGGGTCTTTGAGGACCGGGCCGCCTCAGGCAAGCTCATCCTGGCCGTCTGATTAGCTTGCCTCGATCGCCCGAACGATCCGCGCGCTGGTCAGCGGGAGATCCCGCACCCGCACCCCGACCGCGTCGGCGACCGCGTTGCCGATGGCTCCGGCTACCGGTCCGGCCGCGAGCTCGCCCGCCCCGGTCTCCTCCTCGTCGGCCGCGTCCACGATCCGCACGGTGACCTGGGGAACCTCAGTGAACCGCAGGATCGGGTAGCTGTCCCAGTTCGCTGAGGTGATCTGGGTCCGGTCGAACCTGACCTGCTCGCGCAGCGTCCAGCTCGCGCTCTGCACCGCGCCGCCCTCGACCTGATTCAGTACCCCGTCCGGGTTGATGACCCGGCCCACATCCACCGCGAGCCAGAGCCTGCGCAGATGGACATCGGTCTCGGCTTCCACCTCGGCTACGGCCGCGCAGTAGCCCGCCACTCCCTTGTAACGGGCCACCGCCACGCCGAACCCGGTCCCGTCGGGGCGGGCTCGGTGGTCCCACCCGGCCAGCTGCGCAGCCTCGGTCAGCACCCGCCTGGCTCGCGGATCCGCTAGGTGATCCAGCCGGAACCGCACCGGGTCGGCACCGGCCGCAGCGGCCAGTTCGTCCATGAACGATTCGATGGCGAACACGTTGAGGTGCGCGCCGAGCGAGCGCAAGGAAGACGTCCTGATCGGCATGTCCAGCAACCGGTGCCGGGTCACGTGCAAGTCGGGGATGTGGTAGCCCGGCACCGCGTTGCGAGTGGAGCCCATCGCTCCGGTCGGCGCCCCGTCCGGCGCCGCCGGCATCGGCGGGCGGCCGGCCAGGTGGGTCAGGGCGAGCAGGCGCGGCTCCCCTCCGGTGCCTGGCCGTCCGATGAAGCCATTGCTCCATACGTCCTGCCGCCAGGTCGCGATCCGGCCCGCCGGATCCAGGCCGGCCGACAGCTGAGCCAGCATGGCCGGGCCGAACGGGGCCCAGCGCATCTCGTCCTCCCTCGTCCACTGCACCCGGACCGGCCGACCTGCGGCCGCGCGGGCTAGCAGGACCGCGTCCATGGCTGCGTCATCCGCTCCGTTCTGGCCGTAGACGCCCGCGCCTTCGACATGGTGAACGGTCACCTGCCCGGCCGCCAGCCCGAGGCCATCCGCGATCGCCCCGCGCAGGGGGAAAATGCCCTGGCTGTGGCTCCACACGGTGACGGACTCGCCGTCCCAGCGAGCGATCGCGCAGCTCGGCGCCATCGACGCGTGCGCGACGAACGGGCGACTGAATTCCGCGGTCAGAGTGCGGCTGACCATGGCGGCCGCGCGGGGATCTGGCTGCTCAACCACCGGCTGCGGTTCCGACGCCGCGGACAGCAGGAAGGACCGCAGGTCGCGCTCGTCGGGCAGCGGACCGGGGAAATCCGCCAGCTTCCATTGCGCGGCGCGGGCCACCCGCCGCGCCGCGCGCAGTGCGGCCCGGTCTGTCTCAGCCAGCACCCCGACGAACGAGCCGTCCTGCACTAGCAGTTCAGCGCGTCCAAGCCGGATGGGGGGTAGCTCGCTGAGCTCCGCGGCCACCGAAGGCGGCCGCACCACCCGGCCGAACAGCATGCCCGGCAGCACCAGGTCGTGGATGAACCGCGGCCGCCCGGTGACCTTGTCCGGGAGGTCCAGCCGCGGGGCCGGCCGCCCGGCGACGGTCCACGCGCCCGGCGGCCGTGCGGGCACCGGGTCGCCCGCCGCCCGGTCCAGCGTGCCCGGAGTGGCCAGGGACCAGTAGCTCAGCCCGGTCGGCCGCCCGGACGCCAGGATCTGCCCGTCCACCACGCTCAGCGCGGACGGGCTGACCGCGAGTCGGGTCGCGGCGGCCGCGAGCAGCAGCCTGCGGGCCTGCGCGCTGGCCTGGCGGAGTGCTGAGCCCGAGTCCTGCACCGACCGGCTGCCCGAGGTGACGCCCTCGTCGGGGCTCGTGCTCGTGCTCACCGGGGCCATCCGCACCCGGGCCAGGTCGATCTGCAGTTCCTCGGCCGCCACCTGCGCCAGCGCGGTCCAGATGCCCTGGCCGTACTCGACCTTGCCCACCCGGATCACGACCTCGCCACTGCGGCAGAAATCTAGCCACCGGCCCAGCACCGGGTTGGCCGCCAGGCTGACCGGCAGCGCGCCCGTCCCGGCTGAGACCGCGCCCGTCCCGGCTGACCCCGGGTCCGGCGGGGTGCTACCCGTCCGCCGCGGCGCCTCCGACGGCCCGGCGACCTGGCCCGCCGCTCGCAGCACCGCGCGGATGATCCGGCCGTGGCTGCCGCAGCGGCACAGGTTGCCGTCCATGGCCGCCCTGACGTCCGGCTCGGCCGGGGCGGGATTCTTCTGCAGCAGGTCCACCGCGGCCATCACCATGCCCGCGGTGCAGTAGCCGCACTGCGCGGCCTGCTCGTCCAGGAACGCCTGCTGGACCGGGTGCAGCTGGCCGCCGGACGACAGCCCCTCCACGGTGGTGATCGGGGCGTCCACGGCGCTGACGGGCAGGTTGCAGGAGGACTGGGCCCGGCCGTTGAGCTGGACCAGGCACGCGCCGCACAGGCCGAGTCCGCAGCCGAAGCCCGGCCCGGCCAGGCCCACGTCGTGACGCAGGACGTCCAGCAGGGGGGTGTCCGGCTCGCAGCTGACGGTGTGCTCGGCACCGTTGACGACCAGGAGGAACTCTTCCGTCTCCACCATCTCCTCGAAGCGCGGGCCCCCCGGGGGCGCCGGGGTGTGCCGGTACAGCGGACTGGTCGTGATGTTGACCCGAGCCTCCGACCAGAGTATGCATTCGTTTGCATAGACCTTAAAACGATCACCGGAAGGACCGTGACATGGACGACAGGCTAGCCATGGCTATCTCACACTGGGCACCGCGGTTCACCACCAACGGGGTGACCGCGGCGGACTTCGACCGCATCACCGGCGATTTGCCCTCCTGGGACGAGTGGTGCTCGGCCTGGAGCGCGGTCGCCGCCGAACACGAGCAGCTCGGCCGGGACGCGTTGAAAGCGGGCCGGACGATCTCGGCCGGGGAGCATCTCGCGCAGGCCTCGGTTTACTTCCACTTCGCCAAGTTCCTGTTCGTCAGCGACCTGGCCCAGATGCGGGCCGCTCACGAGCGAGCGGTGAGCTGCCTGACCGATGCGCTGCCCTATCTGGATCCTCCCGGCCGCCGGGTCGAGATCCCGTTCGAGGGATCGCGCCTGGTCGGCGTCCTGCGTCAGCCGACCGGACCGGGACCTCATCCGGTCATGATCATGATCTCCGGACTTGACTCGGCCAAGGAAGAACTCCGCAGCACCGAAGACCTGTTCCTGGAGCGGGGCATCGGCACCTTCAGCGTGGACGGGCCCGGTCAGGGCGAGGCCGAATACGACCTGGCCATCCGGGGTGACTGGGAGGTGCCGGGCGCCGCCATTATCGACCAGCTGTGCACCGAGGAAGGCGTGGACGCGGACCGGATCGGGATCTGGGGCGTCAGCCTCGGCGGCTACTACGCGCCGCGGGTGGCCAGCGGCGATCCCCGGGTGAAGGCGTGCATCGCGCTGGCCGGCCCGTACTCCTTCGATGACGGCTGGGACAGCCGCCCCATCCTCACTCGCGAGGCGTTCCGGGTTCGGTCCAAGTCTCCGGACATGGAAACCGCCCGCGCCCGGTCGGCGGAGCTGACCATGGCCGGCCGAGCCGGGCTGATCACTTGCCCGCTGCTGGCGGTCATGGGCAAGCTCGACCGGCTGATCCCCTGGCAGCACGCGCAGCGGCTGGTCGATGAGGCGTCCGGTCCCGCCCAGCTGCTGCTGCTGGAAAAGGGCAACCACGGCTGCGCCAACCTGGCCCCGTTCTACCGGCAGGCCACCGCTGACTGGGCCGCTGAGCAGCTCGGCGGGACGGTGCGCCGCGCGGCCGCGCAGTGACGCAGGCGCAGAAGCCGGCCGCCAGCTCGGCCGACCCGGCCCGGTCGGCCGAGGCGGCCCGGTGGTGGTGGCCCCGCCTGACGCAGCGTCCGCACGGATTCGGCGCTACTAGAATGCAAACGATTGTGATAATCTCGGCCGAGTGATGAGGCGCTGGTGCGGTGGTCACTTCGGTAGGGCTGTACAGGAGGGACGTCGTAATGGCATACCGTTCGCTCGAGCAACCTAGGATCGGCTGGATCGGGGCCGGCCGGATGGGCCTGGAGATGGCCGCCAGGCTCCTGGACGCGGGGCATGACGTAGCCATTTACAACCGGACCGCGGCCAAGGCCGCCCCCATCGTCAGCCGCGGAGCCGTCGCCGTGGATCGGCCCGCGGACCTGGCCGATCGTGACGTGGTGTTCACCATGGTGTCGGGCTCCGATGACCTGCTCCAGATCGCGACCGGTACCGACGGGGTGCTGAGCGATCCCGGCCATTCGCCCGCGCTGCTTGTGGACTTCTCCACGGTCTCGATGGATGCCTCGGCCGCGGTTCGCGACGCAAGCCGCAAACGGGACACCGATTTCCTCGCCGCGCCGGTCAGCGGCAACCCCAAAGTCGTGAGCGCCGGCCAGCTCTCCCTGGCCGTATCGGGCCCCCAGGACACCTTCACGGCAGCCGAGCCACTGCTGGCGCTGTTCGGCGCGCGGGTCACCTACGTCGGCGAGGACGAGGTGGCGCGGCTGGTCAAAATCTGCCACAACGTGCTGCTTGGCGTGATGATCCAGGCCTTGTCCGAGGTGACGGTGCTGGCCGAGAAGGGCGGCACCAGCCGCGCCGCGTTCCTCGAGTTCATCAACCATTCGGTGCTGGGGTCGATGTTCACCAGGTACAAGTCACCGGCGCTGGTCAACCTGGATTTCACCCCCACGTTCACGAACCCGCTGCTGCTGAAGGACTTCGACCTCGGGCTGGCCGCGGCGCACGACCTGCAGGCGCCGATGCCGGTCGCTTCGGTTGCCGCGGCTATGGTGGCTTCCGCGCTGGGCGCCGGCTACCGGACCGAGGATTTCGCCACGCTCATCCTGGAGCAGGCCAGGCGCTCAGGTATGACCCTGGCCGCCGAGAACGTCAAGGTCGACGACGGGCTGGAGACCTCGTGAGCAACGCCCGCCCGCTCCGGGCCCCCGGGCATGGCGGCGTCGACTTCGAGGAACGCGTGGACTTCGGCCGGCTGCGGCGGTACCGCCTGGACCGCTCGCGCGCGGCGCTGAATGCGAGCGATTGCGGTGCACTTCTGCTCTTCGACTTTTACAACATCCGGTACACCACCCAGACGTGGATCGGCGGCGCCCTCGGAGACAAGATGACGAGGTACGCCCTGCTGACCCGCGGTGGCGAGCCGTTGCTCTGGGACTTCGGGTCGGCGGCCAGGCACCATCAGCTGTACTGCCCGTGGCTGGTGCCGGAGAACTGCAAGGCGGGCATGCTCGGCCTGCGCGGCGCCATCGCGCCCGATGTCGGCCTGATGGCCTCCGCGGTGCGGGAGATCAAGCAGCTGCTCGCGGACCAGGGCCTGGACGGCGAGCCGGTCGGCGTCGACATCATCGAGCTGCCCTTCCTGGCCGAGATGCAGCGCCAGGGTCTGACCGTGGTCGACGCGCAGCAGCTCATGCTCGACGCGCGCCAGATCAAGTCCGCCGACGAGATCATGCTGCTGACTCAGGCCGCTGCCATGGTCGACGGCGTGTACCAGGATATCGTCGAGGCGCTCAAGCCAGGCGTCCGGGAGAACGAGATCGTGGCGCTGGCCAACAAGCGCCTGTACGACATGGGCTCCGAGCAGGTCGAGGCCATCAATGCCGTGTCCGGCGAGCGCTGCAACCCGCACCCGCACAACTTCTCCGACCGGATCATCCGGCCCGGGGACCAGGCCTTCTTCGACATCATCCAGAGCTACAACGGCTACCGGACCTGCTATTACCGCACCTTCAGCGTGGGCAGCGCGACGACCTCCCAGCGCGACGCCTACACCAAGGCCCGGGAGTGGATGGACATCGCCATCCAGGCCGTCAAGCCGGGTGCGGGCACCGACGACATCGCACGGCTATGGCCCGCGGCGACCGACTTCGGGTTCGCCGATGAGATGGCGGCGTTCGGCCTGCAGTTCGGCCATGGCCTCGGCCTCGGCCTGCACGAACGACCGATCATCAGTCGGCTGAACAGCCTGGAGCACCCGGTGGAACTGCAGCCGGGAATGGTGTTCGCCCTCGAGACGTACTGTCCGGCCTCGGACGGGTTCTCGGCGGCGCGGATCGAGGAGGAGGTCGTGGTCACGGAAGACGGCCCGCGCATCCTCACCCTCTTCCCCGCGCAGGACCTCATCGTGGCGAATCCGTACTGAACCCCCTATTAGGACCCACTGCCGGAGGGGCCGTCATCATGACACAGGTGGACCAGGTGGTCAGCGGCCTGCTGACCGACCTTTACGCCGGGGCGGCGGAGGAGGCCGCGGCATCCTGGGCCGCCACCGCGCCGCGGGCCCGGGCGGAGATCCTCCGGGCGGCGTTCGAGCTGATGACGGCCCAGAGCAAGGAACTGGCCACGCTGATCGCCCTGGAGAACAGCAAGGCCCTGGTGAGGTGATCGTGCCGGTCCCTGGAATCACCCGCGTTGACCACATCGGGATAACCGTCCCCGATCTGGATGAAGCCAGTCGGTTCCTGATCGATGTGCTCGGCTGTGAGTACATGTACACGCTCGGCCCGTACGTGCACGGCGACGACTGGATGACCGAGCATCTCAACGTGCACCCCCGGGCCGTGATGCAGCAGCTCCATTTCTTCCGCTGCGGCGGCCAGGCGATCTTCGAGGTCTTCCAGTACGCCTCGCCCGACCAGAACCAGAACCCTCCCCGGAACAGTGATCACGGCGGGCATCACGTCGCCTTCTACGTCGACGACATCGACGCCGCGGTGGACTATTTGCGCGCCGAGGGCGTCCAGGTCTTCGGTGATCCCACCGCGAGCAGCGGCCCGAGCGAGGGCCAGCGCTGGGTCTACTTCCTGGCCCCCTGGGGTATGCAGTTCGAGCTCGTCTCCTATCCAGGAGGCAAGGCCTTCGACCGCCAGGGACCCACGCCGGCCTAGGTACAAGCACAGGGAGCGCCATGCCGGAGCACAACCACCTCGAGATGTCCGTGCCGTGGGTCGAGGTCACCGTGGCCGAGTCCGACTGGGACGCGGCCGCCCCGCAGCTACTGACCAGCGTTTTCGCACAGCTCAGCCTGATCCGCGCGTTCGAGGAATTCGTGCTTGGGCTGGCCGCGGACGGCCTTATCCACGGTCCGGCCCACTCCAGCATCGGGCAGGAAGGCGGCGCCGTCGGCTCCGTGCTCGCGCTGCGACCCGGCGATACGGTGAACGGCTCGCACCGCGGTCACCACCAGTTCCTGGCCAAGGCGCTGGCCTACCTGACACCTGACGGCATCGACCCGGTACAGCCGTACTCCGACCAGGTCCGGGCGCTGATGCTGCGCAGCCTGGCGGAGGTCTGCGGCCTGGAGCGCGGCTTCAGTCACGGCCGAGGCGGCTCTATGCACCTGCAGTGGAAAGAGGCCGGTGCGATCGGCACGAATGCCATTGTCGGCGGCGGGGTACCGCAGGCGGCCGGCTCGGCGTGGGCGCACCGCCACGCCGGGACCGGCGCGATCGCCGTGACCTATTTTGGCGACGGCGCGATCAACATCGGCTCCACGCTGGAATCGTTCAACCTGGCCGCGGCCTGGAAGCTGCCACTGTGCTTCTTCATCGAGAACAACGGCTACGCGGTCTCGACCAGGGTGGACGAGGCGACGGGCGAGCCGCGGCTGTCCGCGCGCGGCCCTGGCTTCGGCATCGCCAGCTGGAAGGTCGACGGGATGGACCCGCTGGCCGTGCACGTCGCCATGACCGAGGCGGCCGCGCACATCCGGGCCGGAATGGGCCCGGCCGTGATCGAGGCGGACGTCTATCGCTTCTTCCACCAGAACGGCCCGTTCCCCGGCAGCGCCTTCCGGTACCGCACCAGGGAGGAGGAGGCCCAGTGGCGGGCGCGCGACCCGCTCATCCAGACCGCCGGGCACCTGGTGCGCCGCGGCATCTTGACCGAGGCGGCAGTGGACTCGGCCCGCGAGCAGGCCGGGCAGCTGATGGCCGAGGTCGGCTCGGTTCTGCTCGAGCCGGTGCCCGGCGGCAAGCCGGACGAGCGGCGGATCAAGGCCGCCGAGTGGCCCGAGCCGGCCTTCGTGGACGTGGGCGTCCGCGGTGACCTGGCCGAGTTTGCCGATGTGACGTTCGCAGAACGCGCCGACTTCCATGGCCCGCGCGAGGAGCTGAAGTTCATCGACGCCGTGGCCGGGGTGATGGCCCGGCGGATGAGCTGCGACGACCGGATCGTCATCATGGGCGAGGACATCCACCGGCTCAACGGCGGCACCAACGGCGCCACCAAGGGCCTCGCGCAGGCTCACCCGGACCGGGTGCTCGGCACGCCGATCAGCGAGAACGGCTTCACCGGCCTGGCCGGCGGCATCGCGTTGGATGGCCGGTTCCTGCCAGTGGTCGAGTTCATGTACGCCGACTTCATGTGGGTGGCGGCGGACCAGCTGTTTAACCAGATCGCGAAGGCACGGCATATGTACGGGGGCGGCAACGATGTCCCGATCGTGCTCCGTAGCAAGATCGCGACCGGCACCGGGTACGGCTCGCAGCACTCGATGGACCCGGCGGGCATCTTCGCCACCGCGCCGGGCTGGCGCATCGTGGCTCCGTCGACTCCGTTCGACTACATCGGCCTGATGAACACCGCGCTGCAGTGCCGGGACCCGGTGGTGGTGCTCGAGCACGTAGACCTCTACCCGATTGCCGGTGAGGTACCGGCGGGGGAGTGGGACTTCTGCCTGCCAGTCGGCCGGGCCGCGGTGCGCCGTCCGGGCTCGGAGGTGACGGTCTTGAGCTACCTGGCCATGACCGGATACGTCCTGGAGGCCGTCACCAGGGTCGGCACCGTGGACGCCGAGGTGATCGACCTGCGCTGGCTCGATCGTGCCAGCGTGGACTGGGACACGATCGGCGCGAGCATCAGGAAGACCAACCGCGTCCTGATCGCCGAACAGGGGGCGCTCGGCACCTCCTACGGCGGCTGGCTGGCCGACGAGATCCAGCGGCGCTTCTTCGACTGGCTCGACCACCCCGTCCAGCGGGTGACCGGCGGCGAGGCCTCACCCACCATCAGCAAGGTCCTGGAGCGCGCGGCCATCGCGCGCGCCGAAGAGGTGGCCGACGCCCTCATAGAGATCGCGAAGGCCTGACCATGCCCCATCTGCTGCGTGTTCCCGAAATCTCGGCCGGCACGACGGAAGCGGTCCTCGCTACCTGGCCGGTTGCGGAGAACAGCCCGTACTCGGCCGCCGACGTGATCGCTACCGTAGAGACCGCCAAGGCGGTGATCGACATCGAGGCCGAGGAAAGCGGCGTGATCCTGCGCCGCTTGGTCCCCGAAGGCGCTGATGTTACCGTCGGTCAGCCCATCGCGCTTATCGGCGCCCTCGGCGAGTCGGCCGAGAACATCGAGGACGAACTGCGCGCCCACGGGATCACCCCGGATACCCGAGCCGGCCTAGCCCCTGCCGGCCTAGCCCCTGCCGCCCCGGCTTTGGGGCCCCCGGCCCAGGCGGCCACCGCCAACGGAACAGCCGAACGCGTCTTCATCAGCCCGATCGCGCGGCGACTGGCCCGCGCAGCCGACCTGGACCTGCGGGTTATCGCAGGCACCGGCCCGAACGGCCGGATCATGCGCCGTGACGTCGAGCGGGCGGTTCGCACGGTGGCCGCCGAGGTCCAGCCCGCACCTGCGGCGGCCCCCCCGCCAGGGGACTACCAGGAGATCCCGCACAACCGGGTCCGGCGGGCGATCGCGAGCCGGCTGACGATGAGCACGCAGACCGTCCCGCATTTTTACGTCAGCGGCACGGCCCGGGCCGACAAGCTGCTGCGACTGCGCGCTGAACTCAACGAAGGCGCCAGCGGTGTCCGGATCTCGCTGAACGACCTGGTCATCAAGGCGGTGACGCGCGCCCACCAGCTGGTGCCCGCCATGAACGTGATCTGGACACCCGACGCGGTCCGGTCGTTCACCTCGGTGGACGTCGGCGTCGCCATCGCCAGCCCGCGGGGGCTGGTGACCCCGGTACTGCGTTCAGTGGACCGCAGCGGGATCGCGGCCATCTCCGCGGCCATGAGCGACCTAGTGGAACGAGCCGGATCCGGCCGTCTGACGCCCCGGGAGCTGGACGGCGGCACCATCACCGTGACCAACCTGGGCATGTTCGGCACCGAGAGCTTCGCCGCCATCATCAACCCGCCGCAATCCTCGATTCTCGCGGTAGGCGCCGTACACCGGGCGCCCGTGGTCAAGAACAATAAGCTCGTGGTCGGCTCGATCCTGAAGGTAACGCTTTCCGTTGACCACCGGGCGGTGGATGGGGCTACCGCGGCCGAGTGGATGAGAGCGTTCCTCGCCGCGATCCAGCACCCCGCGAAGATCCTGCTCTGAGCCGAAGATCCTGCTCTGAGCCGAAGGCCCGGGCTTGGCCGCGCCCGCTCCGCCGGTCATCACCGCTCGCTGAGCTTAAATATCCCGTGGCTAGGTATATCGCCTTGCACTATACCGTTGAACGGTATAGCGTGAGCGGAGTGAACGTGACGGGCGAGGCGCGGCGTCCCTGCCGGCTCACCGCGGCCGGGGCGCGGGAGCTGCCGCCATAGGTGGCCTTGTCCGTCAGGCTGGCGCGATTGTCGTGCCGGGGCAGACCCGGCCCGTGGTGGACCTGGCCAACGGCAACGTCGGCCCGTGGTGGTTCCTGGCGCTGGTACTTGCGGGGTTCGCCGCCGCCGCGGCCGCCGCGGCCGGTCCGGGCCTGGCGCTGCGCAGGCTGCGCCCCGATGGCCCGGCCGTCACCCGCGCCACCCGCGCAGCCACGCTACGAGACCATAGGCGAGGACCGCCAGCGGTGTGGCCACGAGCAGCACCAGCATGATGCGCCGGGCGGAGACGCCCGGCATCTCGCTTGCCCGCTTAACGTCGACGCCGATTTCTCTCCCCGCGGTCAGCTTGTCGTCGTCCATCGCTTCTCTTCCCGGGCAAGCAGTCCAGCTACACCCCGGGAAGCGGAGGAAGGTGGCCGGGGACGGAAACCACCTTTCGTTCCGGGTTATTGGTCTGCCATGACGGCCACCACTGAGGTCCGGGCGGCGCGGCGGGCCGGCATGATCGCGGCGACCAGGCCGGCACAGGCGCTGATCAGCGCGTAGAGCGCGAGCTGAGCGTACGGGACCGACAGCACGATCCGGCCGCTCGCGGCGGAGCTGAGCGCACGCACCATGGCCAGGCCGAAGGCTGAGCCGAGGCCGACGCCGAGCACGGCGGCCAGCGCGGCCATGAGCGCGGCCTCGCACAGCAGCATCCGGCGCAGCTGCCCGCGGGTCAGGCCGAGGACGCGCAGCAGCGCCGACTCCCTGGTCCGCTCGATCACCGACCGGGTCAGCGTGCTGGAAATGCCGAACAACGCGATCAGGATCGCCAGGCCGAGCAGCGCGGCGAACATCTCCAGGATCGTATCGACGCTGTGATCCAGCTGCGCCTTGTAGTCGGCCGCCGTGTCCACCTCGAGCAGCGGATCGGACGCGATCGCGCTCGTCACGACGGTACGGGAGACGGCGGTGCTGACCCCCGAGGCCGCGTCGACCACCGGTCGGGCCGCCGGGCGGGCTGCTGATCGCCAGGACACCGTCGAACGCGGCCAGCCGGCGTTCGATGCCCCTCAGCCCGGTGCCGTTCCTCGGGTCGGCGCCGCCCTCGCCGTCGTCGGTCACGGTGATCATCAGCATCCCGCCGCGCTGCCTGATGTCGACCCAGGCCTGGCTGCCCTGTGCGTGCTTGGACACGTTCGCCACCATCTCGTTCACCGCGAAGTAGGCCGCCGACTCGATCGGGGCGGACGGGCGGGACACCTGGTCCAGGTCACTGCTCAGGTGGATGCGCAGCG
>Ga0302325_10005944_pt1 | contig 27626 bp, 20 predicted proteins | sample Palsa_T0_2_FD_201948 | JGI IMG/M metagenome (GOLD analysis project Ga0302325, IMG submission 201948) | Peat permafrost microbial communities from Stordalen Mire near Abisko, Sweden - Palsa_T0_2 | ecosystem: Environmental > Terrestrial > Soil > Palsa > Peat permafrost | place: Sweden: Abisko... | reverse complement strand
GGATTTGGCCGAAGCGAGACGGCCAGGCCTACATCGGCTATCCGGATCATAAGTTAGATCCTTGTTAGTGGTGCAAATGGGTGTCTTGAGATCAAGGCGCCTTAAGGAAGCTCTGAACAGGTCGCCAGCATTCCCTCGGAGGCTAAAGCCACGTTGATTTGTTTGGCTTTACGGCGTGGAAAGCCTGGGTTGAAACCCAGACCTACCAGCCACGCCCTTTCAATGCGTCGACTTAATGAGCGGCCCCTGGGGCGTTGCCCCAGGCTGGTATAGAGCGGACCTTCGGTGCTGAAGGCGCGTCGCCTGAGCTTTCTGAATGCGTGGAATGTCGATTTTCTTGAGGAAAATCGACTCGACAGTTGCGGTTCCGGTCTACGCCATTTGGGAAAATTCTGTAGACCTAAATTTAATATTGCTGGGCGAATTGATCTCAATCTTCTTGAGATTTGATCGTTTTGTATCGAAAAATTCATTTTCTTCTTGTCAGCCGGTCGGCGAACGGGTATCTTTCTCTCACGAATGTGTTCACTTCGGTCGTAAACGATCAAATATTCGGTTACCTTTCCCGGCAATGATCGACGTTGCGCATTCGTTGTTGGTGTTGTTGAAATTTCGACTTCCGGAGGAGTGCTATGCGCAAAAACAGAGTTCAAATCTCATGTCCTGGCTTCCTGGCGCTGATGTTTGCGGTGTTCACTGTGCTGTGTTCGCTCACGACATCGGCCCAAACGATCACCGGTACCGTTTCCGGTCTGGTTACGGACCCGAGCGGCGCAGTTGTGGCAGGCGCCAAGGTTGTCGCCACCAACTCCGCAACGGGCGTCGCCACGGCGACGACGACGAACAGCGCCGGCATCTATAGCGTGCGGTTTCTCCAAATTGGCCAGTACACCGTGGTGGTGGAGGCGCCCGGTTTCTCGAAGGAATCGGTCGGCCCGTTTTCGCTTGAAATCGATCAAGCCGCGAAAGTGGATGTGAGCCTCAAGGTGGGTGCGAGCGGAACGACCGTGGAAGTGAGCGAGCAGACGCAACCGATCCTGAACACGGACAGCCCGACGCTCGGCGAGACCTTCACGGAAAACACCATCAACAGCGTGCCTCTCAACGGGCGGGATTTTTCGCAGTTGACGGTCTTCACTCCCGGCGCGGTTTCCACCGGCTATGGCGGTTACGGCACATCGTCGTCCTCGACGAACGCCGCGAACAACTCGTCAGAGCGCTCGACGGCGGCTACCAACGAACCCAACGTAAACGGCAGCCGGCAGCAATCGAACAACTTTCTTCTGGACGGCCAGGAGATCAACGAAAACATCAACAATACGATTGGCTACTCGCCTAGCCCGGACTCGCTTGAGCAGATTCGCGTCATTGCGTCCAACGCGAATGCGGAGTTCGGAAATGTGAACGGCGGCGAAGTCGTCATGGTGATGAAGAGCGGCAGCAACGGATGGCATGGCAGTGCGTTCGGCTTTCTCTCCAACGACAACCTCAATGCGAATAGCTGGTCGAACGATCATGCCGGGCTTCCCAAGAACGGTTACACCCAGTCAACCTTCGGTGGAACCTTTGGTGGCCCCGTTCTGAAAGACAAGCTCTTCTTCTTTATCGACTACGAAGCCTTCCGCTATCATCTTTCCGGCGACGGCACGGCCAGCGTAGTTCCGGCTGCCTTTCGCACCGGCGATCTGTCTCTTCTCAATACTTCAGCTTTCAATGACGGAAAGGGCGTTCAGCTCTACAATACGCAAGCGGCTGGAATGCCGGCCTATGCGAACAATCAGATTCCTATCGTGAATCCGGTCGCAACGTTTCTTTTCGCCCATCCGGAGGTCTATCCTCTTCCCAACAACCCGAATACTCCCGATCCTGCGGGCATATTCGAGAACTACATCGGATCGATCAAGAGCTTTGCGACCAACGACCAGGGCGATGTGAAAATCGACTGGCATCTGCACGATCGAGACGTCATCTCCGGCCGGTACTCACAAGGGTATGCGCTGGACGCAACCGTAAAAACGCCGCTTCCTGTCCTGTTCCCGAGCGCCTCCAACTATCCGGATCATCTGGGCACGGTAAGCTGGACGCACACGTTTTCGCCGGCCATTGTCAATAACGCCCGGGCCTCCTATTCGCGGATTCAATTCAACAGCGGCAATACTATCGACCCCAGCGGGATCTTCGGACTTACCGGCAACTCTGTCGTAGGGATTCCCAGCAAGCCGCAATTGACTGCGGGATTCAGTCTGCAATCCTTTAGCAGCAACGGCAGCTTCGAGACAACAACTTCGTCCGGCGATGGACAGCCGGATGGATTCGGCGCGAATCCAACTCCTGAAGTCTTTGTGGATAACGTATTTGAATACGCCGACGACCTGACCTGGCAGCGTGGACGACATTTGTTCAAGTTCGGCACGGAGTTCACCCGCTATCAGCAGAACAGTTTCTATCCGGGCAACGACGGCGAGCTCGGGGACTTCACGTATACCGGCCAATATTCCGTTTTGCCCGGCAACACTGGCTATCCGTTCGCGGACTTCCTGCTCGATCGCGTGTACGACGTTCAGATCGGCAATGTGACTGGGCTCACCGGCCAGCGCCAGTGGCGCGACGGCGTCTTTGCGCAGGACGACTTCAAGATCCTCAGGAACCTTACGCTGAACCTCGGCGTCCGTTGGGAGTACGATCAGCCCATCTACGAAGTCAACAACAAGATGGCCAACGTCAACGAGGTTACCAAGCAGATTGAGTACGCGGGCGTGAACGGAAACAGCCGCGCGCTTTACAATCCCGATTACGTGCAATTTCAACCGCGCGTCGGATTCGCCTACCAACCGGGGCCGCGCTGGGTCATCCGCGGCGGCTATGGCATCACCAGCTACCTGGAAGGCATGGGAGCGAACCTGCGCCTGACGCAGAATCCGCCTTTCCACACCGACTTTGAACAGAAGGAAACCGTACCTACCGCGGGCTCGGGAGGCACTCCTTATTCCACGACTTTGGGTTTTCCGACTGGACAAGTGGCGGCCACGACGCTCTATGTCTGGCCGCAGGATCTGAAGCCGGCGTCGACGCAAGAGGTTTCGCTCACCGCGCAATATGAGTTGACCCCCAAATCGACTCTGCAAGCCGGCTACGTTGGAATCCTCGGACACCACCTCACCAACCCGTTCTGGGGCAATCAGCTTCCCGCACCGGGAGCGCCGGCGCCCTACACCAATCTGGTTGGACAAAACGGCGTGATCAAGATCAGCGCCACCAACTCGGCCAGCAACTATAACGCCTTGCAGGCCGTCTTTCGCCAGCACCTGGCGGCCGGACTGGAACTGACTGCGAACTATACCTACTCCAAGGCGCTGACGGATAGCTTCGGCTACTATGGCGTCTCCAACATCAGCGGACAGTATTACCAGCAAAACTCCTACGACATGGCGGCGGAATGGGGTCCGTCGGGCTTCGATATTCGCCAAGCCCTGAGCGTATCGGGCGAATACGATCTTCCGTTCGGCCGGGGGAAGCAGATCGGCGCCAACTGGAACCGGGTTGTCGATTTGGCCGCCGGCGGCTGGAAGCTTTCCGGCACCGACGTCAGCTATTCCGGTTTCCCGCTGACGGCTAGCTCGCCCTCCAACTATTCCAATCTAGTGAACTCAGCCTCCGCGCGGCCGGAGCAGCTACGGCCATTGCACATCACCGGCCGCACTCCAGATCATTGGTTCGGGACTTCTCCGGGCGTTCTCGATGTCTGCGCGGCAAATGTCGATGACGGAACCTGCGTTTTCGCACAGCAGCCGCTGAACGCCTTCGGCAACGTGCGTCCGATGTCTCTGCGCGGCCCAGGTTATGAACAGGTCGACATGTCGGTTTTCAAGTCGTTCCCGATCTGGCGGGAAGAGCGGCTGGATTTCCGGGCCGACTTCTTCAACGCCTTCAACATCGCCAGCTATAACGCGCCGGATAACACGGTGACCGACTCCAACTTTGGAGCGATCAGCGGCACCAACTCCACCGAGCGCCATATTCAACTCGCGCTGAAATACGCCTTCTAGGGCAATTCCGGCAAATCCACGATCCGTGGCTTTGCTCGTGATGCTCGAAACGTTTCTCCTGACCGTCGTAGTGGACGGATCTCCCAAGGCCATCGCCGGACTCTGGCGATGGCCTCTTTTTTTTTGCGGAAGTCTTGGGTCAGAGTGCAGATTGGGTGCAGATTCTGTCCATCCAGAGCCTCCAAAACGGGTACGTTTTTCCCTATATCTGACCAATTCAATCATTTTTGTGGACAAACCAATCAAAAATGGCTTACCGTACATTCACAAGATTGCAATCGGGATGGTATTCGTCGTCAAAGCCGGAACCACGTCCCGAAGAAGCACGTTTTTCAGCAACAACTCCAGTGAGGCTCAAATGAAGATCAACTTACTCAAGACGCTATTCGTAACGATGGTCGCAGTGCTGTTCTGCTGTACGGTAGCTCAGGCGCAGACGGTGACTGGCTCGATCACCGGCACGATCACCGATCCCAGCGGAGCGGTGATTCCGGGTGCCCAGGTGGTGGCTCACGACGTGGACACAGGCGTGGATACGCCGACGATCAGCAACGGGACAGGGGATTACCGCATCCAGTTCCTGCCGATCGGCAGATATACGGTAACGGTCTCCGCCAAGGGCTTTGGCTCGGCTACGGTTCCGGCCTTCCAGTTGGAAGTGTTGCAGTCGCCGACCTTCAACATCAAGTTGCAATTAGGCTCGTCGGCGACGACCGTGGATGTGTCGGCAGCCGCGCCGATTTTGAATACCACCGACGACACCCAGAGCAGCACGTTTACGGCCAACACGATTTCCAATCTGCCTTTGAACGGGCTGGATTTCTCGGCAGTGACGTTGTACGTTCCCGGTTCGGTGAGCACGGCAGGAACGTCCGGCACGACCAGCATCGAGCGCAGCACCGGATATACAGATACGGTGAACGTGAATGGCAACCGCGCCCAGGCGAATAACTTTACGCTTGAGGGCATTGACATGAACGAGACGTTCAACAATGTGATCTCTTACAGTCCGGCTCCGGAGTCTTTGGAAGAGATTAAGGTGCTGACGGCAGATTCTCCCGCCGACTACGGCAATGTGAATGGCAGCGGGGTGGTGAGCGTGCTCAAGAGCGGAACCAACCAGTTTCATGGTTCGGCATACGGGTATGTGCAGGACTACCGGTTAAACGCCAATTCGTGGACGAACAACTTCAATGGCCTTCCGATCAACCCGTTTTCACAGGCGCAGTTCGGCGGCACGTTCGGTGGCCCGATCAAGCGGGACAAGCTGTTTTTCTTTGTCGACTATCTCGGATCGCGGTATCACACGGCGGGGCTGGGTACGGCAAGCGTGTTCACGCCAGAGATGCGGGAGGGCGATTTCTCGGCTCTATTGACAGGGTCCAATCCGATTCAGCTCTATGATCCGGAGAACGGGTTTGCGCCTTACAAGAACAATCAGGGCGTTCCAATCGTGAACCCTGTGGCGACGTACCTGTTTGCCCATCCCAACCTTTACCCGCTGCCGAATGCGACCCCGACAGACGGCATTGCGAACAATAACTACCAGGGCCAGAAGACGAGCTACAAGGCGAATAATCAGGGCGACATCAAGATCGAGTACGATGCGCGGGCCAAGGACAAAATCACGGGATTTTATTCGATGTCGACGGCCTACGACGGGCAGACTGCCGTGTTGGCCATCAGCTTTCCTGGGATCAATCTCTTCCCCACAAAGATTACCGGCGCGAACTGGGTCCATACGTTCTCTCCAAATCTGATCAACTCGGCCCGCCTGGGCTTTACGCGTACACATTGGATCGAGGGCTTTCCTCAAGATCCTACCGGGGCCTTCGGCACTTCAGGCGACGCCAAGGTGGGGATCAGCTACGCCAACCAGGCCTACAACGGCTTCACCGACCAGGGCATCAGCGGCGGTATCAGCGGCCTGGGCACGGAAGCGCAAAACAACGGTTCGTTGCTGGATAACACGTACAGCTATATCGACAACGTGAGCTGGCAGCATGGCCGGCACTATCTGAGCATGGGCGTTCAGGCCCTGCGCTACCAGAACAACTATCCCACCAGCAACAACAGCGGGTTCCTGGGCATCGAGAACTACACCGGCGCGTTTACCTCCAATCCCACTGCGGCTCAAGGCGGCGGCTACGGCGGCGCGGACTTTGTGCTCGATCGCGTGCAATCGGCTTCGGCAACGCTGGCCAGCATCAATGTGGGACAGCGACAGTGGCGTACCGCTGGGTTCGTCAACGACGACTTCAAGGCAACTTCAAAGTTGACCTTCAACCTCGGCGTTCGCTATGAGTTCGACGAGCCCTGGGTGGAGCAGAATAACAAGACAGGCACGATCGACCTGACGACGGGCCAGGTGCTCTATGCGCACCAGGTGCCGGTGGGCGCGCCGACTGGTTCGGGGCTTTGCAAGAACCGCGCCTGCTACGAGCCCAATTTCCGGCAGTGGATGCCGCATCTGGGATTCGCGTACCAGGTCAACGATCGCCTTGTGATTCGCGGCGGTTACGGCGCCAACAGCTTCTTTGAAGGTAACTCTTCGAATCAGCGTTTGACCTCGATCACGCCCTTCATTCAGGCTGTGAATGTCAACGTCAATTCTCCGACTCCAACCGACGTTACAACTCCGCGCACGGCGGAGCAGGGCTTTGCAGGCGGAACGACGCAATTTGGCGGCAGCTTCAATGTCTATCCGCAAAATATTCAGCCTGCTTATGTTCAGCAGTGGAATCTGACCACGGAATACGCGTTGACGCGCACTACTTCGCTGCAGGTCAGTTATGTGGGCGAGCAGGGCCAGCATATCGAGGACTACGGCAACGTCAACCAATACACCGTCAATGGCGATCCAACCTCAGCTCCGTTTTATAACAACGCTTACCTTGGCGTGAAGGGAATTGACGCTTCGCTCGGAATCGGACCCAATTCGCTGCTGATTACAGAATCGCGCGCGATGATGAACTACAACGCTTTGCAGGCAGTACTGCGTCAGCGGGCGAGCCATGGCTTGGAGTTCACAGTCAACTACACGTATGGCAAGGCCATGACCAACAGCATGGGCAACTATGCGTTGAACGTCGAGGGAGACGAATTTGGCCAGGGTGCTGGAGCGTTTCAGAATTACTACAACAGTGCCGGGGATTACGGCCCGGCCGGCTACGACATCAAGCACAATCTCTCGGCAACGGGAGTCTATGCGCTGCCTTTGGGCCGCGGCAAACAGTATCTCAGCGGAGCCGGCCGCCTAGTGGACGAGGTCGTCGGAGGTTGGAAGCTATCAACGGCCGTGGTCGCCTATTCGGGCTTTCCAGAGACGATCTTCGATAACTCGCAATCGGCGGGCAATTCAAACAGCTATGGCAACTGGCGCGTGAACCAATACCGCAAGCTGAAGGTGGTCCACCGTTCCATCTACAACTGGTTCGGCACGGATCCTTCCGCAACTCTCTGCTCCGCGGGCGTCGACAACGGTGTTTGCGCTTTCGGTATCCCGGCGCCTAATTCCTTCGGCACATCGCCCAACGGCGTGTTCCGGGGTCCGGGCTTCTTGAATGCAGATTTGTCGGCATTCAAGGACTTCCACATTGTAGGGGAGCACTCGGTGGGCTTCCGTTTCGACGCTTTCAACGCTTTCAACATTGTCAGCTACGGCAATCCCGATACCAGCGCCACGGATAGCACGTTCGGAAGCGTAGCCAACAGCCCGCAGACTCCAATTCGTTCGACGGAGCGGCATCTGCAATTCTCGGCGCACTACAACTTCTAACGGATGGGCTGCCGCGGAGAATTGCGGCAGCCTGCCTTGAGCCGCTGGATGGTTTTTACTGTTGTAACTTGAACACCCGGAATCTCGGCTGATCGTCGGTTCTTCGGTCGAGTTTCCGGGCTTTTTTTGAACCGGTTTTTCTCATAGGGATGCAGTAATGATGGAGTTAGAGATTTGTGTCGATTCCGTGGAGTCGGCGATGGCGGCCGAAGCGGGTGGAGCGCAGCGGGTGGAGTTATGCAGCGCTCTCTCTGAGGGCGGCCTGACGCCGAGCGCGGGCTTGATGCGCGCGGTGCGTTCGCGAGTTAGCGTTGGTGTTTTTGCCATGATCCGTCCCCGGGGCGGAGACTTTTATTACTCTGAGGACGAATTCGCAATCATGCGCGAGGACATCGCTTGCGCCGCCAAGCTCGGCGTTTCCGGCGTGGTGCTCGGCCTGCTGACCAAAGATGGCGAAGTGGATGTGGAGCGCACTGCCGAACTGGTCTCGCTGGCGCAGCCGATGCAGGTGACGTTTCATCGCGCGCTGGATATGGCGCGGGATTTGGATACTGCGCTTGAAGACGTGGTTCGGACGGGCGCGCACCGGGTGCTGACCTCGGGCGGGGCGCAGAACGCCATGCTGGGCAGTGTCCGCGCCGCGGCGCTGGTGAAGGCTGCGAAGGACCGCATCGGGGTGATGGTTTGCGGCAATGTGCGGCAGGAAAATGTGCAGCAGATTGCCCAGAGGACCGGTGCGCGGGAGTTCCATGCGGCGCTGCGCGCGGCGGTGCCGAGTCCCGTGACCTATCGCAATGTGGGGCTGAGTCTGGGCGACGCGGGCAGCGATGAGTACACGCGGAATGTGGTGGTGGCCGAGGATGTGCGCAACCTGAGACTGGCGCTGGACAACGCTCTGAGTTCCGTGCGCTGACCTTGCGCGGGCACGGCAAGCTGAGGGCCTGGATTCGCGTTGGTGCTCCATCCGGTTCCGTACAATGGTTGAGTCCCCGCGAATGGTTTGCGATCCGAATCTGGGATCTGGAATACGACAGGGCCCGGTATGTCTTCAAAAACGGATAAACGCGCAAAAGAGATTCTTCGGCTGCTGCTGAACCACGGCAAGACCTCGGTGGAAGAGCTGACCGAGCTGTTTGCCACCTCGCCGGCAAGCGTGCGGCGCGATCTGGTGCGTCTTGAAGAGCGCGGGCTGGTGCATCGCACTCACGGCGGAGCTCTGCTGGCGGAGCAGGCGGGCGCGCAGGCTATTTACGAGCCATTTCGCTTCGATGCCTCGTTTCGCGTGCGCGAAGAACGTTTTGCGCAGGAGAAGCAGCGCATTGCGCGAGCCGCGGCTGAGATGGTCCAGGAGAACGAGACGGTCGGCTTTACGGCGGGGACTACGACGACGCAGGTGGCGCGCAGTCTGCGGGCGCGCAGCGGGCTGCATATTATTACCAACGCGGTGAATATCGGCATGGAGCTGAGTTCGAGCAACGGGCTGGACACGACAATTACTGGCGGGTGCATGCGCTGGCCGGGGGCTTTTTCGTTGATTGGGCCGACGGCGATCGAATCGCTGAATGTAGTGGTGATGGATCGAGTTTTCATCGGCGTTTGCGGGGTCGACGCGGATCGCGGCGCGACGACGATCGAGGCCGATGAGGCAGCGGTCTTTCGCGCCATGACGCGGCGGGCCAAGCAGGTGGTGGTGGTGGCGGATTCGAGCAAGGTGGGGATGGTGAGTCCGGCGGTCATCTGTTCGCCCGGCGACATCGATGTGCTGATTACCGACGACGGCATTTCGGACGAGGCGATGAAGGCTTTCACGCGGTGCGGGGTGAGGGTGGTCAGCGTTTAGCGGCGCTTGAGGCGGTGAGCGCAGATCGCTGAAAAGCAGATCCCTCCCTTCGTTCTGGATGACAACATTTCTTTTGGAACTGGAACTGAGTGCGCTGGGGTAGCGTTCCGCGCGGGTAGCTGGATTCTCGACCGGCTATACTTGGGTTTTGCGGGCCTGTGGTTCGGGCTGCATTGCGAGATGAGAAAAGGGACCATACGGCATGAGCACCAGGGTGAGTCTGGAAGAAGTGGAACGCGTGGCGGAGCTGGCGAATCTGGAGCTGGCCGAGGCGGAAAAGCCTGCCATGCAGCGGGATTTGAACGCGATTCTGGAATATGTGGCGCAGTTGAGCGAGTTGGATACCTCCCAGGTCGAGCCGATGGCGCAGGTGGCAGATTTGCTGGATTCTGTGAAGGATGCAGGGCACGGCGAAGCGCTGCGGCTGGACGCATTAAGGCCGTCGCTGGACCGGGCGCGGGTGATGAAAGAGGCTCCCGATACGGATGGGGCTTTCTTCAAGACGCCCAAGGTGATCGAGCGGTAGTAGTGCAGGGATTAGGGAATAGGGAATAGGGATGACCGAGAGCACGGGGAATCTAGTGGAGAAGCCGGCGACGATTGCGGCGTTGCGGGAGGGGGTTGCCTCCGGGACGGTGCCTGCCGTGGAGTTGGCGGAGCGGTATTACACGCGGATTGCGGCGCACAATCCGCTGCTGAACGTGTACCTGTCGCTGAGCCGGGAGCAGGCGCTGGAGCAGGCGGCGGTTGTGGATGCGGCGGCTGCGAAGGGCGATCCGCTGCCGTCGCTGGCGGGGATTCCGGTGGGCGTAAAAGATGTGCTGACCATGCAGGGCGCTCCGGCGACGGCTGGGTCGGCGATTCTGAAGGATTACTACCCGCCGTATGACGCTACGGCTGTGGCGAAGCTGAAGGCTGCGGGCGCCGTATTACTGGGCAAGATCAACTGCGATGAGTTTGCCATGGGCTCGTCGAATGAGAACTCGGCGTATGGGCCGGTGCGCAATCCGCATGACACGGAGCGGGTGCCGGGCGGTTCGAGCGGAGGCTCGGCTGCGGCGGTTGCAGCGAATCTGGCGGTTGCGACGCTGGGCACGGATACGGGTGGGTCGATTCGCCAGCCGGCCAGCTTTTGCGGCGTGGTGGGCGTGTTGCCGACCTATGGGCGTGTTTCGCGGTTTGGGCTGATCGCCTTTGCTTCTTCGCTGGATCGCGTGGGGCCGTTTGCCGCGAATGTGCGCGACGCTGCGGAGGTGCTGGGCGTACTGGCCGGGTATGACGGGAACGATGCGACCAGTTCGCGGCTGCCGGTGCCGAACTACGCTGCCGAGTCGACTAAGGATGTGAAAGGACTGAAGATCGGTATTCCCGCGGAGTATTTTGCGGCAGGTCTCGATCCGGAAGTGCGCAAGGCCGTCGAGGACGGGATTGCGGCGCTGGAAGACGCGGGAGCGATCGTCAAGCGCATTAGCCTGAAGCACACGAAATATGCGATTCCGGTATATTACCTGGTGGCGACTGCGGAGGCCAGCGCGAATCTGGCGCGGTTTGATGGCGTGCGCTACGGGCATCGCTCGGCGCAGGCGACGAATCTTTCGTCGATGTACCGGCTCTCGCGCGAAGAGGGTTTCGGGCCGGAGGTGAAGCGGCGCATTCTGCTGGGGACCTACGCGCTGAGCGCCGGGTATTACGAGGCGTATTACAAGAAGGCGCAGCAGGTGCGGCGTCTGCTGGCGGAGGAGTTTATGACGGCGTTTGCCGGCGTGGACGCGATTGTGACGCCGACGGCTCCGACGGCTGCGTTCAAGCTGGGCGAGAAGACGGATGATCCGCTGGCCATGTATCTGGCGGATATTTATACCGTGACGGCGAGTCTGGCGGGGATTTGCGGCGTGACTGTGCCGTGCGGCAAGACGAAGGCGGGATTGCCGGTGGGAATGCAGGTGCTGGCCGGGCATTTTGCCGAATCGATGGCGTTTCGCGTGGCGCGGGCTGTGGAGCTGGCACAGGCGAAGTAGATGTCAGATTTCAGGCGGCGAAAAAGCGCGTAGTATCGGTGCGCATATGCTCCTTCGTTTGCGTTTTGTTTTGCTTGCTGCCTTGTTGGCTGCCGGGATGCCTGTATTTGCTGCCGTTCCTCCTAAGAAGCCGCATGTTGTTCTGCTTGGAACGGCGCGGCAGTTTCCTTATTCCAAGGCTGGCGATCCGGCTGGCGCTGGGCCGGACGAGACGACGCTCAAAGCGCGGCCGCTACTGGTGGATGGCCGGGTGAGCGAGTGGACGACCGGGGAAGCGCACGACATTACCGACCGCAGTTTTGTGGTGCGGCGTGCGCTGCGGATCAACGACACATTGCCCAGCGATTCGGCAACCTCCATTCCGCCGGCGGGGAAGCCTGCCGCCAAGGCTGCCGAGCATTGGGTCTGGCAGCGCGGACCGTGGCTGCTGGTGGACAGGCTGACGGGCCATGTGACGGCGCTGAAGCTGCCGGATTACGATCCCGGCGTGAGCCAGGTGGCGTGGTTTCGCGACTACGCGGCCTACTGCGGCGTGACGGCGACGGGCAAGAGCCTCTACGCGGTGGTGGCGCAAGTGGGGGTCCGCAAGCCGGTGCTGGCGAAGAAGCTTGCGGCGTATGACACGGAAAATGCTCCGTGGCCGGTGTGCGTGGCACCGGAGTGGCAGCGGGAGCCGCTGAAAATCACGTTTCATCCGGCTGGACGGGATGCGGCGAGTTTCGACCTGGTGGGCGGGTCGGCGCGGCTGGTGGAGGATGGGGACGATTCCGAGCCTTGAGACCGTAAAAGACTATAAAGGACTGTAGGTACAAAATATCCCACCCTAATCGCCAACGGCAAGCGATTAGGGTGGGGCACCCGCATTTGTTGAGGCTGATATGGAATCGTTCGAGGAGTTGTTGCGACTGGCGGAGATCGCGCATGGGCATATGTGCGCGGGGCAGATTCTTGGGGTTCGCATGGCGCTTTTGGCTTGCCGGCGGCTGGGAGTGACCGAGCCGCGCGGAGTCGATCGCAAAAAACTGGTGTCGTTCGTCGAAATTGACCGCTGCGCCACCGACGCAATTGGCATGGTGACCGGATGCCGGCTGGGCAAGCGGGCGCTGAAGTTTCGCGACTGGGGCAAGATGGCTGCGACCTTCAAGAATCTGGCTACGGAGCGTGCCGTTCGGATTGTGGCGCTGGAAAATTCACGCGAACTGGCGCGGGAGCGGTATCCGCAGATTGAGAACAAGGGCCAGCAGCAGATGATGGCCTACCGGGAGCTGACGGACGAAGAGCTGTTTCGAGAGGAATGGGTTGCGGTCGAGCTTCCGCCGAAAGAGATGCCGGGGTACAAGGGTGAGCGCGTCGCCTGTGCGGAGTGTGGCGAAGGGGTGAATTTCGACCGGTTTGTGGAGCGGGCCGGGCTGAAACTCTGTCTGAGCTGCGCCCACCCGGAATTGCGGTATTGGAAATCTGTGGCGGGTCCAGGGGAGCAGGGCTAAGGAGGCTGCGGAAAAGCTTCGGAGTCTGGGTGTAATTGATAGGAAGCATACCTCAGGCCTTAAAAGGCCACGCAGATTTCATTCCGTTTACGCCGGAGATAAATCTCCGGCCTACCCTAGAACCGAGTTTTTCCGCAGCCTGTGAAGTCCGATTGATTTGATTGGCTTTATCGGCACGATTCGTCTGGGTTGAAACCCAGACCTACCAGTCGTGCCCTGTCACAAAGCAACTGCCCGACTGGACAACAACGCAATCTAATCGAGTTTTTTCATCCTCTTGAAGCCTCTATCCGGTTCGATTTTTGTGCAGGCATTCATTTTACCGAGCTGTTTTATTCGTTTCTGCTACCGGTTTGCTAGACTGGTTGCGATGCATCCGGTGCGGGAAAAGACGCGGAAATTCTGCAATCTGGCCGGATTGGGGCTTCACAAGTAAAAAGGGTGTCGAAAAGGAAGTAGAGGCAGTGCGGCGGCTCAGGCCTTTTTGAGGGCGGGCAGCGGCAGGCAGGCCGTGATCGTCAGGGACGGGTGAACCGCTCCCGGCAGGAAATTCCCGGAGACAAAAATTGGGCTGGAGTGCGTGCAGGCAGTGAGCCTGCACGCGCGTTTGGCAGCGAAGACCGGCTGGGATTGTGAGTCTACCCGCCGGCTTCCGACGAAAGGGATTGCGTGTTGACTGGAATTGCGATGTTTGCCGTAGCATTTGCCGCGCCTGCGGGGCCCGGCGGCTTCGGCTCGGGATTTTCTCTGCTCTTGCCGGTGCTGATGATCGGCGTGGTGTATTTGATGATGATTCGCCCGCAGCAGAAGAAGCAGAAGCTGTGGACGGAGATGCTGTCGCAGTTGAAGACCGGCGACCGGATCACGACCACGGGCGGTATTCGCGGCACCATTATCAGCCTCAAAGACGACGCGCTGATCCTGCGCGTGGCTCCGGACGGAATCAAGATGGAAGTGGTCAAGAGCGCAATTGCCTCGGTGACTACCCAGGAAGAAGGAAGCAAGTAGCTCGGGACAGAGATTCCGTGTACTGACCATACCGACATGAAGAAAAATCTCAACGGCAAGATTGCAACGATTATCGGCGTATTGTTGATTTGCCTGTACGGCATCTTCGGCATTCCGCATGGAGTTACCGGCTCCGCTCTGCTGGCGGCGATCACGCAGCGCATTCACCTGGGTCTGGATTTGCAGGGCGGAGCGCATTTGATCCTGCAGGTGCAGGTCAAAGACGCGGTCAATGCAGAGACGGATAACACTCTGGCCCGCATTCAGCAGGATCTGGGCGTCTACAAGCTGCAAGGGCAGCCGCTGAAGGCCGATCCGGTCAATAACCCGCAGACGATCACCATCACGGGCATCGATGCGGGCAAGTCGAGCGATGTGCGCAACGACCTGGCCGACCATTACGGCACCGAGTACGACATCAGCGGCGGATCGAACAACACCGTGACGCTGACCATGAAGCCGACGCAGATGACGGCTCTGGAAGACAAGACGGTGACTCAGGCGATCGACACGATCAACAACCGGGTCAATTCCCTGGGGGTGAGCGAGCCGGTGATTGCGCCGTACGGTCTGGGCGAGCACCAGATCCTGGTGGAACTGCCGGGCGTGAGCGATCTGAATCGCGTGCGCGACATCATTCAGTCCACGTCGCAGCTTTCGGTGCATGAAGTGGTTGGCAATGGGACTGGTTTTGCCACTGAGCAGGAGGCTTTGGCCAGCGCCGGCGGTTCGCTTCCTCCGGATGAAGAGATTCTGAGCGGCGACCCACAGGCTGGCTCCAGCGACAGCCACGATGAGTTCTTCGTCCTCAAGCGTGTTTCGATCGTGGGCGGTCTCGACTTCCGCGACGCGAGCGCCATTGGAGTGAACGACACCGGCAAGCAGGGCGTGAACTTTGTGCTGACCAATGCGGGCGGCGAGAAGTTCTACGACTATACGTCGGCCCATGTCGGCAGCTACATGTCGATTGTGATGGGCACCCGGGTGAAGAACGTAGCCGTCATCAAGGGCGCTATTCGCGACCAGGGGCAGATCGAGGGCCAGTTCAGCAAGGAGCAGATCGACGATCTTTCCTTGACGCTGCGTACCGGCGCGCTGCCGGCCAGCATCACCTACATTGAAGAGCGCACCGTTGGAGCTACGCTCGGCGCCGACTCCATCAAGCAGGGAGTTACCGCCGCGGTTGCCGGCATGTTGGCCGTCATGGTCTTCATGTTGATCTACTATCGCGGATCGGGCATCAATGCAGACCTGGCGCTGATTCTCAACCTGGTCATCCTGCTCGGATTCATGGGATTCAGCTCGGCGACACTTACGCTGCCGGGTATCGCGGGAGTTATCCTCACCATCGGTATGGGCGTGGATTCGAACGTGCTGATCTTCGAGCGCATCCGCGAAGAGGTGCGTGCCGGCAAAGGGCCCGCGCAAGCCGTGCAGCAGGGGTTTGACAATGCGTGGCACGCGATCTTCGATACGCACGTGACCACCATCGTCTCGGCGGCCATTCTTTTCATGTTCGGCACCGGCCCGATCAAGGGATTCGCGACCACGCTGGTTGTCGGTTTGTGCGCCAATCTGTTCACGGCGGTCTTCGTTTCGCGCGTGATCTTCGATTCGCATGTGAACCACAAGCTGGCCGGACAGAAACTCTCCATCTAGCCGCCGCGCAGTTTGCGAGTTAGCAAGTTAGCTGGCTGATTGCCAGAGTGATTGGGAAGGTATAGAAATCGTGGAACTTTTTCGTAATGTCAACGTGGATTGGCTGAGGTTGAAGTGGTATTTCCTCGGCTTCAGTTTGATCTTCAGTATCTCCGGCGTGATTTCAATGGGCATGCATTGGGCGAAGATCGGCAGCCCGGTGCCGCTGGGCGTGGATTTTCAGGGCGGCACGCAGGTCCAGGTGCAGTTCCAGAATGCGCCGGATGAAGCGGCTATTCGCAGCGCAGTGAGCGCGGCCGGCGTCAAGGACGCGCAGGTGAAGCAGTTCGATGAAGCGTCCAAGCATGAGATGCTGATAAGCCTGCCCACTCCGAGCGACGCCAACCTCGACGCGGGACGCAAGGAGGTCGTGGACGCGCTGGGCGCGCACTACAACAACCCCATCGTCACCACCAGCGTTCAAGTGGTGGGGCCGACGGTCGGCAAGCAGTTGGAGAAGCAGGCTGCCCTGGCGACGCTCTACTCGCTCATCGCGATGCTGCTCTACCTCTGGTTCCGCTTCGAGCTGATCTACGGCGTAGCCGCGGTGGTCGCGGTCTTTCATGACACGCTGATTACGCTTGGCTTTTTTGCCATCACCGACCAGGAACTGAGCCTGACGGTGATCGCGGCGATCCTCACGCTGGTCGGCTACTCGATGAACGACACGATCGTGGTCTTCGACCGTATCCGCGAAAACCTGCGCCTGTCGCGCCGGGAAGCGCTTTCGGACGTGGTCAATCGCAGCATCAACCAGACGCTGAGCCGGACTGTGCTGACCTCGGGACTCACCTTCTTGACGGTACTGGCGTTGTTCATCTTCGGCGGCCAGGTGCTGCGGGGATTCTCTTTTGCGCTGGTGGTGGGAATCCTGATCGGCACGTATTCTTCGATCGCCGTGGCGGCTCCCATGCTTGTGGCATACCAGGATTGGCGCGCCAGCAAGGGCAAAGCAGCCGTGCTGCCGGCAGCACGGCGGACCAAGTAGATTGGGTGAAGCGGACGGTCCGCGCACGACTGAAAAGCGCAAGATTGCACTGTTTACGCAGCATGTTTTGCAGGTGTGTGGTTGTTCTGATATAGGTTGTGGACGCTGATGTTGGCTCCGAAACGGGACGCGAACCATTCCGGGAACAGTATTCCGGGCTTCGGTGTCTAAAGTTAGAGAAACGTACATCAGATTCGAGGTCGGCCATGTTTGAAGACTCAACGTTTGAATCCAGCAACCGGATCAAAAAACGGAATCCGTGGGTGGTAGCCACCTTCACGATCAACATCGCGATCCTCGCTGCGCTCATCATCTATCCGCTGATCAACTACGAGGCCTTGCCCAAGGCCGCGATGACCATGATGCTGACGGCGCCTCCACCGCCTCCGCCACCACCGCCGCCGCCGCCGCCGGAGGTTCATCAGGCCGTTGTGAAGCCGACGATGATGAACAACCAGTTGTTGGCGCCGACCAAGATTCCGCCTAAGGTCTTGCAGGTTACCGAGAAGGAAGCTCCTCCGTCGACCAGCTTTGGCGTTGCCGGCATGGAAGGCACGGGCAGCGGCGCAGCTGGCGGCGTAGTCGGCAGCGTCTTCGGGAATGCAACCCCACAGCCGGTCGTCAAGGCGGCTCCGCCCAAGAAGATTGCCATTTCCTCCGGCGTGGCTCAAGGCAACCTGATTCAGCAAGTAAAGCCTACCTATCCGGCGATCGCCAAGGCGGCTCACCAGTCCGGTACCGTGGTGCTGCAGGCCACAATCTCGAAGACCGGGACGATCGAGGGCCTGAAGGTCATCAGCGGAAATGCGATGTTGCAGGGGGCGGCGCTGGACGCGGTGCGGCAATGGCGCTACAAGCCTTATATGTTGAACGGCGACCCCGTGGAAGTGGACACAACCATCAATGTTGTCTTCAATCTCGGCGGTGGTTAAATCGCTGTTCCGGTGATCTTTCGGTCTGATGGAGAATCACCTTTTTCCGATCCTTTGGATTGCGCGCCAAAACTGGCCGCATCCGCCCGCGGCGGCAACGGAAACAACGCAGCCGAGCGGTAACTCTTTTACGCAGCACTAGAAAGCATCCCCTCAGGAGGAACGATTCAGTGATTCTCGCTCAGCTTGCACAACTCGCCCCGCATTCGGTAAGCCTGGCCATGTTCCAGGACACTTCCGCCGCACCCGACTTCAGCCTCTTGGGACTGCTCAACAACATGGGATGGCCGGCGCGTATCATCGCGCTCATTCTGTTCATTATGTCGATCTGGTCGCTGGCGGTGATGATCGATCGTTACCTCTACTTCTCGGCAGCGCGCAAACAGTCGCGTGAATTTGCCCCCAAAGTCGCCGGCGCGCTCAAGGACAGCAAGCTGGAAGAGGCGATCAAGATCGCCGACCGCAGCAAGAAGTCCCACCTCGCCGAAGTCGTCACCGCTGGCCTGCAAGAGTTCCGCAGCTCGCAGGGCGTGGTCAGCGAAGAGACCATCGAAAGCTCCAAGCGCGCTCTGGAACGGGCGGAAGCCATCGTTCACGCCAAGCTGAAGCGCGGCCTGGGCGTACTGGCCACCATCGGCTCCACGGCTCCGTTCGTCGGACTGCTGGGAACGGTTATCGGTATTTTGAACGCCTTCCAGCAGATCGCGACCCAGAAGTCTTCGGGTATCGGCGCGGTTGCCGGCGGTATCTCTGAGGCGCTGGTCACCACGGCATTCGGATTGCTCGTCGCCATCCCGGCCGTTATGACCTTCAACTACTTCAGCGGCCGCGTGGAAGCCTTCGACGTGGAAATGGACAACTCCTCCAGCGAGTTGGTGGATTACTTCATCAAGCAGAGCCACAAGCGCTAAGGCGCAAACCGGCATGGCCTGAGCGAGCGAGACTCGACTGCCGGCGGGGTTCGAAAGACTCTGCCGGCAGCCGGAATCATCCAACGCGATGGCTGCATAAAGATCGAAGAGACGCTCTGTCGGGATCGGCTGATTGCAGGTGAACGGACGGCTCTCCGGAGCCTTTCAGATTTATACCTTCCATGGCTTTCCCGGTAAGACGGTCCATCCATTTCAAGGCGCGGAGCAAACAATGAGTATTTCAGTACGCAACGAAGGCGCAAAGGTCAACTCGAACATCAACGTCACGCCGATGGTGGACGTTATGCTCGTATTGTTGATTATCTTCATGGTTATCACTCCGATGCTCCAGAACAAGGTCAACGTCGACCTGGCCAAGACCGATAACCCCACCGCAATGCCGGACGCCGACAAAGAAGACGCGATCGTCGTTGCGGTTACGCGCGATGGGCGCGTCTATCTGGGGCAGGATCCGGTCGATCCGACTCAATTGGGCGCGAAGATCCGCGACAAGCTCACCGACAAGCCGGGCAAACAGATTTTCGTTCGCGCCGACGCGCGGGCGAAGTATCTGGATGTGGAGAACGCGATCGACGACGTTCGTTCGGCGGGCGTGGAATCGGTTGGGTTGCTGACGGAAAAGCGTCAGACTCCCGGCTCCGCTGGCGAGTAGCCGTTGGCAAAGATCTAAGCAACTGTTCTGCGTAGTTTCAGGAGGACAAACCATGGCGATGACATCGAGCAACGGTTCCGGCGGAGTATCTTCGGAGATCAATGTCACTCCGCTGATCGATGTTCTCCTGGTGTTGCTCATCATCTTTATGGTGATTGTGCCGATGGTGCCGAAGGGGCAGCAGGCATTAGTTCCTAAGCCACCCAAGGACGACCAAACTTACCCAGATAGGACAATCGTAGTTTCGGTGCTCCATGCCGTTGGTAATTCGCTGGAGTACAAGATCAACCAGGATGTCGTTTCCAAGGACGCTCTATCGGCCCGGCTTGCCGAAATCTATGCCAACCGGGCAGAGCGCGTTATGTTCATCAAAGGGGATGACGATGTCAGTTATTCCCAGGTAGCGGAAGTGATCGACATGGGGCACTCGGCAGGCGTGGACCATGTCGCGCTGCTTACACCCAAGGTTGCGGCAGGGCTCTAGCCCTCCGATCATTATTCATGCCGAGCGGCGACGCCGGCAGACAAGAAAACAGGAGTTGAAGCTATGGCAATGGGCGGCGGTACTGGACCTGGGGGACTCTCCTCCGACATCAATGTGACACCCCTCATCGACGTTCTGCTGGTGCTGTTGATCATTTTCATGGTCATCGTGCCGGTGGTTCCGAAGGGCCTGGACGCGCTGGTTCCTCAGCCGCCCAAGGACAAGACTCCGCAGCCCCCGGACCCGCGAACGATCGTCATTTCGGTGCTGCACGCCAACGGTTCGCAGGTCGCCTATAAGATCAATCAGGACGATTGCGCCCACGGGGATCTCCTGGCTAAGCTGACGGCTATCTACGCCAATCGCGCCGAGCGGATCATGTTCATCAAGGGCGACGACGACGTGAACTTTGCGCAGGTGGCGGACGTGATCGACATTGGCCACGCTGCCGGCGTGGACCATGTGGGTCTGATTACGCCGAAGATTGCGGAAGGAAATTAGATCCGTGTGCCCTGCTCTTTCGCGGGGCACTTCTTTTGGTGTAGTCTGCATGGCTGAAGTAAGATACGCAGGGAAGCACCACCCGAATTTGTAGATGTACGCGAAGCAGGATCAGTATTAAGATAAAGGGCTGGACGCGGACGCTCCCACCGACGCCAGCCGCGCGGAGACACCAGGCGCGAACAACCTGGCGACGACTCGAAGGAGAAGGATAAGAATATGAATCGAATCGCACGTCTGCCGGTGCTTACGGCTGTTGTTCTGGCCATGATGGTTTCGCTCACCGGCTGCGACAAACTGAAAGCCCGCGACCAACTGAACAAGGGAGTGGAAGCATTCAAGGCCGGCAAGTACGAAGAGGCCATCACGCATTTTCAAAGCGCGGAGCAATTGGATCCCAAGCTCCCCACGGCCAAAGCGTTTCTGGCCACAGCGCTCTCGCAGAATGTCGTCCCCGGTTTGACCACGCCTGACAATCTGAAGACCGCTCAGCAGGCGATCGATACCTTCCAGCAGGTGCTTGCCGAGGATCCTACCGATATCAACAGCCTCAAGGGCGTGGCCAGCCTCTACTACAATCTGAAAGAGTTCGATAAAGCCAAGGATTGGCAAAAGAAGGTTCTCGCCGTCGATCCAAAGGATCCTGAAGCGGCCTATACCGTTGGCGTCATCGACTGGACCGAAGCCCACGAGAATCTGCTCAAGATCAACGGCAATAATGACGACGGCGTTGGCAACGTGAAGGCGATGGTCAAGAACAACTGCACGACAATCCAGCAGGAAAATGGGTCGCTGGTCGAAGAAGGCCTGAAGTATCTCAATCTGGCAGTTGAAAATCGCCCCAGCTACGACGATGCCATGCAATACCTGAATCTGATCTATCGGCGTAAGGCAGATGTCGATTGCGGCAACGTAGCCGCAGTGAAGGCGGATGTGGACGCGGCCACCGACTGGAGCCATAAGGCCATGGGCATGCGCAAAGAAAACGAGGCCAAGAAGGACAAGGGTCCTGGCGGCATCACCATGGATTCCAACGGGAACATGAAGTAGCACAGAATCCAACAAGCAACGCAAAAAAGCCTCCCGTTTGGGAGGCTTTTTTGCGTGCGGGCCGATCTTTTCAGCCCTCGCTGGCGGCGCCATATAGCATTTTCCCAATCGGTGTGAGACGGCGAAGGCGATAGGTCGGGCTTTCAGCCCTCGCAATTCTTGTTACCGCGCCCCTGGGGCGTTGCCCCAGGCTGGTATAGCGCGGACCTTCGGTCCTGGAAATTCTTGTTGCTAGGCTCCTGGGGCGTTGCCCAGGCTGGTCCAGTGCGGACCTTCGGTACTAAAGCAACGGCTCACTGCGTGGCACGGAACTCAGTCGTTCCTGCAAACTCAGTTCACGCCTTGCCGGTAAATTTGTTCGGCTAGGTAATTATGGATTTTCGCGTCGTTGTACAGCATTTCCAGGTAGGCAGACTGCAAGAGCTGCGCCTGGTTGCTGCGCAGCAGTTGGCGAATCTCGTTCTGGGTGCGCGGATCGCTCAACTCACGCTGTCCGGCAGGACGCTTTTCAATCAGCAGGAAGATCCGGTAGCCCACCGTCTTATGGTTGTTGCCCTCGGTCTGGACGATCGGCAGGATATCTGTGCTCTGACCGGCCTTCAGCTTGGAGATCGCGGCAAAGACTTCCGGATCGGCCGTAAGCTGGGACTCGGAGACGAAGCCCAGGTCGCCATTGTTGGTTGCCGACGATGGGTCTTCCGAGTACTTTGCCGCAACCGAGGCGAAATCCTCCCCGGAATCCAGCCTGCTGCGCAGTTGCTGAATCTTCTTCCGCGCCTCCACGTCATTGGTGGCCTTGCTGTTTTGCAGATTCGTCACTTGTTTCGCAGGTTCGCCGGTAACGACGATCTGCGCCAGGTGGTAATTCGGCTCAATCAGGTTGAATTCGCTCTTGTGCGCGTTGTAGTAGTTGCTGATGTCGCTGTCGGTGATGTTGATCTTCGACTCGATTTCCTTGTTCAAGAGCTTGTTCTTCGTAAGCTCGCGCCGGATATCCTGGCGCAATTCTTCGAGCGTCTGATTCCGCTCCTTCAGCTTGCGGTTGAACTCCTCCTGCGTAAAAGGAGCTTTGAGGTCGGTGAGCTTGGCGTCCACTTCTTCGTCGGTGGCCACCAGATTCAGCTTCGCTGCGCGCTGCTGCATGATCTCTTCCTGTATCAGTCCGTGCAGCACGGAGAGGCGATGAATCGCGGCTTCTTCCTTCGATGGGACTGGCGCGCTGGCGTCGAGGCTCTGCTTGTAGACCCGGTCGACTTCGGCGGCGAGAATCTGCTTGCCATTGACGGTGGCCATCACCTCAGGGGACGGCGCCGGATTGCAGCCGCTCAGTGTGAGCGCGATGCTGAGAGAAACAATCCCGGCGGAAAGCCAGGCAGCAGGGTGCAAATGTGAGGCACGAACGACACGGTCAGAGAACAACATGAAACTCCTGGAACAACATGAATCTCCTGGCGGACAATCGCCGTCACGCACAACACGCCGTCGCGACGCATAAGGATGCAGCCCTAGAGACTTAGGATAAACCCCGAAGGTGAGCACTGACAGTGCGTTTAGCTCTAATTCCCCAGCGTTGGCGCAGCGGCAGGGGCTGAAACCGGCGGCGGAGGCTCGACGCCCGCGGCGCGCAGAGCGCGGTCGATCAGCAGCCAGACCTGTTCCTTGGGCTGCGCGCCATCCACATGCTCGCCATCGATAAACAGATACGGAGTTCCTTCCACGCCCAGGTTCTCAGCCTCTTTCATCGATGCCTGCACGGCGCTGTCATCCTGCTTTTGCAGGCAAGCATCCAGCTTTGCAGCGTCCAGCGTGAAGATCTTGCCCTGTTCGCGGGCAATCTTGTCCAGCATGGCCTTGCTCTTGGTCAGATCGCGATCTTCTCCAGTCACATCCTGGCCATGGGCGTGCAGGTAATCGACATAACCCCAGTAGGCGTTGCCATTCTGCTCGGCAATGCAGTTGGAGTCGACGGCAGCGTGGAGAGCCCAGGGGTGAATTTCGGTGAGGGGATCGTCCTTGTAAACGAACTTCACCTTGTCGCCATAGCGGTCCTGCGTCTCAGGAAAGAGCTGCTGGTGCATGCGCGCGCAGTAGGGGCACTCCAGATCGTCATAGCTGATGACGGTGACCTTTGCCGCCGGGTTGCCGCGCACCGGCCGGTGGTCGACCGGGATATGCTGTGAGGGGATTGCGGACAGATCGTGCGTCTCAAAGCGCCCGAGCTTTGTATTATCCGAGGAAATCAGGAATTCAACCGTGGTGGTGTGCTCTCCGCGCGAAAGGATTACCTGCAGCGAGTCGTATCCCGGAAGATTGCCGGGCTTGCGCTCCCCAAAACTCACGGTGTAGTCGGCCGGCACGTTGAACTGATTGCGCACCAACACTTCAATACGGCGCGCCAGCACCGGGTCCTGAATGGAGATCTTGGCTCCGGCAGCGGGCGTCTGCGCCTTGCAGCCGACGGTCGCGGCGATAGCGATGAACAGCAGACAGCAGGGCACGGGAGTTGGAAAACGGAACACGCGAAACCACCTTTCGTCCTCTCCATTATCGCAGCCTGAACGCGGCGGAGGTTTCCGAGACAGGCGCGGCGGCGCGCGGTTTTCGTCCCAGTGCAAAAACGGAAATTCTCCTCCCATCCGTGGCAGGTCAAATGTTACTCTCTGCCCATGCCTTCTATTGCTTTCTCACGCCCCGTCTCCGCCCGGAAGAATCTGCGCTTCCAACGCCTTGCCTGTTTCACAGCCATCTTGGCCGGCGTTGCGCTCTTCGTGCTGCCAAGCCACGCTCAAACGCCCGCAACGCCCGCGAAGCGCCTCATCGCCCTGGACGATCTGGCCAAGTTCGCCCGTGTGGGCGGACCGGTGATTTCGCCCGACGGCGCGTGGATGCTCTACACCGTCTCCCGCATCGACACCAAGGAAGATAAGAACCACTCCGACCTGTGGATGGAGCGCTGGGACGGCACGGACAATCGGCAGGTTACGTTTGGCAAGGAGGGCGCGTCGCATCCGCAATTCAGCCCGGACGGCAAGTACATATCCTTCCTGTCGTCGCGCGCCGGCAAAGCCAAGGGCACGCAGCTCTGGGTGTTGAACCGGATGGGCGGCGAGCCGGAGCAGTTTACCGAAATCACAGGATTTGAGATTGAGAATTACGCCTGGTCGCCGGACGCGAAGCGCCTGCTGCTGACGCTCCAGCCCAAGTCGGAGCCGGAAGCGGAGGAAGGCAAGCCGCCCGCGCCGCCCAAGCCGATCGTGATCGACCGCTACCACTTCAAGCAGGATGTCGAAGGGTACATCCGCGACGATCAGTGGAGTGCGCTCTATATGTACGACATCGCCGGCAAGAAGCTCGAAAAGCTCACCGCCGACAAGAATGTGGATGAGCTCAACGCCGAGTGGTCCCCGGATGGCGCATGGATCGCCTATGTCAGCAATCATGACGCGGAGCCGGATCGCAGCTATAACCGCGATGTCTTCCTGGTGAATACGCAACCGGATGCGCAGGGTAAATACGGCATCGCAGCGAAGAAGCTGACCACCTTTGAGGGGCAGGACGGTGGCAAGCTGGCCTGGTCGCCGGATTCGAAGTCGATCGCTTACACTCAGAGCGCCAAACCGGCACTCTCCGCATACAGCCAGTCCCGCGCCGCGGTGGTTACGGTCGAAGGCAAGGTTACTTATCCTGCGGCAAAGTTCGACCGCGCCGTGAGCCAGCCGTGCTTCTTGCCGGATGGCAAGCTGCTGTATCTGGTCAGTGATGACCGTTCCGAATACCCGGCGGAAGTTGATTTGGCCGTCGACAGCGCGCATCGGTTGCTGGCCGAGCCGGGCGTGGTCATGGGAATGACCTGCGCAGGTTCGCATATCGCGGTAATTCACACAGACGATCTGCATTCGCCTGAGATTTACGCCCTTGAAGGCAGCAGCCTGCGCAAGCTGACCGGCGTCAACGACGCGCTGCTGGCCGAGCTGACGCTGGTGCCGACCGAAGACTTCAGCGCGAAGAGCAAGGATGGCACCGAAGTCCACGGTCTGCTCACCAAGCCGGCCGGCTACAAGGCGGGCGATAAGGCGCCGACCATCCTCTTCATTCACGGAGGCCCGAATGGGCAGGATGCGCACAGCTTCGACTTTCAACGGCAATGGTTTGCGGCGCACGGCTATGCCGAGATGAATGTGAACTACCGCGGCAGCTCAGGGCGCGGACAGGCGTACTCCGCGGCCATCGCCGCCGACTGGGGCCATCTGGAAGTGGAAGACCTGCTGGGCGCGGTCGATGAAGTGGTCAAAATGGGTGTCGCCGACCCCGCCAAACTGGGCATTGGCGGCTGGAGCTACGGCGGCATCCTCACCGACTACACCAGCGCCTCGACGGACCGCTTCAAGGGCGCCATCAGCGGCGCTGGGAGCGCTATGCCGTTCTCTTTCTACGGCGTGGACGAATACATTCTCCAGTACGACTACGAGCTGGGCGTTCCGTGGAAGTCGCGCGACCTCTATATCAAGATGAGCTACCCGCTCCTCGAAGCGGACAAGCGCATGCACACCCCCACGCTCTACATGGGCGGCACCAACGACTTCAACGTCCCGCTGATCGGCGGCGAGCAGATGTACCAGACGCTGCGCTCGCTGCATATCCCAACCGAGCTGATCGTGTATCCCGGCCAGTTCCACGGCTTCACGCGGCCAAGCTTTATCAAGGACCGGTACGAGCGCTGGATGGCGTGGTACGACCACTATGTGGCCGGGAAAGATGTGCCGGCTACGCCGGCCGAGAAGCCGGCGGAAAAGAAACCGGCCAGCTCCGAAAGCAAATGACTCTCACCTAGGGTAACCTGGTGCCCCATCGTAAGCGGCCCACAAGATAGTTACGAATTGGCTTGGTGACACGTTCGGTCGTGTTACCAAGCCCTTACTATTGGTGGATTGCTGTCAAATGGAAATATAGCTATCATGGCTAAAAATCTGGAGAACATTCTAGCTATGGTGAAGACTCTAAGAAAGCTGATTTGTTCGATTTTCGGCTTCGAGGCTCTGTGTTTTCTGGTCGCGTCGGTCACCTTTTTCCTCAACTTCTTCCGCAGAATCGGCACAGAAGATTCTTTTGCAAACCCAGAGGGTGGACTCCGATGGATCCCCGGAATACTGATCCTTCTCGTGTTCTTCGTCATCGTGCCCGCCGTCGTGGCAATTGCATGGTGGACGTCGTGGCGAAAGGCTCGTCTAGCTTGGGTGTGGGGAATCGTAGCGAGCGTTATCAATATCGGGCTCTCACTTCCCGCCTTCTTCTTTCGGGGTAACCCATTTCCATTCGTAACATATGGGTTTGGTGTATTTGGAGTCCTTGGAGTCATCGTTTTCCTGGGCTGGCGTTCCCCGGTGGAGCAAGCGGAACCGGAACAGGCACTCGCGAAGGTTGCAGGTGACGGGACTCATTCATTCCTGAACCGTTCTTCCACGATTCTTGTCAGTTTGCTAGGGGTCGCCTTCGCGGAAGGTTGGTGGCATTGGAGTCGAGGGCAAGAACTCCCTTACGCAATGAACCTAGGATCGTTTCTTACAATCATACCGGTATTAGCAGTGTCGATTTTCGTTCATGAACTTGGGCATGCGCTGGCTGCTGAGTCTCTGGGAATGAAGATCTGCTCGGTGGTCCTTGGTCCTTTTGACTGGCGAATCCGAGAGGGGAAATGGAAATTCACCTTCTCCAAGCGACTTGGCGCAGTAGGAGGGGCGGTCGGTGTTGTGTCCACTCGCGCAGATGAGCCGCGCTGGTATCGAATATGGGTTTCTGCCGCGGGTCCCCTGGCTAACCTTTTCCTTGCTCTTGTTGGATTTGTTATGGCTATCACTGCCAAGGGAAGCTCGTACGAGAGCTACTGGGGCTTTTGGGCGGATATGGCTTCCATCAGTACCCTCATGTTGGTCACGAATATTGTCCCTTTGCGGGTCGCCGGCTTTTACACAGACGGAGCGAAGATCTACCAAATAATCTCGGGAGGGATGTGGGCTGACTACCATCGGGTGCAGGCGCAAGTTGCATCAACTGGCTTCACGAATTTGCGTCCAAGAGAGTATGACCTTGCGGCTATTGAAAGACTGATTCAGAGATCGCCGAGCCCGTTTCACACTCTCCTTGGCTGGATGTATATCTATGAGTGCCACTTGGACGGCGGGGAAACCGCGGCCGCGGGAGAGGCCCTAATGTCG